>Ga0308005_10000723_pt1 | contig 11802 bp, 16 predicted proteins | sample Neamet67_FD_203142 | JGI IMG/M metagenome (GOLD analysis project Ga0308005, IMG submission 203142) | Marine microbial communities from water near the shore, Antarctic Ocean - #67 | ecosystem: Environmental > Aquatic > Marine > Unclassified | place: Southern Ocean | collected 2014-06-07 | reverse complement strand
ACTTCATACTCCCCCATCTTGTTAATGTAGGCGGCATAACTACCCGCCACAGCTACGTCTGCTTTTATTAAATAGGAGAAGTCACATAGATGTGCGACTGTCTCTACTTTCATTATTTGTTTATCCATTCTAATCTTCTCCTTTATCTGTTATTACTAAATAAATTATTACGCAGAATATTGATATTGTTGCTGTTCCTGCTAACATTATACACCATGCTTCTTTTCTATGTATTTAACAATTTGTTTAACTGTTTGGCCTTTGAATGGTTTAACAACTGCCTTACCATCAGGGCCTTTCATTCGTATTTCTTTAACGATAGCATCTTTAAGTATGATATCACCGTCATCAGATTCCCAAGCTGTAATAGCGTAGACAGGTTTCTGACACCACATAACCATACGGTCAAATAGTATCTTCTGTCCTGTAGTAATAGGACTCCCTGCACGTTTAACTTCGATTAGTATTAACGCCTTTCCTTTGACGTCATAGCAGGCGTCGATGTCAGTAAATCCACCAACGTCTGAACAACCTTTAAATATAACTGCTCTGTTGAAGTATTCACGATTACGTATGTCTTGGTCATTAGTGTTCTTTGTTACATATGTCATTGTTTTGGTCTCCTGTTAAGGTTAAATTGGATGTATTCTAGCTTCTTCAACAAAGTTACAAACTGTCTCTTCGAAGTATGTGCAGGGCAATACCCACTGTCTGAATGTTCCATGAACAGAATCTCCTTCACATACACTACGTTGTGTGTCAAAGAACTTTGGTAGTTCGTCTAATTCTATTTCAATTACAGCGCCCTTGCTGTACATAGATGCTTTTTCAAGTGAGTCAGTCCAGTGTGTTTCGTTACGAGTTTGAACATCGTTTAACAATTCAATCGCTTCACGTTGTGTTGTACCACGGTAAAATTTAAACATTATTAATCTCCATTTAGGTTCTATTATTTTTTATAAATGCTATGAGAGGGTAGAAATCTATAGCAAAGAATCCTATTACAGTTAGCGGACCAAGCGGGTGTCCAGTAACAAGATATAGAATACAAACAGGTATTCCGATAACAGGTATAGGATAGTAAAACACTTTTATATCAAGTAGTGAGTCGATTATAGTGGCAATTACCTGCCTTGATAGGAAAGCTCCAATTATAGTTAGAGCGGGTAGTGCTATGAAGTCTATTGGTGTCGATTGCATTTAATATCTCCTTTTAGGTTGAGTGCGTACGGACCGCAAAGCCCGTACAATTGTTTTATTTAGTCACTGAGGATACTACACATGACGCATAGTACCCCGCAAATGTGACAAGAGGAGCCACGACCACAGAGGCCGTCGCTATTGACGCTAGAGTAGAGTTGATTAGGATAGGCATCGTAAATGCTCCAGCCCACCCCACGGTACTCCCTGCGGCCACTCCTGCACCGATTAGGGGCGAGGTAGCAACAGTGCTTATGCCAACAACGACAGCGGCGACTGTGCCTACACCAACACCGATTGCTAAATCAGTATTTGTGCATTGTGGCTTTGCGTGTGCAGTAGTAGTAAATATTATTAGTATTAGTGTTGTAATTAAAGTTTTCATTTTTAATCTCCATTTAGGTTTCTTTATATAGAGGGCTGTTTTTCCCCACTTTTTTCTAGTCAAAATAGTACCAGATTTGATAAAAAAGGCCACCCCCGTAGGGATGACCGATAGTTTATTTTTTCTTAGCCCACGATTTTCTATTCAGATTATTCTGAGACCGTGTGGCGGTTTTTAGATTAGACGCTTTATTATTGGAGCGATTCCTATCCTTGTGGTCTAGCTCACTCGTTAACTTTTTTCCGGTTGTCATTTCTTTAACAATGCGGTGTACGTAGTGTGCTTTCCCATCTATTCGAACTGTTTTGTAACCGTCACCATGACTGGTACCAGCCTCTGACCCCGCCGACTTTCGACCACGGGATTCTTTCCAATACAGTTTACCAGCTTTTTGTTTAAATAGCTTTTGCCATTTTTTCATAAAAGACTCCTTCTGATGTTTCTTCATTATAGAGGGGCAAATTTCCCCACTTTTTTATACAGAAAGCCCGTACAATTAACGTCTGTGATTAGACTCTTTGTTCTGTGCGTTAACACCACCTGTAATTTGTGGCATCATCTTGACAATCTCTTTACGAGTCTGTCGAGACACATCACCAGAAACATTGATGTTGAAAGTAGACTGTTGTCCACCACCACCATTACGCATATTAGCTAATGCATTCTTAGATAGTACTACTTCACCGGGCATAAGCATTGCAGGAACTGAGTCCTTGCCTGCTTGCGAACCGGGTACACTTCTAACTACACCACCTTGAGAATAGCCTGTACCTCCGAATATTCCAGCTATGCCTTGGATAATTTTACCCCAGTCAATTTTAGCCGCAACTTCTTTGATAGCAGAAAGTCCTTTTTGAAGACCATTGTTAACTACTTCTCCTGTCTTAGAGCCGAAATTAATTCCGCTAGTAAACATATTAGTAAGAGGTCCATTGTCACCAAACAAGGTGTCAGTGAATCCCTCAACAAAGCCATCAATAACCTTTCCAGAATAACTGGCGGCCAAGTTAGGTATTATCTCGCTAGTGTCTCCCGTCTTAAGGGCGTGAGATAGTTCTGTAGTGAAGTCAGTCTTAAAGCTGTCAGCGAAACTCTCAGCCAAGGATGTCGTATCCAGACGACGTGGGTCTGCCTTCGCATCATCAGCTACATCTTCGATTACCTTGTTTCGTTCTTCTTCGTTTCCTGCTTCAAGTATTCCAACCTGTGCTTCACTTAGGTCAGTTAGAGTCTTCAAGTGTCGAATCATCTCTAGAACTAACTTTGTGTCACCTCTATTTTGAGCTTCATTCAATCTGCTTCCAACAGCAGTAATAGTACCTGCTAGTCCACCATCACCAAACTTAGGCAGTATTCCTTGATTGATTTTGTTTAAACGACCAAGACCTAGAGATTTAACAGCAGATGATTTAACAACAAATTCACCATTAGATAACATCGCAGGGATGTCGTCTGATGTTCCTGTGCCTGCACCTTGAACGTGTCCACCTGTGGCAAATTTTGCGCCTGTACGTGGGTTTATTCTTTCAAGCGCTTTTGTATTTGAAGAAAGAGCCCTATTAAGCTCCATCATCCGTCTTTGAACTTCGTCGTCTATTATCTTTTGGTCACTAGGTGTTCGAATCCTACCTCCTCTGGAATTATTCAGAGTTGAAATCTGTTTAGATGCTTCAAGTTCTCTAGTGACTTTAATCTTAAGCTCTGCTTCTTCGGCAGATATACCGTCTATAAGACCTGCGAACCAACCAGTGATTTGGTCACCGAATTTGTAAGCTACAAAGCCAGCTATAATAGCCGCTCCGATAAGCGCACCTACTGGTGTAAACAAAGCTCCCATGGTTATGCCTAGTTTGGTTATTGCCGCTAATACTAGTGGACTTACGCCTACGCTCGTAATTGAGGCCCCTACTGATGCTACTGCGGATACAGTTGCCGCCTTCTTAAACGCAACTCCAAACATTGCCTTCGCCATACCTAATGATAGAGCGATTACACCCTTCCTAAATTTTGGTGAGAATAAAGTTAGTGCCATAGCTACGCCAAGAGTTTTAGCTAAGCCTTCTCCTAGTTCTGTCTCAATTTTTTGACCTGTAAAGCCTTCTACGAAACCCTTGCCGATTGCTCCTGCAAGGTTAGATATTCCTGTAGTGACGTTCTTAATTACGTCTCCGTCTGTTGCTAGGTAGTCTCCAAGCAGTTTACCCCAACTTCTTGCGGTAGTCTCAACTGATTTAACAAAATCTGGATTGTTACCGACAGATGCCACAGATGCCAATATAGCCGCTCCGATTGCCGCACTAAACAACAAGCCTCTAAGGCCCTTGCTAAAAGCCGCACTGAAGGCTAAAGAAACTATCGCCGCTAAAGACTCAGCGTTCTTATCAAAATAATCCTTGATGCCTTGCTTTATATCGTCTAGGTTAGTTTCTAAGTCCTTTGCTATCACTTTTACACCAAGAACAACAGATGTCTTCTCTACTGTACTCTTGACTTTATTGACATTAATCTTTATAGACTCAAGAGACTCGTCAAATGCATCTGATATCTCGTTAGCTAAAGGAAGGTCTATTTTACCATTGCTCTTAGAGAACACCGTATCAGAGAGCGCATCCCAAGAGGTAGACGCCGCCTTAGTTGTGGTATCCCAAGCCTTTTCGAACTTACTATCGAAGGTTGGTTTTAGACCATTATTCTTTACATCTTCATTTAACTGTAACCAAGAGGTTGATACGTTCTCGTAAATCTCTTTGAACTTCTTTATTATGACTTTACCAAACAGGTTGAGTTGCTTTAAAGGTTTCCCTAAGTATTGTGCAACACCTTCACCTATGGCTAACTTCTGGCCAGGTTCTTTATGGTCAGGGTCAAAGATACCTGTCCAAAAGCATTTGCCGACTATTCTCTCATGTATAGCTTGGAATATTCCTATAATGGTGTCCTTGAATACAGTAAGTGCTGAAGTGACTGTCTTAAGCCCCGGAAACATATCCTTGACTAAGTCTATCTTAGTACCGCCACCGGCATTTTCATTGCCTAGTGTGCTTGAGCTTCTGCTCTTAGTCTTAAGCTCTTTTTGCTTGAATAGATTTTGAATCTTGTCTTTTGATACAGTAAAGTCTAGAGCAATCTTAGCTCTCTCTTTTACGTCCTCTCTGACTTTGTTCAGGCTAGCTGTAACTTCATCAACAAGCTTAGTTGCATCTATGTTTCCTGTGAATAAGTTCTTCAAGAAACCTTTAGCATCTTGTGCAAAGAATTTTATATCTGCCTTTAGTATAGAGAAACGTGCGGAACCTATGGCTCCCCATTTAACAATATTTTCGCCAAAGAACTTTACAGCATTTGTAGCGCTAATTAGTCTTCCTTTTATAGCGGAAGATACACCAATCACTTTATCTAGGTTGGCAATAGCTCTTGTCCATTCGTTTCCGAATACAATACCAAGCTCTCCTACAGTAGCGTTAAGTGTAGCAAACTCTGCTCTTATGTCTTCACCACCATCAATAATGGCCTTAAATACCGCTTCAGCAGTCAGTAGACCGTCTTGAGCCGCATCTTTTAATTTACCAAAAGGTATACCCATGCCTTCAGCAATAGACAACGCCAATCGAGGCATAGCTTCTAGTACTGAGTTGAGTTCTTCACCTCTAAGCTGTCCAGCCGCAAGACCCTGTCCAAGCTGAACAATAGCGCCTTTAGACGCCTCTGCACCAGCACCAGATAGAATAGCCGCTTTGTTGACTAGCTCGGTAACATTAATTAATTCTTGTGTACTCTTACCTGTCCCTCTTAGGGCTAGGCCGAATCTGTTAAATACTTCTACAGAGCCTTCTATGCCACTACGAGTGTCAGCAGACGTCTTGAATAGCTTATTCATAACTATGTCTGTTTGTTTTAAATTCTTTGTTACTAGGTTTATTTTGTTTCCAAAACTAACCATAGCATCTGAATTACGTGTTATTCCTTTGGTCAAAGCACTACCAGCAAACGCCGCTGTGATACCTATCGCTAATTTCTGTAGTCCACTTGTGAGCTTTCTTGCCTGAGCATCAATGCTTTTTACTGATTGCTCCAGGCTTCTCATTTCTCTCTTGGCTTGAGTTGCGTCTGCTCTTACCTTAATACGTACACCTGTCATGGTGATTCTCCTTAATAAAAAAGCCCCCGATAAATTCTCACATTTTGGAGAAGCCATCGAGGGCGAATATTTTCTATCAGGCTGGGGTTATAACGCCGATAGTCACTAGTACTTGTTCAATGAAATACTTCGGAGCCTGTTGGCTATGACCAAAGTTAAGAGCGCCTATATGCTCTACTTCATTTATAATAAAGCCACCGGTAAGGCCGCCTAATCTATTCTTCTCAATTATATCTACCCAACCCATTCTAGCTTCACCTGTATCAACAGGAGTTACTATTCTTAATTTTGAGGTGGCAAGGTGTATTAAGTCTTCTATATCTTCGTTTGCTTCTTCAAGTACTTCTCGCTCAATGCGCTCCAGCTCTTGTCGAAAATTAATTATCTCCAAAGAGACTATAGGTTTTGTCGTCATTTCTTTCCCATCCAAGGTGGAGTCCAACCTGAGTCGTCTCCATCTTTGGAGTCTAACATCATTTCTAAGAATTTACCCTTTGGTAAAGCCTTAACTTCGGTTGGAATGTTATCTTTCATCATTCTTAAACTAACAAATAGTTCTTCTGGTTTACCCTTGTATCCCTGTGCTTGTAGTAATAAGAATGTGCGTTGGTCTTCTCTCCAACCTACGGGTCTACGACTAAAATAATTTGTCCACTGCAACAGCTCTGTGTATGGCATTTCTTGCTTAAGTTTATAAACAGGCATATTTAATTCGTGGGCAATTTCAAATATAGTCTCGTCGGATTGACTTAGTTTCCCTCAGTTCCTCCACCAAGTCCGGAAAGCTCCATGACTGCTGTAGAGAGTTTATTTAATTCTTCAATAGGGAAGCCTTCGAATTCTGCGTCTGATAATTCTTCCGCACCGATGACTGCCACTTTAATTATATCACGAAGGAGTCCAAGCTGAACAGCGGCATCTTCTGATGTACTAGCTTTAGTAATTACTTTTTGTAATCCTAGTATTTCACCGACTGTCAATTTCTTTACTTCTACTTCGTCACCCATGAATGGGACTTTTGCTGTGATTATTTTTCCAACGAGATGTTTCATTGTATGTTCCTAACTTGTGATTAATTTAATTTATCTTTTTCTGAGAATAGTTCTTTATTGTTTTCTTGGAAATCATCTAATAACTTGCGTACACTGTGTAGTACTGATAGTGTTTCCATTATGTCTCTACCTGTAGAAGAGTCATTGTCAAAATCTTTGAACCGTTCGAATGATTTACGAATACTAATATCTACACTTCTACGCATATGACGAAAAGTCGTACGCATAACAAATGCTTTACTGAATGGTTTGTCCATGTTGTTCCTTTAGGGTGGAGTCCCTCGTTAGAGGAACCCCTGTTAACTTATTAAGACGCCGCTATAGTAGCTGGTCCGAAGAAGTCTGATTGTGCAGACAAAGTAACAGTAGCAGTGTTTGCATCTGTTAGTGCTGGGTTAATCAAGATAGCTTCAATCTTACCTAAGAAATAGAACTCTGTGTTCTCAGGAGCTAAAGTAGCCGCCGCTGTTTCGTTCGTAGTAACCGCAGAAGCAGTCATCATGAAGCGGAATACGCAAGCTGTGCCGATTAAGGTATGGAAAGCATCCATGTCAGCCGCAACGTAGTTAACAGTAACTTCTAAAGTAGGGGCATCTGACTGACCCTGAACCTGTGAAGATGTCTTCTGACCGTAAACAGGAACGTTCACGATGTTTGCAGGTGTTCCGATTGAAGGGAATTCACGTACTGAAGGCATACGAACGTGGGTTGCATCAGCAGTCCCAGGTGTCGAGCCAACGAATAGTGCCGCACATTCAGCCGCTGTATCTGTAGCGGCAGGAATAGTGCCTTTGAAAATGTCTAGGTAGGTAAAGATACCGGCACCTAGAGTTGAAATGTGTGCCATTAATTTATTCTCCGTAATTTGTAAATGGGATTATATAAGATGCGCTTGATAGCGACTTATTTAAAGGGTCTAAACCCTCCACTGTTAGATATGATGTTCCAAGCTCTGTACCGTTAGGTAGTGTCTTGTTCTCTAAGACGGTGTCTAGTAGGTTAGCAATAGCCATCAGCCTACTTTGACCTTCACCGGCCTTTACGAACAATTTAACAGCAACTAGACCTGTTGTTTCTTTCTGCGCTCCATGTGCTATATTTTTACTAGACGAGGGTAGGACGTTTAAGATAGCATATTCAGTAGCCGCACCTTTAGAGCCTAAGTAATCGGCTGGGTAAGTGGGTATACTGTTACTAGTCCATGTTGCCGAAGCAAATACTGTCTCTATGTCTCTAAGTATTAGGTCATACATTATAACTTCTCCCTAGTTAGCTTCATTGTTATTACAAATCCGTCATCTGAGAAGTCTGTTATGCTGTAGACCGTTGTACCTATAGTTAAAGTGTCATAACCATCAATCTTGACATCTGACTTCATCATTGCACTTGATTGAAATGCACCTTCAGATGGCTTAGTCGTTGATTCGATGAATACTTTAACTGTCTTAGTAGTGGATGTAGCCACAACCGCCCCTGTGGAGAAATTGTAGCTAGATATATCACGTTTAGATAAAGTTGCAGAGACAACGAGGTCTCCTATTGCGAGAAAGGCTTTATCTACCGCCGCACTAACTTTAGCTTTTAGTGACATTAATTAGACCTCCACCAACTAGCGCCCATCCCTACAGAACCTCTAACCAAGAGAGGTTTTATAGATTTGGTTGCTTGTGTTGATTTAATTGGAGTTCTTGTAACGTCATTATTACTATCTGATATACTTATAGACCCGACAGAGATACTCTCAAATGTTTGAGTAGTTCCTGCCAGCAGGTCTTCATTGTTTATCAAGTGTAGTGCTTGCTCGTAGACAGCAACCTTAACACGACTTGGTACCTCGGCAACGCCTATAGTTACATTTAAACCTAAACGGTTGTCCGTGTATATAGCGTTTTTCCGAGGCCAAGCCAAAGCTTGAGAGGAACTAACAGCAGAACCAATCCAAGGGTTGTCATCTATTAGTAAACTAGCAGTGACAAGAGCTTGTTCCTTGATTTCATCACCTGAATTGAACCAGCTTGCGCTGTCAATACGGCTGTCAAGGTAGTCATCAGCGTCTGCGATTGTGACATAGCTGTTAGTGTTTAGAACTAAAGCCATTAGTCCCTCCTATATAATTAAGCGTGGAAGATTGGCAAGATGCCTAGGTTCAAGCTGTCCATCTTACGTGTGTAAGAAGCCGCCGCACCCATTGTTGCGTTAGTAGCGAAAGCACTAGAAGAACCAGCCCAGTCGTAACCCATTGGGTGGTGTACATAACCCCAACGATACCATACGTTTGTAGAACCGCCACCAGTGTAAGAAGCCGCATTACGGTCTACTTCAACAGGAGTTGGCATACTAATTGCTTGTGCCGCAACTGAACCCGGTTTGATTACGAATGAACACTTAGTTGACTGAGCAGTGATATCACCAGAAGAGAAACCTGAAACCATTTGGTTTGCACGAGTCATTACTAGACGGAATTTTCCGCCGAATACTGTTGAGAACTCTAAAGAACCGTCTTTAATACGGTCTTCATCTACTAGGTTAGCCGCACGCATTTCAGCCATTACTTCAGGAGAAGTTACTAGGTACATGAAATCTGGTTCGTGGTCTTTGAATGCCGCACCAACTGATTTAAACAAGCGCTCTCCACGAGCCGCTCCCATAGCTGATGAGTCAAATAATTTACGAGCATCTGAAGCGCCAGTTGAAACTGCGCCGTGTAGGCCAGCCGCATTAACGTCTACGTAGAAGCCAGTAGCCGCCGCATCAACGTTAGTATCAAATGCGATTACTCCGCCGTTACCACTTCCAGCTTTGTCGCCTAAAGCAACTTCACTAAGAGCTACGCCCTTAAGAACTGATAATAGAGAGTCATGCTCGTCTTGTGCACGTACTTCAGCGAAGTCACGAGCGATTTTTGCTAGGCCGTCAGCCTTAGATACTACTTCTTGCATGTTAACTTGCTCTGCACCAAATGTACGAACAGTCTTAACGAAGTTAGCAACATCAGTTGTGATGCTTGTGTATGTACCGTTAGTTGCAGATGCTAAAGAAGCAACGTTTACTGTAGCGGCCAATGGTTTGTACCAACGGAATTGTCCAACAAATGATTCGCCAGAAGCGTCAATGCGTTGGTCAGCGGCAACGATGCCTGTGCCGTTTAGTTTCTTAGCTGTAGTGTAAGCTTCGTCTGAGTAAGCAGAGATTGCAAGAGCAATGTTCTGAAAATCTGTGTTTGTAATAGCCATTTTGTAATGTTCCTTTATGCCACATTTAGTAGCTTGATTTAGATATTAAAGTTACCTAGTTTACCTTTTCCGGCAAGAGCTAGAATTTCTTGAGTTGACATATCACTGATAGGCTTTGATACATCGGTTGAAGGCGCTCCAGCTGGATTGCCTGTACCCGCTCCTGAGTTAGATTTAACTCGGAAGAGGAATGAGTTGTCTTCGGACTTAGAATAAGCTTCTACGTAGTCACGAATATTTGAACCTGTGGAGTGCAACCATGCACCCGCTTCGTCTTGTACCAATTGGTCAACAATTTCTCGACGAGCCATGTCACGAGATTTATCATTGCGGAATTCCATGCCGGATAATGCGTCATTTAATACGCCATCACGCTTAAGTTTTGTTGTCTCTTTTGCATAGACATCTAACTTAGCACGAGCCTCGGCAAGTTCCATTTCAAGAGCTTCTTGTAATTTGCCTTCTTCTTTCATACGAGCTATTGTTGCTTCTTTCTGAGAAGACTCTAGTTCGGCCTTAAGTTTTAGGGCTTCATCACGCTCACTAACCATACGGTCCATGTTAGCCTTCATTGTTGATAATCGTTCTGCAACGATTGACTCAATGTCATCTTTAGGAGCTTCTGGTGTAGCTGGTGTAGCTGGTGTTTCTTCTAGTTCAACAACAGGTTCTACTGGTGTTACTACGTTTTCTTCGATAATGTTATCGCTCATTTTATTTCCTTTCAAGCACAGCTTGGGTTGATTTTTTGTTTATGAGTCACAGACTCTTTAAGTTGTTTAGTGTTGTACCATAGCTATTACAAATATTTATGGCCCAATTCCATACCAGTCGTTTCCTTCCCGTATGGTCTCTAGCAATTCTTTTGGAGTGATTTTATTTGGTGGGTCTATCAGTCCATCGTTCTTTGCTCTTTGTAAGTATTTATTGTATGTCGCCCTTGACATACCCGACGCTCGCATTGCTTTGAGAGTCTTATGAATCGTACCTTCTTTTAACGCATCTGCATAGATTTGTCTTAAGGCAGATTTAGCGGGAACCGCTTCACCTAAGTTAGTAAAGAAAGCATCATGGATTGTTCCAGTATCTACTTTATTCTTTCGTCCCCATAGGTGGAATTGTCTTACAATAACAGCGTCATTACTGTGATTGCCATTAACACCTAGTCCAATAGAAGCGTCTTGTATCGATTGTTTTGATAATAGTCCGCCACTCTTAGAGGGTGTTTCGTATATGTTATAAACCTTTTCGCCCGTTATAGGGTCTTTAAAGTCTATTCTGACCTGTTCTTTAACTCGGTAACGTTGCATCATTGTCTTTCCGTCGAATGTCACCCAAGGGATGTCAACCGAACCAGTCTCCGCTACATAATCTTTAGCGATGTCTTTCCAGAAATTAATAAACTTACCAGTTACAGGAACCTCTTCTTCGAGTTTTCTAGACATAATCTTGGAAATCTTTTCAAATAAACGAGTACCTACTAGGTCACCTGTTTCATCTGTCAACTTCATTAAGAATGTATGCATATCCTCGGAGTTCTTTACACCATCTCTGAACTCTGCTCTTGCAGTTTCATAAAGTGAGTCGGTGATGGTTCTACCTTCTTTAGAAGATAATACCACTTGTCTTTTGATATCACGTAATTCATCTATACGTGACCAATTCTTTCTGTCCATCTCAAAGCTAATCTTAGCGTCGATAGCAGATTTAAACTTGTCAACCTCTTTAGTAGAGATAGCTACTTTACCTTTCTTAGCAAGAACTTTAGCAAACTGATTGGCAACGTTAGCGGCT
>Ga0308005_10000722_pt1 | contig 11806 bp, 6 predicted proteins | sample Neamet67_FD_203142 | JGI IMG/M metagenome (GOLD analysis project Ga0308005, IMG submission 203142) | Marine microbial communities from water near the shore, Antarctic Ocean - #67 | ecosystem: Environmental > Aquatic > Marine > Unclassified | place: Southern Ocean | collected 2014-06-07 | reverse complement strand
GTCCCGTGCTAATAGAGAACAGAGCCGCTCAGTGTAAATTCAGCCCATGACACTTGACATGGTGTACTTAGAAAGATTTTCGAATGAAAATTAGTTCTGAAGTAAATAAGGGAAAGCGAAACGCTGGCAGCGCGTCCCCAAGACCACAGTAGGTCTCAAAGTCAAAATTTTAAAGAAAAGTTTGTCCATGATAACCGACGCGGGTCTCGACCCCGCAGGTATCGGCGCAAGATTAGACGTCGATACCATTACCCCAACAGCTCGGTATATATCAAAGGTTCCAATGATGAAGCCGCAGTTGGGGGTATATAAGATTAGAGACGTCAAACCGCTGGTTTGTATCGGCCGTCTCTTTTTTTTTTTTTTTTTTTTAATCATAGAGAAATCCTATAGATATCGCTAACAAAAATAGTATCTGGTGCGAGAATTGAACCAGGAACCTTCGGATAAAGAGTCATGCGACTCAGCCAACAGGCCAAAAGCAATCTTTGCAGAACCGATGATATGACATTTTGTGTAAATGTTTCATGATAAGGTAGAATTTTCGATTTGGTCGCGGATTTGCGCGGACAGATCGGTACTGTACTAGGTACAGTACTAACTGTACTAAGTACAGTACTAGAGTTAGTAGCTACCGGAAGGTAGCTACGTACCCAGCTGCAGGTATACTGCAGTTGTGTGTACACAAGTGTGTACGGTATATACAGGAGTATACACTTACAAATAGCGTGTTGGGAAGCCTCCTTGTAAGGATGGCCAACCTTGCTGCGCAGGTGGGCATGGGTGGACCGGCCGTGATCAACCCGATGGGGTTAAACACCATCGAGGAGATATTTCAAGCTGCGGCAAATGGGCAAATTGCGCAGGCAGTGTTCAATGGCCCATTCATACAAATGTCGTGGCTGTTGGTTGAACAGATCCGCAATGGAGTGTTGCCACCTGGGATCATCTGTGCCGCAGAAACTGGGATCCAGGTACTGCGCAATGCTGATTTATGGGTGAGAAGCGACCTTCAGGGTCGGAATATTCATCCGTACGTCGAAATCGGAGCCGCTCTGGCGTTGCTTCCGCCGTTTGGCATTGAGGCCATAAACGTTGAAGGCGTGCGGTTCGTCATGTTGCGAACCGGCGAGAGTGTGGGCAAGTTCGAAAACAACTGTGGAGAAGAAAGCCATGTTGTGCTGAAGCTCGGTGGAGGCACTGCTGCTATTGCAGACGGCCAGATGCAGTCGTACGTGCCTGGGGGCGCCTTTCGGCGGCTCTACAAGCGAACTGCTAAACTGCGGTTCTTCACGTGTGATTGTCACGGCCAGGGCGGCAACGGCGCGTGGGCTCTGCCCGGAGGCCTGCAGGCTGGCGCGGGAGCTATCATAGCTCACGCCGCCGGGGCGCCGCACGACGCAGGCTGCGTTTGTGCGGCCCCGCGGTTTGGCAAGTGGCACAACGGGTATGAGGCAGTGGGCGCGCTGTAGGCTGCGGTCCGATCCAGGCGAGCAGCCGTGTCGGCTGCAATACATGCCTTGTTGTTTTGGAAAAAGAAGGGTTGGTGGGCGGGTTTTTTTCCAGAGAGAACGTCAGGCACGACGTTCTTCGAGTAGGTTCGCTTCACAGTAGCGATAGGGAGAGCCTGAGGGGCTGAGATAAGGTCATGCAGTCCGCGATTAGGAATCCGGATCATGATACTTTCCTCAGCTCCTCACGATTACTCTCTATCTTGAATCGAACCTTTGGTACATTGTCTATTATGTCTCACCCGGTGTGTACCGGGATGCGAACCAACTCTGCTGAGTTGGAAGGAAAGTACCTTTTTACACATTCCTTCCCTGCGCCCTCGGAAGATAGAAACATGTACACTGGCGTGTACACCGTTTCTATCTGAACCGAGTGCGGAGGGAATGAATTATTTGTGTTCATACTTTCTGTATTGAGTTATCAAAGAATGCCTGTGAGCATTAACAATGTTAGTGGTTTAGATCAATTTCAAGGAACGATCGAGAGATTTTGGGAAATCATGCGGAATTCCGGGGCCCAAGGGCGCCGCGTTTTTCCGCTCGGGTTTTTCCCCAAACTCGTTGACCATCCCCTCGTTATAACCTTACCACAGGTAAGCACGAGATCGATCCGACCTACCCCTTAGCTTTAGCCACCTGGTGCAGCCAGGTGCGGATCGAAAGCTTTATGACGGAGTGTGAAAAAAAATGAGAGGCTGCCGAGGCGCCCCGAGAGGTGCGTGCCGAGGCATATAGCGTCACATGTTAAACCACCGTCGAATTACTCAAAATCATAATCCCTCCACCGTCGGCGGGGGTTGGGTTGTCAACAACGCCGGCCAGTTCGGCTACAGCGAGAGGGAAGCGAGGTGACCCAGACCGGGTACGTCCTGCGCGTCCTCGAGTGCTTCCAGCCCGTCATCCGGATCGCCGGAATCGTACACGGGCAAACTCATCCGCTGCGGGAGAGCCTGCAAGATCTGCTCCTGCGACAGAACTATTGTGCTGTGGCTCGGGGGCATGATGAAATCAAAGAACACGTAGAACAGCGGGTCTACCGCATAGTGTTTGGCCACGTATGTCATCGGTGATGTCATCGAAGCCCAGAGACCCCATCGCATGATGGTATACCATCCAATCTCAATCGCAGCTGCTGCGGAAGCACCAAATTTGCGAAAAGAATGCGAGGATATAAACGAGGAGGCGTCAACGCCCATAAGGTCCTTCGGAAGATAGGTGCGCATGGCAGTCGATATCTTGTCGGACACCTGGCGAGGCTCAAAACCCCAGAGCGCAGGCCCGAGGAGCCGTTGGCCGTCGCTGCCGACCTGCTCGATAGCGAAAGCAAGTTTCCGCCATATGTTGCGCCGGGTCGTGTTGGACTCCGGAGGCGGAGCAATGGTGCGAATGAACGGCTGTACGTCAGCGTTACCGCGTTTGACGCGTCGGACGCGGAAACATAGATACCCTTCTGCACTGAACCAGATATCCGGGTCATTCGGGATATCAGTGCGGATTCCGGCCATCGTGTCGGCCCTCGCCCAGAAGAGACCCATGATAATGAACACCGAAAACCAGACGACTGTCAGCGGATCGCGTGCCGTCAAGAACTGCTTGACAATATAATGTAAGCCCAGTGCCGGGATCGGCACGCGCAAGCCCGGATGTTCCGCGCCACGCTGCTCGCCGATAGCAATGCTAGCCTTTTTGTATGAAACGCGCAGGTCATAGATGGGGCCTTTATCATCGACCCATGCTTTCGGCTTACCTGCCGCAGCGTAGACATAATTGAAAGCTGCGAAGTAGCCACAGACGCGAGCAGGGGGCCCCCCGGTCCGCGTGACTCGTTTGAGCATATATGCTGCGAAGGCTTCTGCCATCTCATAGCTGAAACGCATCGGGTGCCATCTGTGCTGTTTACAAAAGCGGGCAAGCACGGCGAACGCGTTAAGATAGTCGACCTTGACGGCAGGGGACACGCGCCCGCGTGCCCGCAGTTGTTGCAGTTGGGCGCCGAATTCAATTTCGGCGTCGGCGCCGTCGTCTCCCTGCTGGAGATCATGGCCCGCATGGGCGCCCGCACCGAAGATATCAGAGAAAACGTCGTCGATCGTTGCGTACGGGGTCCGCGCGCCGGCCGTCGGCGGCGGTGGAGGGGGCGGGATCCTGGCCAGCTGCAGCGGGCGAGGAGCCGGTCTAGGCTGATATGGCACAATCGCGCCACTGCTGCGGGGTGCTTCAGTGGTCGAATCACGCAGCTGAAGACGCGGCGCTGGTGCTGAGTGGCGAGGCTTCGCCGGTTGTGGTCTTGTTCTGGTAGAGGTAGACCGTCCGCGTTTGGCAAGTGCGAAAGCGGCTGAAGCGACACTCACACGAGTGCTTTGTTGCCGGTTTTGTCGGAACGACGCCAGATTCGCGATTTGGTCCCCCGCGCGGGCCGCGCTGTCGAGAGCCTCCTCGAAGAAGCCCAGCGGCTCCCGGCCTTCGTGGTGCACTGCACGCAGGGCAGCATTAGAGGTACCATGGCCGCCTGACGAACATGTCTTCGTGGGGCTGAGGGTACCCCCTGGCTGACAGCGCCGCAAAGAACTGTGCTAGTTCGTTCTTGCTAAGCATGTCAGCCAGAGTGCCCAACTCCCGCTGGGCCCATATGGTATGTACTGAGGTGGTACGTAGGTACGGTAGCAGTACACTACGCCGGTACTCCATGTGTTTGTTGAGGGACTCAGAGTGACACGCCAGGCGTTTGGCAGACGCAGTAGCCGCCTGGTTGTCATAGATCTCGACGATGGCCACCCCCGGCCATCGGCGGAGGGCATATTCCAATGTCAGGTTGCCATTCATCAGCTCTAACGAGGTAGAATGTTCGGACTGGAGCAAGGCCATTGGGAAAATTGTGGTGGTCATGAAGATCTGCTGCGATGCAGGAATCCAAATCCATGAGCCACCTCCCCTGTACGATTCCAAATCGTCTTCGGCGAGACCGGCTGCATCGTGCATTAGAAAGATACAATCTTCGTACGCGGGCACGGCCGAGTCGGACGCAAACGGCCGTCCGATTTCATGCTGGATTGCATAGATAATCGTGCGGAACGCGTCCTCTGCCTGGTAAGAAAAAGGGACCTGTCCAGATTTACGCAGAGTCAGACTGCTCGATTTCTGTTTGCACAGGCAGCGGATCGGTGCGTTCATCAGTCCACGCAGGTGCGGCTGAGAGAGCGCAACGAAAATGAGAACACCGATGATAGAGCGAATCGCTGTCAGCAACGCGAGTCTGTGGGTGCCTGCAGAGAGAATCACCGAGCCCATGGTGTCGGATAAGTCGCGAACACGAACGGCTGTATCCTGGATAAGCTGTGTACTCAGTACACACTGCTTGCCAAGAATAACCGGCGATCCCTTAGACACTGTCAGCGACAGATCCGAGAAGATACGTGGTTTCGCGCCGGCGCACCGCGGGTGGACGGAGCACGCTGCTAGAGTGTCATCCTGGTATGCAACAACCATTTTTGTATACGCGAGCCCCACGCCAACACGGGTGACCAGCTCTAGCAAGGCTTCGATCAGAAGCATCATGAGGCATGCGGCAACGGAAAAGCTTCCGTCATCGTAAAATCCTTGTCTCGAGAACGGAACGGAGTGCCAATAGGCCTCGTCCGGAGGCAAACCTGACGCGATGGCTGCGTCAAAACGCGTTTGGCGCCAATCACGCACTTTGGGATGCTCGTCCCAGTTGAGCGCGGCCGACAGTGCTGCATGGGATGAAGAACCCGAAATTGTCGGAGGATCGTCCATGAGCGGGTGCGCTGCACTGCTTGTGGCGCCTGTGTAAGTCGGGTTTCGTGGTTGCCGAGAAAAGACGCACCAGCTGGTGACCTTGTCTAGCCTCAGGCGGAACAGAGAACATAACACGAAAAGCAGCCACGTCATGCACAGGCAAGACGGAAACGGCGCATGTCTGTCTCCAAAATACATGCCCGTGTCTGTAGTCAGCCCTGAAGGGAGGCGAATATTGCCCTGCGTCCACAGGTAGAAAATCGAGACGACGAAAGACCTGTAATACGCGACCCAGTCGGTCAGCAGAACTTGCAGGTCCAGCCGCTCCGAACACTCGGGGCATGTTTCTGAACAGGTCTGCCCGATTGCAAAATTCCTGCCAAATGTGAGAACAGAGGGCAGATTCAGTGGTGGAAACGCCACCGGGTCGGACGTATCTTGGCTGTCATTGTTGGATACGGATTGCCCGTCCAAAAGCCAGTCGCGGGGGTCTCCACCATCGCCAGTGGTGCGCAGCTTGTCGGACCCTGGCCGAGTAGCAACGCTGCACGCAAATGAGTGCTGCGGGTTAAAATGGGGGCGCAGTGTGCCCAGGTTCTCACGAGAGCCGTGGATGACGCCAGACGCGACTTCGGCCGCTGTGTTAGCGACCGCGTAGTCGGCGTGCTCCAGATAGCCGTTGTAGTTGCTGCTGTAGACGGAACCCCTGAAGGCGCCGCCGTCCATTGCGCCTGTGTAGACTGCAGAAGCCATCTGCTCCGCTGTGTCCTGGTCGGGCGGGTTGAATTCACGCTGCAGCTGGCGTATGCCAGGCGAGAATTCGGCTGATCCCAGGCCGCAGGTGCGGCGCTCGTCGCCCAGTACGATCGGACGGATCGGCTGGGAATGATCATCGTTCCATGACCGCAAATCGTAGACTGCGCCTTCAGTGCGTGGGTCCCTAGCTTCCGGAGGGATGACGAAAATGTTAGGCTCCCGCGGGCGCGCGCGCACTGGCAGAACGTGAGACGGTGGACGTGTGCCGCCCAGCTCTTCAGAGGTGGCGGCGGCAAGCTTACCAGCGTGGATTTTGCACCATTTGCATTCCCAATAGTAGATGCGTTCGGGGGACAGAAGCACTGCCCCGTCACGCGAACCACGTTCCGCTGGGATGATATAACGTGCCACGAAATCGCCATATTTGGCAGAGAACGTGAAGCCCTCCGGCCTGTACAGCAGGTGAGGGAGCCAAGCGCCCGAAACGGGGTGCTGCGGAAGGAAAGCTGGTGCCGGGAAAACTCGTGCAGCCTGAACCGGTCTAGGAAGGCATACGTTCTGAGTATCGTAAAGTTCAGCAGCCAGGCTCCCTGCGGGAGACCGTTTCATGACGTTGCTGACCGAACTAGCACGAAGAAGTTCTTCCGCGAAAGCAGCTGGTTGAGAAGAGAAGCGCCCTGGCAACTCGTCGGCTGGGTCCAGCGGTAGCCAAGAATAGAACGCACGCAAGAGGTCGTAGTGGTCCTGGAGCAGGGACAAGCCTGAGTCGTGGACAGCTTGGTGAAAAGTGTCGCTGGTATGGCGGCTATGCTGCGTGTAACCGGAAAAACTCCTGAGAAAGGCTGCCACGGGGCCTGACATAGGGAGGCATCGTGTTGCCTCTTCGAGGAAACGTCGCTTAGCGGCGTCGTTAGCAGGCTGGTCGTGCTTCGCGTGATAGCTCAATGTCGCGAAAGGAGCAGGCAGCACACCGACCTCTGGTGGTAGAGGCGCATCCCGCATGGCTTGCGATATGAGCATGGCCTCTTCTGGTGATGCAGATAGAAGCGCCGACAGGCCGGTGGGCCTAGTCCATTCGGAAGACAGTTCGAATTCAAGGCATACCTCGCCGCTAGAATCGACCGGAATTCCGATGGCGGCTACCCCGTCCGACTGCGCCGGCACGGATCTTGGGCCAGTCGCGGATGCCGGGGAGCTGCCGACTGACGCGCTTACCGCGCCTGGCCGAGGCGGGTTGGCTCGATTTGCAGCAGTGTTCCGTCGAAGGATTTTGGCTGCGGTATCGCCAGAGTCGTCCAAGTCGTCCTGATCCGAATCTGAGTCGTCACCGGGGTCCTTACCTGGGCCCGGGGGCGCGGCTGTGGGCGGTGCAGGTTCTCGCTGTGGAAGCTGCGGGCTGCGCAGCGTGTCACGAAAAATCATCAGTGTGCGGCCCAGCAAATTGCACTTATCGAACGGATTGACCCATTGCTGGATCGGCAAGATGTGCGTTTTGTCCGGAGACATATTCGCGACGCCGATGCCCCAGTCCTTATCGTTCTGCGAAAACTCACATAGCGTCGCGTCACCTGTTGCGTCGAGGCACGCCGCTAGAGACGGGTCAGAGCAGAATTTCTCGGTAATGACGTAAAGCGCGATGTCATCGCGGTGCCTCCTCCAGAGGACCCTGTCAAATTTGAGAATGTTCCTGCCCAGGCGTTTCGCCTCAGCTGGGTCTCGTGCTGGGAGTGCTGATAACAGCCCAACATGGACCGAATCCTTCATCAAGATGGCTTTGCAGATCATGATGGCCTGCTCCGCTGACGAAATCATGATTGGGCGCTGACTCTTCTTGTCAGGAACGAGATCGAAAGAGCGGGTGACCTGGCAATACTTAGGCGGATAGAACGGCCAAACAGGCTGAACGTACCAATTGCTGAGCATGGACCATGGTCCCGTCGACCCATCATAGAAAGCAATGAAAAGATCCTTCTTTGGAATCAAAGCAAAACGCGCCTGCGCGCCCAACAAGTCATAACCGAAGGTTCTGAAAGACTTGTAAGCCTTGGACAGTGCGGTCTTTGTGCACACAAAGGGCTCATCGCCATTCCCAGTGTGAATCCTGGCCAGTCCTGCAGCAGGGTTGTATTCGTGCAATTGCTGGAGCATGGCGAGAATGTTCGGCCAATCCAAAGATAGCAGGAAAGAGTTATCCATCGCGAGGTCCAGCTTGGCCTTGGCAGCATCGAATGCGATATCGGAAGCTATTTGTTCCGCAGTGCCATGGCGCGCCTTAGTAGCGCGGCTGTCAGCTTGCGGCTTGCGGCCGTCCTTGTCGAGTTGTACAGATTCTGGTGCGGAAGATATCCGCGCGCGGCGCTTACTTGGTGTAGCACCTGCCGGCTTGGCTGGCATCGGGCCCGAGCGGGGCCGAAGGAGGCCAACAGGCGGCTGAGGTGCGGCAGCGGACGCTGTGGCTGGTGCGGCAGCTGGCGCGGCAGGTAGCGCGGCAGCTGGCTGAGGGGGCGGCGCCACAGGCGGCGCGGTGACGGGCGAAGCAGCCTTGGCCTTGGCCGGTGCTGTGCGGGCCCTGCGCACCAGGCGGTCACAAAGGGATCGGCTATTTATACCAAGGGGCGGCCTCCGTGGAGGTACTATGCCAGTTGAACCGCTAGGCGGTCTGGTTTAGCAAGATAATCCGGCAGGGCACCATGGACCGGTTCGGGCCGATATGCGCTGGGGGGAAGATTTTACGCGTGCGTGCAGCGTACAGTAAGGCGCCGTGGGGCCATTTCGTGTGCTGCAGGCCCACTCGCTAGTAGCGCATTCAGCGGACTAGTGATGCACTGGCGTTTGGCACCGCGATCCGCGGGTTGGTTTTGCCGAGCCGAATGTGCAGAGGAGTGTTGCGTCCGCTACTGCCCGAGTAATGCGTCGTGAACCACGAGTAGTGCACTACGGAAGGGGAGCGGAGCTCGCGAGCCCTGGCGTGACCACGCAGTACGTAGGCCCACGACAATTTGGGGTTTGCGAGCCAGGGGGGTTCAAATAGTCTGTGCTGCGGACCCGATCTGGGGCGCGTGATTGCATCAGGCCAACTGTGCTAGGCGCCACACTTTGTGCATCGCACTTTGTGTATCGGCGGTAGGGGCAGGAACGAAAGTGATAGTGACCGAATTGGGGCGCCGCTCCATTTGGAGAAGGACGGGCCACGGTACAGCACGGACAACATAGAGTGGCAAGCCAGAATGAATGTTGTATGGAAACTCACAGCACGATCTTCGGGATTTTTGGAATTGCATACTTGAGGAGGAGAGCGCCCAGCTCTGGCAGAGGCGGTTGAGTCTGGGTTTTCGTGACCCCCGAATCGTCGACAATCTCCTCGCCCGCGTGGCACTGGCGCGCGCGAATGTCGCAGTCGCAGACGTTTGCGTACGCCCCGTAGCCGTCGACCAGGCTGATGTCGTGCGGGTGGCACCGCTTGACACCTTTCAGGACGAGGCCTTTCTGGCTGAGAATGCCGTAATACTCACCGCGCAGTTTGCCGTGCACGACGTGAGGAGGCAGCTTCTCGCGCTTGTTAGCGCCCGTATTGACGATGGCGGTGCTTGCACCTGCCTTGGCTTCGTCACGCAAGCGCTTGGCGGCCCTTTTCTCGGCCTTGGTGAGCGCGGGCGCACCGCCACCACCACCGCCGCCACCGCCGCCTCCTCCACCACCACCACCGCCGCTGGCGGGTGAGCGGTGGATAGAGGTCAACTGATGCAGCATGGAATCGATGACGGCTTGCTGAGCATTGACCTGCAGCTGCAGGGCCTGGTTCTGCACACCGTGTTTGTTCTTGAAAGATTCGAAAGCTGTTTCAATATCTAGCGCGTACGTTTTCTCCTGTTGAGATATGTGAGACGCTGTGATTGCATCGCTGGAGTCGAACAAAATCATGTCCACAATCGAAGGCATGGCGCCCGCTCCTTTGGTCTTGAAGAACCCGCCGACGGAGGAAAGCAGGTTAGCATACTTAGCCATAACGGGTTTCAGCAGGTCCTGAGCCATGTCGGCGTAAGCAACGCACTTGTAAACATCTTTAAGTTTCAAACATTTGGCCGTCATAACGGAAAGGAATGATTTTGATTCGTCGAAAACGACCTGACCATAGCCAGGTTGCCCCTTGGGGATATTCTGAGACGGATACTGGGGCCATTGGAGCCAGATCATAACTCTGACTGAGGTCTGCAGCATAAGCAAGAATCCCGCCCACTCGTGAATGGGGGCCGCGGTGGGCTCCTTGTGCGAGTCTTTCGGAGCCACAACACCCCTTGCCAAGTTAAGCGTGTCATCCGTGAACGCTGTCCAGTCACCCTGCATCAGCTTAATAACCTTACCGGAAATCTTATTTGCAAGGTGAGGGGCGTTATTCCGAATATTATCCGTAAAGAAACCCTCGCCGGCGGCTTTAAAGGTCATTGACATATCGCGGATTTCCTCAGAGTGGGAATCCGCATTGAGCGTACCGAGCAGGATGGTCTTGAAGAGCTCCGAGTCCTCCTGGACGTTCGCATAGTCAAGCTCCGACAAGAGGTTTCGAAGGCGGACGCCAGCAGTAGTGCCCGCCGCTTTAGAAGCGACAGAATCGGTCAAAAGCAGCTTAGCGCGGTCCTGCCCCTGCAGGTCGCGCACGCGCTGCGGCTCCATGTGGCCTTCCTTGGCCGCGAGGGCGATGTCTTGCTGCGTGATTGGCGCGCGCGATAAGGCTTGCGTGATAGCGCTCTGCTGCGAGAATTGCCAGGCAGCATCCTCATCGAGGTACTTGCCAAACTTGCCACGCGAAGCACCTTGGGCCTTGTATGTGCGAGGTCCTGCCTTATCGATGTCGACGCCCCACTGTGCAAACAGGATAGAGCCCAGGTAGAAGGTCCGAAACTGCATGCAGAAACTGTAGAAAGTCTCGTCATTTCGAATGTCGAAGACGAATTGCCCATCCATGGACGATTTGTCGGTGTTTGGGACTCGCGTAGTGCCGTAAGGGAAACGTTGAGACCCAATGCGGTACGTGTTAGGAACATAACGATGCTTATAGACGTAGTTGGAGGGGCGCACATCGGGCCCATGGCCGTCGCTGCCATACTGAAAGTAGTTCCAGCCTATCCAACGATTTTGGTTGCAAGGGCGGCCACAGCCCGCCTTGTCAAAGATGAAAGACACGAAACCAATCTTGGCGCGGTCTGAAGATTCCGGGTTGATGAAGTCCTGGATCGACGTATTCTGTATGCATTCCCAGAACACTTGGTCAAAAAGCGCGGCACCTAGGGAAGCCATGTACGGGATTTCCCGAAAACCCCTGTCTTGGGGCGGCGCGACGTTTTCCACCCCGGGCAGCGAACGCCAGTCCGTTTGACCATGCGGGCCTTCACCGAGCACATGATGCGGCAGGAATGGGATATTCCCAGCGCCTTTGCTTGGCATCTTGGCAAGGAGGCACTCAACCGATTCGGTCGGGTAAGTGCTGAAATTGACAAGCTGTAATCCCGCCATCCTTTATAGAGACAGTGTACCAGTCAGAAGACCTTGTCAGAAAACCTTCGGTTGCCAGTGTTCACTGTGTAAAACACTGTGCTTAGTTTGCGCTGCAAACGATTTGTTCGAGAGCCCGAGCCGGGTGCTCGACCGCCCGTCAAGCTCGCGAAGGCGGGCAAATGAACCTTTTTTCCAGAGAGAACGTCAGGCACGACGTTCTTCGAGTAGGTTCGCTTCACAGTAGCGATAGGGAGAGCCTGAGGGGCTGAGATAAGGTCATGCAGTCCGCG
>Ga0308005_10000720_pt1 | contig 11831 bp, 2 predicted proteins | sample Neamet67_FD_203142 | JGI IMG/M metagenome (GOLD analysis project Ga0308005, IMG submission 203142) | Marine microbial communities from water near the shore, Antarctic Ocean - #67 | ecosystem: Environmental > Aquatic > Marine > Unclassified | place: Southern Ocean | collected 2014-06-07 | reverse complement strand
GAAAGCCGCGCAGCTTGACTTGGCCATCACGGCGACCCTTGAATTCCAGCAAGCCATCCTCACGCCAAGCCATCAAATCTCCGCTGGCATACCAACCGTTTTGAAATTGTCGGGCCGTCAACTCCTCTCGCTTCCAGTATCCCGGACTGACTCCCGTTCCCCCGATCCACAATTCGCCAATCACGCCTTGAGGGACGAGCCTGCCATCCCCGCCACGCACCTCGAAAGTGGTGTTTAAAAGCGGACCTCCCACTGGGACCGTGCCGGAAGACAAATTTTCTTTTGTCAGCTGAAGTGCCCCCGACCAGATCGTAGTTTCAGTGGGGCCATAGAGATTCCAGACCTCGGCACAGCCATCGACGAGACGCTCCGCGAGGTCATGATCGAGTGCCTCACCCCCGCACAAAACTCGGTCCGGCAGTGAGCCGCCACTTTCTAACAGAACCCGCCAAGTGATGGGCGTAGCTTGCATGATGGTGACATCGTGAGTCGCGATGAGATCTTGCAACACTTCGCCATCGCGCCCTGCTTGACTTGCAGCCAGAACCAGCGTCGCCCCATTCACGAGTGGCCAAAAGAGTTCTAGAAGCGAGATATCAAAGGAAACGGTCGTGACCGCGAGCAGGATTTCGTTCCTTGCGAGTCTCGCATGTGAATCCATGCCACGTAGAAAATTTGCAAGATTTCCGTGAGTAAGAACCACCCCTTTGGGCTGCCCGGTGCTCCCGCTGGTGTAGATCAGGTAGGCCGGATCATCGACCCGCGCCACTCCCGCCAAAACATCCTCATTTCGAAACAATTGATCAGAGAGAGAGAGTCGCGCGACATCAGGAAAAATCTCCGCGACCTCGTCTCTTTCCTCATGAAGGAGCAACGTGAGCTGGGCATCACCCGCCATGAAGGAAAGACGCTCAACTGGGAAATCACGATCGAGAGGAACGTAGGCGGCCCCGCATTTCCAAATCGCCAGAAGCGCTACCAAAAGACTCTCCCGACGCTCAAGATAAATTCCCACTCGTGTTCCGCGCAACACTCCATGGCGTGCTTTCAAAAAAGAAGCCAAGCGCCCCGAACGTTCATCGAGACTGCCATAATCGAACGCGCTATCGCCAACGATCAAAGCCCTTTTCCCAGGGTGCGCTAAGGCACATTGTTGAAAGCGTAGCAAGGCAGTCTCCTCCGAAGGAGCTCTCACCTCGCCCTCTCCCCAGTGATGAAGCTGACTGATCTCCGCTCTTGAAAGACAGCTGATATCACTCAATTCCCGCTCGATCATGACACCATGAAGACAAGCCATAAACTGCGGGAAGAGGCGTTCGATAAAGCTCTTCGAAAATGACTTTTCGTCATAGCGAAAACTCACCCGTAAGGTCTTGCCAGGGATCACCACAACGGTGAGAGGATAATTGGTGCGCTCATAGCCCTCGCGCTCCAGCCAGCTGAGATTGCTCCGGGGATCACTCAAGGCTTCATCCATCGAAATGGGATAATTCTCAAAAACGAGAAGGCTCTCAAAAAGGGGAACCCCGGCTGGAACCTCGGTGTAGGACTGCAACTCTAACAGTCGGCCATAGCCATGCTGCTCGCGCTCACGTTGCTTCACCTGCAACTCGTCTAGCCAGTCGCGGACGAGATCCGCATCCTCAAGAGAGACTCTCACCGGAACGGTATTGATAAAGAGCCCTATCGCCTGCTCGATTCCTTCGACCTCGGGCGGGCGCCCTGAAACGGTGGCCCCAAATAAGAGGTCTTTCCGCCCGGTATGCGCGGCCAGAAGCAGTGCCCACGCCCCCTGCACCAAGGTATTTACCGTGAGCCGAGCCTCACGGGCAAAGTGCTCGAGCGTTTCCGTCAGCTCCGCACTCCAAGCAAAATCCAAAGCTTGGTATCCCTCCCCGTCCTTTTCCGAAGCAGGCGAAAGTAAGCTGGGCTCGGAGAATCCCTGCAAGGTCGCGCGCCAATACGCCTCTTCTTCCTCGCGAGGTCGCGCTTCATGCCAGTCTAGAAAGCGGCGATAGGGCACGGACTCTGGCAGATGAAGCACCGTGCCATTCTTCTCCGCCTCGTAGCTGGCAAAGACTTCTCGAATGAGCACCCCATTCCCCCATCCGTCCATGAGGAGATGATGAAAGGTCCACACGAAACGATAGCGGCCACCCTCAAGCGGGAAGAGCGCGAAGCGAATGAGAGGCCCCTGATCCAACTCGAAACCACGCTCACGATCTCGCGCTAAAAAATCATCAAAGCTTCCCTCGAGAGCGAGACACCATTCCGGTTCGACCTCGTCATAGATGACCTGCACCGGTTCGTCTGTTTCCTCCCAATGAAATTCCGCTCGTAGCGCCTGATGACGATTTACGACCTGATTCCAGGCACTGCGAAAGGCTTGCGGTTCCAATCCTCCCTCCACGACACACCAGCGCTGCTCGACGTAAACACCACTGCCGGGAGTGTAGAGGGAGTGGAAAAGCAACCCCTCCTGAAGAGGCGATAAAGGTAAGATATCTTGCACGTCAGCCATCACTTTTTAGGAACGTCGGGAGTTCAGCTTTTCCATGAGCTTGCTCATGCGAGGCTCTTTCTTACGCGGCACTTTCGGGGTGGTGGGGATCCTTATTCCGAGCGATTCCAGAAGCGACTTATGGCGGCTGCCGAGCTGATCGATACTCGTTTCAGTCAAGGCCAGGCGATGCCAACGCCAGCGAATCTTGAGCATATCTTTACTGATCCACGCGATCACTTCCAGCGGATAGGGGCGCAAGTTTTCGGCGTCATTGAGTCCGGGAAGATCTTCTGGAGCGAGACCCAAAAGCAGCTCCCCCGCAGGCATCGTGAGCTTTCCGAGGAAGTTAAAACTCAGTTGAGGCTGAATCGCAGCCCCTTGATTTTTTCGTAATTGTTCTTCCACTCGCTTTACGGTGGCTTCCAGACCAGTCCCCGGAAGAAAAGCAAGCATCGGATCAATGGTAGTCAGCCAGCCCACCGTCCGGCTCACGTCGAGAGTTCCCTGCCGCCCATGAGACTCGACCGCTACCGGAATTTCTTCGATTCTGAAAAAGTCTCCACAAGCCTGAACGAGTGCTCCGAGGACTTCGGATTCTTTAAAACCAATGTCACCACAATGAACCTCCCATTCCTTTTCCTCCGCATTAGCCCAAGTCCATCTGCTTTCGGGTTTATTCTCAAAAAGAGCTGAAGAAAGAGGCCTGCTTTGGGCTTCTTCCACCTTCATCCACTTCGCCAAACTCACCGTCTTGGGCGAGAGCTTCACCTTTTTTCCCTCGCTCATCTGACAATAGGCCATTTCCAGATCCTCTAGAAGAATGCGCCAGGAAAAACCATCAACGACCAAATGATGGGCCTGCCACCAAAGGCGAAATTCATCCCCCACCTGTAAAAGAGCGGCTCGTGTCAACGGGCCATTCAGAAGATCAACAGGACCTTGTTTTTGAGCAATCTCGCTGAAATCATTCAGCTCTATAACCTCGAAGAGCACCTCACCTGCTTCTTCCCGGTAGGACTGGCGAAAGGCCGCATCAAAGGAGAGTCGGAAGGCATCGTGATAAGCAACTACGATCCGCAACGCCCCTTCCAAGCGATCCCGATCAAGAGCTGGATTGATCTTCAAGAACAGGCCCTGGTGGAAGTGGCCGGGTTCAGCTTGGTCGCTTTCCAAAAAGGCTTTTTGTAAAAGTGAGAGAGGAACTTCTCCACTCACGATTTCTGCTTTTTCCTCCGTCTGCACCTCGGCCACCCTTGCGAGACTCGCGATGGTCTGATGTTCAAAGAGGAGGGCTGGAGTAAGACGAAGCCCCTCCCGCCGCGCACCCGCGATGATCTGCATCGCCATAATGGAGTCTCCGCCTTGCTCGAAAAAATTATCCTCTACTCCCAACTCTTCCTTAGCGAGGACTGCTTGCCAGACCTTAAGAAGAGTCGCTTCATCTTCAGTTCGTGGCGCGATCTTGGAACCCGCTTTCGGAATCTCCAACTCCGGAAGCGCCTCCCGATCCACCTTCCCATTGACGGTGAGGGGAAGCTCAGACATCACCCGGAAGACACGCGGAATCATGTAGGATGGAAGATCGACTTCCAACGCAGTTCGTAAATCTTGAGAGGCCTCCCCCTTCACAAAAGCGACCAACTGCCCTCCACGAAGCACCACCGCAGCCTCGGTCACTCCGGGCTGGCGGCGAAGCGTTTCTTCCACCTCTCCCGGCTCGATCCGATAGCCTCGCAATTGTAGCTGCCCATCACGGCGCCCTAAAAACCGGAGGCTCCCATCCTCAGATCTCACCACCCGATCACCAGTGCGATACATCACCTGATCGGATGAATTCATCGCAAAAGGATTGGGTAGAAATCGTTCGGCAGTAAGAGCAGGACGGTCACGATAACCTTCCGCCACGCCTCCTCCCGCGATGTAGAGTTCGCCCGGAACCCCGATGGTCTGGAGGGAGAATTCTTCATCGAGGATATAGAGCGAAGTGCCCGCTGTCGGGAATCCGATCGATACCGCTCCTTCACCGTCCTCTTCTCCCATCTCGTGAACGCAGCAACCCACCACGGTTTCAGTGGGGCCATATTCGTTGAAGATTCGGACCTGCGGGTAATGGCTGCGCCAAAAAGCGACATGGCCGGAGGTGAGAGCTTCGCCTCCGATCACGAGAGCTTTAGGCAATCGTTCCAAAGCGAGATCCGTCGCTAAAAATGGCTCCACCGCAGCGAGATGTGCCGGCGTTATTTTCACCACTCCGGGACCGCTTTGGATCAGCGCAGCGAGGGGCTCGATCACCTCGACTTGCGGCAGTAAATGAACCACTTTCCCAGCCAGCAGGGGCCCGAATAAGCTGGTAATGGTGGCGTCAAAACCGACGGAACTTTGAACCGGAGAACCCCAACCTTCTTCATAGGGATAAGTGTTCAGCGCCCACTCTAAATAATGCATCAAGCTTCCATGAGTCACCGCAACCCCCTTGGGCCTGCCCGTGGAACCAGAGGTGTAGAGGAGATAACAAAGATCGTTTTCTTGAGAACTTGCTAGATCAGAAAATCCTTCGACCGGACTCACTTCATCGATCGAATCCAGCACGAAAAGACACCCGGAATCCTCGCGAAGATACTCCCGTCTTGCCAACGGAAGGTCAGGATCGATCGGCAGATAAGCAGCCCCCGCTTTCATAATGCCGAGGAGAGCGATGAGAAGGTCAGGTCGCCGAGGCAGACTCACGCCAATCACGGATCCCCGCTTAACCCCTCGACCCCGAAGCTGATAGGCGAGCCGCTGGGAACGATCATCAAGTTCTTGATAAGTGAGTTCCTCTTCCTCGCACCGAATGGCCACCGCCTTGGCGTTTCGCTTCACCTGTTCACGAAACTTTTCTAAAAAAGTCGCCTTTCCTATGGGAGCTGGCCTTCCTTGCGAGTGCTGGATCAGAGTCTTTTTTTCTTCCGCCCCTATCCAACCGAGATCTGTGAGAGGTTTGGTGGCAGTGAGACCACCGATGAGATTTTCAAAATGCCCCATGAGACGTTCGATCCTCTCCTCATCGAAAAGCGAAGTTCGATATTCCACCGCAAGGAGAAATCCCTCCTCACGCTCGAAAAGATGCCACGTGAGATCGAACTTAGTTTCCGGGAGAGGGAGAGGCGCCTGCGTGAGCACCACCCCGGGAAGGCCAACTTCGGGAGCGGCGGCATTTTGTAAGCCATAACCATCACTCTGGAGCTGAAACATCACCTCAAAAAGCGGGTTGCGATGGGAAGTCCGGTCCGGTGCACAAGCTTCCACCACTTGGGAAAATGGCACGAATTGGTGTGCTAACCCTCCGAGCACGGTCTCCTTAACCCGCAAGACCCAGTCCGCAAAAGTCGCGGTTGGAGGGAGATTCAGCTGGGTGCGCATCACCAGGGTGTTGACGAAGAAGCCAATGAGATCCCGGCTCTTTTCGTGCTGCCTCCCGGCCACCGGCACGCCCAGCGAAAGGTCTCGCTCGCCCGTATGCCGATGCAGCAAGAGCTTAAAAGCAGCAAGCATCACCATGAAAAGACTCGCTCCTGTTTCCCTCCCCAGCGCAACCATCGCGTCGCGTAGATGAGACGGCAGCGTGCGAGTGAGCGTCGCACTCCCGAAGCTTGCCTGCGACGATCGTGGCCGGTCACACGGCAGCTCTAACGGAGCAAAGCCCTCAAGATTTTTTATCCAATACTTCAAGTCATCTTTCGCCTCGTCACTGGCTCGCCAGCGTTGATCGGACTGGAAAACTTCAAAGGTTGCCTGCGAGAGGTCTTCTTTCTCTCCAACCTCTCCTTCTCGATAAAAACGAGAAAAGTCCTTCATGAGAATTCCCCGCGACCAGCCGTCGGCAATGAGATGATGAAGCACGATGCGCAGGCGCCACTCAGTCGCCCCCAAGCACTGCAGCTCCATTCGTGCCAAAGAACCGGAGGCAAGATCAAAGGGGCGCGCCACGAAATCAGAATCCGCTTCCTCCACAATGAGGAACTCCACCTCGCCATCTGGAAGAACTATTTGGTAAGGCTGCCCCTCTTCATCCTGCCGAAAAACGGTCCGCAGTCCTTCATGGCGGGCCGCCAAAAGGCTCAAGGCCTTCTTCACCTTCGCGGGCTCTAGTGATCCCTCGAAGTGCCATGCAAAGGCAATATGATAGGCGCAGAGTTCGGGATAGAGCTGATGCAAAACCCACACCTGCGCTTGCGATGGCGTGAGCGGAAGACGATCCGGCCTCTCTTCCGTAGGGGCTTTTTCCTCTGCCGGACAAATATCACTCCAAGCAATCCCCTGCGCTCCCAGGCCTGCCCGAAGACGTTCCTTTTGGGCCGACGAAAGACCGGCCACACGGGAACGCAAGGCTGCGAGTTTGACTGGATCGAGAGAAGGCACAGTGGTGAAAAAATTCTTTACTCGCAGGCGTCCATCAACTTCCGCAAATAAGGCAAGGACCCCAGTATTGCTTTGTCATCCTGCACGAAGTCGATGAGACAACACATCTCATCCACTCCCGTCTTGGCAAAGTCCTCCACTAGCGAGACGCAACTTTCCGGAGTGCCAATGAGAGCACGCTGTTTGATAAAGCCTTCCACTCCAAAGCTAAGAATCGCGTCGAGATCATCCTCCGAAAAATCATCAAGACTCACATCCAGCCCCATGCCCTTGGCGAGATTTTCCAAAAGACCGTAGTGAGTTTTCAAGTAGGCCCCGAAGGGTTCACGGATGTCTTCTTTGACCTTTTCCTCATCTTCCCCGAGGAAGGTGTGCACCATGAGTGAGACCGTTCCTGCTTCCTTTTCGTGGTCTGCTGCATTCCATGCTTTCCGATATTTTTCAATTCTCGGAGCCAGCTCTTCCAGCGTCCCGCCGAGGAGCGAAGTCAGGACATTCGCCCCGATGCGCCCGGCCTCAATGTAGGATTCCGTCGATTGGCAAGTGATCCACATCGGCAACTCGGGCTGCAAGGGCCGAGGGAGCGTTTTCACCTCCACCGAGCGTCCGTTGACATCCTCAAAGGAGACGGCCTCTCCCCGCCAAAGCCGCTGAATGAGATCGATATTTTTCCACATCACGCTGCGGCGACTGCCATGCGGATCCCGGGAAAGAATGAACTCATCCATGGTCCATCCCGAAGCAGCCGCGATCGCGGCGCGGCCCTTGGAAAGATGATCGACCACCGCCCAGTCCTCGGCCACCCGCACCGGGTGATGCAGAGGGAGGACCGCACTTCCAGCCCGCAGCTGGATCCGATCCGTCACCATCGCGAGGGCCGCACAGGTCATGGCAGGATTTGGATAGAGCCCCCCAAAGGCATGAAAATGCCGCTCGGGAGTCCAGACCGCAGTGAGGCCATTGGCATCGGCAAACTTTGCGCTTTCGATGAGAAGATCATAGCTCCCCTCACCTGCTGCGGCGCCGTCGCCATCAAAAAAGAATAAACTGAATTTCATGATATTGGTTTTCGTAAGTTATTTCTCCTCACCTTCGATCTGTTCCAAAAGATCTTCTACGAGTGAGGCCTGATCTTCATCAATGCTGCTCATACTCTCTTCGATCACCTGCGCGATTCCGGCCACGGTGGGAGTTCCTTGCAGAATGGCCCGCATAGGAACTTCGACTTTGAATTCCTTGCGAAGCTTCGTCACCGCTTGGATTGCGAGGAGGGAATGTCCGCCTTGAGCGAAAAAATCATCGTGCCGGCCGATCTTGGGAATCCCGAGAAGATCCCCCATCGCCTTTGCCACCGCAGCCTCCACAGAAGTACGGGGAGCTTCATACTTACCGGCCTCATCACGAATGACCTCCGCGGGAAGAGCCGGCTCTTCCTCCAGCGAGCGACGACTGACGATCACTTGTCTCAAATGAGGCTGCGCAAGGATCTTTCGGGTAGCCTGCCACACTTCCTCCCGGCTGAAGGCACCTGCCATGAGGCGGGAATCACCTTGCGATTCCCAGTCATCAAGGCGGCAAGCATCCCAATTGATCGCTACCAATGCAGGATGTTCACTGCGCAGAGCGATCCCATCGAGATAACTCCCGGCGGCAGCGTAAGCTGCAAATCCGGGGCCACCGATGATGGCGGAGAGCGTTGATTGCAGCACCACGAATCCTGGATTTTGAGCCTCGACCAAGGCCATCACAGCATCCACTTGGCGCACTTTTTTCTCAAAGATCCGATCCTGCTCATCTTCAGTAAGTTCCGAGAGTGCACAGCTGGCCTCTCCACCCATGACGTCGGCATAAAAGATTCCAGCCAAGCGTTCATCACCCAGCCGTGCTTGAACAGCTTCCTGCACCGCCGTCTCATCGGCGAGTGCCACACTGTCCATGACAAAGTCCTCCCCTTCCCGGCCCAGCGCCTTAATTCGCTTGACCGTCTGGCTCAGGGGATGCTGCCCACCGTGCGAGGCTAACCAACTATCCCAAGCGGAAGGACCAGGAATATCCTCACGCCCAATAAGAATCAGCTTGGCATTCAACTCATCACGTAACGCTCGCGCATAGACCAAACCCAGGCCATCGACGAGGTCCCCGATGACGAGGTAAGTGCCTCCCTTTATCAAATTTGGAGTTTCCAGATCCGGCAGCGCTACTTCCTGATACTCCTGCACCCAGCGATTTCTCCCAAGGTGAGCGATGACTTTTTCATCAGAAGGGTCCGTCCATTCACGAACAAGATGATCTAAAGATTGACCATCTAAAAGACGACATTCTAGCCTCGCAATTTCCTGCGGGAAAACTTTGAGCAAGCCTGATAGAGCCGCTTGTTGCGGCGGCCCGCTAGCCTCAAAAGATCCCTGAGTGACGACATCCAAGGATCGTGTCTCTTCAGAGGGAAACTCTTGAAATGCTTGCGCCAGAGCGATGAGCCGAGAAATACCATCTTCCAAATTCCAAAGATAAATCCAGCGAATTGGTCCATCACCGAGGGTTTCAATGAGCCTAAGAAAGTCCTCTTTTGAAGACGGTCTAACCTCACCTTCATCAACCCAGACCGGCTCAAATTGCTTCAGGGCCGTCTTGCAATCAGGACGCCCGATCATGACGAGTCGCTCCCTCTTTCTTTTCGCACCAGATAGGAGAGGACTCTGCCGCCAAGCGGGTATTGAAAACCAACTTACTGAAGACACTTGTTTCCTCTTTTCAGCCCCGTATTTGCGCGAAATAAAATGCTTCCGACGCTCAAAGGGATACGTTGGCATGGGCACGCGACGAGGTTTTTCGGCATGAGTTGCGACCCAGTTCAGGCGCACCCCATGGCGCCACAACTTTGCCTGAGCTTCGAGAATTTCAGGAAGCACCGGAATCGCGAGCGCTCCCTTGAGTGAGGCCTCGGTAAAGCGGCACAGAGTTTGCCCCGGCCCCAGCTCGAGGTAGCAGGCCTCCGGCAAGTTTGCGGAAAGAGTCCTGAGGCCCTCATGAAAGAGGACACTGTGGCGCAGATGATCCACCCAATATTCCACGTCCGTTGCCTCGGCGGCAGTGAGCCATTTTCCGGTTCTATTAGAAATTAAATCCAGCTTAGGAGGATCTAAGTCGATTCCTTGCAATGCCTCGCGGAAACCCGCCAAGGCTGGCTCCATGGATCCCGAGTGGAAGGCATGTGAGGTCGGCAGCACCATGGAAGCGATCTCATTTTTCGTGAGCTCCTCCTGAAGTTTTAGGATATCATCCCTACTCCCCGAAACCACCGTCTGGTCGGGAGCATTAGCCGCCGCGATTTCCAATCCTTCATCGAGCCACTCCTGCACCGTCACCACTCCAGCACGCACCGCCAACATCGAACCCTCGGGACAACGCTGCATCAGCGCGCCCCGCTGGCGCACTAGGCGTAAGGCATCTTTGAGCGAAAAAACCCCGGCGAGACAGGCCGCGACATACTCTCCCAAACTGTGGCCCAGCATCGCGGCAGGCTTCACCTCCCAACTCATGACAAGCCGGGCCAAGGCATACTCAAGCGCAAAGAGAGCCGGTTGCACCACCGCCGTTTCCTGTAAGGATTGATCTTGCTGTGTCACAAGGGCGATCAACTCAAGGTCCCCGATCTCAGCAGCACATTCGTCCAAAGCGTCACGAAAAACCGGCTCATTCTCGTAGAGTTCACGCCCCATTTCCGGGTATTGGCTTCCCTGCCCCGAGAAAAGAAAAACCACCGGACGAGCGTCTTTCACTTCGCAGCTCCGGGACTCGGAGAGTTTTTCAAACAACTCTTCCGAGCTCCCTCCCACCACGGCCTGACGGTAAGCCATCGCCCGGCGTCCGACTTGCAAGGTGAAAGCAACATCCGCAAGAGTTGCCGTCCCGCTTTTCAGAAACGCCTCCAAGTCCCCACGCTTCCTCGCCAACGCCTGTTCGCTTTTCGCCGAAAGCGCAAAAACCCATTTGGTGGCAAATGAACTCGCATCTTTTCTCAGCGGAGCCTCCTCAAGGATGGCATGAGCATTCGTCCCACCCATGCCAAAGGAACTCACCCCAGCCCGGCGTGGCAGTTCATTTCGAGGCCAAGGCGAAAGATCTCGAGACACCTCAAAGGGACGTTCCGCTAGATCGATCTGCGGATTGGCTTTTTCAAAATGCAGCGTCGGCGGGAGAGATTCGTGCTGAAGAGCGAGAACGGTTTTGATCACTCCGGCGACGCCTGCTGCCGCATCAAGATGGCCGACATTTGATTTCACCGAACCCAGACGGCAGGTCACTCCTTTCTTTAGAAGAGGATCTCCCATCGCTTGGTCCAGCGCGGCAAATTCCACCGGATCGCCCAGTTCGGTAGCGGTCCCATGCCCCTCGACATAGCTGATGGTAGCAGGTGAGACATCGGCCCGTTTCAGGGCTTGCCTAATCACCTCCGTCTGCCCCGCCACACTCGGCGCGAGCAAGCCAACTTTATCAGCACCATCATTATTGATCGCCGTCCCTAGAATGACCGCTCGGATAGCATCACCGTCGCGCACCGCATCTTCAAATTTCTTAAGCACGACCACTCCGACGCCATTGCCAAAAAGAGTTCCTTTTCCCTCCGCATCGAAGGGACGACAACACCCATCCGGCGAGGCAATCCCGCCCGGCTCATAGAGATACCCTTCCGGCTCGGGCCGCCCGATCGTAACACCCCCAGCTAGCGCCATTTCACAATCGCCATCCAGCACGGCACGGCAGGCTTCGTGAAGAGCCACAAGAGAAGTCGAGCAACCGGTTTGAATCCCGCAGCTCGGCCCCCGAAGATCGAGATGGTAAGAAACCCGGGTTGGCATGAGCCCCATGACATTGCTCACCACCGCTTGCACCTCATTCACCGACTCTCGGATCTCGGGATCGTTGG
>Ga0308005_10000708_pt1 | contig 11905 bp, 9 predicted proteins | sample Neamet67_FD_203142 | JGI IMG/M metagenome (GOLD analysis project Ga0308005, IMG submission 203142) | Marine microbial communities from water near the shore, Antarctic Ocean - #67 | ecosystem: Environmental > Aquatic > Marine > Unclassified | place: Southern Ocean | collected 2014-06-07 | reverse complement strand
CCCCCGCAGCGCCGGCTCCCGAGCCTTCGATCACAGAGGATGCTGCTGCCATAATTAAAGCTGAACTGGAAAATGAAGGTGGAACCGCTCCGACCGGATCGACTCCAGCGCCAGATAGCACGGATACTCCAGCGCCAGATAGCACGGATACGCCAGCGCCAGATAGCACGGATACGCCAGCACCAGGATCGACTGAGGGTCCTGCTGGATCTTCCGACAAACCTCCCCTTGGAGAGTAACTTTGCCTCACCGGGGCTATGAGCGATCCAGGTTTGCCAGCTTGGGCGCGTGAGGACGCCTTTCCGGAAAAACCGGAATCGCTCCCTTTCGGTTCAGTTGATGGAAAAGGGAGGATTGCAGGTTTTGACTCCCTTGAGGATTTGAAATCTCATTTGGGATCTGGAAAGGGGCGTCTTGCTTGGGTCTGGGTGCCTGGGAATGATCGGGTGGTTTCTCCTGAGGAAGTTCCCGAACTATTGGACGTCTTAAAAAAGCGGAGCCTGATCTTTGCCGCAGAAGACGAGGAGGAGGCGAAGCGGACTCTGCCATTTACGGGAATTCTGGGGCTCTATGCTTTTTATTCCCTTTGGACGGGAGCGGCTCCCATGGGTTTCCCCGCCAACCAGTTTTTGGCAATTGTGGGCTTTGCTTTTCTCTATTTCACGGCCCGCCCGTGGTGGGAGGCATATAAGGGGCGGAAGGACGCCCGCTTTCTTAAGAAGGAGAATCTTGCCGAAGAAATTCCCGAGGCTCGGTTCGATCTCTGGATGGACTCTCAAAAGTCACGATTGACGATTGGATTGGTGATCTTGATTGGCCTCGTTGGTGGGGTGCAACTTATGGTGCCAGGGAAGGGCATCGCGGAAGCCGGCCTCGACAAGTCGGCGTATGCTCTCGGCGAAACCTGGCGCATGTTCACGGCGGCATTTCTCCATGGGAATATCATCCACTTTGTGCTGAACGCGAGTGCCTTATATTATCTGGCCCGGCGAGTTGAGATTCTGGCCCGGTGGCCCCATCTGGCGGCTGCCTTTTTACTTAGCATCATGGGCGCCGGATGGACGACGGTTGCCTGGCTCCCGAAAACGTCGGTGGGAGTTTCGGGCGTGGTTTGCGGCTTACTGGGATTTCTTCTGGTTTTCGAGACCTTGCATCGACCCTTAGTTCCCCGATCGGCGAGGCGTCGGCTTTTGGGTATTCTGGTGTCGTTGGCCGTGATCGGATTTATCGGGTTCCAGTTTGTCGATAATGCTGCCCACTTCGGTGGGTTGGCCACGGGCGCGGTTTATGCTCTGATCGTTTTCCCGAAGTCTTCCTCGCCACACCGCCCAGTGATCTTGAAACGTGATGTCGCTTTGGGTGCGATTTCACTCGGTCTGATTTTTGTGTCTGCTCTCGGTGCGGTGGTGGCCATGATGATGCGGTAGCGATGAAACCGAAACTCAAGACCTCCATCCCAGGCCCTCGTTCGCTGGCGCTGGCGGGACAGCTTCGTGAGTATGAAAGCCGGAATGTCACCTATTGTGATGAGTCTTGGCCAGTATTTTGGGAAAGGGCCGAGGGAACCAATATTTGGGATGCAGACGGGAATCGCTATTTGGATTTCACGAGTGCCTTTGGTGTGGCGGGATTGGGGCATCGCCATCCAGAAATTGTTGCGGCAATGACCGAGCAATCCGGTCTGCTCTTGCATGGGATGGGAGACGTGCATCCTACGGCATTGAAGGGGAAATTGTGCGCTAGATTGTCGTCGCTGACCTTCGAGCGTTGGAATGGAGGGAAGGGAAAGGTCGTCCTTTCAAACTCGGGTTTCGAAGCGGTTGAAACGGCCCTGAAAACAGCCCGTTTGGCGACCGGAAAAAGTGGCGTGATGGCTTTCTCGAATGGTTACCATGGTTTGGGTTACGGGAGTTTGTTGGGGACGGACCTCGACAAATTCCGGGGCCCGTTTGTGGACCAACTTGCGGAAGTTACGACCCGGGTGCCGTATGGGTCATTTGATCTGCCTGAGGGTGGGAAGATAGGGGCTGTTCTAGTGGAGCCGATTCAGGGCAGAGGCGGAAAGGTTGTCCCACCGGAAGGGTTTCTGAAATCCTTAAGACAATGGTGCGACGATAATGGAGCGCTTTTGATCTTTGACGAAATTTATAGCGGCTTCCATCGAAGTGGTAAGTGGTTTGCCTGCGAGTGGGATGAGGTGGTTCCGGATCTAATCTGTTTGGGCAAAGCCCTGAGTAGCGGCTTTCCCATCTCCGCTTGCGTAGGGAAGGAGGATGTGATGGACCAGTGGCCGGAGAGTCCGGGAGAGGCACTCCATACGAGCACTTTTCTGGGGCATCCAGTAGGGTGTGCAATGGCACTGAAGTCACTCGATATTCTGGCGAGGCCTGAGACTATTGAAATCGTAGAGCGGGCTTCGATGAATTTAAAAAAGGCCCTCCACGATTTACATCATGATGGCCTCGTGGAGGTTCGTGGCCGGGGACTGATGGTAGGTCTTGAACTGGAGCAAAATGCCGGGAAGCTCTTGGCCGAGCTCCTTTCCGAAGGCCTGATCTTCCTCGCGGACGGGCCCGCCGGGAACGTCTTGTCTTTCACTCCTCCGTTTGTGATCTCGGAGGAGGAGATAGAATTTGCCGTAGGAAAGGTGTCCCGACTCTTGCGAGGCTAGGAGAGAGCGAGTCGCTCGTCGCTATCAAGCACTGCTGCAAGGTTTTTCCAACCGTCCTTGGTTTGGAGATTGAAGATGCGGAGGTAGAGGGAAACCACTTTTGGATTGTGGTTCTCGACGAGATCATCGACCGTGGTTTTGAGTTTTTCGTCATCCAGAGCCTCGGGAAGGGCGCCTTCAACCGATCCTTCGCCATCGTGCTCGATCCCCATCCCGTCACAGAATCCTTTCAAAAGGTCCTGTTGGCCTTTCATGTAATACACCTGAAAAAGGTGCTCGCCAATGGTGTCGCTGGTGCGGAGCTTGAGGGTCTTATGGAGCCAGGCAATCTGGTCGGAAACGGATTTTTTTTCGACAAAGACCGGGCGGAGGTGTCGGTTGGCGGTGAGGGAGGCTACGGCCGACTTATAGAGTTTGCGCTCGTTTTCCCGAATCCAGAGAAACATGTCACTGACAATGGAAGGGTCAATTTTCTGATAAATTTCGAATGCGTTCACGGTTTTTTTACTTGTGGGGAGTCAACACTCCGAGACGGTGAAGGCAAGATCAAAGGCTGATCTTGCTAACACAGGGCCCCATTTCACCTGCGAAAGCAGGTTGCCGGAGGCACCCTTAGTGCTGCATTGACTTTTTGAAGGGTGACGGCAGGTTTCGACCATGAGGTTTCTTCCTGTATTTCTCGTTCTCTGTATCATCCAAGCAGCTGCCGACGATTGGCCCAGATGGATGGGGGGGAAGGCCGACGGAGTTTGGCGAGAAGAGGGAATTCGCAAGGATTTGCCAAAAGAAGGAGCTCCTGTCCTGTGGAGGGTGCCTGTGGGGTGGGGATATTCCGGGCCGGCCGTGGCTGATGGCCGGGTCTACCTTTCGGACTACCAGCGGATCAAAGGAGAGTTGATCAATAATCCCGGAACTGCGGTGACCTGGGAGGGGACCGAGCGCCTTTTGTGCTTGGACGTGGAGACTGGAAATCCTATCTGGAAATACGAAGCGCCCCGGAAATACTTTCTTTCCTATCCCGGAGGACCGCGCGCGACGCCGACGGTTGCCGGAGGTTTAGTGTATTTTTTGGGCGGGATGGGAAACCTCATTGTCCTTGATGCCAGAACTGGTGAGAAGAAGTGGGAGAAGGATTTTCAAAAAGACTTTGGAGCCGCTCTCCCGATTTGGGGTTTTTCGGCTCATCCTCTGGTCGTTGGGGACACGGTCTACTGTCTTGTGGGAGGAGAAGGGAGTGTGGTGGTGGCATTCGATGCGAAGACAGGCCAAGTGAAATGGAAGGCTCTTGACGCCCAGACGCAGGGGTATTGTCCACCCTCCATGGTGAAGGCGGGAGGCGTGGACCAGTTGATCATTTGGCACTCGGAGTCGATGAATGCTCTCAACCCAGAGACCGGCGAAAAATATTGGAGCCTCCCGTTGAAACCGATGTATGGGATGTCGGTAATGACGCCTCAATTTTCGGGCAACAAACTCTTTGCGAGTGGGATCGGGAGGGTTGGAGCGATGATCGAACTCGATGATTCTAAACCTGCCGCCAAGTTTGCGTGGCGAGGAAAACCCAAGACCGGGATATACTGTTGCAATAGCACGCCATTGATCGTCGATGGGATAATTTATGGTTCGGACATTGATTCGAGCAGCCTCATTGCCGCATCGGTGAAAGATGGAAAACGTTTTTGGAAAACAATGGAGCCAACGATTGCGGAAAAATACCGGAAAGGTGGCCCGCATGGGACAGTTTATGTGACCTATCATAAACCGAGCGGGAATTTTTGGCTCGCGAGTGAAAGTGGGGATCTTATTTTGGCGAAGCTCTCCAAGGAAGGTTACACCGAATTGGGGCGTCAGCATGTTTTAGAACCGACCAATGAAGCCTATCAGCGTCCGGTGGTTTGGAGTGGTCCCGCCTTTGCGCAAAAGTCAATTTTCATGCGAAATGATAAGGAACTGGTGAGGGTTGATCTTTCAGAAAAGTAGGCTTGGTATCGCGATTTTTGATTCATCCTTGTGGCTCATGGCAGACCGCTCGTAGCGTTGGGAAGTGATCGGTGAATCAGAGAGCATACTGGATGATAGGGGCGATCCTCGTTGTCCTTAATTCATATTGGTGATCCGTGAGATTACCTTTGTTCCCCCCCCGGGATCTGTGCGGAGGGGGATCTGCCCGGTCAAGCAAAGTGTGTCTTAGGCGAGGCCCTGACGGGAGAGATCTTGCACGTCGACAAGGCCAACGACTTGCTCGCGGTCGTTGATTACGATGAGATCATCGATGCGGTTTTTGCGCAGAATCTTGATCACCTCAACGGCCAGGTCGTTTTCTTGCACTGTGATGGGAGTGGGGGTCATGTGATTTGAGACCGGTGAATCTCCAATTTCTCGATCGGATTGATAGCCCCGGACAAAATCACCGTGCGTGAAGATTCCCGCGAGAGAATTGTCTTGGTTCACGATGACAGCGGCACCCGCTCGGCACTCGAGCATGGTAAGAACAGCTTCTTGGACGAGGGCCTTGGTGGGGATTTTTGCCATCGCAGATCCGGTTCGCATGATGTCGGAAACGCGGGTTAGGAGGTGTTTTCCAAGGCTTCCTCCCGGATGAAGTTCGGCAAATTCCTCGGCACGGAAACCACGTTTTTCGAGTAAGACCATCGCCAGAGCATCGCAAAGACCGAGCATGTTGGTGGAACTGGAGGTCGGGGCGAGTTGGAGCGGGCATGCTTCCTCCTCAACATGGGTATCAAGGACAATATCGCTATGCTTAGCCAATGTGGATTCCGGTGCTCCGGTGACGGCAATGATGAGGGCAGCCCGTTTTTTGACATGGGGGAGAAGGCTGATCATTTCGGCGGTTTCGCCGGAGTAGCTCAGGGCGATGATGAGGTCGCCAACGGAAAGGACGCCGAGGTCACCATGAAGTGCATTTTGACAGCTCAAATTGACGGCCGTGGCTCCCGTGCTGTTCAGGGTTGCTACGAATTTTTTTCCGATGTTTTCGGATTTCCCGACTCCGATGACTACGATTTTGCGGCCACTCAGGAGTGTTTCTTCTAAAACTCCGATGGCTCGCGGGAAGCTGTCGTCGAGCCGTTCGGCGAGCCTTTGAAGTTGGGCGGCCTCGATTCCAAGGACAGCGCGGGCTTTCTCAATCAAATCCACGGGGAAACTCTGCCCGAGGAGCCCCGTTGGGTCAATCCAAGTAAGTCTGGTGATCTGAGCAAGGGTGTTTACCCTTTCATCCATCGATGAAGCGTTTTCTGCCTTATCTGAAATACTTTAAGCCTGTAAAGTGGCACTTCGTTGGGGGAGTGATCGCCGGTCTGGTGTATGCTGCGGCAAGCGGGGCCGGATTTCCCTTGGCGGCGAAATCCATTCTTCCTCTGATTTTTGATGCGGATGCTGCCACTCCGGCAGAGACCTCGAATTGGTTTACCGGGATTCTGAGCCGTTGGTTTGGCGACTTGGGGCGCAATACACTCGTGATGATTGCCTGCGCCTGGCTCCCCATCGTATTTTTTTTCCGGGCAATCGGTGGTTTTTACAGCGGTTATCTCGTGAGCTACTGTGGTTTTCGCTTTCTTGAGCAGGTCAGGGAGGAGGTCTTCATTAAATTGCAGAGTCTTCCGGTTTCCTTTTATCAGAAGCATCAATCAGGAGATCTTCTGGCCAGACTGGTGGGTGACGCCGAGATGCTGAGACAAACAACCTCGCAAGCCGCAGTGGATCTCATCAAGCAGCCGGCGACCCTGGTCGCTGCAGTTTCAGTGCTTCTTTACATGGCGTTCACTTCGGAAGGGGCTTCTCTCGTTCTGATTTCAATCCTGTCTGTTCCGATGTGTGTGATTCCTCTTCGAATGCTCGGCAAGAAGCTGGGGCGGCGGGCGAAATCGTTACAGCAGAACGCCGGTGATCTGAGTGGACATATTGCGGAAACCTTGCAGGCTCCACTTGAAATTCGGGCCTATAATCTTGAAGACTCCGTCATCGAGAGATTTAAGGCGAAGGTTCACGAGATTGTTCGTTACTCGATGAAGGTGGTGAAATATCGCCAGCTCATTTCTCCTTCGGTTGAGTTCGTGGCTGTCGTTGGTTTGAGCTTTGCGATCTATGTGGGGTCGAAGCAGGGCATGACTTTATCGTCATTCATGGCCATCGCCATCGCACTCTATATGAGTTACGAGCCGGTGAAAAAGTTGGCCAAGATTCACAGTCTTTTCAAACAGGGAGAGGCGGCCATCGAGCGTCTGGAGGAAATTTCGCTGGCGGTAAATGATCTTGCCGATCCCGATAGCCCAAAATGGCCTGAGACGTTTGAAAGCGAGATCTGTTTCAAGGACGTAGGATTTTCCTATGGTGAGGACAAGGTGCTACAGGATGTGAATTTAACGATCCACCCCGGGGAGTGTGTGGCGTTGATCGGCCCAAGCGGCGGAGGAAAATCGAGCCTCTTCAATCTGATTCCACGTTTTTATGATACGTCTTCAGGCTGGGTTTCAGTGAGTGGTATCGATGTGAGGGAATGGAAAAAAAGCGATCTCCGCGACAAGATTGCGGTTGTTTCTCAAACCGCGATTCTCTTCAAAGGGACGATCAGGGAAAATATTCTTCTTGGGAAACCGGGAGCCAGCTCAGAGGAAGTTGAGGAAGCGGCAAGAAAGGCAAATGCCCATGATTTCATTCTGAAACAGGAGCACGGATATGAGACGGATGTTTCCGAAATGGGACGGAGCCTCTCGGGCGGACAACGGCAAAGAATCGCGATTGCGAGGGCCTTTTTGAAAGATGCTCCTATCCTTCTCCTGGATGAAGCGACCAGTGCCCTTGATAATGACAGCGAGGCTGCCATTCAGCAAGAACTCGCTGGCCTGGTGAAAGGCAGGACCACCCTGCTGATCGCTCATCGGCTCTCCACGACCAAGATCGCGAGCCGTATCATCGAGCTTGATCAGGGTAAGATTATTTCCGAACGGGCCGAAGCCTAAGACTTTTCAAGTTCGTCAAAGAGAGGTTCGAAGATCGGTCGAAGGAGACGCCCCCCTCTGGCGGTGAGGCGATCTTCATCGAAGCAAATCGGGAGGCCATCCAGATGCAGACGGGTGCGGCCATTTTTCAAATTGAACTCAGCGAGCCGCTCAGAGACGATTTCGATGCCGTGATGTCGGTGGAATGTCGAAGTTCACCGGGCCAAAGAGGGGCGGCGCACGGCATCATTCAAGCACGACGGGCGGGAGTGTTGTGCGAAAGTCCATGGAGGAATGGGATGGTGCGAGGTATTTAAGAATCTGACCCAGTTCAAGGTGCCGGTGGTCGAGGTTTTGAACGAATGGCTGGCAGCGGAAAAACTGACAGGACCTGGGTTTTTCGCGAAAGTTTTCTTAGCCTCGATTGGTGTCTTGCTGGGCAAACGAAAATGTCTGGCGCCACAGGCCCTTCTTCTTCGATTTTCGAGAGAGCCTCTGTCAGCTCCATGTCGTTGTCGTTGAAATTCAGATCCGCGCGCTCTTCGGCAAGTATGTCGGGTGGGAAATCAAAGGCGGGGCGGGTGGGGGTTAGATTCACCAACCTTAACGGTCGTGATACGCCGTGATTGTCGCCATACTTTTCGAGGAATTTCAGGGGTTCTTTCCCCTGGATACGCCAACGGTCTTCGAACCAAAAAACGTCTTCCGGAGAACTCCGCCACGCTTCTTCAAGATTCTCGGCACAGGCTTGGGCGGTCATTTCTTCGATATGATTGAAGTGAACTTCCCAGCGGCAGGTGCCGACGGTGCGACAATGTAATCCGATCAGTTGCCCCTTCCCTCGCTTTGCGATGAGATGGGGCAGGGGAGAGCAGGTGGTGGGTCTTCCAAAAAAGACGCTGGCTGCCCCCCTGCTCCCGACCCGTTGATCTGCGAGAATCCCCAATGCCGCTCCTTCCCGAACGAAGCTTGTTAGCTTGTGAGTCGAGGCCCGCTTGGGGAATAGCTTCAAGCCTCTTCTCTTCCGACGTCTTTCCACAACGGCATTGATCAAGGAGTTGTTGAGAGGTCGATAATGGGTTCCGACGGTGATTTTGTTCGGGGTGAGGAAGAGAACCTGGGCCAGTAATTCCCAGTTTCCCATGTGAGGAGAAACCAACACGATGCCGCCCTTTTCAGTTTCCCGTTCAAGGGCATCCAGACCGACAAACCTGACATGTCTGAGAATTTCTTCGTCTTTCAGAAAGGGAATCTTCAGGGCAGTGAGGAAATTTGCTCCAATTCGCTCGAACGCAAGACTCGCAAGATTCTCAATTTCCTCGCGAGATTTTTCGTTCCCAAACGCAAAGGTCAAATTACGGATGACCTGACGACGGCGTGTTTTTAGAATTCTGTGTGAAAATCGTCCCGCAAACTCCCCGACTTTGAATGTGGTTTCAAGGGACATCATCTGGATCGCCCACTCCAAACCCCGGTAAACGAGATACTCGAGCCGATGGCTGATCGTGGGAGTTTTACTGCGACTCATCGTGTGCGCCCTGCGCGGTCGGGTGTTAGCAGTGAAAAAAGTGAATGTTAAGTGTCAAAGTTTGCTCTTTTTTTACGTAAAGTCTCCTCCATGCGCTTCCTAGCTCTTTTTCTCGCTCTTGTTTCCCTGCTTCCTGCAGCTGAAAAACCGAACATTCTCTTCATCTTTGCGGACGATATGACGTATGAGGCGATTGGATCGCTCGGGATGACAGAGGTTAAAACACCGAACCTCGACAAGCTCTTCGCGTCTGGGACCCAATTCACTCATGCCTATAATTCGGGTGGCTGGAATGGGGCCATTTGTGTGGCCAGTCGCAATATGATGATGACCGGGCGCTACCTTTGGCACGCCCAGCGTGAGGAAAAGACGATGGGAGAGCGCCGCCTTTGGCCCCAGCTCATGAGCGATGCCGGTTACACTACCTATATGACTGGCAAATGGCACGTTCGCATGAAAGCTGATCAACTCTTCGACCACGTCGGTGACGTCCGTCCGGGAATGCCCAATCAAGTCAAGGCTGGCTACAACCGTCCTCTCAAGGGCAAGGAAGACCCTTGGGATCCCACCGACAAAGCCAATAATGGATTTTGGAAAGGCGGGAAGCATTGGTCCGAAGTCGAGGCCGACACCGCTGTGAAATTTCTCAACATGGCGAAGAAGGACACCAAGCCCTTTTTCTTCTACCTCGCATTTAATGCTCCCCATGACCCGCGTCAGTCCCCCCAGAAGTATCTCGACATGTATCCGGTTGATAAAATCAAGACTCCCGAGAACTACCTCGACGCCTACCCTCATCGCAAGGTGATGAAGGCTCCTCACAGCCTCCGCGATGAGAAGCTCGCACCCATGCCCCGCACCGAACATTCGGTAAAAGTTGCTCGCCGCGAGTATTTCGCGCTCATCACACACATGGATGCCCAGATTGGCCGGGTCCTTGAGACTCTTGAGAAAAACGGGCAGCGCGAAAATACCTACATCGTTTTTACGGCTGACCACGGTCTCGGCTGCGGTCGCCACGGTCTTCTCGGAAAGCAGAACATGTATGATCACAGCGTGCGCGTTCCCTATGTCGTCGTCGGCCCCGAGATTGATGCCGGCAAAACGATCTCCAGTCCAATCTACATTCAGGACTCCGTTCCCACTGCTCTGCAGGTTGCCGGAGCCGGGGTCCCCGGCCATATCCAGTATCAGAGCTACATTCCTGTGCTGAAAGGTGAGTCCGAGGGCCGTCCCCACATTTACAATGCCTACTTGAAGGACGCCCAGCGTGCCATGACCAAGGATGGACACAAGCTCATCCTCTATCCCGGCGGCAAGATCGCACGTCTCTACAACCTCAAAAAAGATCCCTTTGAAAAAAATGATCTGCTTGAAAAAGGGAAGGGGAAGATAATCGCGCGCAAGCTTTTCGAAGTCCTCAAGTCCGAGGCCAAAATCCACGGCGACGAGCTGGAATTTGGCAACTATCTCGCGCTGAACTAACTGGCAGCGAAGCGCGACACTTTGTCATCAAGGTCTCTCCTTGAGTGCGACGCTTTGACGCGCATGGGGCTTTTTGTCCCTGCGTGTTTCCTTTTGTTTCAACGATTCCCGCGATTGGTACACCACGTGCCATAGAGATCGCAAAACCGGTCGGGCCAACGCCCGCCTTTCACTTTAAACTCTTAAATAGAAACAAAAAAATCATGGGTAAAATTCTCGGAATTGATCTCGGAACCACCAATTCCTGCATGTCCGTCATGGAAGGTGGCGAATCAACCGTCCTCGAAAACTCGGAAGGCGCACGCACCACTCCTTCGGTGGTTGCTTTCGCGAAGAATGGGGAACGTCTCGTTGGTCAGGCCGCCAAGCGTCAAGCCGTGACCAACGCTAAAAACACCGTTTTCTCGGCCAAGCGTCTCATCGGTCGTAAGTTCTCGGAACTTACCAAAGCTGACAAGCGTGTCCCTTACACTATTGTGAAAGCCGACAATGGGGACGCTCATATTGAGGTCGAAGTTGAAGGCGAAAAGAAGGTGTTTTCTCCGCAAGAAATCGCTGCCATCGTTCTTGGCAAGCTCAAGGCTGACGCTGAGTCCAAGCTCGGTGAAACTATCACCGAAGCAGTCATCACCGTTCCTGCTTACTTTAACGACTCACAGCGTAACGCCACCAAGGCTGCTGGTGAAATCGCCGGTCTTAAAGTGCGCCGTATCATCAACGAGCCTACCGCCGCATCCCTCGCTTACGGACTTGATTCCAAGACCGACCAGCAGGTTGCCATTTATGACCTCGGTGGTGGAACCTTCGATATCTCGGTGCTCGAAATCTCCGACGGTGTTTTCGAGGTCCTCGCGACCGACGGCGACACCCAGCTCGGTGGTGACGACTGGGACAACGCTCTCATTGACCATATCGTAGCCGAGTTTAAATCGACCGAAGGCATCGACCTCATTGGCCAGCCGGACGCTCTCCAGCGTATTAAGGAAGAAGCTGAGAAGGCCAAGATCGCGCTCTCCTCGTCTCAAAACTACGACCTCAACCTTCCCTTCATCACTGCTGATGCCACTGGACCGAAGCACATTCAGCTCAGCCTGAGCCGTAACAAGCTGGAGCAACTGACCGACCATCTCTTTGAGCGCACCAAGAAGCCTGTCACCGATTGCCTCAAGGAAGCCGGTGTGAGTGCCGGTGAACTTGACGAACTCGTCCTCGTGGGCGGCATGACCCGCATGCCCAAGGTGGTCGAAACAGCTAAGGAAC
>Ga0308005_10000705_pt1 | contig 11924 bp, 6 predicted proteins | sample Neamet67_FD_203142 | JGI IMG/M metagenome (GOLD analysis project Ga0308005, IMG submission 203142) | Marine microbial communities from water near the shore, Antarctic Ocean - #67 | ecosystem: Environmental > Aquatic > Marine > Unclassified | place: Southern Ocean | collected 2014-06-07 | reverse complement strand
CATAATTTTGGTCACTGCAGCTTTCCACGCGTCGAGAATGTTAAATCCTTGCAAGGTCAGAAAGCCTTTGACTCCGCCTTGGATCGCGATGCGAGGTTGGCTCACTTGGCTCAACGGGCGAGAAGCAAGAGCACCTGGCGTATTCGCTGAAACCTCGGGTGTGGGGCCGCCGTCAGCGGCAATTTCGACGTCAATAGGCTCCTGTACGAAATCAGCCGGCCTAAAAACAGATCGTCGGATGATGTGGGACCCTTCTTCAGAGTCGCAGTTCATCTCTCGATTTATCAATGGGGACGGGGTGTCTATCGCCTCTTTTAACTGCATGGGGACGCGCATTTTGTATGAGAAACACGAAAACTGTCCTCGGGGACCGATAAACACTGTTCGCAGTAATCGAACTTCAAAACGTCGCAAAGCGGTTTTCGCCATGTTTGATTTTGTTGTGATGTTTCGTCCGTTGAGTTTGAGTCGTCGGTAATGAAAAATACCTATACCTTTGGTGGGCTGGTCGCGGTCGATTTCTATCCAACACTTTGACGGTAGTTGGGGAAATTTGGTTGAGCAACTCCAGTTAATATGCCAGCCGCGGGATTCGTAGCTGGACATCCGAACTTTATCCACCTTCATTACGGTTCGCTGTATGTCTATCTCTGGGCCGTCTGCCCATATCCCAGTATCTGGATCGCAAATCTGGGTGGTGAACACTCCCGGAACTTCGTCTAGCAGCTTGGGTTTACCGCTGTTGGACATGTTCTCCAGCTCTGGGAAGAGCGGAGTCAATTCGGTATTTGCTGCATTTCCATTTGCCGACGGGAATCTTTTATCTAGATGTATTTTAGCGTTTTCACAGAGCGTTAAGCATTCTGGGGTAGCAGCCAGGGCTACCGCCTCTAGTTTTGCTCGGTCGTAAATACTCGAGTCTGTCTCGCTCTCATCCTGATGGAAATCCTCCGCAGTGTCCTCTTCTTCCGACATTATGGTGGGTACCGAAAGGGCTGCGGGTGGATGTATTTGTGTCGAAGGACGAAGATTGCTTCTAATACCTAATAAGACACAAAAGTTATTGGACCAATCGTAACTTTATATAGGATCATAGAAAGATACAGCCCTTTGGGAGGCGGTGTTCACCCACCCTTGGACTTCTTAGTTTTGTCGTAGTCGGCTTTCTTCTTGGCGTACCCGCATTTCGGGTCTTTCTTCATAGCCTCCGGAATGCTGTTCCATACTTCGAGCCGAAGTTCGTGCGCTTTGTCGCGGATCTGTATCCGAGCTGCGTCGTCCTGGACGTGTTCAAAACTGCACTCACCGTCGCCGTTGGCCGGCTCTGTCGTACCAGGTTTCAACTTCGGAGGGTGGTTCGGGTGCCGGGCGGAGTTGTACGGACACCCATCCTGGCGGCAGTATTCATTGTGGCACAAGCGCCCTTCTGGTACGTAGTCTCCATGCTCTTCCGTAATCATGTGCTCCACTTTATCAGTAAAGGATTGCATCGAGTCTTTGTACTTTCCCGTCTCGGTGCCCACGCTGTATAAGTTCGGGTGGCTAAAAGGGTCATTTTTGCTGGCGAACTGGACCTTCTTGGTCTCCGCGGCGTCGGCTGCGGGAGCGGCTGCCGCGGGCCTATCCTTTACAACTGCCTGCACGGAAGCCTCCTTCGCGTTTGCCTCCTTGAGCTTCTTGGCTCGGAGTAACTTCGCGTTAGCCTCTGCCTTCTTCGCGTTATTGGCCTTGGTCTTTGCCTTGGCTTTGGCTTTGCGAGTTTCTTTGACTTCTCCAGCAGAGGGCTCATTGTGTTCCACCGGTTCTTGGTACGAGGCACGCGTCCTTGTAGCGACGCCAACTTTCGCAGTATCCTTTGTCTTGAGCGAAGTTTTCTTTTTCGGTGTCTCTTCTCCGATTGGCTTCGCCATCTGGCTTTGCTTCTGAATCTTCAGTTGGTCGGAGATCATATTCAACGCGTAGAGATAGGTATCTGGCACGAAGTCGTTTTTGTCATCCTTTCTCACCAGCATATCCATCAGGCGGGGCAGAACGTCGCCTTTGTAGAAGTCCTCGTGGGCATCTGCTACATCTCGCCTCCTTCGCGAGCCTGCTATCTGGTGCAGACTGGCTTCTTCGGGACAGTGGAAAATGCGATACCTGAACATGAGACCTTGAAAGAAATCTTCCATAGGCCGGAAAATTCGGTTCATGCAGTGAACCCAGCCTTCCGTGAGATCATCGTCCCGGTTAGCCTTGATGAACATGGTCTTATTTTGCGTTATGTCATCGCTAATTTCCTGGAACGCCTCGCACTTCCCTTTGGTGACATCATTTAGATCAGTTCCCGCTAGCGCATCTCCAGGATGTACGACAGCCCAAATCTGCATCAGTTTGTCGAGCGCCTGCTCGTACGGCTTGCCGTTGCTACCTTTATGCATCGAACACTTGATGGGGTCGCCTCCACTGTCCTTGGTGAGCGGACATGTCCAATCCTTGTATTCTACTTGAACCTCATGGGGCATGAACAATAGTAACAGTTGGCCCACGTTAACGGATGGCTTGTTTTCGAGTGATTCTTCTTCATCCTTCGTTTTCAAGTGAAGAATGCGGTCCCAATCGTTGTACGTAAAAACATCCGATAGTCGAAAGGTTTTATCTCCGGTCCCCGTTGAAAATTTTTTGTCGGGTATGGCCAATGACTTCATAGTTTGCCTAATTAATGACAGCCGCAAGGCTTGAAACTCACATATCCAGGTCAGGTCGGCGGTATCTCGAGCGTCGTGTGAGCGGAATCGGCTTGTCAGCAGCAGCCCAAATTCCGAAGGGGTATCGGGGGCCGTGAGAAACTTTTCGATTGCCTGCACTTGTCGGCGCGTCTCCTTTCCGCCTCCGCTCATCGCCATGCTGTCCATCAGTGACTGTGGTCCAGTGGGTTAGTTTGGTGTCTTCTATGGTTTTACAGCGCGCGCCAGCTGAAGGGGGGATGGTGGGGCGCATCTTTGCTCTTAACTTACCTTTAGCTCTTCGCCTTCCGGCGTCAGCAATCCGGTGTCAGGGAGCCTTATTTTTCTTTCCAGCTGTTCGATTTGACCGTCCTTGATGTTGGCGTACTCGCTGACTTTGTGATCGTTCAGCTTTCTCCATGAACTGTCTTTAGTCGCAAGTTGATTAGAATGGTCCTTTCGGCCCGTATTCTGTCTCAACGCGTCGTGTCTCGAGTGTGCTGAATGCAACCGGCCCTGAGGGTCGTCTGCATCGTCCGAGAGTTTGTCTTTCTTGGGTTTCTGCACAACACCAGTTTTTAATTACTGAATATTTGTTATGTTGTCTATTTGATGATTTCCTGCCTCTGGCGGGCCTTTATTGTCCCATCGTTAATATCATTTAGAGACAAGATTACCTTAGATTCTCCTCCGGCGTCGTCGCTGCCGCCGCCGCCACCGCCGCCGCCTCCGCCGCCGCCGCCGCCGCCGCCACCGCCGCCGCCGCGATCACCGTCGCCACCGTTCCCCCCCGCACCGCGATTTGCGGGTGCGGTGGTTACTCCCGGATCGTTGCAGCACTGCTGCACAAAATCTTTAATGAACTGCTTGAAGACTTGGTCAATGTTGTAACTGTCCATCAACATATTGAACTTGCGCTGCAGGTAGTCATCTGTTAACTGATAGGTGACCATCACGCGATCTAACCATATCTCGACGGTCGCCTGGACTCGAGCTGGTACCGGGTACGCCGAGTTGAGGGCTTTAGACACGGCCGGTGCCAAGTCATAGGAGTCCACCATGGAGGCCACGTACTCACATGATTTCAGTGGTGTGACGGTGTTGGTCTCGCCTGGAGCAGGCTGAAAGTCATGAAACATCGTGAAGAAGGATTCACCCGTGGCGATGGCGTTGTGTGGGCCATTTTCGTCGACAGGTGTCGAATTATCGTCTGGCGCTGTGGGCGGTGCGTTTGCGCTGGATGATTTGGAAGCCTTCTGCTTCTGCGGCGCCGGCTCGGCAGATGGGCTGGAAGAACCCTGCTGTGCGGTGCTGTCGCCTTTTCGTTTGCGGTCCGTTTTCTGGCCGTCATCGTCATCGCTTACGTCGAAATTAAACGGTGGTTTGGATACATCAGGGCGCTTGGTCGGGGATTGACCCGCGGCGGCCGCTTTAAGCGGACGTTTGCGAATGGGCGATGGATCCTCTTCGCTGCTGGAAGTATCTTCGTCTGAATCCGACGAGCTAGTGGCCACTGGTGGAGGCTTGTGGATTGCCGCGGGCTTCGGTTTCACCGACGGTGGTTTCGCGGCCGGCGAAGGTTGCTTCGTTGGTACAGCCGGCTTAGGAGTCACTTCCATATAATGCACAACAAGGTCACGACGCGCGGACCGTACATCTTCTTCCGTTTCCAGCAGCTGTGCTGGGGCCGTGTCGGTGTGCACCGTTGCGCCGACAACAGCCATTTCCAGCAGTATGCTGAGATTGATTGGAATCGACTGGCCTAAGTTATCTCCGCGATACGCCGGGCTGTTCTTTATCCACTCAGACGCCGGCGGGTAGTTGATTATATGTTGCCGCAAATTTATGTCCAGCTGCGACCAAAAATCTTTCCACTCTTGCGATGTAGAGGAAGTTAGCGCTCCGCCTGTGGAAATATAATGCTGAAACTCCGTCGTCGGAAACGGTAGACCCGTAATTTTAGCCGCGATGTGGGCGATTTCCAGGATTTGCGCAGAAGAATACTGCAAAAACGGAGTCGAAGCCGCCGCGAAGTGGGCTGTGAAGCTGAATACTCCGGAAGGTATCCTGTAAAACTTCATTGGTGGAGGAAGCGGTTTGCTTTGCCCGTCAAATATTGTCACAAGAACGGCAAACTGTTTAAAAATGACGTTGTGCAAAATATCTGGCAGTTCGGTGGCACCACTGACATAGACTGGCAACCATTGTGTTATCTTCCCTGTAGCCAAGGCGTCCGGAGTCGCGTCCAGGGGAACAGAAGGAGCGCCGAGAGTCGGCGCAATGATGCGATTGAATTCTGTGATAAACGCGCCGATATGCTGCATTATGACTGCTTGCGTCCAGCTTTCGGCTTGTCCATACAACTTTAGGTTAGAAATGGCTCTGGCCAGCAGTAGGCGCAGCCTGTCTGCGCGGAACTTATGTTGCCGCTGGTGGTCGGCATGTCCATAGCGCGAATCATTATCAAAGTCAGCGTCAGTGATTGGGATCGTGCCACGTAAAGCGATCATGCTGACCAAAATGCCCTGCACGTCCTGAAACACTTGGCGAAGAAGGAAGTGCATGGCCAATTCATTGTCCGTGTCGGGTCCAATGTCATCATGTCGTTCAGCCATATTCCCTCGTTTATCAACATCCAAGAACATCAGCGAGCTGGCGAACGTTTCTTCCAAATGTATGTATACGTCTGGTGCTACAGTTAAAACAAGTAGCTGCAAGACCGTACCCAAACCACCTACTGAATCCGCGTCTCCGAAGCGGACTTTGTATACAATCGGGCCCAGGATCTGGTCCCGACCTTGAGGGCCAATTGTCTGCGTAAGAGTGAGAAACGTCATGAGCAAATGATTACCCACCTGTAACGTGTTCTTTGGCAGTACTGGCTGGATGACAACATTGTTCTGCAGAAACGCGCCGATATTTCGTACGGCTTCACGCAGCGATGCTATCTTCAATTGGTCTTCATGAGGCAAGCCTTGGACTGCTGTCATGCAATTTTGAATGGCCGCGAGAAGTCGTTGCATCAAAGCCGCATGTTTGCCCGACACTGTCTGTTTAACACCTGCGGATCTAGTCACGTTGGCTTCTTCGAACGCTTCTGCATCCACTGTAATAGCCAGTCGCAATACTGCAGCGAAGTAATTGACATGTAGGACACAATTTTCGATCTCGAAGATAGGATCCCGCGGTACAGACGCACTGCTGATTTCCATCTGATGTCGCACCGGTGACATGAGATGCTGTAACGTTCCCACAAACGCCGACAATCCGGATAACCCGGTCGGGCTACTAGCATTGTTCGAAAAAATGGAAAGCTTGGCAGTCATGTCTGCCATTTTGCGCTCGTTGCGGCTGGGTAATATCTGTACCACGCGTCGCAGTGCAAACTTTGCCTGCGCCGCTGCAATATCGCTTTTGGAAATTGTAAACGACTGAATGTCTTGAAGTCGCGTTTTAAATGGCACAGCTATCAGTCTTGATCATCGCGAAAAATGCTGCCAGCATTACAATGCCTGCAATTTCCCACAATTCAACAGTGAATATGAAAACCATAACGACAGAGGCGATGCCATGCCCTGTGACATGTACAATTGTTGTGTAAAGTTTATGTTGCAACATGTACAGCAATTTTAAATGCGGTCAACGTTTGGTTGATGGGCACTGACCTGATCAGGAGATCATGCAGAGTATCTTCTTGAAAATTTTTGCAGGGTTTGGTTTACCTGCAAGCAAAAAGAGACATTTATACATTGTCAATATGTATCATCAACATATTGTGATGGCAAGCCTTTTTTACGCCAGGTAGGCGGGTTCACTCATGAAAGCCATGAGTGATCCAAAACAAACGGTTTGTACCTGGATATTGCCAGATTTCTGTTTATGCTTTAGAGTAACCGCGCATGGCAGCAGCTGTGCGTGACCAGTCTCTCCAGACTGCGGGCCAGTTCAAAACGAACTGCCTCACGCCATGAATCAATCTTATTGGATTGATCACGGCGTGTCACATTTTTGAGGGTTCTTTGCCGATCCGAGGAACGACCCTCACACTGTCCCTCAGACAATCCCCTTTTTGAATAAAACCTTCACCCTCTCATATTGTGAGAGGGGTCCATGTTCATCCTTAGGGTTTTTGTCTGAGATTCAGTGTAAGAACTTGTGAGGCTCTTATCTAAATTCACAGAATCGCAGCGCTCGCCGGGAAGGTAAACTGTATTCTAGTTTTCCTATTTTCTCGGTATGCTTGCGATTTCCCTAAGGATTTACATTTTAGTCTATTTTCACCGAGATCTCCCTCACACCCCTGTGTGAGGCGATCCCCCCTCCACAAGCTCCGGGGGGTTCGCCCCACACAAACGTGTGATGGAGCTCTGGTTTCATTTTAAGACTACTGTAATTTTCCCTATTTCCTTCTCCCGTGCTCGTCGGAAGATAGGGAAACGGGATGTTCATTTTCCAACTATTGGGTTCGAACCATTAGTTGAGGAATTTATACTTTGTAACTTTTAGTCACAATGTTATAAAAATTTGTATGAGTACGACAGGTAGAAAACGGGGCCGAACTGTTTGAGAGTTATGTCTGACACGTGTCTAAACATGCCCTTAATTGGGGGGCATGACACGTGTCTTTCATATCACTCATTCATTTCGTTCTCTGCTCTCACTTTTTAAATTCTTGTGAGAATTTACCTCGTTTGTTGAGGGCGTACTCTGGTGATATCCGGGTAAAATTTATTTACCTTTCTTTTTATAGCATTTGTATTATTTCCTTGGAGTATACAAGCGAAGCGGTCCTTTTACCTTTTACTTTGATTATTAAGGTTGGATTTCGCATGCGTACAGTATTATACCTCTTCCCCTCTTTCGGCGTTCGTAGCTTCGCGGTTTTACCGCGGTTGCCTACAATTTCGCGGGGGTTCTCTCAGGTATCAGGGTAAATTTAGCAAGTAAGCCAATTTGCTCTGAGGAGGTTTCTATGTCGAGCGACAGGATGTTTCAAGCTACCCGTCACCAGCAGGCTCGTATGGAGCAGTCTCTCCTCGAAGAGAGGGAGAGGGACTATGATACGGAAGATGCTCTTTCTTCCCCTGAGGATGAGGAAACTGTGAATCCTTTGCGTCGTGATGGCTCGCCACATACTGGACAGCTGACGCGTGGAAGAGATCGATCTCCAGTCAATGTTCGTTCGCATTCTGCGCATTCCCGAGTGTTGGCTATTGCGGGAGTCGAACGCAGTTTTCCGCAACTGCCGGTTTGTGCGATTGCGGGCTGTTCTTGGCCTGCAAGAGCCTCCGAAGGGCATCCGTTTTGTTCTCAGACTTGCAGTCTTTTGGTACGGACTGCTGAGAATTAGGGCTTGGGATTTAGCTAACTCGAGATTGTTTGTCGGGTTTGCAGTCTGTGGAAGGGAGAGCATTTCGGACGGGGCGTACCCCAATCGAGCCGGCTCTCTGCTCGAATCCAGCTTGCGGAAAGATGAATCGGTTCGCTGAAGGTCACATATACTGTGGACGCGGGTATGTCAAATCCTGCTCAGTCTCCTTTCGATTGCGGGCTGCATGTCTCCCCCCCTTTTCGGACAGTGAACTGTGTAGTTTATAGGTTCACCTGAATGTGATTCGGTTTGACCTCTACAGGGATTTGCACCGGTTGCCTAGCCTAACACAATTTCGTTTGCCCTGGGTAGGTGTGCGTTCATTATGGGCCACTGATACTGGTGTGGAGACCAGTTAACCTACGGTGACTAGATGAGCCATGCGGTGAGGTGTAACGCGTGTTGCCTGGGTATGCAGGTAGTTCTGCGCTCGTTTTCATTTGACGGCGTGTGCTAATCTTCCCGATGAATTTGATAAACACTTTTTGGTTTGTTCATTACAAAAGGGGGAACATCGTTGTATCCTTTATTCGTTCGGGCCGTCCATCGCTTTTGTGTGTCCTGTCTGGGCATGGTGTCATACACAGAATCAAGCTCAGCAGTAAGGATTTGAGAAAGGGCCTAAGGGAGTAAGACTGATAGGGGTTCACCTTCACTCTTCTCCGGAAGAGGACAGTATGAGATCATCTTCGGAGGTGAATACCGGATCGAATTCTTCTTCTGAAGACATAAGCTCGAGTGCGCCTTCTTTAGAATCTCCCGCGGTTTTGGTCTGGAGAGATAGCCGTTCTTCCCACGGGCTCTTGTCTCCCAGGGGATTAAACGCACGGAATGTATTCAAGACTTCGTCTTGGGTGTGACGCATATGATGCCAGTGACCTGGCAGGTGTACTACCGCGAGAGCCTTTCGTGCTCGCATCAACTCGAGTGCCACAGGATCATTAATGGCCCTGCGGGTCGGAGATACAATTGCCCCTTCGATCTTCCAAGGATAGTAATACGTGTAGTAGGGAGCAGCCGCGGTCGCCTCTCCTAAGATGCACGGGGCGTTTGTCGCCAGCTCGAGGGCGATGATGGGTTTGCCCAGCACGACCGACGCGGCCCATAAGTGGACGGGCCCCCCATCCCCCTGCCCGAAGTCTTCCGACTGCAGATAAGACAATGCGATGGAGATCTTGGCCTCCTTGGGAATCGATATCATCATGATCTTAGGAATCGCTGTATCATCCTCGGTGATGGCGAGGTATCGACGGAGTATGCTTTTTCCGCGTCGAGTGTCCAGCGCGAGACTTAGGAGCATGTTAGAGATCATGATCGGTGTAGGCAGTTTCACCTTCCCCATCCATTCAAACGCTATATCCGGCATGGGTTCAAACACGGTAGAAGGTTCGGCCCAATTGGCTTGCAGACCCCGGCGTAGTGCGTATGCCATAAGCTCGAGTAGTCGGGGTGCCGTCATGGGTTGACCATCTTGTCTTATAATATCCCAGTGTCGATTGCAGCCCATCGATATCGCTTTCATCAGACAGTGGGGAGATCCCGCGTCGATGTGAAGTAGCTCTGGTGATGCATTCAGGATGGCGAGATTTGTGCGGTAAGCCGGCATGGAGTAGCTAAAGACTTCGGTTCTTAGAGCTAGGTGTATCTGCGCGGAGCGAGGTGACGGGTCTGCACACTGTCTTGCCTTGCTGGGTTTGGCAGGCACCGCGCTATAGACGCGCTGGCGCTCTAGGCTCAGGTAAGCGATTAGACCTAGGATCTGGATTGGAGAACCTACCTTAGGTATGCACTTGGCCAGCTGGTCTGCGATCGTATCTAGCCTCGCTAGCCTCTCATCCAGTCTAGGCCTCAGCGTCTCCCATTTAGTATAAATTACTTGGTCAGACATATAAGCTAATAGGTTTCGAGCAAGAGGCGCGAAATTTCTTTCTTAGATCTCATGGTAGAGCAATCGTAGGTAAATTAATTTTTAATTTTGGAAAGCAAAGTTATTAAAACCCGTTGAGAATACCCTCCCCTGAGTTGGAACCAAAAATCTTATCTGAGAATTGAGTTATAAATTTAAGGGTAAATTCGCTACGAATTGAAATCTGATCGTTCCGAGATTTATCTATCTGGGTCAATCGTGTGTGCACAGACGGAGATACCCCGTCTCTGCCCTCAACTTCGCAGGGTAGTAGTACATAGTAGAATTTTAGATTATCAAAAATTTGTTTTTTCGATTAAAACGAATAGTCGATTCATCCTTCATGGTAGGAGTTGACGATGGACTCAAGGGTCGAACTTGAGCTCTGGTGATATGTCCTCAGGCTCGACTAGAACCTGGGACTATCCACCCACCGAGAGATAGCCTTATCCCATCCACTACTCCTACCAATCAGACAGAATATCTGGGTGAAAATTTCTATACCTTGGTACGGTGAAACTTTCATCTTGTTTTCTGCGGTAGTTTGGTAAATTTCTGGGTTTTCACCCTGGTCAACTTTTACGGCTGAGACTACGAACCGCTTCAACGATTCACAGTGCAGGATTTTTATCAAGTAAAAACACAATACCGTAATAATTAAGTACGGGGGTAACAGGTGGGATAGTACTAATAGTATTATTTTACTTTACCTCCTTTAGGATCGAGGGCCCGATTGCTTCATCGAGACATGTACCGTGCCCTTGGGTATACCGGATACTTATTTTAAATAATTAAATATCCTCCCCCAATAACAAATAATGACGATGCGGGGGTAAATTGTGTTTGTCGTTTGTACAAGGATCTTAAGACCAGCAATTTCAAGCAAAAGTATCAAAAATGGATTATTCGTCAAATTACTTAACATTAAGATCTCCAACGTCTGGGATCTCCTCGCGGCCAAGTATACAGTCGCAACTTCATTTTTGAGTGTGCGTTAGCGGCAAAATTGGCAGCTGCTGATTTCCCTACATACTACCTGGTACCTAGGTACTAAATTTTGTATGGTGTACCGAGGTACTAAATTTAGTATAGCTAGTTAGATCGTTCTTGCGAATTTCTTATGCGCTGGTGCTGCTGCTGTCTGGAAGACGCCGGCGAATCGCCGCCTGCTCCTCAGTCCTTGAAGATGGCTTTGGTCGCCGAGGTGTCTGACTCTCCGGCGATGCCCTTCTGTACGGTGTGTACTGCGGAGAGCAATCAGCGTATTTGCGCAGCGACTGCATTATTCTATACTTCGAGTAATGCGCCAGCCGTGCTTCTGGAACACATTGAGGTACCCTTCTTGCTGCTCGATTGTGAGACGGACTCGAACAAGCTTTACTGCGTGTTGGCCGCGGCGGACGGCGGTCCTGGAGCTTCCGTCGGGATCGTGCACGTGTCGGCTCAAGACACCGTATTGGTATCAATCCTCACACACCCTCCTTAAATTTAGCTCATTGGAAGTGTCGGCTTGCTAGCCACCTTTACCGCCTTCTCGCCACTCTGGCAGACTGAAAAGGGGGGTTGGTCACAGGTCAAGTTTGCCGGAGGAACCCCTCCCGCCCAACCGGTGGACCTGGTAACGGGGTACCGTATTCGCTCTAACAATTCGGTAAAAGCGAGGCTCGTCGAGCAGGTCTGTGGACTCCTGTTTTGTCCAAATTGTTCTTATCGACCCTCATTAAATCTTTCTTCGTCCCTTACGGTAACAACAGTTTATTCAGGCCGATGGCACTGAATGCTCCAAGTATTACAAATGGAAGACGGGAGCCTGGACAGAGGACTTGACGCCGTGTGTGCCTTCTTCACTCGGGTTCCCACTGTCCTCCCTCTCACCTGTCGACTTCCTTAACGTTAGTTTTTTGTCGTAGGTGAAGCAGCATGGTATGGCCCTTCTTTCTTC
>Ga0308005_10000699_pt1 | contig 11967 bp, 8 predicted proteins | sample Neamet67_FD_203142 | JGI IMG/M metagenome (GOLD analysis project Ga0308005, IMG submission 203142) | Marine microbial communities from water near the shore, Antarctic Ocean - #67 | ecosystem: Environmental > Aquatic > Marine > Unclassified | place: Southern Ocean | collected 2014-06-07 | reverse complement strand
TCACTTTTCTGACAACAACCGAAAACACACACAACAAATACTACCATGATGACGCGAAACCGAACCCAACTCCTTTTACAACTCGCCGCCGCGCTCCAGCCCATACCGTGTCCCATGACTCCGTATGAGATCTTCCACCGGAAGCTGGGAAAGTTGCGAATTGGTCAAGACTAACAGGAATACGCAATCATGAGAAAACAAACTACCGGGTGCGGCTTGATGCTGGCAATTCTGCTGCCCGGACCGCCCCCTTCGTCTTAACCCTGCAGAAGAACGCGATTGGCGTGCAGACGCTGCGGGAGCATCACCCGTAGTCGAGGCAGCTCTCCTCCCCACACTGGACGGGAAAGTGGCGTCGCACAGCAACAGCTCACAAAAGGTTGTCTTGACGCTAGCACTCGAAAAAACATTGTCAGTTCTGAGCCCATGTTCGACACGATGACGATCGCTTTCCGTTGACTCACAAAGCACCCGGCGGAGGCAGGTTTTCAAGAATCCTCAGAGTCAGCAAATTTGGTTTATCAAAACGGGAATCATGCCAGGATACCATCAACCTTTTTGAATTAAAGACCCTGCACGTATTGAGCATTTGTTTTCACCTCCACCATGTCATGGAGGGCTTCTTTTGTTTGATCCTCATCAACAAGGAACTTCTCAAATTCTCGAACAAGTCTCACTTTATCCAGCTTCTCTTTTGATCCCGAGCCAATATCAGTCAAATCAATAAAGAATTCATCAAAGAGATCAGAAAAGTCTCTCACCGCTTCAAGGTTTAAGAATTGTTCGTGATTGTAGATACTCGGGTAGCCCCCTTTTTGCTTATCTACCGCAAAAGAGATTCCTTTCACATTCGTAATCGTGGTGGCCTTTTTACAACTCAGCATGCAGTCATCTTCAATCGCCGCTTTTTTACAGCCCACGGTTCTTTGGAAGAAACATTGGCGAGAAGTCATCATCAAGATTGGATGATAAATGCTATAGAGAAGCTTGAAGTTCTTTGGGCGCCTAATGTTCCTTATTTGATGACGATTGATTTCATTTGAAATGAATGCGCCTTTACAATCAAGGACCTCCTGCATCTCGAGGAGAGCATGAGAGTTTGTCGTATTTAGGAAGGGACCCGCAATCCACTCGATCCCCATCTCAAAGGCCTTGTAGGCCACGCCTGAATTATTTGTGACGATTCTTTTTGGCTTTGTTAACTCTAAGATTCTGACGGCCTCAAGATAATCCTTACCGATCAGCACGGCGGGAAACCATGGGATGAACCTCGGATTTCGAAGAAGAATGTCGCGGTATTTATCACAGCCCTTTTTTAAACTTTCTGGAATTTTAAAATAGATATCCGCATCAGTCACATCACACAGATGGGCATCTTTTTCATCACTAATGAGAAGGGAAAGCTTTGGAGACGCTTCTACTTTGGGATTTTGTGCAAGCTTTGGCACATCGGCATGGGGCACAAGCTCGACCGATCCGTTCAGAACAAACGCCAGCTCATTCTTCATCGCAGTGAGCTCTTTAAAAGGAACACTTAAGTCATCATTTAGATTAGAGAAATCGACAGCCGTTAAGAGGTAACTTTCGTTATTAAAACTTTTCAAACGCTTCGTCAGCAGTTCCGCCGTAATCGATGAATTTTTGGATGGGCGCAGGAGAGAAGTTGAAGTGACGACAAAATCTCTCTCCCCTGTTTGGGCCGCGAAAATCAGCTTCTCACCGAGCTCGGCTTTGATTGAGATTACCAAGTTGGCCTTGTCGATATTCAGGCCTTTTACTTTATCAGCAAGAGTGGCGCCGAGAGCCTGTTTATCATCATAAAGATTTTGTTGAACACCTTGACGCTCTTGCTCAGTAATCGCCCCGCTTTTCTCAAGGGCATGCTTCGCACTGTAGTCTTTCGGGCTATCGATGAACATGTCCTTGGAAAGCTTTCCCGTTAGGAATGAACTGGTAAAACTCCGATTGAATACTTTATGAAGGTTTGAATCATCAGCAACAATCTCTCCCGATTCAACAAAGCGATTGATCTTCTTTCGCCAAGTATCAGTGACGGTATAAACGTAGTGAGCCCCTTTGATGCGCCCTTCAATCTTGAGAGAATCGACTTTGGCCTCAATCAACTGCGGCAGCTCAAAAATTGCTGAATTATCTTTTAAATTGAGGGGATACTCATTTCCGGCCGCAGTGGGTTCATACTTATCGCGGCAAGCCTGGCTACAACGACCACGGTTCCCAGAGTTCCCCACGCTCACTGAACTCGAATAGCATTGCCCAGAAAACGCGATACAAAGAGCCCCATGAACAAAGACCTCGGTCAGAATATTATTTTCATGGGCCAGGGCCGTCAATTTCGTGATTTCCGGAAGGTTCAATTCCCGAGAAAGGTTGACCCGATTTGCCCCAAGTTTCCCTAGAAATAAGATTTGCCCTTCATTGTGAGTCGTCATCTGAGTCGAGGCGTGGATGTGAAGAGTCGGGAAATACTTCTTCACAATATTAAAGACCCCCATATCCTGAACGATCAGCCCATCAACCCCACTATTCACAACCTGGTTTAACAACTTCACGAGAACTGGAACTTCGTGCTCTAGAATCACCACATTGAGAGTTAGGAAGACTTCACAGTTGTATTTATGAGCAAGCCTGATGACGCCATAGAGTTCATCCATGGAGAGGTTCGAGGCCCGGTTTCTCGCATTGAAGGCATCCAGCCCACAGTAGACCGCGTTGGCTCCAGCGACAATGGCAGCTTTGATGGCTTCAACATCACCACCGGGCGCTAATAATTCCAATTTTTCACTCATTTTCGATGACCCATTTTCTCTGTTATATTATGGAACTCACCCGTTTCATGACGGTTCGCAAAGTGCCTTTTCAGCTTTCGATTTCACTTCACACACCTGAACGAGGCTTGACTCAAGAGCATGGGAATGAGGTCGATAAGACCCGCTGGATAACCCGACAGACTCAAAGGAGCAAGACCTTGGCTCCGACTGATTGAAAAACAAGCGGCGTCATCTACCTAATCGTAAAAAGGACTGCCCTCATAAATCCTGTGCATCGCAGAATCGTTGAGCATAAGGCTCCAGCTCAATGTTCATCTTCACCTGCAAGCATTGCGCTTTCGCAAGAAGTTCCTCTCTTGTGATCGAGGGGATCTCGTTTTTGAAGGCGAGCACGACCGTGTTGCCTCCTTCGACTTCGAAACTGAGGAGCCGGTTCTCAAATTCGAGTGCGAGTAATCCATCCAACTCCTTCTCTGATTTCAATGCCGTATGGCAGATATTGAGCACGAGGACACCGTGTTGATTGAGGGCATCTTTACAATCGCGTAAGTATGATGAGTGCACTTGGTGCGGATCCATCCCTTCCGAGCTGTAGAGATCTGAAAAGATGATGTCGCTTTTTACGTCGGTGTTTTTGAGATAGTTCGCAGCCTCGTCGATATGAATGACAAGGCGATCTGTATCGGGCACGTGAAAATATTTTTTCGCGACCTTCACCACTTCTTCACGGTATTCAACCGCGTGCACCTTCAAGTCGGAGAAGCTACTGAGCAGGTTCTTCACCATTGAGCCTGCGCCCAGCCCCATGATCGTGGCGGTTTTCGCGACGGGGATAAATAGCAACCCCGTCATCATGGCCTGAGTGTAGTCGAGCGCTAATCCATTCACATTTTTGAGCTTCATGTAGCTCTGATAGATCTTCCCATCAAAGCTGAGAATCAGGCCGGTTCTTGTTTGGTAAACATGAATTGGGCCGTGCTCATCTACGGTTGATGAGATACAGGGTGCATTGATATCCATGGTATTCTAACGACTCTTAAATAACACGATTCGGATTCCAGCGACTGTATTCGTGAGAATTCTTCAGGATGCGGCCGGTCATTCCATGGAGGTCGATGGAGAAGGGAGGGACCTACTTCTTGCTCTTCGGTTTCCGGGGCTTCTTCGGCCCTCCGCCTGGGGGGCGGGCGTTTTCAGAGAGGTCCTTTTTGTGGGCTGCGAGGAGGGCGCTGAGGCGGGTCACGACGTCGGGGTGTTTCCCGGCGACATTGGTCGCTTCGCCGATGTCGGCTTCGAGGTTGTAGAGTTGGCCTTTGATGAGCTTCCATTTGCCTCTGCGGACCGCTTCGGTGCGGTAAAAGAAGGCATCGTGGGGGCTCTTGACTCCTTCTTTCGCTTCGAGAAGGGGGATGAGGCTTTTGCCATCGATGATGCGGTCGGTGGGGAGTTCTGCACCGGAGATTTCCGCGCAGGTTGCAAAGAAGTCCATGCTGGCCACCACTTCCCCGCAGGTTTTGTCAGCAGGGATCCGGCCCGGCCACCACATGACCGTGGGGACGCGCATGCCGCCTTCGAGTCGGCTGAACTTGTAGCCACGGAGAGGATGCGCAAAGCCACCGACCCTACGGTTGGTGTTACCTTTCTCCCAGGAATTCTGGGCGAGCTTCCATGGACCGTTGTCGGAGGTGTAGATGACGAGTGTGTTCTGATCGAGTTTCAGCTTGCGGAGGGTTTCGAGAATTTGTCCGGTGGACCAATCGAGTTCCTCGATGCTGTCGCCATAGAGACCGATCTCGCTCTTGCCTTCGAACTCCGGCGAGGCGTAGACCGGGATGTGCGGCATGCTGTGGGGGAGGTAGATGAAGAAGGGCTTCTCCTTGTTGGTCGTAATGAACTTGATCGCTTCTTCCGTGTAGCGTTTCGTGAGGGTGTTTTGATCGACTGGATATTCGATGATTTCGGTGTCGCGCATGAGCGGGACGAGATTTTTCTTCTGGTGTGTTTTGACGCTCTCAGCGGTGACCCCTTCGCGCAGGACAATGTCATGGGCCAGCGGTTGGGTCGGGTCGAGGGTCATGTCGTTGCTGTAGGGGACGCCGTAGTAGGTGTCGAAGCCCTGGCTGGTCGGGAGGAATTGTTTGTGGTGACCGAGGTGCCACTTGCCGATGCAGGCGGTCGTGTAGCCTTTCGTCTTGAGGAGCTCGGCGATGGTGATCTCGGTCGGGTTGAGTCCGCGTGCATCCCGTGGGAAAAGCACGCCGAGATTCCCCACCCGGCTCGCGTAGCAACCGGTCAGGAGGGCAGCACGCGACGGGGTGCAGACCGAGGCGCCGGAGTAGAAGTCCGTGAAGCGCATCCCCTCCTTCGCCATCTGGTCGATGTGGGGCGTTTTGATTTTCGGGGACCCGAAACAGCCGAGATCTTGATAGCCTTGGTCGTCCGCCATGATGATGATGACGTTGGGCGGGGCGGCTGAGAGAGACAGAGAAGCTGCCATGGAGAGGGCCAAGAGGGAGCTGGATCGATTCATAAGTTTTTGGAGTGATCACGCCGACGGTCGTGATTTTGTAGCTAGGGCGCTTTATACGAACACGTCAAGCGTGGTCTGTTGGGAGAATTTAAGGGCCTGATACTGCTCGGCGGATTCACAGAGGTCCCGCTCGGCGATGGCAACCTTCTCGCAAATTTCTGACCCGCCCGAAGAGGACCAATTACAATCGCGGCCAAACTAATCCTTGGCAGCAACACGGGATCTCATCGAGTGGAGTCTTCGAGAACCAGTTCAGGCCCGGGTCGTCATCCGGAATCCATTCCTTGATGGCCTGTCAGGGTGGCTTGATGGGTTCCATGGCGTGATTCGCCCGCCTCGCCCGGCGGTCTCACCTTCGGGCTCTGGCTTCGCCTACGTCCAAAACGCCTCTGATCCCTCGGCGTTGTTCAATGCGGAAGGGCGGTGCACAACAAAGCACCCAACGGAGGCACATTTTCAAGAATTCCCAGGATCAGCACACTTGGTTTGTCGAAACAGGAATGATGCTAGAAATTCCGGGCGACATGCCCGTAGACATCAGTGAGACGGAAATCCCGGAAAGCTCTACAGTGAACCGGTTAACCACATCGGATTCATTTTTGTATGCCTTGCATACCCAGCCAAGGATTCACCGATCACAACGAGTGGGCGTCTGCCGCTCACGGCGCCATCAGGCGCACGCGAAGGTAGGAGCTGATCATGCCCGGGCTCGTCACGGGCAAGGGCGTCCGGTAGGTCACATCGGCAGTCCCATCGCCATTGTCCGCAATTTCTACCAGCTCGGCACTGCTCAGCGTAGTCCATGTTGCGAGGTCTCCGGACATCTCCGCGGTGAAAGTCACTCCCGTGGCTGAGAGATTCTGGCGAAAAGTAATGGTGCCGTATTCCTGCTCGCCAATCATCTGGATATCGACCGTAGGAAGTGGAGAACTCGTCGCGTCGAGCGGAAGCCCCCCAAATCCGAACTCACTGAAGTTGTCCAGGCTGTCACCGTCAGGATTCTCGCCGGGAGCGCCGACTCCGCTATCGACGGCCCATTGCGCGTAGGTCTGTCCCGACTCTTCACTGCCCGGGCTCCCTCCAAACTGTAGACTGGCTTGCCAGTTGGCAGCATCGGCGTGATCCGGATTCGATAGCGGGTCAACAAGAACGAGGCTCGATCCCAGGCCATCGGCTGCAACGGGCCAGGGCAATTGATCGTTGTAGACGAAGCTTCGGATTTCGCCCGTCTCCGTACTCGTGATGATGACCTGCTCGCCATCGTTGCTCAGACGGCCACCGTAAACACCAGCCACCGGCTGGCCCGTTCCATAACGCGCTTCAAAGGCTGCCTGGTTCCGCACCACTAGCAGACGCTCACCGACCCCGAGCATGGTGAACTGTGGAAACTCAAAAGTAATACCATCGCGAAAATGCACTCCGGACAGATCGAGCGTCCCGGTCCCGATGTTCATTATCTCGACAAACTCGTAGTCATCCCGGTCCCCGGAGATGGTCAACTCGGCCGGGGTAACGGGATCGGCGGGATGATAGTGAAACTCGGAAACTACCAGGTTCGAGCTGTCGGCCGGCTCGGTGTCGATGGTGAACCATGCTTCGTTCAGAGCGCTCCACTCTCCCGATCCACTGTTGTAGGAACGCGCTTTGAGAAGTGTTAGCCCACTGAAGAATATAGGATCGGAAACATTGGCACCTCCGCCCACAGAAACCACGCCGCGGAGAATCATGTCCATCCGCATGTCTGAGCTGCCGCCACCCCCCTGATGGACCTCGACGGCAATCGTATTCACGCCGGACAAAAAATCTCCGGTGGAAATCTCGAATTCCTTGAAGTTGCCCTCATCAGAAACGTTGCTGCTGGCATAGGCATCGAACGCGGCATTGGCGGCCAAGTTGGTCGTGCGAACGATCTCTGCGCCGTTCACGTAAACGGAGGCCCCGTCATCATAACGCAGGCGAATCAGAATATGATCGTAGGTTCCGGGACTTGGAATATCCACCGTAGTTCGAAAATAGGTGGTGGCTTGCTTGTTCGCGCCGTTCCCTCCAAAGCTCAATTCGGTGGCGATTCCGGCCTCGCCGTAGCCGAGCTCCGACGGCCCCACAGCCCAGCTGTTGTCGTCAAATTCCGAAGCTCTCCAGGCAGTTCCCTGGTTGCTCCCGTCATCGAGATACTTCCAACTGTATCCGCTGTCCATGAAAGTCATGTCGGTGGGATCGCCCCCACCAAACGCAGCCACCTGGGCGGCGGGATTAATCCCTCCACCGCTGAGTCTCGGATCCGTCCCATCGGCGGTGAAGTAAATCGAACTGGCTTCGGTCGACATGGTTACCGGAGTGTTCTGAGAGACTGATCCGCCATGCCGGCTGAAGATCGGAGCGTCGACATCGGGATAGAGATTGGCGTTTTTTAGATGATTCAGGAAAGCCGACTCGCGAGTGGCCAACCAATTGTTCTTGATGTTGTTCGACTCGTTGGTCCAGTTCTGGATGGTCCTCAGGGTGCCATGCTGGTCTCCCCAGCGTGCGAGTTCAGGCACGAGAATGCTGGTGTGATCGGCTGTGAGTTCGTTCCAGCGATCGACACATACCTGATTTGTCATGGCCCCATTGTTGAAGAGGGCCCGGTGAGTGCGGTCACCAAAACGAACACGATACTCAAGGCTGTTCCGCAAGTGTTCCTGCGGAGCCGCTACCCCGCGGAAGTCACCAGTTCTGTCACTGTTGGAGTTGAGGAAGAGCGCCCATTCTGCATCCCACATGAAAAACTTGAATCCCTCGCTGCCCGGCCCTCGCTCGCGTCCGCAGTAGTAGTTCTTGAAGGGCCAATCACTGTTGCCCATGTACCAGTTGACGAGGAGGTAATCGATGAAGTTATCGACGTCGATATAGTCTTCTTGGTTCGAGTCATTAGAGCCATCGGGATTCTTGCCCTGTGCCCGCATGAATGCTGCTGTGCGGGCGGTTTCGTTTCCCGCGCTTGTGATGTCATCCACCAGTCCAATCATCGTGTTCCAGGGAGCTGTGGACCCTTCGTTGATGGCGCTACCGGAGTTGATACCGTCCCAATTGTCCTTGTCTGCGCCGAAGTAAGCCGCTCCAAACGAAGCATCAGGGCGCTCAATCACATTGTAGAGTCCCCAGTAGACACCATTGATATAAATGTGAAGGTAGCGACCGTGTCCGGAGGGCCAACCCATGGCCAGCTGGCTGCGACGGCCGAACTCGTCGCGAGCATACTGGACGTTGGTGCGGTTTCCCCACTGGTAGCCGTCGTTCGACTCCATCCGGAAGGTCAGGGTATCGAAGGAATCTACGGCATCGGGGCCGAACATCTCATAGCGGAGCTTCGTAGGTCCGTAGTCTCCCTTGAAGAGCACCCGAAACGACTTTTTCAAGGTGAGTCCAAAGCTGCGAAACGCCCCGCCCTGAATGCGGATCCCACAGTTGACCTGGAAATCGTTGATCCCGTCAGGATTGGCTGGATCGATTAGCTCCAGTGAAGTCGGCCGCTCCCAGGAGGATCCGCTGTTTCCGGGATTAGAGTATATGCCGCTGCCCCCGAACATGTCGTCCGCTTCCATCGCGATGGAGAGTGTGGGCACGGTCTTGAGATCGTTACGAATGGTCTGGCTGTGGGCGCCGTTGTTCACCACATCGGAATCCATGCCGTAGTCAGGCCTCTGCCCATCCCAGCTCGAAGGGAGCCCGGCAACATCGATTGAGTAGTTGGCGTCCTGCCGCACCACATCATCAACAAAGATGTAAGTCTGAGTGTCGACGTTGGACGAGATAGCGCCGGTCATGTAAGCAATGGCCCGCAGCGGAGAGGTTCGCGAAATGGTGATGGGACCGGAGTAGCGTGTGCCAGTGACCTCACTGGGCTCGGATCCATCGAGAGTGTAACGGATCGAAGCTCCCGGTGTGATCGTCGAAATCTCCACATCAAAGGCAGCTTTGAAGAAGCCTCGGTTCACGGAAAAATTGGTATCGCTGACAAAACCTCCAAAGGTGTCGCCATTGGAAAATCCCGGCGACGGTGTCGCGAGATAGCCTGGTCCGCCAATCGACGGATTGGTCAACCGCACCGCGTGAATCTCCGGAAGTTGAAGCACATCGGAGCTTTCGTTGTCCCCGTTGAGACCGTGAATGGCGAGCATGTTGGCACCATCTTGGAGCAGATTGGCGAAAGCAGTGATGTCGACGTCCTCGAATGAAGTCGCGTTGCCGTCCGGATTGTCTGAAGTCGCCGTCGATTGCCAGGTGGGCGAGGCGGGTCCGTTTCCGTCCCCGACACGAACTCCGTTAAGATAGGCGATGAAGCCGTCGTCGTACTTCATCTTCAGGGTCAGCTCGGAGACGGATGCGGGATCGGGCACCTGGAAGGGAATTCGAATATAGACCGTGGAGGTGATCCCCGACATCTCGTTCCCCACATCGCCGTTGACGCCGAAGAGCGCCTGGTAACCGCTTCCATTTTCGTAACCGATTCCTGTGGTGGCATCATCCCATGATGAATCGTCAAATCCCTGGTTCCTCCAGGACGCTCCGATATCGGAAGTCGGCACCAACCAGGTACAGGCGGCGCCCGTATTCAGAAACACCGAGTTCGTGGTGTCTCCGGTCTGCATCAGGCCGTAGGGAGTGTTTTCGAACTGCTCCGGTAAGCCCGGGCCGAAATCCTGAACCACCGTCGCTCCATCAGGCTCCACAAGAGCAAGGTAATCATCGGCACTGGCGAGAGAGAAATTGCTGTGCAGCTCCGATCCAGGAACGGCGCGGTTCTTGCCAGACGCAAACACCAAGAGAAAGTCATCGGCATCCAGTGTCACCGCCGGCAGACGAAACTTGGTGAGGGCCCCGGAATCGTCGGTCAGATAGTAGCCATCGAGATCGACGGCCGAGGGACCTGAGTTGAACAGCTCGATGTAATCAGAATAATCGCCGTCCTCGTCCGTGATCACGGAAGCATTCTTGGCGAGGAATTCGGTGATATAGAGATCTGCGAAAGCAGTGGTGCGAACGGCGCAAAGAAGAGTGAGCGCGAGAAGTGCGTGGCGGGAGCAGAGTATCATGAATCGAGTATGGGGATTCGTTGGATCGGGAGGCGGGAGGTTAGCAGATTACAGCATGAGTCCACCTCCATTCTCGTAAGAATCTGCCCTCGGGGAGAATAAATTGCCGAAGTTCTACGTCTGGGGAGGAAAAGCGTTCGATATAGAATATCATCGACTAAAGAGATCGAAAAACTGCCGCCATAGACTGGGGAGCCGGATACCGCATCACATTGGCATCGTCAACATGAGCTTGCCACGCCGTGCACTGACGCGTCCCCGCCAGTGGGGAAACAGGATCCGGTCGGTGAAGGGAAGCCTTCCCGCAAAACGCCGCCGTGCCCTCATGAACCGCAGCTACCGCGAACGCCTCCTCTCCCTTGATCGCGCTAGGTTGAGCCGCTACTAAAAGATTCAACAAGCAAGGCATTTACCATCCCCTCCCTCCTTCTATCCATTGATTTTCCAGGGATTTAGGCGTCGTGATGTCGTTGAACTTGGAGCGGATTTGGGGGCGTGGCAATGGACCTAACCGACATCGCCTGGCCGACAGGCAAAGCCCGCAGCCCACCATTTCTCCCTTCTCATTGGCTGCTTCAGGGGCTCTCGCCAAAAGAAAATTCCCAGGCAGTGCCACGTTTGGTCCGGGGTCGGAGAGGAAGGTCAATGCCCTTGTCGAGGAGGCGGATTTGACAATACTTTGAGCCGTGAAGCCCTATATCGAACTGGACAAAACCAGTCTCCCCGATGGAAACCTGCTCGCCCTGTACAAGCAGGACGGGGATTTTATCCTAGAATACAACGGGTTGGTGTTGATGAGCACGAACCTGACATGGTCCGAACAGATGCTTGCGGATTTGGGCTGTGTCGATCTGTTGGAAGGGGCGACGACCCGGCCAGAGCACCCGCGGGTGCTTATTGGCGGGTTGGGCATGGGATTCACCCTCAAGCGGGTTCTGGAGTTGGTGGGCTCGCCGGCCACCGTCGATGTTGCGGAATTGATGAATCGGGTCATCGAATGGAACCGCACCTACCTGGTTGAGCACAATGGCCCCTTGCTCGAAGACCCGAGAACAAACGTGATTCTGGCCGATCTCTTCGACTGCCTCGGAGAAGGTGACCACTACGATGCGATCCTGATCGATATCGACGACACGCCCGACGCGCTGATCACCGTGGACAATGGAAAGCTCTACACGCCAAGTTTTCTGGCACTCCTGCGGGAATCGCTGAATCCGGGCGGCTGTCTGGCCTACTGGATGGCGATACCGTCGCCAAAACTCGAAATGGCGCTGAAGAAAGCCGGCTTTAATTTTGAGGCGCATCCGATGGCACCCCATGAGCAATCAGAACAGGCGATACACCGGATCTACGTGGCCCGGCTGAATTCGTCGTCGTAAGAAAAACGCTGCTTAAACCCGCGGGCTGCCGAAGTGATTTTTGTTTGTCGAGAATTTCCCGAGTCAGCAAGCTCGGTTTGTCAAAACGGGAATCATGCCAGGATATCATGAACGACATGCCCGTGGACATCGGTGAGACGGAAATCCCGGCCTGAGTATCGATAGGTCAGGTTTTCGTGATCAAGCCCCATGAG
>Ga0308005_10000694_pt1 | contig 11991 bp, 10 predicted proteins | sample Neamet67_FD_203142 | JGI IMG/M metagenome (GOLD analysis project Ga0308005, IMG submission 203142) | Marine microbial communities from water near the shore, Antarctic Ocean - #67 | ecosystem: Environmental > Aquatic > Marine > Unclassified | place: Southern Ocean | collected 2014-06-07 | reverse complement strand
CTTCCAAAATTTCTTTCCTGATCAACGGAACTGGAAGTACGATACCCCCTAGAGTTTCGTCTCCCGAAAAAATAACGAAAGGTTCCAGCCATTCATCTCCTCGAGAATGCTTATGCTGACGGCTCCTCAACGCCCTCCGGTGCTAGCCGTCCTTCGGCTCTTGCTATCAGCAACGCGATCGTCGCCCAAAGCGGGTCGACCATCAACGCCCGGGGAGCCACGGACTATTTCTGGCAGTGGGGACAGTTCATCGATCATGACATCATCGAAACACCCACCCTTGATCAAGTAGACCTTTGGGTCGGTGCCTTATGCGAGGACAATCTCCCCGGATCGATGGTGGGAGAGACCTGCCAGAGAATCTTGCTCGATCAATTCGCCCGCCTCCGGGATGGTGATCGTTTCTACTACGAGAGCTCTCTACCCCGAGAAATGGTTCAGATGATTCAGGAACAGACGCTTGCAAGGATTATCAAACGGAATACTGCAATTGGAAACGAACTCTCCGAGAATGTCTTCGTGAAGGGTTCGGGAAGTCTTAGACTTGAACAATCGCTGCGCCAAACCCCGAGACCTCAGGCACGCGATGACCGCCGTCAGCGCCAGATTACCGGACGAAGCCGTCGTTAATTCATTTCAGGAAATCCAAACTCCGCCGTTAAACCGGCGGAGTTTGGGGGGGGCATAGCCCAACCAATTCATCCTGGAACGGCCTTGTAATGATTAGGGTGCCAAGCGAATCTCATTCAAACGGAATGTATCGTCATATCGCCCACCTGTCGCTTTCAAGCAGCAGTCATAACAGGCAACTTCCCCCTTGAACCTCCTCACTCTTTCGAAAGATTTCGCACACCTCGGGCAATCGTATCGCCATTTTCGTCGGAGGGTTCGGGTTGGGAGCGACAATTCGTGGGTTGCTTTCTCCCCCGGGATGCCCACATCGGCACACGCTCTCTGCCACTCCCTGCCATGACTCTTGATCGGGCGATTCGGGTGCCTTTCATAGGCGATCAGGTGGGCCAATTCGTGCAATACGGTCTGCTTCACTTCAGTATCGGAGATTTGAGGCAGCCTGGGATTCACTTGGATCAGCCCTGTCGGCCAGAAGGCACGACCCGCGCACGAACGCATGCGAGTGTTCCACTCTACCGATACCCGATCTGCCAATTCATCAAGTTCGAGCTCCCGAAGCAGATCGACGCAAATATCAGTGAACTTTTTATCCTGCCCCATCAACCGGGAACAGACCTCGAGGACAGTCTCAGCAGGCGCCACCGAGTCCCCTGGAGATTCCAGAAAACTAAATTTCATCTGGCGAGAAGGACGAAACATGGCCGTTATTATTACGGAGATCTTAAATATTTCAAGAACCTAACTAATAATTCCCCTGAAATACCCTCAAAGCCCCACACCACGGGAAAAATCAGCTTGTCGCAAAGGCACCGCCCCCCGACCTTCTCCCCATGCCCGAGTTCAATCTCCTCGCAATTCTCCTCATTGTCGCTCTCGTCCTTCTCTGGAAACTCGACTACATCTCGACCCTTCTGACTCTCAAAAATCTCAAGCCGGAACTTCCCGAGGAGTTCCGTGGTGTTTGGGATGACGAGAAGTATCGAAAGGCCCAGGCTTACGAAAAAGCACAGGCCCAATTCGGTGTTATTTCTTCAATTGCCTCCTTAACCGTCCTTTTTGTTTTCTGGTTTATGGGGGGATTCGGGTGGGTCGACGGGCTCGTTAATTCATGGGGGGTTGGTCCGACCGCTACGGGACTTTGCTTCATCGGCATCATCTACCTTGGTTCATGGGTAGCCTCTCTGCCATTTGATCTCTACCACACCTTCGTTCTCGAAGAGCGATTTGGCTTCAATAAAACAACCCCTGCGACTTACATCGCTGATCAAATCAAATCGCATCTCCTGACCGCCCTCCTCGGAGGCGGAATTGTTGCTCTTATCCTGTGGATTTTCCAATCCGTTCCCAACGCATGGATCTGGGCATGGCTGAGTTTCACCGTCATCTCCCTCGCCCTCACCTACCTTGCTCCCTCCTTTCTCCTTCCCATCTTCAATAAGTTCACCCCTCTCGAAAATGACGAACTCAATCAAGCCATCCAGAACATGGCAAAAAAATGTGAGTTCCCTTTGACCGAAATCTCCGTGATGGACGGCTCAAAGCGTTCCTCGAAATCCAATGCCTTCTTCACCGGCTTCGGAAAACGCAAGAAGATCGCTCTCTTCGATACCCTGATCGAAAGCCAGACCACCGATGAACTTGTCGGAGTCCTTGCTCATGAAATCGGTCACTTCAAGCGTAAGCATATCGTGCAACGACTCGTCATCTCGATCGTTCAAACCGCCATCATTTTCTTCCTCCTCGGTATCGCTACCGATCCCGAAAGTTCATTCGGGAGCTCACTCTTTGCCGCCTTCGGAATCCCGGCTGGATCAAAGGCCGCCATCGCGGCTGGCCTCGTCCTTTTCATGATCGTCTTCAAACCGGTCTCCCGGATTCTCTCGGTAGTCATGAATATCCTTTCTCGAAAGCATGAGTTCGAAGCCGACGAATATGCGGCCGTCAACCAAGGAACCCCTGACCACCTCATCTCTGCTCTTAAAAAGCTCTCCGCCAACAACCTCTCCAACCTTACACCTCACCCCCTTGAGGTCTTCCTTGACCATTCCCACCCACCGGTTCTGGTTAGAATTCGAGCGCTCAAGCAACTTGCATAGGGTCACGCTGCAAAGAATGTCTTGAGATCACCAAATTCGATGTTTCTGACATCGAATGGCCGAACCTTTTCGCGCTTGGAATTCATAAAAACGAGGACCACTTCCTTGGTTAGATCACAAATATTACTTGGGTTTTACTGAAAAATAGGAAGTCACATTGATGCTCGACTTAGTCGGTATGCGATATTTCTCAATAAGGAGAAGTATCCCTATCTTAAGAACAACCACCTTCCCTCGTCGAAGGGTAGAAAAATTTCAACAAAGTAAGGCCCCCTTGTTTTGTTCCTGATTAGAAAGGCAGACCCCAATCCAGTTCGTGGAGCAATGGTAATCAAAGCGATCTGGAAAATATAGCCCCTCGTGACGAGCTCTCCTTCGGTGAAGATTTCCCAAACGACTTCCTCCGAACTCGCCTCCTTGGATCGTCACAGCTGCAAAACGACTTTCAGAAAAGCCGCTCAGCCCCCCTGCATTTTCCTAATTCCGATCCGAATCCTGAAGTCCCTTATAGCCAAAAGCAAAGATCGCCATCGCGACGCAGTTCATTCCGGTGAGGAACATCCAATAGCCGGACCATCCATAGGTTGGAGCAATCAGATAATACAGTCGATCGACCGTCAAAATTCCGATCACCGTTCCAAGCCCGCCAGTGAAAAACCCCAAAAGTGCTTGGGCCTGGGCTCGCATACCTTCATCGACCCGACGATGCACGAACACTCTTCCTGCTTCAAAAAAGAAGGTCCAACAAATGCCATGCAAGGTGATTCCCAGGACGAGCCAAGTCACTTCATCGAAAGCGTAGAAACTGTAGCGAAGGACCCCACATGCGATCGCCACCATTAGAATCATCTTCACCCGATATCGGGAAATGACCCACCCCATCGCCAGCATGGCGGCCGTTTCCATGATTTGCGCTGTGCTCATGTAGGCACTCACTGATTGAACGCCAAGCTCTGCGAGGTGTTTGGGAGTGTGGAGGTAGTAGGCTCCAAGCGGAATACTGAAGAGCAAGGCAGTCGAAAAGTAGACGAAGAGATCACGATCCTTGAGTAATTTCATCGCACCAAACCCCAAAGTGTCGCTCCAACTTTTTGGCTTGGCACCCTTGGGCAGTGTCACAGGAAGGAGGAAGCAAGCTGCGCCCGCCAGAATGCGGACTTCCGCTCCGAGCTTTCCGGTTTGAGCTGAAAAATCCAGCCCCCAGAAACTAACAATCCAACCCGCTACCATCCAGCCGATCGTTCCCCATACTCTGAAGTAACCAAATGTTTTCCCGGGATCGGCGAGACTGGAAAGAGTGATGGTTGTGAGCAGGGACCAAGCTGGGGCGGAAATGAGCGCATTGATGATAAAGAAGGTTAGAAACCAACTTCCTCCCCACCCTTTTTCCAGCGAGTGGAAGGCCATATAGAGAAATCCCGCCCCCAGGAGCATGATCCAACCGAGAACCTTTTGAGCTTCCAAGCGCTGATCCACCTGGGCCCCAAAGATGAGAGGCGAGATCATTCCCGCAATCGGAGGGACCAAAAAAACCGCGACCTTCCAGCCGCCAAGACCGTAGTTCTCAAGAACATTTGCGAGCGCCGGAAACCAAAATCCCGGAGCCGAGGCGAGGAGAAAAAAGACCACCGCCAACCAGTAACGGTGGCCTTTCATAAATTACTTTTTGGAACCCCAGGAATCACGCAAGGTCACAATTCGGTTGTAGACTGGTTTTTTAGAAGTGTGGTCCTCCAAGTCCGCACAAAAATAACCCAGTCGCTCAAACTGGCATCGCTCGCCTGGAATCAGAGTAGCAAGACTTGGCTCAACCTTGGCGTTGCGGACCACCTTCAGGCTATCGGGATTCATACAGGCAAGGTAACCACCCTCGACATTGTCCGGAATTTCTTCGGAGAAAAGCCGATCATAGAGACGAACCTCGGCGTCGACTCCCTCTTGACAGGAAACCCAGTGAATTGCCGTTCGGCACTTCACGCCTTCGGGTGCTGATTTGCCGATGGTATTAGGAATGAACTCGCAATGAATCTCACTCACCTCTCCATCGTCACCGGCAACGTGGTCGACGTATTGGATGATATAGGCACCCCGCAGACGTACCGCGCCTCCGGGTTTAAGGCGAAAAAACTTCTTCGGCGGATCAATCATGAAGTCCTCGCGCTCGATCCAAAATTCACGGGTAAAGGTCAAATCGCGTGAGCCATCTTCCTCGTTCTCGGGATTATTCGGAACAGTCACGGTCTCGCTCCCCCCCTCCGGGTAGTTGCTCACGATCACTTTAATCGGATCCAGCACGGCCATCTTACGAAGAGCGAGCTTGTTGAGGAAATTTCGCACTTCAAATTCCAGAAGGGCAAAATCGGAGAGCGAATTCTGTTTCGTCAAACCCACACGCTCCACAAAGGCCCGGATCGCCTCGGGTGGATATCCACGGCGACGCATTCCGCTCAGGGTGGACATACGAGGATCATCCCAGCCGTTTACGTGTCCTTCATCGACCAACTGGATGAACTTTCGCTTGCTCATCACGGTGTAACCGATGTTGAGGCGGGCAAATTCGATCTGGCGAGGGGTCGAAGGGACAGGACAGTTTTCCACTACCCAATCGTAGAGCGGCCGGTGGTTCTCAAACTCAAGCGAACAAAGCGAGTGAGTGATGTGCTCCTTGGCATCCTCGAGCGGGTGCGCGAAGTCATACATCGGGTAAATACACCAATCGTCTCCCGTCTTGTGGTGGGTCGCATGAACGACCCGATAAAGCACGGGATCGCGCATGTTCATATTGAACGATTCCATGTCAATGTTGGCCCGAAGAACGGCGCCTCCGTCTTCGAATCCTCCCTCCCGCATCTTCCGGAACAGCTCCAGATTTTCATCTACTGAACGCTCGCGATACGGTGAAGGCGTACCGACCACGCTGACATTGCCCCGCTGTTCGCGGATCTCCTCCGGGGTCTGGCTATCGACATAGGCGAGTCCCTTTTCAATTAAGGCGACTGCACAATCGTAGAAATACTCAAAGTAATCGCTCGCAAAGTAGAGATGCTCGCCCCAGTCGTAACCAAGCCACGCAATGTCCCGCTTGATCGATTCGACATATTCAGTGTCCTCTTTGACTGGATTGGTGTCGTCAAATCGAAGGTGACAACGCGCACCCAAATCTGTGTATTTTTGGGCGATACCAAAATTTACTCCGATGGCCTTTGCGTGGCCAATATGGAGGTATCCGTTAGGCTCCGGAGGGAAGCGAGTGATGGGCACAGCGTGTTTACCGCTAGCAATATCTCCCGCGATAATTTCGCGAATAAAGTCTTTTTTTTCGTCGCTCATGGCGTCTTAAATTTTGGAAAGTTCCTTCAAAAGCTCGCGGCTCATCTCGATTCCTTTTTGGAAGTTTTCGACCGAGTAGTTTTCGTTCGGCGCATGAATTTGACAGTCAGGAAGTGCAAGCCCCAGCATCAGGCTGTCGGCACCGAGAATCTCCTTCATATCTTGAATGATGGGAATGCTTCCCCCTTCACGAATGAGAACTGGTTCCCGCCCGAAACTTGTGGTCAGGGCTCTCTGTGCTGCCTTGCCGTATGAAGAATGAGGATCATTGTGATAGGCCTTACCCGAGTGCCCCTTGTGAATCTCGACCGTCACCCCAGTCGGGAGATTCTTGCGAAGGTGATCTTCCACCTGCTGCTGCACTTTGGCGGGATCTTGGCCGGGGACCAGGCGGCAAGAGAGTTTGAACATGGCCTCCGCTGGGAGAACTGTTTTAGAACCCTCCCCTTGATAGCCGCTTCCGAAACCATTGATTTCGATCGTCGGGCGAGCCCAAAGACGCTCTGCCATGGTGTAGCCGGGTTCACCAAAAGGCTCGGGAGATCCTGTCGTTTTTAAAAAGTCTTCATCCGCCGTGCCAGGGACTTTGGTCCACATCTCGCGCTCCCAGTGCTCAAGGGGAATGACGTCATCATAAAATCCCTCAACCGCGATCTTGCCGTCATCTTGATGCAAACTCGCGACCATCCGGGCCGCAGCCGTCGCGGGGTTCGCGACACAGCCGCCGTAAACACCTGAATGGAGATCGCCCGAAGGACCTTTGACCATCACTTCGAGACACGTAATGCCGCGAAGCCCGTATCCGAGCGTCGGAACTCCGGGAGCAACCATGCCAGTGTCGGAGACCGCGATAATGTCGCACGCCAAGTCATCTTTGTGCATATTCAAGAACGGGACCAAGTTGGGCGAGCCGATTTCCTCCTCTCCCTCGATGAGGAAAATCACGTTCAAAGGAAGCTCTCCTTCCTCTTTGAGCGTTTTTTCAGCCCCAAGCATATGGACAAAATGCTGCCCTTTATTATCAGCTCCGCCCCTACCCCAGATTCTCCCATCCCGCACTTCAGGCTCGAAAGGCGGTGAATCCCAGAGTTCGATGGGATCAACAGGCTGCACATCGTAGTGACCGTAGATCAGCACAGTGCCTCGTCCCTCAACCCGCTCGTTTCGGGCCACAATGACAGGATGCCCCGGGGTTTCATGCAGTTCGGTTTGCAATCCCATCTCTTCAAACTGCCCCTGCAACCACTCTGCATTCGCACGCACATCGGCGACGTGGCGGGAGTCGGTTGAAATACTTGGAAACCGCAGGTGTTCAAAAAGGCGTTCAAGCTCTGAAGTCATGTCAGAGGGATGAGGCTGGGCCGCCAAACTCGCAAGTCACAAATCTAATCCTGCGAGGATTCTTCCTCTTCCAACGGTTTTCTCAAACCGATTTTCTTTCGCTCCTCACCGATGGCAGCAAGAGCATCGAAGAGAGCAAAAAGCACCAAAAGAAGGCAAAGCCCTCCTAAAAAGAACCAGAAAACCAACATTCTCCAAAGTCCCTGCGATAGCCACGAGTTCATCGGCCAATTCCCCAGCGCAAAATAGGCGAGAATAAAGAGAAGCAATCCCGTGATAAATTTCCTCCGCTTTACCCGATCAGCCAGCGTAACAGCCGCGATCGCAAGCGACATCTGCCACCAACCGGAATTCTTCATAGGCGAACGATACCGAATCCCGTTTGCCATCGCAATGCTATCATGCAAACTCCTCTTTCCTCCAAAATGACCATCCTGATTGTTCACTATCACCTGCGCGCCGGAGGGGTCACCCGGGTCATTGATTCCCAAGTCAAGGTGCTGCGAGAAATGGGACACAAGGTCGTGATTGCTTCAAGTGGCCCAATCGCAGACTGGGATTGCGAATGCCTTGTCATTCCCGAACTCGATTACAAATCCGAAGGAACGATACCAGCCGATCAACTTCTGGCAGTTCGAGCCGATCTTTGGATCATTCACAACCCTACCCTCGGTCTCAATGTCGCCTATCCTCATTTGATCGAAATCGCAGTGGCATCCGGGACACGGATCCTGATGCAGATCCACGATTTCGTGGAAGACGGGCGCCCTGCCAACTATCAACTCCTTGCGGGTCGAAAGAATCTCTACCCCGACGCTCCGCATATCCACTACGCGACAATCAATCGAAGAGATCTGGAAATCCTGAAAAATGCCGGCGTTCCACAATCGCGATGTCATTTCCTGCCGAACGCGGTCAATCCTCCTTTGATCAGGAAAACGACTCCCAAAAGAACTCTGGTCTTCTATCCAGTACGCGGCATCCGGCGCAAAAACCTCGGCGAACTCTGCCTCCTTGCAGCCCACGCTCCGACTGGAACTCGCTTTGCGATAGCCTTGCGTTCAGGTGCTGAAGAACCTTCGTTTCTACACGACGATTGGGTTCGTTTTTCTCAACAAGAAAATCTGCCGATTAAATTTGATGTCGCAGGAAAGGATCCCGATAGCTTCCCGCTCTGGCTTGAGCGATCAACCCATCTTGTCACAACCTCAATTTCGGAAGGCTTTGGCCTCACCTTTCTTGATCCTGCCTTCCTCAAAAAACCACTGATCGGTCGTAATCTCCCCGAGGTGACAAACGACTTTGTGCCGTATGGCACCCTTTATCAAAAGATCCCTGTTCAAACGAAACAACTCCCAGGCCTCGAAGCACAATACCGGGAGCAAGTGCGCCAAACAATGTCCGCTTATGACCGCCCCGTGAATGAACGGGATCTCGACCGTGCATGGAAAAAATTCAGCGCCGGTGGCGAGGTCGACTTCGGGAATCTCCCCGAGTATTTCCAACGCCGAGTCATCTCACAAGTTCACTTTCCTGAGCTTGCCCGCTGGTTGAAAAACGCCCTGGAACAGCCAGCACAGGAAGTTGACACCACTCCTTGGACCCTTACGACCTATGCAAAGACACTTCGGAAAACCATCGAATCAATTGGTGATTCCGGTCCCGTAAGATGGATTCCACGTGACCGTATCCTTGATCAATTTCTCCAGCCCGAAAAGTTTCACTTCCTCCGCTCCCGGCTTACGGTTTCCGATAGCTCTCCCACCAAGCCTTGATCTTGTCCTGATCAGGTTGGCCGTCGGAAATGACAATCCGGTATTTCCAGATCACAGAATCGCCTGCTCCAATCTCGAAGGACTTTTCCTGAATAGGAGTCCAACAAAGGAAAATCTTTCCATCAGGCCAGGTGCGTAGTCTCTGGGGTGAATCAAAATTCGTCGGATGCCCCATCATCGTGACCGTAGCCTCGCCATTCTTTGTTGGCCCATAAATCGCGCACCAATCAGCGCGTGTGGCGTGGCTGTCCACACGTGTTTTACCAGCCGATGTTAGATAATTGCTGTTTTGCTTGGTCCAGGAATGCGGTCCGCGATAAGCCATCGGCCCACCGTATCGATAGGCCGGAAGCTCCAGCTTCACTCCCGACACATTGGTCTGGGTCAGGTGGTAGTCGATGATATTGGCTTCTTCCGTCGATGAAACCGAAACCTTGAGGACCTCTTTCAAAACGACCGTCTCTTTCTTCTTTGATCCTTTGTAGGCAACTTGCTCCTGTTCGATCGAAAAACCATTCCCTGACTTTTCAAGGAGTTTCGAAAAACGAACCCGCCCACTGTTTGAGCCAAGATTCCAAAAATCAGGAGTATCCAATCCATGCTTCGTCTTCACCCAAGCATGCCAAAGTCCAAGGTGATGTTCGTGATCATCAGGATGAATCCCGGTCACAATCCCGCCCTTCGGGCTCCGCAGAGGATGGATAAACCCACTCCTCCGAAATACCGGATCAGCTCCTTCGGGCGGTGGAACTTCCGCCATATGATAAGTGAGTATCTCGATTCCGTTGCGCGAAAAAGTCAGCGCCTTTTTGGATTCGATGAGCTTCACCTCTCCCGCAAAAACTAGAGGAGCTCCGACAATGAGTAGAAGAAATTTCAAAGCCATGACTTTAAAACTTTTGCGTCGCGAGCGACATTTTTGACGGCTTCCATGACGTCCTCTTTTGGATAGATAGCGGACTTCCCCCATTCCATGTGAAGGGAGAGTGGCATTGCCGAATGTCCCTTTTTGACAGCTTCGAAGGTCTTCTTGTTCACAATCCCGGTATCCAGCGGAACGTTCTTGATCTTGTCGCTCCGTTCCCCGCCCCATCTTGCGTCCTTCACAAAGATCGATCGAACATGCTTGCTCATTGCAGCGAGGGCCGTTTCGAAGGACAACCCCGTCCCCACACGCACATGGCGAAGGTCGAATGCAATGGCCGCATAATCTGGATTCACTTTTTCAAACATCATGGCGGCATCCCAAGCCAGTGACCCCGCATACTTGGCCCCGGCATGGATCTGATACAATGCCTGCATTCCGATTTCCTTGTTCATTGCCTCTAGGTCTTTGAGCTTGGCCGTTGCCTCCTTGACCTGTGGCAAAAGGTCTTTCTTGAGATCGTAGCGATAGTAATCCATCCGGTATTTCGTGATTCCATTCGCCTTAAGAACCCGAAGGTATTCCGCACTTTTCTCATCAGCTGCATTCACGTTGCTGGCAGCGATGTTCGCCTTTTGGCCATTCTTGGCCAGTGATGCCACCATCTTGGGGACCTCAGTTTCGGCGTCCTTCGGATCAATATGACCCCCTCGACGGATCGTAGCCTCAATTCCCTGAAGCCCCATCTTGGACAGTTCCTCGCCCATCCGGTCATAATTCAGAGTTTGAATGGGCTTCTCAAAAACTACGATGGGCCAGCTGGGGGTCTTTGTTTTTTTAGCAGACACCAGGCCTCCTCCAACGGAAGCAAGGCCCGATTGGGCAAGAAAATGGCGGCGTTTCATATCTGCCTCATCAAGACCTGAGGTTCGCGGAATGACAATCTGAAATCACCAAAACAAATCAGGCCCTTTTCCCCGCTTCCCCTCACGAACTGACTTGTCTACGTTTACATCCCTAATGAAAACCGTCTTCATCCTTGCCACTGCGCTCATCCTTCCGCTTTCCGCCAATCCGGTGGCAGGTGAAGGTTCCGACCTTAAACCTGATTCCAAGGCCCTTTTCGGATCCATGGACAATGGTTTCAACTACATCATCTATCCAAACGCCGAGCCTCCGGGGAAATTCTCCGTTCGTTTGCACATCGCCGCCGGTTCGCTGATGGAGGCCGATGATCAGCGAGGTCTCGCCCACTTTCTTGAGCATATGGTGTTCAATGGGACGAAAAACTTCACTCCCGCCGAGCTTATTCCGAAGATGCAGCGTCTGGGCATTCAGTTTGGCGCCCACGCCAATGCCTACACCTCTTTTGATGAGACCGTTTACATGCTCGATCTCCCGAATATGGATGAGGAAACGGTCAATCTCACTTTCACCGTGATGCGCGACTTTGCCGACGGAGCTCTTCTGACCTCGGACGAAATCGACAGCGAGCGCGGCGTCATCATTTCAGAAAAAACCTCACGTGATTCCGTCGGTTACCGGATGATGCTCAAGCAATTCGAGTACCTTCTTCCGGAATCCCGCCTTATGCAGCGCGTCCCGATTGGCACCGAAGAAGTCATTAAAAATGCCAAGAGAGCGCGCTTCGTCGACTTCTACAACCGCTACTACACCCCTGAACGTATGACCTTCGTAGTTGTCGGTGATATTGACGCCAAGGAAATGGAGAAGCGGGTTCGAGAGACCTTTATCTCTCTCCAAAACCCTAAAAACCCAGGCAAGAATCCACCCAAGGATCTCCCTCCCACAGGTCACGGACTTCGCTCCGAGGTCTTCACCGATAAAGAGGTGCCTTCCGCAGACATTTCTCTCTACTCGATTCGTGCCTACAAACCCAAGGCCGATACCAGCGTAAACCGTATCGAGCAATACCCGCTCGCAATCGCCA
>Ga0308005_10000693_pt1 | contig 11994 bp, 6 predicted proteins | sample Neamet67_FD_203142 | JGI IMG/M metagenome (GOLD analysis project Ga0308005, IMG submission 203142) | Marine microbial communities from water near the shore, Antarctic Ocean - #67 | ecosystem: Environmental > Aquatic > Marine > Unclassified | place: Southern Ocean | collected 2014-06-07 | reverse complement strand
ATGTCGAGCTATCGCGCGACCTCGCGACGTGGGCGGACGCTGCAGGTGATATCGTCGAACTCGCTCCGCCGACAGCGGTTGGCGACGGGACTGAGCTGGTGCAATGGCGCACAGTGGCACCAGTCAGCTCGGAGGAGTTCTGCGCATTGCGCGTGAGAGTGACGGCTCCGTAGCAGTTTCAACACAAGTCGCCCTGCGCGTGGGCGTCGGGGCCGTCCCCCGCTGGGTGCAAATAATCAGCCGCGGCTTCACGCAGCCTCCCTATGGTATGAGTTTAGCAACCCGGCGGCGCGTCTGCGCCTTCGGACGTCGGTGAATCTGATTCGCTTCCGACCAAAGCTGTTCCCGGAGCACCTGGTTCTCCTCCCGGAGATATTCACTTGCGTCCTCCTGCTGGCGGTTCAGCGAGACCGCCGCAGTCAGGATGAGGAACTGGAGAGCTTGGGACATCTGGCGAGCCTACCTGATTTGCAGCGACCAGAAAAGGCGGCTTCCCAAGGGTTCTTGAGGCGTCGGCCGATTAATTGCACCCTACGGGGGAGAAAGGAGGCAATCAGATCTACGATCGCCATATCTAGTGAATTTGCTCATCATTGATGATTGCAAATCTCCCCGGTGAATTGATCCTCGACATGCTCGAAGAACACCCCCTGGAACTGCCCGGGCTTGAGCCCTTCTGGTAGCGTCACGGTTCTATGTGGCCGCGCCATCGGCCTTCCCCGGATGAACCTTGATGGTGAGGAATACGAAGGCCATCAGCGCGAGGTGGAAGAGGCCTGCTGCCAGGTAGGCTGCCGGAACAGATGGAACAAGCTCGCGGAGCCATCCTGCGAGCCGGTTACCAGTGAAAATCGAGAGGTTGAGAAGCGCCATGTAGGCGGTGAACTGCGTAGCGGCAACCTTGCGGTTCGCGATATTCATGAAGAGGGTGAACATCGAGACGCTCATGAGTCCCAAGAGGGCGGCAATCACGAACATGTTTGTGGCGACGAGCCATTTTGCGGTCCAAAGTGACTCGAGTTGGGCAAAGGTAATCCACACAAGGGCGAGGAGACTTCCGGAAACGACCACGGCGCGCTTGGGCCCCAGTTTGTCGGCGACGAATCCTCCGAGGACGGCACCGCCGAACGAAAACCAGTAGGCGGCGCTTTCCAGCTGGCTGAAAACCTTGGCATCCCACCCGATTGATTTGATGAAATGCTGAGAACCGATGTTGGCGAGGGCCGTGTTTCCAACATGGACGAGGGCGGCGAGGACTGCAGCGAAGATCGCCACCGGACGCTTGAAGGCCCGCACGAGCGCGCGCCCGAGTTCGACGGCGGATCCGACGTGCTTGTCTTCTTCGCTGAGCTGGGAACTTCCCTTCGTCCAGGGGAGCAGCTTCTCGCCCGGGCGCTCACGCAGGAAGAGAGGCAGGAGCATGATGAGGAACACGCAAAGGCCGAGCATCACCATCGCGAGCTGGACGCTGCCGCCCTCCATTTCCAGAAAATGGCCGAGGAAGGCACCACCGAGGAAGCTCCCAAGGTAGGAGCAGCCAAACATGAAGCCGTTGATCTTGCCCCGGTCTTTCTCCGGGACGATGTCAACGGCGAGGCTGTCGGTGGAGACATCCTGCAGGGAGATGAAAATATTCATGGTGAGGATCGCCCAGCCGAGTGCCGCCAAGTTGGTGCCTATTTCGGAGATGAGTGCAAGGCTCAAGATCACGACAACCGTCAGCCCCTGTGCCAGAAGCAGCCAGGGCCGCCGCTTGCCCATCGCGGGGATGCCAAAGCGGTCGATGATCGGCCCCCAGAGAAATTTAAAAGTCCAGGGTATGCTGATCATCGAGAGGATTCCGCCTACCGCCGCAAGGGAGAAGCCCTGCCCATACAGGTGGTTCTTGAGTGCGATGTAGACGAATCCCTGCGGGAGTCCCTGCGAGATGTAGAGAGAGCAGAGCGTCAGGATACGCAGCCAGCGATTGCCGGTAAGGGTCGTATTAAACATGGGTCGGCAAGTTTGGCTGGGTTGAAATCCTTTAGTAACCCGAAGGTGAGCAAGGTCGTCATGGATCAGTGCAGCGGAAGAGACGGAGCGGAACTGTGGTAGGTTCAGCAGACAGGGGGACGGGCTTACTTCGCCGAAAACTTGTGCACCATGATGTGGTGATAGGTCTCGCCGGGGCGCAGGACGGCCGTCGGAGCCTTCGGATTGTTCGGAGCATCCGGCCAGTTCTCGGTCTCGAGACAAAGCGCCGTGCGTTTCTGGTAGGCCACGCCACCTTTGCCTGTCGCGGTGCCGTCGAGGAAGTTGCCGCCATAGAACTGCACCACAGGCTGATTGGTGCTGATCTCCATGATTCGGCCGCTCGTTGGATCATACAGTCGAGCGGCCCTGGTCAGGTCGCCGTCCTTCTCGCCGCCGAGCACCCAGGCGTGGTCGTAACCACCGCCGAGTTTGAGCGCCTCGAACTCGTCATCCACGCGGTCACCGATGGCAGTAGCATTGGTGAAATCCATCGGCGTACCGGCAACCGGCGCAGGTTCCCCGGTCGGGATCAGGCCGGCATCGGTCGGCAGGTAATCCTTGGCGAAAAGTGTCAGGCGGTGGTCATTGATCGATGTTTCAGGGTCGCCGCTAAGATTCCAATAGGAATGGTGAACGATATTGAGCACCGTCGGCGCATCGGTGGTTGCCTTGGCTTCCCAGGTGAGCTCGTTGTTGTCGTTAAGCGTATAGGTAATTTCGACGCTAAGCTTGCCTGGATAGCCTTCCTCGCCATCGGCGCTGATGTAGGTCAATCGCACTCCAGTGGCATCGGCGGTATCGAAGCCCTCCCCTTTCCAGAGCACTTTGTCGAATCCCTTGAGACCGCCGTGCAGAGCACAAGGGATCCCGCCGGGATCGTTGTTGGTGGCCAGTGAATACTCCTTTCCGTCGAGCGTGAACTTGCCGTGGGCGATACGATTGCCAAAGCGGCCGACGCTGGCGCCGAAGTACGATGTATTGGTCAGCCAGCCCGCGAGGTCATCGTAACCGTGGGTAATATCCGCGAGCTTGCCGTCGCGGTCCGCAACTTTCAGTGAGACAAGGATAGCCCCGTACTCAGTGATCTTGGCTTCAGTGCCGCTATTGTTGGTGAGGGTGAAAATTTCGACCGGCTGGCCGTCGGGCATTTTTCCAAATTCGGCGGACATAACAGATGAGTTGAGAGGTTGAGTTGGCTTGACGGTAGATGAATCGCAGCCGCAAACAGCAAGTGCTAGGATTGGTAGAAGAAGACGTGGGATGATCATGGCTAAAGTAAATGAGACATTGGTCTTTGATGGAGTTTTGGAGAGATGAGTGTTCGCGCAGTGTTGCCCAAGGATTGACTTAACGTTTGATTTCCCCGGTGAATTCATCCTCGACATGCTCGAAGAACAATCCCTGGAACTGCCCGGGCTTGAGCCCTTCTGGTAGCGTCACGACAACGCGGTGTGGGACGTCGGGAGCCAGATTGGAAACGTCCGCATACATGCCCATCGCGCTACGCGGGACGTAAGGATAAACGCCGTTGTAGCCTTCCTTTTGCTCCACCGGATTGCCGTCGATCTCGATCGTAACCCGGTCTTTTCGAATCGGACTGCCCTTCTTGATGACGACCTCTTTGCCGTCCTGCATGACTTTCCTTTCCGATGATTCGAAGGGCGCGGCGATCTGCACGTAGAGCAACAAGCGCGACGGGTCGGCCCACGGTGCCACCCGGTCGTCCTCGGTGTAGGGCACCGGCCAGGCCTTGCGCCGCGCGGCCAGTTGCTCGAAGATTCGTTTGGGAATCGTGAATGTCCCTTCCACCTTTTGGCCCGCGAATGTCGGATCGTAAGTCCCGATCTGCTGAGCCTGTTCGAAGCGGGTGCCGGCGAAGCTCACCTCGGCGGTTACCAAGTGTTCCTTTTGCTCGAATTTTGTGACAAGTCCATTGATCTTGAGACTCTCTATCTTGTTCCCCGTCGGCAGCAGGATCGAAAGCGTTTTCTGGCCGCCGCTCGGACCGGTCACGCCGGTGACCGACACCGCCCCGGCCTGGTGAGTCACTTTTCCCGGGGAGCCAAAGAGCATCGCTTGCGCGGGTGCCTTACGCACCGGTTCGATCTTCAATACGCGTGCCGAAGTGCCACCCATGGGGATGCTTACCGTGTCCCCCTTGGTCCACAGGCCACTTCCGGTTTTGCCGATGGCCATGCCTTCGGTCGGGTAAAGTTCACGAATGATGAACGGTCCGCTTTCGGTCAGACCGATTGAGGCGTCGAGGGTAAACTCTGCATCCATCTTCCGGTAGTTCGGATTAAACAGAAACACGAAACCATGATCGCCATCGATCGCGGCGGTCCCGTCGCAACGTCCCACCATGGGCTGGCCGATAATCGGGCGCACGTTTCGCAGGACCTCCATGTTTTCGTCGGTAAAGTCGAGCCATCGCCGGAAGAACGCCTTGTCTTCCTTTGCGAAGGCATTGAACTCGTCGGAGTCACGGGCCGGGATGTAGTTGATGACATGGTTGAACGGGGCTGTGGCTACGGAGGACAGGAGATTGTATTTCCATCCAAGGAAGTCCCAGTCACGCGTGCGGTAATTATCGCGACGCATCGTCCTGTCAGCATCGCTGCGCTGGGTCTGGTGGGTGATGAAACCAGGCAGAATTTCAATCGGACAGAAATCCCGCGTCATCAGCCGCCACGCGATGTATCGCTGCCTGGCGCCATTGACCCGATCGGTGCTGAGATCGACGATGGCGTTGAAACTCCCGGGCTGCTCGTCCGACATCATCGGATGCGGGTAGCTCCCCGCCAGCCAGGTCCATGTGCCGTAATGGTGGTATTGCTGCCTGCCGTCGATAATCATTTCCGGGGAGCGTTTACGGAGGTTCTCAAGGATTCTTCGAGTACCATACCATTGCTGATACATGCTGCTGACATCTCCAAGATCCGGCGTGTAGGCGATCCACCAGTGATCGAAGGAGTAACCAGAGCAACCGGTCTCCTCTGAAAATGTCACACACTTATCCACGAACCAATCCTGGAACGAGCGCAGACCTGTATCGACGGTCAGATAATTGGCCGGCTTCTTACCCTGTTCGGTCAGCCACCGCGTCCACTCGGGATTTTGCATGTAGGGCATCGACGGGTAGGCGTAGGCCATGAGCTTCACCCCTTTGCTCTTCGCATAGTCCATAACCTCGGTGACATCATCGGGCAGCGGATCACGTCCGGGAATCCACTGATCCTGGCGAAGTTTCTGTCCCATGTGGAACCACAGGTTGCTCTCCCACTTCCACGCATCCCTGCTATCCTCGAGGGGAGCCAAGACACTGTGCGACGGCGTATAGAGCAAGTGCTGACAGCCCATCGCGGCTGCCTGGTCGATGATCCGCCGATACTCGATTTTTCCTTCTGTAGTGGCCATGTCGATCTGGTAGTCATTTTCACACCAGCCGATGTGAACCCGGACACTTTTTTTGCGATCCTCTAGCAGAAACTTGCGGGCACACTTGGTCACGGCGTCGATCTCGGCGGAGTCGATTCGGTTGCCTTCTTTCAGGAATTGATCCGGATCCTGAACATACTGCCACTCCGGAGCCATATCGGCCCGGAAGGTATGGCCGGTAAGTTCGTAGAGACCGATGCACATCCGATCCGATGCAAACGCACCCTGTTCGGCTTTCCACTTCATGTCGGCGTCGTAAGACAACGACACCCCCTGCCCTACGGTCTTGATCTTCGAATGGGGGTTCTGGACCAGCAGGAAGCAGCCGTGCGTCGGGGATGCATCCCCTTCCTTCGCCTTCATCCTCAACGACAGCCCGTAGCGCTCGCCATTGAGTCGGTAGGCTTCGTGCACCGGATTCTTAATCTGCCCGTCGAAGGGCATGACACGCCCGACGGTAAATTCAGACCCGGCCGGGGCATCGACAAAAATCTGCTTACTCACGAAGCGCCAGCCATCCGATAACTCGTAGACGACCCTGACGGCAACTCCGTCCAACTGCCAGGTGTAGGTTACCGCTTTGTCCTTCGTGGATCGCGAGTCGGCCGGCTTTTCGCTATTAAAGGTCTGATCTCCCACTGAGATCGAGAAACGATCTGCGGCGAAGGCAATCGTCCGTTCATTGGCTAGGTCGCGAATTTGCAACAGCCCAACCTGACCGAACTCCGCCTGCAGTTGGTCGTTCGCAATCGTGATCGGCGCGGCCTTCGCCTGCAAGGACAGGCAACAGGCCAACAGAGCGGCATGGATGGTGATCAGGGCAGTTCTCATTACGGTGGAATGTTTCATTATTGCGCGAGATGCTGAGGTTGTTGAAAGTCGTTTGTTAGAATTGTATTGGTCTGCGATCTTATCTACGCCAAAATATCCTTCACTACCCGGGCTGCTTCAACCCCGGTGAGTTTAAAGTCCAGGCCCTGGGAACGGTAGCTGAGACGTTCGTGATCGATCCCTAATTGGTGCAGCATGGTTGCATGAAGGTCGTGTACGGAGACGCCATCGTTGACCACGGCGTAGCCGAGTTCGTCGGTTGAGCCATAGCTTGTGCCGCCTTTGATTCCGGCTCCCGCCATCCAGAGGGAGAAGGCCTGAATGTGGTGATCGCGGCCGTCGCCTTGCGCCATCGGGGTGCGCCCGAATTCACCGCCCCAGATGACAAGGGTATCATCCAACATGCCCTGCTTCTTGAGATCATTAACGAGGGCCGCAGTCGCTTTGTCGATATGGCCGGACACGGTTTCGATACTTTTCTTCACGCCGCCGTGGTGATCCCAGCCACGGTGATAGAGTTGGATAAAACGGACGCCGCGCTCCGCGAGGCGGCGGGCGAGGAGACAGTTCGAGGCGAATGATCCGTCGCCCGGCGTCGCGCCGTAGGCGTCGATAACATCCTGTGACTCCTCCGACACATCCATCAGGCCGGGCACCGAAGTCTGCATCTTGAAAGCCATCTCGTACTGGGCAATGCGCGTCGCGATCTCGGGATCGTTCTGGCGTTTGCCCAACAAGCCATTCATGCCGTTGATCGTTTCGAGAAGTTCACCCTGATCATTGCGGGACACACCGGCAGGATTCTTCACATAGTGAACCGGGTCACCCTTCGAGTTGAACTGCACACCTTGGAACTTCGAGGGAAGGAATCCACTGTGCCACTGGCGCGCGGCGATCGGCTGATCCTGTCCGCCTCCCGAGGAAGTCATCACCACATAACCGGGAAGCTCGTCGGTGACCGCACCCAGCCCGTAGAGCAGCCAGGAGCCCATCGAGGGGCGCCCCGGAATGATCGATCCGGTGTTCATGAAGGTGTGCGCGGGATCGTGGTTGATCTGCTCGGTGTGCATCGAGTTGATCACCGCGATCTCGTCGGCGAGCGATCCGATGTGCGGAAAGGCGGTGGACATCATGCGTCCACACTCGCCGTAGGGCTTGAACTCATGCTGCGGACCGAGGCAATTCAGCGCCTTGCCCTGCAGCTGTGCCAGCTGCTGTCCCTTCGTGAAGGACTCGGGCATCCCCTGACCGTTGAGCTTGGCGAGCTCCGGTTTGTGGTCGAGCGTCTCCAGATGAGATGGCCCGCCGGCCATGCAAAGGTGGATGACGGTCTTCGCCTTGGCGGGCATATGGAGCTTGTCTCCCAGGATCCCATTCCAACGGGGCGCCGCCTGGAGATCACGGAGGAGGAGCGAGCCGAATGCAGCGCTTCCCACTGAGTATGAGGCGTTCCGCAGGAAGGCCCGGCGGTTGATGGTATTGGCAAAACGTTGTTCAGGATTCATGACGTAAAGGGGCCGGACCGGATCAATAGCGGGTGATGGTTTCGTGAAGGTTGAGCAAGGCCCGGCAGACTGCCGTCATGGCGGCCAGCTCGGCGGAGTCTTTCGCATCCTTCGCTGGCTTCAGGCCGATGCCCAGTAACTTGGTCGCATCCTCCGGTGATTCGCGATAACGCTTGAGCTGCTTCTCGTAGAGATTGGTCAGGAACGCTCCCTCCTCTTCACTGCAAGCGCGGGAAAGGATGCGCCGGAAGGCAACATCGAGCCGATCCGTGAGCGGCTTCTCATCCTTCATCAAATCCTCTGCCAGGACACGTGCGGCTTCGACAAATGTCGGGTCGTTCAGGAGATTGAGTGCCTGCAGCGGTGTGTTGCTACTGCTGCGTGCGGCGGTGCATTCCTCACGTGCTGGCGCATCGAATGCCGCGAGCATCGGGTGCAGGAAGGAACGCTGCCAGTGCATGTAGAGACCGCGTCGATACTGATTGTCATTCTTATCATGCGAGTAGGTCCGCTTCGGGAAATTCATCTGCGCGTAGTATCCGGCGGGTTGGTAAGGTCGCGCCGTGCGACCGCCCAGCTTGAGGTTCAACAGCCCGGACACGGCGAGTGCATTGTCTCGCACGAATTCGGCGGGTAGGCGGCGGGGATTCTGCCGGGCGTAAAGTGTATTGTAGGGATCTCTTTCCATCAATTCGTCGGATGGATTGGACGACTGTTGATAGCTCTTCGAGGTGATGATCATTCGCAGAAGGTGTTTCACATCCCAGCCGGACTCGACGAACTCAACAGCCAGCCAATCCAGCAGCGCTGGATGTGTCGGCCACTGACCCTGGTTACCCAGGTCTTGCAGATCACGCGATAGCCCCTCGCCAAAGAACAATGACCACACGCGATTCACATAGGCGCGTGCTGTTAGTGGATTCTCCTCCGTGGCGATCCACTTTGCCAGATCCATCCGGGTGAGTCGCTCGCCCGGCTTTTCCGGCTCCGGTGCAGGCACCGCTTCGGTGAGGAACTCCGGCACCGCAGCCTGCACGATCTCGCCGGAATTATTTGTCCAGTCACCGCGTGGCAGCAGGCGAACGACACGTGGATTGGTCGAGACACTTGGCAGCGTGGTGCGGATCTGATCGTTCAGCTTCTTTTCTTCAGCGCGCAGCTTGTTGAGCTTCGCATGAATCTCTTTCAACTCAGGAATGGTGGTGCGGTAGTGATCAAGCAGGACCTTTTTCTGGTTCGCATCCGGCTCCTTGCCCTTGCTCGTTTCGAACGCCCTCGCGACGCCATGCGGGAGGTCGGGCTTCTTGTTATCGGACTCCGCTCGTTCCTTGTGCACATCCGCGATCCACTTCTCAAAACCCTTCTCCAGCTCCGGCGTCGTCTTGTTGAACTTCGCATCCAGCGGCTTGATCTGCGCTTCCAGATTTGCAAGCGCTTCCTGCTGACCGGGCTCTGGCAATTTCAGCGCAGGTCCCCACCTCGAAACGAACATATCAGGATGATTCTTGATATCCGCGCCCTCATTGTACTTCCCGTCGCCATTGAAGGCACCTTTCTCATAGATGTCCGCGAAGAAGGCCTGCATCGAGTAGAAATCCTTCGCCGTAAATGGATCGAACTTGTGGTCATGGCACTCCGCACAACCCATCGTCGATCCAAGAAACGCCACCGAAGTCGAACGCACACGCTCCGCATAATACTTCGCGATATATTCCAAGTCCTGAATACCACCTTCCCCAGAGATTTGGTTCAGACGATTGAAAGTGGAAGCCACCCTGTCCTCCGTCGTGCAATCCTTCTTCAGGTCACCCGCAAGCTGTTGGATGATGAACTCATCATAGGGCTTGTTGTTGTTGAAGGCGTCGATCACGTAGTCGCGATACGGCGTTACATCACGCACCACATCATTGTGGTAGCCGTTCGTGTCCGCATAGCGCGCCAGATCGAGCCAGTGGACCGCCATTCTTTCGCCGAAGTGGGGAGAGGCTAGGAGTTTCCCCAGATCCGCAGCGGGATCCTTCGCACCGCTGGTGAATGGCGGCAGCCCGGTAAGGTCGAGCGACATACGGCGAGCGAGTGTGGCGGGATCCGCCGCAGGTGAAATCGACAAGCCCTCAGGCTTCAATCTGGCGAGGATGAAATTATCGATCGGGTTCTTCTCCCCCATCTCCGGCACAGCGGGGCGTTGGGGTTTGATATAGGCCCAGTGAGGTTCGTAGACCGCCCCCTCTTCGATCCACCGGGCGAGGAGCTTTTTCTCCCTGGCGGTAAGTCTATTGTGCGATTCCGGAGGCGGCATTATTTCGTCATCGTCATCGGAATTGATGAGGAAAACGAGTTCGGAGCCCTCCGAATCGCCGGGGATGATGGCTTCCTTGTCGACCGCCACCTCCCGAAAATCGAGTCGGAGTTTTGCCTCGCGGGAAGCCTTGTCGGGACCGTGGCAGGCGAAGCAGTTCTCCGAGAGGATTGGCCGAATGTCGCGGTTATAGGAGAGCTGTTCGGCCGCCCTGACCGAGGTGGCGGCGCCCGTTACGGTGAGCAAAATGAGGGCCAGACGCATCGATGCGAAAACGTGAATGTTTTCCCCGGTTTGTCCAGGAGACGATTTTGCGGGAAAATTAGTCACTATTGGGGTCAGGATGAAATATTTGCAGAACCGCCATTCCCCCTTACTTCAAAGTCATGATGTAGGCCATCACGTCGGCCAACTCTTGCGGCTTCAGGAGCACACCCATCGGCGGCATCGGCGACACCTTGCCCTGGAATCCTTCGGCGATCGTCGCCCCGGGATCAACGAGGCTTTGTAAGATATAGTCCTCCCCCTTGCGCGTCGCGATGGTATCCAATGCCGGCCCGATTGGACCGCCAGCGCCGTTAACGACGTGGCAGCGGATACAGGCGGCAATCGGATGCGTCATGAATATTTTCTTACCGCTTACGACATCGCCTTTGACGACCTCAGGCTCGTTACTCGCGATGATCTCGTACTCGACCTTACGGAGACTGACGTCGTCCCACCACGCCTTGCCGGTGGAGGTGCCCCAACCACCGAACAGGCTATTGATGCTGATCGAATTGGCGGAGTCGGTCTCGAAACGTAGTTTGACCTGCGTCCAATCATTGGTCCCTTTTAGGGCCTTGGTGCGCGGCTGGCCCGGCAGCGCATGCAGGGCCAAGAGAGCGCCGTGACCGCCACCAGCGACATTTTCGGTCTTGATCCAGGCGCTGAGTTCATACTCCGCGTTGCGATCTACCTTGAGATCAAAGTGGACGCTCGAGTCGGTGCCCTTGGATGCCGAAATTTCGATCGAATGCTTGCCAGTATGGGCGACGTCCGCAACCCGGTGTTGCGCCGAACCACGGTAGGTGCGCACCGCCCATCCGGCGGGCATGCCACCGGCCAGCTTCTCGAACGAACCGTTGCTGATCAACTCCTCGCCGAGCGTTGCCGGCCCCTTCTTCACTGCGCCGGCACCGGCGTTGCGCAGGCTCTGTGAGAGCCACTCATCCTCGGCATTGACCGGGTCGGTGAGCAACTTCTGTGCTGCCAATGCGACCGTCCCCTTATCCTCGAACTCCACCATCTTGTTAAAGGCGGCGAGGCGCACGATCAGGTCAGAGTCCTGCACCACTGCGGTATCGAAGAACAACTGCAACGCTGCCGCGTCGTTGCCCAAGGCGGTAATCGCGTTGCGGCGCAGCGCGGGGTCTTTGCTCAACAGCGCCAGCTGGTGCGTCTCGGCATCGAGCGCACCGAGCCCGCTCAAGCTCCACAGCGCCTGCATCGCCCCGGCACCGCCTGCCTTGATCTTCGACTTCAATGCTACCGTCGCGCCCTTCTTGCTGCCGTCGACCAACAATCGTTGCGCGGTCTGACGCCAAAACAAATTGTCGCTGTCCATCGCCGCCACCAGTTGGGCGTCGCTCGCGCCGGCCAGCGATTTAATCTTCGCTTCTGGCGCCTTGTCCCACACCACGCGGTAGATCCGCCCGTGGCCGCGGTCGCGGTTCGGGTTGATGTGCGCATTCCCCTTGCCGCGCTTCGCGTCGTAGCCTGCGCGGTCTTTGCTCGGCGTCGGGTTGTGCTGGATGATGAAGTTATACCAGTCGGCGACCCACAGGTTGCCGTCGGGTCCCACTTCCGCCGCCACCGGCGAGAACCACTCGTCGGCCGAAGCCAGGAAGGCATAGCCGTTCTTGGCCT
>Ga0308005_10000687_pt1 | contig 12038 bp, 10 predicted proteins | sample Neamet67_FD_203142 | JGI IMG/M metagenome (GOLD analysis project Ga0308005, IMG submission 203142) | Marine microbial communities from water near the shore, Antarctic Ocean - #67 | ecosystem: Environmental > Aquatic > Marine > Unclassified | place: Southern Ocean | collected 2014-06-07 | reverse complement strand
GAAGGAGAAGGTGCGCTTTCCGTGTGTGGAGATTGAGTACGGTGAGTGGTTCACAATGCCTCAGATCGATGAATGGGCGGAGGCCGTGCCGAACGATTTTGCACCGGGGTTTTTGGCGTGCTGGAAAATCTGGAAAGAGGCAAATCCTGGACGGTTTGAGTAATGGAGAATGGAATTCAAATTTTGCCCGGCCAAAGCTGGGGCATTGTGGGTCGCAATGGCTCCGGGAAAACAACCCTCGCGGCCAATCTGGCTGAGGCGTATGGGGGGAGCTTGGTATCGTTCGAACTTGAGAATGAATTGCTTGAACGGGAGATTCGGGAGGATGATAGTGAGTTTCTTGATCGAATCGACTTCGGGCGAACTGTTCGTGAACTGATCAATGAAGTGTGTCCAGTCGGTGCCGGACTTGAAGATATTGCTTTAAAACTGGGGCTGGCCTTGCTCCTTGAGCAAGGGTTTCTCACTCTTTCGACGGGAGAACGTCGCCGTTTGATGCTGGCAAGAGCCTTGATCCAAAGTCCGGAACTTCTTGTGCTTGATGAGCCTTTTGATGGTCTTGACCAGGCTTTCCGCGACCCATTGAGATCACTTTTAAATGGCCGTGATCTTATTCTGGTGGCGAATCGCCTGAGTGATTTGGAAGGGTTGGTGAGCCATCTTGGATGTGTCGAAAATGGAGTGTGTGTCTTGGCTGGTGATCTCGATGAGGTTTTGGCCAACGAGGCCTTCCAACAACTGATGGGGCTGGAGCAAGAGGTCGTGATGCTTCCGAAAAGTGTGTCAAATGTGATCCCGAACGAATCCTTGGTGATCATGAAAAACGTCACGGTGGTTCATGGAGGGAGGGAAATTATTTCGTCCCTGAACTGGGAGGTCGAGAGGGGGCAGAACTGGAAAATTTCTGGGCCAAATGGCTGTGGGAAATCAACCTTGGTGAATCTTGTGACCGGAGATCATCCGCAGTGTTACTCGAACGAAGTGACCGTGATGGGGATGCGGCGTGGAATGGGGGAGTCGATCTGGGATGTTAAGAGATTTGTTGGGATTGTTTCTCCTTCATTGCACCAACAATATCGGGTGGGAGCGAATGCGCTGGAGGTGATCGTTTCGGGTTTTTATGACAGCGTGGGGATTTATCAGGAGGTGTCTCCCGAGCACTTGGAGACGGCGAAGGCGTGGCTTGATTTGGTGGGAATGACTCCGTGGAGCAAGCGACCGTTTCGGAGTCTGAGCTACGGCCAACAGCGCTTGCTTTTAGTAGCGCGGGCCTTGGTGAAACAGCCGCCGCTTTTGGTTCTCGATGAACCGTGTCAGGGACTGGATGTGATGAATCGGGCCTTAGTGCTCCGGGTGATTGATCGAATTGCTTCAACGGGCCTGACGCAGATTCTTTACATCACGCATGAGCCGGAGGATCGGTTGGAATGTGTGACCCATGAGCTCAAGCACGATGGGCGGGGATGGGTAAAGAGCTAAGGTTTCTTGTAGACGATCTTACCGTTGCGGCTGGTTCCGATTGGCCTCTTCGTTGAGTATGATGATAGATCATTGCTCAGGGAAAACTAGCCGACGGCTTTCTGCCTTCGGTTCTTGGGTGTTGAGGTCCGAAAGTTGGAGTTTACGGCTACGTGGTGGATTCTGCGAGTTCTTCGGCTTTCATGTCATCGCCAGTGTAGCCGTTTTCTTCGGCGTATTTTCGGACGTCGGCAGTGATCTTCATGGAGCAGAAGGTGGGGCCGCACATGGAGCAGAAGTGGGCCGTTTTGGCGCCTTCGGCCGGGAGTGTTTCGTCGTGGAAGTCGATGGCACGGGCAGGGTCGAGACCGAGAGCGAATTGGTCGCGCCAGCGGAATTCGAAGCGCGCTTTGGAGATGGCGTTATCGCGCTCTTGGGCGGCGGGGTGTCCTTTGGCAAGGTCGGCGGCGTGAGCGGCGATCTTGTAGGTGATGACGCCTTCGCGGACGTCGTCGCGGTTGGGGAGTCCAAGGTGCTCCTTGGGCGTGACGTAACAAAGCATGGCGCAACCATACCAACCGATGTTGGCGGCACCGATACCCGAGGTGATGTGATCGTAGCCCGGAGCGATGTCGGTGGTGAGTGGCCCAAGAGTGTAGAAGGGAGCCTCGTGGCACCAATCGATCTGCTTTTGCATGTTTTCTTCGATGAGTTGCATGGGAACGTGGCCGGGGCCTTCGTTCATGACCTGGCAACCCTTGGCCCAGGCGCGCGTGGTGAGTTCGCCTTGGATTTCAAGTTCGGCGAGTTGGGCATAGTCATTGGCGTCGGCGATGGAACCGGGGCGAAGGCCGTCGCCGATGGAGAAGCTCACATCATAGGCTGCGCAGATATCGCAGATGTCGTCCCAATGGCTGTAGAGAAAGTTCTCGGCGTTGTGATGAAGAGACCACTTTGCCATGATGGAGCCACCGCGTGAGACGATACCGGTCATGCGGCGAGCGGTGTGCGGGACGAAGCGTTTGAGGACGGCGGCGTGGATGGTGAAGTAATCGACGCCTTGCTCGGCCTGCTCGATGAGGGTGTCGCGGTAGAGTTCCCAAGTGAGGCTCTCAATCTGGCCGTTCACTTTTTCAAGTGCCTGATAGATGGGGACGGTTCCGATGGGGACGGGAGAATTACGAATGATCCACTCGCGGGTGGCGTGGATGTTTTTTCCAGTGGAAAGGTCCATCACGGTGTCGGCACCCCACTTGGTGGACCACCGCATTTTTTCGACTTCTTCATCGATGGTCGAGGCGACGGCGGAGTTGCCGATGTTGGCGTTGATTTTCACGAGGAAATTCCGCCCGATGATCATAGGCTCGATTTCTGGATGGTTGATGTTGGCCGGGATGATGGCACGGCCGCGGGCGACCTCGGAGCGGACGAACTCGGCAGTGATAAGATTTGGGATCTGGGCTCCATAGCTCTGGCCGGGGTGCTGATGGTTCATCACATTACGAGAGACCTGTTTCATGGGGTCGATCTCGCTGGGGCGCGGCATTTCGTAACCTTCCGGAGTGGAGTTTTTCTGACGAATGAACTCTTTGACCTGATCCGAGGCGTCTTCGGGGAGTTCGTCGAGAGTGGGATAACGATCGTGAATGGTTTTGAACTCTTCAAGGCGACCGTTATTTTCGCGGATGGCGATGAACTCCATCTCAGGTGTGATGACGCCTTGATCGGCATACCACTTTTGGGTCACGGGCTTGACGTTTTGGCCGCTACCGTAAGGTTGGAAGCCGGAGCTCTTAAGTGGCTTTCGTTTTAAGCCGGGATATTCCTTGAGCTTGTTTTTGGCGGCTTTGTTTTCGTTGTATTTCTCGGCGTGGGCTTCGGAGAGGTAGCCGTTGTCGATGGCTTTGACCTCGCGGCCGTCGTATTCCTCGATATCAGCGCGATCGAGAATCCACTGACGACGGAGGGCGGGAAGGCCCTCGAGAACGTTGCCTTTAAAATCGGGATCACCCCAGGGGCCGGAGCAATCGTAAACGCGGATGGGAGGGTTCTCCTCGACCCGTCCGTTGGGATGCTCGGTGTTCGAAAGTCGGATTTCGCGCATGGGGACTTTGAGGTCCGGATGGATTTGGCCATCGACGTAAACGCGGGTGGAGTTTGGGAAAATGGTAGGGTCTTTGGCAATGGCTTCGAGCTCGGCGGAGTTGTCGATGTCTTCGACAAAGTTACCGGTGTAGTCAGAGCGTTGCCTGGAGTTTTCGGGAGTGAGGCCGTTTTCGTCTGGAGAGATCATGGTCGGAAGTTTGAGATGTTTTGTTTGGAGGTCTTAGGAAAAGAAAAAGCCTGTCGGCTTTGGATGAAAGCGCGACAGGCGTGAGAAAGATTTTGGTCTGACTCCCGGAGGTGAGTCCGGTAGTGAGGGTATGATCTCAGGATCTTCGTTTTGGCGAAGAAACACCCCTGTCTTGTTGCGGGGTAACTTGGGGTGAGGTTCGCCTCTTGTCAAGGAGAGGTCGACTTCTTGCGAAGGCGCGAAAGGGTGGTGAGTGCGTAGCCTGTGCCGTAGGGCTGGTGGTAGTCGTAGAGCGGATAATCCCACCATGAGCCGTCTCTTTCCTGCTTTTCGAGAATGTGGCGAGCGAGATGGGGAATAAATTTCTCCTGCTTCTCTGGCGGGAGCATTTGGAGGCATTCGGTGGCGTAGTAGAAGCCGTAGTAATAGAAGTAGCCCGAGATGGAAAAGTGGGTTTCGTGCGGAACGGGGCGCTTACGGCCGATGTCGAACCAGCCTTCACGGAGACAGAGGCGGTGAAGCCAATGGGTCAGGAGCTCGTCGGTGACGCGCTTGTCGCCGAATTTGCGCATGGCAGCCATACAAACCTGGGAGCGACCGAGCGAACCGGCAGGGCGGTTAATGCCAGTGCGAGGCCGGAAACGATGGTTGAAAGAATAAACGAAGGACCAGTCGGGGGTTCTTTGTTTATTGATGGAGGCGAGGCCGCGCTTGATTTCTTTTTCTGGGAGTTGAAGTCCGAAAGTTTGGTGGGCGTCCTTCATGCCGAGAAGCGCCGTCGCGGTGGTAAATGAGGTGGGAATGCCTGAAAAGTGAGCGGTGTGATTACCGTCGAGATCAAGGTAGCCCCATCCGCCATTGATGTCCTCGGTTTTGAGAAGCATTTGAACTTGTTTGTCGGCCAGCTGCTTGAGGCGCGAGAGTGTGGCTTCGTCGCCTTTGCGATATTCGTAGAGATCGGCAATCGCCCTTAGCCCGTAAGCGTGTCCCCAGACATTATAAGTGGTGGTAGGATCGAGGTGGCGCAGCTTAGGCAGCTTTTTAAATAGCCACTTTTCTGCCTTGTCGATGGCAGCAACGACTTCTGGTCGCCTGTCTCCACTGTCGAGAAGACCGCTTAGCGCCAAAGTGGAGGCTCCCGACCGGAAGGCGAGGTGTGAATCAGGGACGGGGGCATAAATATTCAGCCCCTTGGTTCGAGTGGGGCCGCCCCATGATCCGTCTTTGTTCTGCTTGCCAACGAGGTAATCGACTCCTCTCTTGATGGATTCTTCAAGTTCATCTTCATTCAAAGGTTCGACCTCGGGGAGGGGGCCAAGCTTGGCGAGATTCTGTCCCGCCAACTGAGAGGCTGTGAGGAGAATCAGGGTAAGAATGTTGGGGAAGCGCATGAGGGTCTACTTGGATTCGTCAGGAATAAGGATGACCTGATCGATTTCGAGTCCCTCAAGAATCTCGATTTTTCCATCGGCGGAGCGACCGGTCTTCACTTCGTGGGGCTCGCCGAAGCCTCCGGCCATCTTGAGATTTACGGTGGATTTCCCGTCGTTAGTCGTGACCGCAGACTTGGGGACGCTGATTGCTCCGTCGTTGCGATAGGTCGTCAACTTCACTTTGGCTTTCATGCCCGTGACGATGAGGGAGTCTTCTGGAAGTTGGACTTCCATTTCTACATGATACTGTTCTGCCGCATTGGGTGCAAGATCAAGGGTGGTGACTTCGGACGGATAAGCTGAGTTCTCGAGGCCTGCTACTTCAGCAGATCCCTTGGCATCTGAACTTATCTGTAGGCGGTCGCTTTGTCCGATAAATCCGTGGAGGTTGAGCGTTCTACCTATTGGGATGAGAGTCATCAAGGCGGTGTCGGCGGGAGCGGAACCGGATTTGAAAAGGAACTGGCTGGTATTGCCTACAGACCATGATGAATCATCGATCTCGCCATAGTAGGCGATGCCATCGGCTGGGGCCGTAATCGTGAGAAACTTTCTGTCAGCCTCGAGTTCGATGAGCTGTTTGTCAGCTTCAGCGTCGTTTCGTTTCGCCTTGGCGACAGCGAGGGTTTTCTCCTCCAAGGCCCGGGGAAGCGTAAGTTTTCCGGTTTCGTAGGCGAGGAGAGCGCTGTCAAAGGTTCGTTTAAGATCGACGGCTTGACGGGGAATCGTTTTCTCGAGTGCCCAGGCGGAGCTTTGAGTCGCTTTCTTGAGGGCAAACCTGGCGCTTTTCACCGAGGCCTTTTGGCGTTTGAGAATGATCTCCTCGGTCTCCTCCGTAATTCCGTCCTCTTCATACATCTTGAGGAGTTGCTTCAATTCTTCCTCGATATAACTTACGCTTCGCGTAGCTCGGTCGAGCCCTTCCTTGGCATCTTCCTCCTGCAGGGTGCGGCCGGTTTTGTCGAAGTAGTCGAGCGATTCTTGGGCCCGATCGTGGGCAAGCTTGAGTCCTTCGAGGGCGCGAGGCGTTGTAATTTCGAGAGCGACCAGTTCTTGCTCAGCATTCGCGAGGGTGATTTCGCGGCTTTTTTTCGACTCTTTGGTTTCGGCGAGGTGATTGTTATATTCCTCTCTCTCGAAAGTCAAAAGGGCGTCGTCCATTTTAACGACAGTGCCGTGCTTGACGAGATCAACGATGACGAACTTCGACCACTGTTTGGGATCGATTCGGAATACGGTCGAATCTGAAGGGAGAAAGGTTGCTTCGACCGTGAGGGTGGATTCCAGCGGCTCCGATTTGATCGTGAGTTCGCCGGCAACGATGGGGCCTGCCATTAGAGCTGTGAGAAAAAGGGTGGGTTTCATGAAGAGTGCGTTGTTAGTGGGAGCGTTGATAGTGTCCTTTTCGAGCGACGTAAAGAGTTCGGTTTTTTTTGGATTTTTCAGAAAAAGGGGCGAAGTCGGTGACAACATCGAATCCTGCTTTGCGGAGGGCTTTTTCCAAGCGAACCACGGGGCGAGTTGAAATCAAACCCAACAGACCGCCCTTCTTGAGTCGATCATGGAATCCATTCAGCACTGCTTCCGAAGTAATGTCCCATCGTTTCGGGGCGAGGGCATCGAGGTGGTCGAGGTCGGCAAAGATACCTTGTGAACCAGCATACCCTGCGGGGAGGGGAGTGAAAGGATCTGCGTCGTCAATGTGGATGCGTTCGTCGTCGAGGGGATCTTCGTCGAGGTGGCGGGAGAGCCAATCGGGGAGAATCCCAGATTCGGAAAGGATCACAAAGGAGGCCTTTTCTTGCGGAAGAGTTTCCCTGACCAATTTGACCGCATGCCCAAATCCCAGTCCGAGAAAAACGATTCGTGGTTGCCGTGACGGTCGGAAAGGCCGACTCATCAGAGTGATCAATTGCCGGTGTGCATTCCCGAGATGCGTGCCATCAGCCTGGCGGCCTTCACATTCCAGGAAAAAACGACCATCGTGCTCGATGAGATCGAGAGTGAGTTGCGTGCAGGATTCAGTCTGTTCGACTGTATTGCGTGGTTTCATAAATGAAGAGTATTCCGCGGGGACGGCGACTTTCTCAAGGGTGGAAGGGGAGATGACCAGTCGAAAAATTTTCGAGTGAAAAATCACAGGTCAATCATGCCAAGATTTCTGTGAATAACTTTCAATCGTTAGATTTTATTCAGATCTTAAGTAGTTCTACCTCAGGTCGGAATTTGACATACTCACAAGATATTCACAATGCGAATATCTTGTAGGTAAGCTGTTTGGAACCACAATAAAATGTGTTCTTCAATAAAAGGGGGCTTTGCCTCGAGTCATTAAGGTGGTATGAAGATCTCATCATGTGGAAGAAATCACTATGGTTTTCCTTGGCGGGGTTGGGTGTCGGCTTATTTGTCGCATGTTCAGCGGACCCACCCATTGTTAGCGTCAGTGATAGTTACGTTCCCTACGGATCGAATTCCCGGAACCCATATGCCGGCATTGATGAGCGGGCGAGTAAGGCTTGGCAGCGGGAATATGGGAGGCACGAAACTGCAACCGGCCATGCTTCGGCGTCGCTGGCACAGCCTCCCATTATGCGGATCCCTAATTCATACCAGCGTCCGACACAGAGTGCCTCGTCGATCTACAGTCAGGTCAATGTGAAGCGCGACTATCTTTCTTATAGGGCGAAAGGGCGTTCCCGCAAAAGTATGAATCCCAAATATGTTACCATTCATTCGACCCAGAACTGGAGTCGGGGGGCTGATGCTTTGAGGCACTCTCTCGCTCTCAAGCGTGGGGCCCTGGGAAAGCTTTCGTGGCACTATACCATCGATGAGGATCGTGCCGTCCAGCATCTCCCGACCAACGAGAGGGGGAATCACGCTGACTATGATGGACCGGGCAACCGCTATAGTATCGGAATTGAGATGTGCGAACATCCCGGCAACAGCAAGAGCCGGACCCTTGAGAGGACAGCAAAATTGGCTGCTTGGCTTTGTGTGAAACACGATATTCCCGTCTCCCGCGTGGTGCCTCACTATAAGTGGCCTCGTCGCGGAAAAAATCCCACTAACAAAAACTGCCCACATTATTTGCTGACGAACGGACGTCCCGGAGAAAAATGGCAGGGCTTCCTAAAGGTGGTCGAGGTTTACCGTCGCGCAATGACCGGCCGCTAGTTTGCGAGAGATGGCGGAGGAGGAAAAGGACATCTGGTATCAATGCCAGCGTTGTACGAACTGTTGCAAGTGGGAGGGCGATGTTGTTCTTGCTGAAGGAGAGGTGGAAAATATTGCGAAGTTTTTGGAGATCCCACTCTATGAATTTGTTCGTAACTACACACGCCTCAGAGAAAATCGCCAGGGGCTATCGTTGATTGATAAGGAGGGGACGACCGAGTGCATTATGCTGGATGGAATTGATTGCCGGTTGCAAGAGGTGAAGCCTTACCAATGCACGGGGTTTCCGAATCGCTGGAATTTTGACAACTGGCGGGAAGCATGTGAGGCACGACCTGCTCCAAGACCAGAGGGGCAATAGGTTACCGATGATAGGGCTCGCCACGCTTGATGGTGTAGGCGCGGTAGAGCTGTTCAAGCAGGACGACGAGCGCGAGTTCGTGCTGGAGGGTGAGGGGGGAGAGGGCCCAGACGGCTTGGCATTTTTGACGAAGGGCGGGAGTGTGGCCATCGGAGGCCCCAATGAGGAGTGAGATGGTTTTAATGCCGGGATCCATTTCCCAGGCGTTCACTCTTTTGACGAACTGGTCGGTGGTCCAATCCTTACCCCTTTCATCGAGAGCGATGCGGAAGGTTCCCTCGGAGCGCGTGAGAAGGTCTTTGGAAACCGTCTCCGAATCACCCGCTTTGAGGTAGATGAGTTCGACTTTGGCCCCACGTTTGAGTCTCTTGAGATATTCCTCAATGCCGGTTTTAGCGTAGGCCAGGGCGGGTTTTCCGGCGGCAAAGATTTTCCAGGTCACGACTCTAGGATATCGAGAACTTCTTTTGGCACAAACTCGCTTTCGGTCGCTTCCTTGACGGCGAGTCGCATTTGGGCTTTGAGAGTTTCGAGGGGAATCGGAGGGAGGCTGGAGGTGAGGATGTGCTCCATGGCTTCGAAGGGTTCATGGGTCTTGGTTTTGACCAGGCGGACGGCTTTGACGGCAAGAGCTTCGGCACCGCCGGCGGTGAGGAGTTCTGGGAGATCCTTCTTGAGTTTTTGCCACTTAGCGTCAGCGAATTTGAGGCCGCGTTTTCCGCTCAGGGATCGGAGGAGAGAAAGAGCTTCGCTTTTTTCGGTGGCGGGGAAGATGGGGATTTTGACGTCGATACGGCCAGGGCGTTTGAGATCGACCTCAATCAGGTCGGGGCGGCTGGAGGCGAGGATCCAGACGAGCTTGCCACGGTTACGCGGGTTGGACATCTCCTTGGCTATCATGGAATAGACACGGCTGGAAACGCCGGAGTCGCCGGAGCCGGCGGCGCGTTTTCCGAGGGCCTGGTCGGCTTCGTCGATGAAGACCATACAGCGGTCGAGAGCGTGAAGGAGGGAGAAAATCTTTTCGAGGTTGGCCTCGGTGGATCCGACCCAGCGGTCGCGGAAGTTTTTGAGCGTGACGACCGGAACGCCAGCTTCGCCTGCGAGGCACTCGGCGAGGTAGGTTTTTCCGGTGCCCACGGGGCCGCAAAAGAGGTAGCCCATGGGCATGGCTTCGAGTTCGTCACGCCGCCAGAGGTCGAGATCGCGTTTCAGCCAATCTTTTACGACGTCGAGGCCAATGACGCCATCGAGTGACCGGTCTGGTTCGACAAATTCGATGAGGCCTGCGCAGTCGCGTTCGACCAGCTGTTTCTTGAGCGTGCTGAAGTCGTCCTCGACGAGAGGTTTTTTGTCGTAGTGCCTGCGGAGGAGAAGATCTTCGACGGCGCTCCCGGTGGCTCCGCGAAGCCGGGCAGCGGCCCAAGGGAGGCGGTCTTTGATACCGGACATCGCTTCGCAACAACTTGTCGCGAGCGTTTTCATGACGCCGGTGAGTTCTTCCCAGGAAGGAAGGGGGACTTCGATGTCGGCGACCGAAGGATGGTTCGCGACAAGGGGGTGGAGACCGGTGAGGTTTTCCGAGAGGAGAAACACGGCTTGGCCGTGTTCCGCGAGTTTGGCTTCCGACGCCCACGACTGCCAGACGCTTGCAAGAGCGTGGAGGTCGTAGTTGAGGGCATTTGGAAGGTTGGGGCACATGAGGTGCGCGCCTTTGAGAATGAGGGCAACCTTGGGTGCCTCGGCTCCGACGTGTCGGAGGTTGCGGACGTAGGTGAGATAGCGGCCCAGGAATCGGGAGGCCTTAAGCGGTTGGGTGGGGAGTTGAACCTCGTTTTTGAGGCTGGGCCATTTGGAGAATTCCTCTTTGCCACGTTCGACTTCGACTCCGCCGCCGAGATCGTAGGTTAAGACGACATCGAAGCGCGGAAGGAGGATTTCGCTGAGAAACTGGGTGAGGTTTCCGAGTTTGGAGTTTTGCGAGGGGAGATGGAATCGGTCATCAACGTTGCCATGCAGGACGAAGCAGCCGGCGGAGCGACTTTCGTAGCGGGCGATGACTTCATTGGCCCATTTTGGTAAAGTAGTGCTCATTCGAGATCTTTGGGATCGGGAAGTTCGACACCGGAAATGCCGGGGGCCTCATGAACCTTGGGTTGCTCATCGATCATCAGTTTCATCCATACGGCTGTGCCAATGAGAGCAAAGAGGACGACGACGAGAAGCAAAACAAGTCACGGGTGCTTCTTTATTCTAGGAGATTACTGGGACTCGCTTTGAGGACCCATGGAACCTTTGGTGGTCTCCGCAGGAGCAGAGTTCGCGGCACCTTTTTCGGGCTCTAATTCGATTCCTTCGGTAGCCGCGAAGTCGGCAAGGGCCATTTCGGCGAGGGCGTCCTGCTCGGAGACGGTTTCGTTGATGCCATTCATGTCGATTTGATCTTTGGCGACCCGGGCACGACCGGCGGCCCTAGTGCGCTCTTCCTCGACCATCTCTTCGAGGCGGTTGAGAGTGTCGCCTGAGCCACCGATATCGGTAATCATGCCGGAAGCCATTTCATTGAGCTCGGCCATGGCTTTGGTCGATTTCATTTCGTCAAGGTCGCGAACAAGTTGTTCAATGCGGTCCTTTGCGGTTTTGACAGACACGTCGCGGGCTTTGACGAGCTCCTTGTAGCGGACATCAGCTTCTTCCATCTGGGCGCGAACATCGTCGTGTTCACGATCGACGGTTTGGAGTTGAAGGGCGAGTTTTCCGGCGGCTTCACGATTGCCGGCCTTGAGGTTGGCTGCGGTTTTGGCGCGGAGTTCGGTTTCTTCGCGATCGAGCTTCTTGGCTTTCGAGATGAGTTTCTCGACGAGCCCGGCGTGGCCGGCGAGGCCTTTATTGAACTCGGCAATCTGCTTGCGGAGGTTTTCTTTTTCGTTTTCGAGAAGAGCTTCGGGATTGCGCTTTTCGATACCGCCGATGAAGAGGCCGAAAAAGCCTTTGACTAGATTTTTGAGACGTCGGAACATGAGTTGATCAAGTGTTAAACGTAGTTTGGGACAGACCTTGACATCCTGCAAGGAGAGACAAGGAGAAAAGAAAGGGGATTTTGTAAGTGGGCAGGGGGCACGAGCTTTCCTAGAGAAGCGACTGCTTTTCGAATGTTCCCTCCTGAGGTTTTGTTTCGTGATTTAAGGGGGAGGTGATGTTCTTGCTATCCGCTTCGTAATTGAGAGTGAAAAATCTAGTGAAAAACCAAGAAAATCATTTCGACGTCTGGATCAATTTTACTGTGGATATTGAAACCCGATCCCTTTGTATC
>Ga0308005_10000680_pt1 | contig 12145 bp, 6 predicted proteins | sample Neamet67_FD_203142 | JGI IMG/M metagenome (GOLD analysis project Ga0308005, IMG submission 203142) | Marine microbial communities from water near the shore, Antarctic Ocean - #67 | ecosystem: Environmental > Aquatic > Marine > Unclassified | place: Southern Ocean | collected 2014-06-07 | reverse complement strand
CGTCCCTCGATCGTAAGTTCAATGACGACTCAACTCCCGACCAGTTTAGTTCGAAACAAACTCTAAGGCTTCAACCAACGGTCGAGGAACTCGAAGGTCCCGACCCCGTTGATCTTGTGCGGGCCGACGAACCACTCGATCGTTGCGCGCTCCCCAACCCCCAGTTTCGCCGCATAGAGATGGCGCACTTTGGCGAATTCAAGTGCCACGCGCTCGTCCGGAGCGACCCCGTCGAAGTGGCCACGCTCGACCATAAACGGCCGCGGGGCAATCAGCGCCGCCATCTCCGAGTAGTTGAAGGTGCTGCCAAGATCGAACTCGAAGATTTCATACTCGCCCTTATTCGCGTAACTATACGGGCTGCGCGTCGAGGCGTTCTTCCACACCCAGTCATTGAAATCTGCGCTGCAGATTGACAGGCAATAGTTGTCCACCAACGGCGGGATGCGCATCGCCGATTTTCCGCCGTAGGAAAGGCCATAGAACCCGATGCGTTCGGCATCGACAAACTCGAGCCCGCCCAGCCAATCGGTGATTTGCTGGTGTTGTGGAACCATGAGCGAGAACAAGGTGCGCCCGATCGAGTTCGCCTTGAACTGGAGCGTGCGGAACCGGTCCTCAAAGATGTAGAGGTTCTGTGGCGCGAAGGTGACGTAGCCGCGCTCCGCCAATCTTGTGGCGAAGGCCGCGTAATAGTTGGCATCTTTCTCGCCGATCGTCGATTGCGGACGCCCCTCCAGACCGTGCTGGCAAACCACGCAAGGCCGCGACTCCCCGGGCTTGAGATTCCTCGGCACGACCAGGATGCCGTAGGCAAAAAAACTCGCATCCTCGAAGACATCGAGGACCACCTCGTAGGCGCGTACTTTTCCGTTGATCTCAATCTCTCGGGTGCGCGCATTGGCTGGGAGAAACTCGTCATCGAATCGCCCGATCACCTTCTCGGCAAAGTAATTGCGGTAGAACTTCTGCGATTCTGCAAAGGCCTGCGGCGAATCTGTCTTCAGTTTCGACATGAATTTTTCGCGCACATACGGGCTCTCGACCAGCAGCTGCTGGTTGTGGCGGTCGAGCTCGTGCAACTGCCGCGTATGGCGCGCCTCCTGGTCCAATTCGCGCACAATTTTCAAGGGCGGCACCTGCATTTTTGGATCAGTTTTCTGCTCTCCTGCGGAAAGTAAACGCCCGGGCTTGCCACGCGATTTCTTGGGTTCAATCAGAACCCTTGGGGCGGGCGGTTGCGCCACGTTTAGCAACTCCCTCGGGGCAATCATCCGCTCCAGGGAGGCTCGGTCGAACTGGTTGAGCAATCCGAAGACGTTGCGTTCGGCCGGCTCCTGCCACAGGTCGGCGCCGGGACCAGAGTAGCCGCTCACGATCACCTTCGGAATTCGCTCGTCAAGCGCCGCGGCAAACAGCGCCAGCATGCCCCCCTCACCATGCCCGTGCACCCCTACCAGATCAGTGCTCAGCCAATCAACCAGCGCCAGAATTTTCTGAATCTCGTAGCCGATGAGGTGACGCCCAAGCTCGAAGGCCGGGCGGTAGAGATACTCGCGGTTCGACAGCGTGTGCGACCCCGCACTGCGGTTGATCAGCGCGGGAACAAAAACGTTCAACCCACTCGAAGCATACTTACGGGCGGTCTGGTATTCGATCGGCAGCTTGCCGTGATACCCGGCAATTTCCTCCGGAACTTGGTCCGCATCCGGGATCACGATGATCGACTTTGTCGCTCCCGCCGAACTCAGCCACAGCCCCTCGCCATGCACATCACCGAAAGCCTGCCAACGGACCTCGTGGACGACGCAATCTTCGCCTTCCGCCACCTTGCCCAGCACTTCGAGGTGCGGCTTGGCTACCGCGCGCTCGTCCACCACCCCCAAGATCCGTGCCAGCTCGACACGGTCAGGGGTTTCCGCTTTCTCCGCCGTCATCGTCTGCTCGATCTTCTTCAGCAGAAACGCATCCGCCGAATCGATGAGTCGAGAGGCGATGTCGCCCTCCCAATCGAGCGGCCGCGTCCCCGCCAACGGGTCCGCGAATCCAGAAGGCACGAGAAAAAGTAGGGTGCTCAGTAGATAGCAAAATTCTTTCATAAGACCGATCCTAGCGCGTGGGTTTCACCCATGGAATGACAAATCCCCGCGGAATCACGAGAAGGGGGGGCTAAATAATTGCATGACCCGGCGATAGCCGGCGCTTCATTTACAAGGAAAACATACCCCCATCATGAAAATCTTTAGTTGTTTCATGCCATGCTTAACTTCGGAATGGCGGGAGCTTGCTATCCGTCACAAGACCATGATCAACAAATTCAAAATCGTATCCACTCTGGTCTCCTCAACCACGATTTCCCGATCGACCCCGGCCCCCCGTTGCCGGTCAGGCGGGGTTGGAGTGGATGCAATCATCTAGCCAAGACTTCCTGCGTTCTCTATTCTGATGCAGGAGTCGCCCCAAGCTTGACCTTGTCAACCGAGACGGCACATACCGTAACTTTTTTGATGAAAGGTTTCGGGCGACTACAGTCAGATCAATCACTACTTTTAGAATAATCACATGAAGATTTTACTCCTATTCCTAACTCTTTGCTTCACCTCACTTGGACAGGCCGAAACAGTTGGCCCGTGCGTTGGCAGTGTTGGTTCGACTGATGCCTATTTCCTCTTCCGACCCGGAGAATCTGAACTAGCCCTGCGCCTCTCAGTGCTCTCCGAATCCGGGGAGATCGTGACAAACGTCGATGCGAAAAGCTCCGCGATCGATGACTTTGTCGCCAAATTTCATGTGACTCAGCTCGAAAGCGGCACCCGCTATCGCTACCAGATCGCCGAGCTGGGCTCGTCCGGCGAGCCGAAGCTCATCGCCGCCGGAGATGATCTAAAATTCAGAACGGTCGATGTCTCGCGCAAGAGCAAGGTGACAGCGGTATTGATCTCCTGCGTGAGCAAAGGTGATACCGCACCGGTGTGGGAGGAGATTGGCAGGCTCTCACCCGACCTGCTCTGCCTCTCCGGCGATACGCCCTACATCGATACGAGCAAGCTCGAGGACGTGCGCCGCAAACACCGCGCCCTCCTTAACGAAGCTCCTCTGGCAAGCTTGGCCCGCCGCACTCCGGTCGTAGGAATCTGGGACGACCACGATTTCGGGCTCAACAATGGCAACGGCAGGAACTTGCAGGATGGCAAGGCCGCGACTCGCAAGGCCTTCGTCGAATACCGCGCCCACCGGAGCTACGGCAACGGCAGCGAAGGCGTCTACCACAAGACCGACCTCGGAGCGATCGAGATTTTCCACCTCGACCCGCGCTGGTTCTCACAGTCCGAACCGTCCCCCATCTCACCAGGAAAACCCTCGTGCTTCGGTAAGGACCAGTGGGCATGGATCCTGAAATCACTCAAGGAGTCCAAGGCTCCATTCAAAGTCCTATCGATGGGCGCCATCTGGCAGGACAAGAAGAACTCCGAAACAGACGACATGTTCACCTACTGGTACGAGCGCGATGCGCTGTTCGATTTCATCCGGCGCGAGCGCATCGATGGCATCATCCTGCACGGCGGCGATATCCACGTCTCCCGCTACCTGCTCCACCCCGGACGCGTCGGCTATGACCTTCACGATTTCATCATGTCACCCGGACACAAACGCATCATCCCATCGCTGAACGTCTACCACCCATCTCTCGAGTGGTCACTCGTCGAAGGACAACAGTTTCTCGCTCTCGAGGCCGACCCCACTCTCGACGATCCGACGCTCACCGTCCGTTTTCGCCAACCGGGGGACAAGGTAAACAAGACAGTTGTGATCAAGCACTCCGAGCTCGTTTCTCCCGAGAAGCCAAACCTGCTGCGGGCCTATTGGCCATTCGACAGCGATTTCGCTAACTCTTCCCCTCTCGGCGAGCGACTCGATGCAGTCGCACACAATGGCGCCAGCATCGCCCGAGATCGCGGCATCCGAGGCGGGGCCTTACACCTAGATCGCGACCAACAACAATTCGCCAACATCCCGCGCAGTTTCCTCGACGACAACTCCGCCGGCCATTCGATCTCCTGCTGGATCAAGCCGAGTTCGCTGCCTGCCCACGACAGCAAGGCACGCCATTTCATCCTCGAATCCACCGCCGAGGGCAAGCCTGCTGCCAAGGCTGCCTACCATCTCTCGCTCGAGCTCAGCCCATCCGATGATCCTCAGAAGGTCGAGATCCGCCTGCACTCGCAGACCCTCAAACCGGCCTCCAAACCTGAGGCCGCGCCGACGCCCACCCTGCATGGCCCATTCCAGACAGCTCATCCGCGAGCCCAGCTGGAAAACCAGTGGTCGCACCTCATCGTCACTTTCGATTCCACGCAGTTACGGATCTTCCTGAACGGAAAGCTGGCAGGCTCCCACAAACTCAACCCACCCGGCCCGGCGGCCGAGTTCGGAGGGTTGATCATCGGAGGACACCGCGCCGGCACAGGGAGAAATTTCGACGGACTGATTGACGAGGTTGCGGTATGGCAGACCGTCCTCTCCGCTGCAGATGCGCTAACGCTTTACAACGGTGGGAAACCCGACTCTCTAACACTACCTCGCGGCAATCAATGACGATAGCCATGGCGACCGCTCCACGAAAGAAGGATTCCTCATCAAAAGCGCGACGGATGACTGAAGTATCTTGAAAAGTGGAACGCGCAAGAGAGATAGGAATTATCCGGCAAGCTGGCCACAGCCGGCACCAACATCGATACCGCGGCGTTGACGAACGGTGACGGGGATTTCAGCAGTCTCCTTGATGACCCGCTGGAACTCTAGGACCCGCTCTTCAGAGGGCGGGTGGCCATCAAAACCCTCGGTGGGATTGAGGGGAATGAGATTGACGTGAACCTGCCTGCCTTTGAGAAGTTCGGCGAGACGGGTGGCGTGGTCGTCGCTGTCATTGGCGCCCTCGATGAGGGTCCAGGCGATAAGGACTTTGCGTTCGGTTTTTTCCGAGTAGGCGCGGCAAGCCTCGAGGAGGTCGGCGATGGGCCAGCGCTTATTGACGGGAATCAGGGCGCCGCGCTCGTCATCGCTTGCTCCATGCAGGCTGACGGAGAGTTGATAGCCCTTTCCGGCTTCCGCGAGTTTTTGAATCCCGGGAATGTGGCCGACAGTGCTGATGGAGATGCGCGAGGGGGCGATGCCAATACCGCGCGGGTCACTGATGATTTCGAGACCCGTCATGAGCTCTTTAAAATTATGGAGGGGTTCGCCCATCCCCATCATGACGACGTTTCGGAGGGGCTCTTTCCCTTCGCTGGCGAGATGGGTGTTGAGGAACTTAATTTGCGTGACCATTTCTCCGGCGGAGAGGTGGCGAGTGAAGCCCATCTTTCCGGTGGCGCAGAAGACGCAGCCCATGGCACAGCCGACTTGGCTGCTGATGCAGGCGGTGGAGCGGCCCCTGTAGCCCATGAGGACGGTCTCGATTTCCTGGCCGTCGGCGAAGCGGAGGAGGAACTTGCGGGTCTCGCCATCGCTGCTGGCAATATCCCGCACGACGGTGGTCTCGACAGGTTGGCGCTGGTCCACCCAAGCCTGGACGGCGGGGACGAGAATGCCGGAAACCTTGTAGATCGCGCGGTAGACTTCCTTGGCATGGAGGGCCTTGATTCCCGCGTCACGAAGGGAGTCTTCGAGACGGGAAAAGGTGAAGTCGTAGAGCGAGTCCATCGGGCAGAGGATGTATGAAGCATTTTTTCTCCGAATTGGGAAGCCCGCTCCCGTAACCGAGGTGGGGAAAGTTTTTCCCAAAAATGATTTTCGGGGGGCGTCGGGTGGGCGCTCTCGTCCAGAACTTCTCCCGGTTTCAGACTCCTTCAATTTTTCTTTTCAGGCTGTATTTCAGGGCCGCTCAATGAGTGGATTGTTAAGAATCAGAATGACATTACCTTCGAGAAAATTCCTAGCAGAAAACGATCATGCGCTCCGCGGTCTACCCGCGCTCTTAGCCCTGATTAAGGACATGATCTTCAACGCCACCGATCTGGATCGGTCGGCAATCGATGGGTTCCGCACACCCTCCCAGACACGAATGGAGGTCGTCATAAAAGGCCGAATCTCTTAGCAAAGGAGCCCAGTTCTTCGTTGAGAAAACCGGGTGGATCAGGACGCTCGATAACGATTGGACTATGACAGAGTTTGAAGGACTGCGGGAATCGACGCAACCCCATTTGGGATTGGGAAATTATTTCGGTTTCGAGACCCAAACCAATATCAGACTAGGTTGAGTCCTATCATCTTCACTCAAATCCGGCGCGATCTGACCCCATTCTCCGATAGTCCAACGAGCTTAGTGGTCACCCAAAAGCCCCCAACACCAAAGGTGTTGCGTCTAGCCGCTCTGTCATTGTGACTTAATGAATCCTAGAAGGTTCAACTCATAGAAACCTTCACCCCCAATTTTCGCCCCCCTACCCCTCGCTCGCTATCCCCAACTCCTTCCGAAGCAACAAATCCAAATCACTCTTCCCAGGCGTCAAACACTCCGACTTCCCGAGTTTCACAATCTGCACCTTCTTCTCACTCTCACCGATCGCGAGGAAGATATCCTTCCCCGTCGGAAGCCCTCCATATCTCGTCGCAAACACCTTTCCCATGAATCGACCGTCCCCTCCCGCACTTGTCATCATCTCCCCTGATTCCGAGGTGAAACCTTCAAATTTTGAGCCGATTACTGCGTCGATGTATTGCTGGATTTCCTGAGGAGTCATGGACTGTCTTGTCGGTTTCTATCTTCGCCCCATCCCTTCCAAAATCAAGCCCCTCTTCGCCGGCATGCAAATGCTCGACAATAGGAGTCCCTACTTCACGGCCCGTTTCAAAGCCGTCTTATCCGAAGTCGTTCAGCAGCGGTGTCGAGCCTCATGACATCGACGGAATTGAAATGATGCTCACTTCACCGGCAAGGACTCGAGTAGATTACTGAAAATATCGAAATAAGATCGGACTGGACGGGTTTCTCGAGGCGCTACGATAAACGATTTGCTCAAAAAAGGCCCCGATTGATGAGATTAGCGAGATGGCGCGGGAACTTAAGATCAGCCGAGGAATTAACCCTGAGCTCGAAACAGTGGCATGAAGAAGGTCGAGGACCCCGTACGGACCCGATTTCTCTTTCCGATCTCTATCTCATTCCCATCGCCCGCCCTGAGTCATAGGGTGCACCTCCCACTTCATGCCTGACCCCTCCTCGCTCCCCATCTGGAAGATCCAAGCCGACATCTTGCGCACGCTGCAAGTCGGTAACCGCTTGGTGCTCGTTGCCCCCACGGGCTCGGGCAAGACCACGCAAGTGCCGCAAATGCTGCTCGATGCCGGGATCGCGGGTGACAAGATGATCGTGGTTCTGCAACCCCGACGCGTCGCGGCCCGCACCGTGGCCACCCGAGTCGCCTCGGAACGGAAGGTCAAGCTCGGTGCTGAGGTCGGCTATCAAATTCGTTTCGACGATCACACCAGCGCCGGCACCCGCATCTGCTTTGTCACCGAAGGCATCCTGCTGCGCTGGCTGCAGGACGACCGCACGCTGTCCAAGATCGGCGCCGTGGTCTTCGATGAATTCCACGAGCGGAACCTGCTCAGCGATGTCGCCCTCGCTTTGGTGAAACATCTCCAGCAGACCCAGCGCACGGATTTGACCACGCTGGTGATGTCCGCCACGCTCGATGCAGAGCCCGTCGCCGCGTATTTGGACCAGTGCCCCATTCTTATTTCCGAAGGGCAAAGCTATCCCGTGGAGGTCGAATATCTCCCCCTCCCCGATCAGCGCACCATCACCGCGCAGGCCGCTGAGGCGGTCGAGCACATCATCAATGAAGATGGCCTCGGCGACATCCTCGTCTTCATGCCGGGGCGCGGCGAGATCAACGCTACCTTGGACGCGCTGCGCGGCATGAGAACGCAGGAGCGGGTCTCTTGCATCCCCTTGCATGGAGCGCTCGAACCGCAGGAGCAAGATCGCGCCTTCGCCCCGAACGCGTTGCGCAAAGTCATCGTCGCCACCAACGTCGCCGAGACCAGCATCACCATCGATGGCATCCGCCACGTCGTGGACAGCGGTGTCGCCCGCGTGGCCCGCTACGACGCCGAACGCGGTATCGGCACCCTTCAGTTAGAACCCATCAGCCGCGCCAGCGCGGACCAACGGAAAGGCCGCGCCGGCCGCACCGCCACCGGCACCTGTCATCGCTTGTGGACTGTGGTCAGCCACAAGGACCGCGAGGAACGCAACACGCCGGAAATTCAGCGCAGCGACCTCGCCGAAGTTGTCCTCCTTTTGCATTCGCTCGGCATCCGGGAAGCCGCCACTTTTGACTGGCTCGACAAACCCGATATCCAGGCGGTCGAACGCGCTGAAAACCTGCTCACCATGCTCGGCGCCCTGCTCAATGCGGACCTCACCGAGATCGGCCGCCAAATGCTGCGTCTGCCCATGCACCCACGTTACTCACGCATGTTGATCGAGGCCAGCCAGCGCGCCTGCGTGCCCGATGCCGCCTTGTGCGCCGCCCTCGTCAGCGGCCGCGACCTGCTCACTCGCCTGGGTCGCGATGATGCAAAGAGTCAAAGCACGCGCGAAATGTTCGAGGACAGCGACGACTCCGATTTCATCACCTTGATGCGCGCCTACGACTTCGCCAAATCAAATCGCTTCAGCTTCGACCGCTGCCGCAGTCACGGCATCAACGCCCAAGTCGCACGCCACGTGGACGAGACCTACAAACAGATCCTCCACGCCGCCCACCAACAACACCTCTACGATCGTAAAGCCAGCCCCGCCGCCCCAGCAAAAGACGACGAAGCCCTCCTCCGCTGCCTCATGGCCGGATTCGTCGATCAGCTCGCCAAACGACGCGAGCCCGGCAAGCCCGCCTGCGATCTCACCGAGCAAAGGCAAGGCCAGCTCGTGCGTGAAAGCGTCGTTCAGGACGCGTCGTACTTTGTCGCCGCCAACCTGCACCAAGTGCCCTCACGCGGAGCCCTCCCACTGACCCTGCTCAGCCTCGCCACCGCCGTAAAGCCCGAGTGGATAGCCGAGATGTTTCCCCAACATCTGAGCACCACCGTAGAGCACCTCTTCGACGCCAAAAACAAGCGCGTCGCCGCGATGAAACTCGTACGCTATCACGATCTCGTCATCGAGCAAAAGTCGCAGCAAAACGACCTCGATCCACACGACAGCGGACGCTGCCTCGCCGAGGCCCGGCGCAGCGGAGCCTTCGCCCTCCCGCTCCTGGATCACCGGGTGAAACAATTCATGGCCCGTGTCGATCTCCTTCACACCACCATGCCCGAGCTGGAATTTTCTCCCTTCGATGAAGCCGCCATCACCGCCGCCCTCTCCCGAGCCTTCCGAGGCCTCACATTAGTAAAGGAAGCCCAAGCCGCCCCCCTCATCAGCGCGTTTCACCGGCATTTAGAAAAAGGGCAAATCAGCTGGCTCGATGAATTGCTGCCTCCCTCCATCCCTTGGCTGGGCAAGGGTACTACCAAAGTCTCCTACCTCAACGGATCCCCAGAATCCCAGGTGAAATTGCAAGAATGCTGGGCGCTCGAAGAGCATCCCACCCTCTGCGAAGGCCGCCTCCCGGTCCTCCTCAAACTCTGCACCCCCAGCGGCAAAGTCATCGCCACCACCACCGATTGGCCCCGATTCCTCGCCCGCGAGTGGCGCAAGCATCGCCCGATCATGGAGAAGAAATTCCCCGGGCATGTTTGGCGGTAGGATTGTTGTAAAAGTTCGAAGTTCAGAACCGATGGCATGGCGGATTCTGTCAAGATTTGCTGCCTGACCCTATTTCCCGAGTCGGAACCCGCCCCGTTCAACCAAAGCCCCGCCTGGCAACCCAAAGAAATTTCGCCCGGCAACCGCCGCGTCCTAGGTCTCAAAGATTACTGACGCCGCCCGGAAGACACCAATACCAACCGCTACCAAAACAATCCTTGGAATGGCGGGCAGGCTGACTACGCTCTCGGATCATGAATTACTATCGTGAAACGCCCTGCGGAGGCAGGCCTCTGGCTTTTCCGACTCGCCGTTCCCGTGCTCAAACATCTCAGTTCAATTCCTCCGCACCCCCCCTTTTTTTCCTCTCCGATCTCCTCAGCGGCGGCCTCAAATGGTCCACCCAAAAAGCAAATTCCTAGCAGCCAGTCAGTAACCCAAACCCACCCATTCTACCGTGAAAGCTTTCATTACTCCCACTCTGCTCCTTTTCCTCACTGCCTCCTACGCGGTTTCCGCCCCTTCTTGGATCTGGTCTTCAAAGTCTGCGGCTGACCGCGAAACTGCCTCGTTCCGTACGTCCTTTGAAATTCCGGCGGGGGGCGTCTCTATGGTCAAACTCGAAGTCACCTGTGACAACGGCGCGGCCGCCTTTCTTAACGGGCAAAAAATCCTTGAAAACCCCGACTGGCAGCAACCTTCAAGCCGCGACATCACTGACCTCGTCAAACCCGGCGCGAACCGGCTCACCTTCGAGGCCAAAAACCAGGGCGGTGCCGCCGCGTTCATCGCGCGCCTTTCCATCAAAGGAAAAGATGGTAAAACCACCAACGTCGAATCCGGCATAGGCTGGGAAGCAAAAAGACAGGGCTCCGACGATTGGATCCCCGCCACCGTCCTCGCCAAATATGGTGAAGGCCCGTGGGGTGCCGCACTCGATGGAAAACCCGGCGGTAGAGGCGGAGCAAGCGCCCCCTCGACCGACGTCGTCGAAACCCTCCCCGGGTTTAAGGCCGAGCGCCTCTACACCGTCCCCAAAGGAGAACAAGGATCCTGGGTCTCCATGACCGTCGACCCCAATGGCCGCCTCATCACCGGCGACCAATACGGCGGCCTCTACCGCGTCACCCTCCCTGAATCACAAGGAACCGGGGCCGCCGCCCCCGAATCGCAGATTAAAGTCGAGAAACTCGATGCAAAGGTCACCGGCTCCCACGGCCTCTGCTACATCTTCGACTCCCTCTATTTCATGAAAAACGAACAGGGCGGTAGCCACGGCCTCTACCGCCTCCGCGATACCAATGGCGACGACCAGTTCGATTCCGAAGAACTCCTCCGTGAATTCAAAGGCAGCGGCGAACACGGATGCCACAGCATCATCCCCAGCCCGGACGGAAAATCCCTCCATCTCGTCTTTGGTAACCACACCAACATCCCGGAGAAGCTCGAACGCTCGCGCCCCGCTAGAGCCTGGTCCGAGGATCACCTCCTCCCCCGACTCTGGGATGCCAACGGCCACGCCCGCGGCCGCCTCGCCCCCGGCGGATTCATCGTCAAAACCGACCCCGACGCCAAAGAGATCGAACTCGTCGCCTACGGGTTCCGCAACGAGTTCGACGCCGCCTTTGACCAAAATGGCGAGCTCTTCGCCTTCGACGCCGACATGGAGTGGGACATGGGTTCCCCCTGGTATCGCCCCACCCGAGTCTACCACACCGTCAGCGGACTCGATGCCGGCTGGCGTTCCGGCACTGGAAAATGGCCGAACCACTATCCCGATTCCCTCCCGCCCACCGCCGACATCGGCCCCGGAAGCCCCACCGGCGTCGCCATCGGCACCGGCGCGAAGTTTCCCAAAAAATACCAGCACTCCCTCTTCGTCAACGATTGGACCTATGGCACCATGTACGCCGTCCACCTCATCCCCGACGGCGCCGGATTCAAAAGCAAAGTCGAGGAGTTCGTCAGCGGACGCCCCCTCCCCCTCACCGATGTCATCATCCACCCGAAAGACGGTGCCATGTACTTCATGATCGGTGGCCGCCGCGCCCAGTCCGCCCTCTACCGCGTCACCTACGAAGGCGATGACTCTATCGCCCCGGCAAAAGCCCTTCCCGTGACACCAGAGGCACAGATTCGCCATTCACTCGAATCCCTCCACAGTGACGGAAACGCCGCCGCTATCGTCGCCAAAGCGTTCTTCTTTCTGGATCACGCCGACCGCTACATTCGCTATGCTGCCCGCGTCGCCATCGAGCGCCAACCGGCATCAGGTTGGGCGGACAAAGCCCTCGCCGAAACCCGTCCCTGGGCCTCCATCGAAGCCAAGGTCGCCCTCGCAAGAGTCGGGGACAAAGCCCACCAGAAGGACATCTTCAGAACCCTCGG
>Ga0308005_10000679_pt1 | contig 12168 bp, 8 predicted proteins | sample Neamet67_FD_203142 | JGI IMG/M metagenome (GOLD analysis project Ga0308005, IMG submission 203142) | Marine microbial communities from water near the shore, Antarctic Ocean - #67 | ecosystem: Environmental > Aquatic > Marine > Unclassified | place: Southern Ocean | collected 2014-06-07 | reverse complement strand
CATTATCAACCGATACATCAGGTGATGCTCTGGTCTTAACGTTCCCAAGCCGAATTTGTTCTTTGATGTATTCAGCGGCAAAAGTTCGCGACTCAAATGTCATCGCATCCTCTTCAGTGGCTCCTTTCGGGATGATTACAATGTCCTTTCCACACTCCACGATTCCTTGTGCGCGTTTCCTTTTCTTGGTTTCACATCCCTTGATTTGTCCCAACCGGGCATTCTCGCTCCAAGACATATATCGCATGTTCGTGATACGATTGTTGAGATGATTCTCATCAATATGGTCTACGGTGTATTTCTTACACTTATCACTAGGGTTCGCGTGTTCCAACACATACTCAACAGGGTCAATGTGCGGGAATGCCGTTGTAAGCATGATGTTGTGGATGGAGAAATGGCGGGGGTCTTTGAAATGCGAAAGACAGAATGATTCAGTCGCTCGCTTCAACGGCCCCGCGTTGGGTCGCTTATCATTAACAATTTCACACCCAACATCCCGGTCCCGGAAATACAGGGTGTAATGTGGGTAATGTTCTACCTTCCCCGTGGTTTTGTCGTAGGCACGAACATCGTACGGTACATCGAGGGAAACGGAGCCAAACTCGGGGTGGATGAGGGTGTTGTGCGCGTGCGAGATTTCAGTAGATTCCATTTCTATCTATATACACTAAGTTCCTATACTATTTTCCCAGAGAATCCGCACACATCACCCAAAACCCTACCGCTAACCAGGCGATAATAAGTGGATAATATCATATTATCGCTCCCCATGGTAGCACAACACCCCGTTAAAAATTGAACTTTCCATATAACTATATCTCATCAACCAAAGTCAAACAAAGTCAAACAATGTCAACCTTTGATGCGATACGAGAAGTTCCTCTGGACCAGGCATACGATGTCGTGGCCCAATACGTCGACTACGATGCAAATGCGCGGTTCAGCCACCCAATCCATGGTGTCGCCCACATATTATGTTATATACCGATATACCATAATGACCCAGAACCAGCGGGTTCCCAATGACGAGAACGTCCTCCTCCATATTTTTCTGGCGGTTGTTTTGTTTCCATTGTGGTTTCCCGCGGCGATTGACAAAGCGATTGTACAAATGAAAAGTTGCGGTGATTCGTAAATCGCACGGTAGTGTAATGGTACCGCCCGAAATCCCGCCCGAACTGATATTTCCAGATATGGCAATGCCGGACATACAGTCCACGCCGCCCCCAAACGAGCCCAACATATGTATGCTGTTCGTCTGCCTTCCGTACCTGGTATTGGACCAGGCGTTCAAGATTTGTATTCAAGGAAAAAAGCCGGGAAAGTTCGGGGCGCGGTAATGTGCTATTTTATTGCACCGCGCCAAATTTCTCAGTATAACGTACAATGCCTCCCAAGACGATGATGACACTCACCAACAAGCCTATCCGTCGATTCGCCGCGCCCCAGCCAACACTGCCTCCGCGAAAGGGCGGAGGAACTTACCACAAGTTGTGGGCGAACATCGCCTGGATGTCCGGCACCCAGCACATGTAAGGCACGCGCGGGACGCACATCATATTTTTCTACAGTTGATACGATATTCTCAGTATATTGTATCAAATGGCGCGGCTCAAATTACAGGTTCGTGATCTGGTACGTAAACCGACCGATGTCGTGTGTTTAGCGGTGACAGCCGTCGTCCTCGTTCCCGTGGCCGTGGTCGCCTCCCCGTTCATCCTCGTGTGGAGAGTTGTGCGATGTGTCTCCAAGTGCGGCGATCGGTATGCGGAAAAGTTCGCGGTATCGCCGCACTAGATTACGTGTTGCACACATCGTCCGACAGGATTTCCACCGCGAGTTCCTGTCGCGCAATAGTCCTCGTCAAGGGAATCGCGTCGCACATGCTGTTCATGGCTTCCTGCATGATGCGGCCGTTGGGGTCCCCATCGCACCGCTCGTTCTTCGGTTTCCCTACGATTGTCGCGACATCCACGATATCCTGGTACCGCTGGGTCGCTCTTTCGTCGGCATTGATTCCCATAAGTTGTCTCCGGAACTCCCCCCACTGTTTGCGGCGCGTCGCTTCCAACACTTCTTCCATCGTCGCCGTTCCATCCTCGCTCGTCCACGCATCATTCTCCCGCACGAGAATCTTCTTCCGTTTCTTGTCAATGCAGTGGAGGGGTCGTTCGGTGAGTTCCAATTTCCCAATTTCGCGGGTGAAAATATCGTTGAGTGCTTTCGGGTTGGATATGCGGAGGACGGTCTTGAGATCTTCGGGCAGGACTTCCATTTGTTCTATGAATTGCGACAAGTTCATGGCATCTTTACATTTCTCGTCCACGAATACGTTCAAGTTCAAATTGATTTGGGTATTTTGGTTCAGGGTATTGTTCTCAATGTTCTGGGTATCTATTTGCGTATTGTGGGTCGCGACCGTCGCCACCGTCTGAATACTTTCCACCAGGGTCGCAATTTGTTTGTCGTGGTGTTCGGTTCTGGAAACTAGTGTTTCCGATTGGGCGCTCATGATATCAATCAACTGTTTGTTCTGTTTCATGAGTTCTGCGAGTATGAGTTCGGTGCCTCCCGATTCTGGTACATCGGTTGCGGGTACGGGTACGACAATTGCGGTGGTGACGGTCTGGGGCACCGCGCATTTTTTAGCATGGAATCCCATGGCTCGTTTGGACGAGAAGAATTCGCCACACCCGCATTTGTGCGGGGTGTTTCCCATGTTCGCTTTGTGTTTGACCGATTTACAGTGGATTGCAAATCCGCTGGATGCATCCGTGCCGTATTCGCATACATCGCACACGTACTGTTTGTCGCTGTACGATGTATGGGTGGGGGGTGAAATCGTATTTGCCATATGTTTTGACGATTTCATATGTTTATCATATTTGCCTTTATGGGGCGTACTGTAATCGCAGCATTCGCACGTGCGTATTGGCATGCTATACTGATATACACTTACCCGTGAATTATCTTCTTATCGTTTCTCCACATAAGAGACACGGTCTTTCCTATACATAGAATGTCTTTTTCATAGTCGAGGTGCGTCTAAAGTATATAATGTGTCGTCTATACTATACACCAAGACCGTCCATTCTATATACTGCGGTGCGTCTATTCTATACATAGACCACTCTATCTATAGAATAGACCCCCTGTCTGGGTCAGCGTCTCCTCCGAATATCGGCCCAACTTCCCCGATTTTTTTTACGGTAGCAAATCGACATGTTGAAAATATCATCCCTACCATACCCATGCTACCCGTTTTTCACAAACTTTGAAAAGTATCAGCCGACTCTCACGACCCAGACATGCCCAAAAAAGACATGTCTGGGTCACGCTCGCCCAGATCTAGATTTGGGAATTTTTTCACGTTTTTGAGAGAGGTTATTTTACGGTAGTGATCACATACATACAAACAAATATTCCATATGTAATATGTGGCACATACGCCCATCCAAAATCCCATCATTTTCAACTCCTAAAATAGCCCAAAAAAAGTCGGAAATACCGGCTCTCTGCCAACCGACGGCTCCTCTGACCCAGACACGTTTGGAGACACCGTCTATTCTATAGATAGCCCAACCAATCTATAGAATCGCCAATGGGGGATTGAATCCATCCATCCCAGAAGATTATTTAATACCGTGTATGGTGGGTACCATCAAATCCCTATCAGCAACGCCTTGTCTGGACTAACGGGGTGCGCTGCGTAGTTGAACATGATGTATTCGGACGATTGCGCGTACAGTTCGGTCAATTCCGAAATGGACCGCGCGAATCCCACCAACCCATTCGTATCCGACACTTCCTCCATCACGATACATCCGAAATCGGGCGACAAAGCGGCGAGCGTATGCGTGAAGTAAATCCGGTGGTTCGTCCCGCGCGATTTCGCCACCGACGCAATCAGTTCCACACACGCGACCTTTTCGCCGTCAACCATATGCGTCACTGCCGAGTTTTTGTATATATATGCGGCAACAACCACGGGGGGAATAACCGCTTCATCGTATACGATAAAGGGTATCAAAACCCCCCCAACGATCTGGGCCCACAAGTTATCCACGTACGGAATGACAAACATGTCAAACCGCGACCTCTGCGCGGCAACAAAGTCCATCATATCGTGAAATGCGCGGCGGTTCGCAGTGTCGTGCCCCCCACCACCCTTGGCCTTGGCCACGTCAATCCTATACAGGCGTTCCCGCCCAGGCATCGACTCTGTATCTGCCGACCGCATCCTGTTGCGGAACATGCGGCTCATGTATACCAGCACGGGAACCACCCCTACCATACGCGCCCCCTCCCGCTTAAACATGGCAATTTGAAAGTGCGGAATTTCGTGCCGTTTCACGTATACAGTCGTCTGTATAAGTTTCGCGGCAATATTGCGTCGTCGGTAATCCGCATGTATACATAGATGGTCCGTGTATACAATGACATGGCGCGTTCCACGGATCGTGGCAAACACCGGTCTGGTCGTCATGGTGCCTACAATGGGTCCATCCGCATCCTCTCTGTACCACGAAACGAGGGCCTGGTGTTTATTTCCCGTGAGAAATGAAAGTAAGTGGGCACTGTCAACTCCGTACGCAGAAGTCGTGTGATTCATGTAGTGGTCGCGAATAAGCGCCGAAAAATCCTCAACCGGCACCGCGCTCCGTATCTCATCTTCATCCACCATTCCCCCCAAAATGCGAACGGTGACTCGCACGGGATCGTAGAATTTATTCTTCTTTGGTGGCAACGGATCTATCACGTGATCCCCCATCACCCATCGGTGTAGATCATATGTGTGAAACACTGGTTGGTACGACATGAATTCATGATATAGTTTCACATATCCCGTGATAACTAGGTATACGGCAATCAGTGCCCCCAATATACACTGCAAGACAGTACTTGTCGCAAAATCCAAATTCAGCATGTGGTCCTACTAAACAGTTTGGAGAAATCACTATATCTATATGTAATATACATGAGCAACCGCCGACATTTGAGTGTGTGTCGTGCGAGCGATATGGTGAGTTCTCCTGCGACCCAGACATTTTCCGGGTTTGTGCGGGATACAGATTATTCTCATTCACATGCGGAACAGAAATTGTTGGGTATAATCGCATCCGGCGCGGTCCCCAACCTCCTTTTTTACGGAAAGCACGGGTCGGGAAAACGCACAGTACTGAACTGGTTCATGATGCAGTTATACGAAACCACCGCTATATTGGATCGAATGGTGTACTACGTGGACTGCAATTTAAACAACGGTATCCAATATATTCGCGACGAGGTCCATTTCATCGCCAAGAAAAACATAGATACCGAGTCCAAGACAACATTCAAGACCATCATTTTCATGAATGCCGATAAATTGACGGTTGACTCTCAGTCTGCCCTCCGTCGGTGCATGGAGATTCACAATACCCATACCCGATTTATGTTTGTCACCACCCGAAAATCGTTCCTGACAAAACCAATATTGTCTAGGATGGGTCATATTCATATAATGGTGAAACTTAATGGCTCATTTGTGGATGTGAATATGAACCGATTAGACACCAGCACATACATCACCGCTTCGTACGACGAGTTGAACGACTATTTGGATACGCTGTTAATGAATGTACGCACAGACAACCCTACCCAGTTGATTGATGCGGCAAAGGATGTTGTTGAGATGGGGTATTCTGGTCTGAATGTGATTGAATATATACGAGAATCGCATAGAATTCCACCCAATGTGAAGTATAGGAACATTAGCGAGGCGAATATGTGTCGGGGGATAATCAAGAATGAGGAGGCACTGATCTTCTCGATATTGACGAATTCGCTTATACGTAAGGAATCATCTGTTAAAAACATCCATCCAATGTAAATGGACGATTATTCATTGGAATCTATAACTGAATCGAAAAACGAGTGGTCTGCCCGCCTGGTATCTACCATTGCACCCATTATTGTGGACGGGTTCAAGTCCATTTACACCGAGGCCGACAAACTCTGTATGGAAAACGATGAGGAGGAGAAGGTGCTGATGACGTTCCAGAACCTTATTTCGCGCATCCCCAAGTGGTCGTCCACGATAATCGCCGACGAGACGAAGCGCATTCGCGAAGAGTCCAAGTGTGAATATCTTGAGGAATTAATCACCTGCGTCCACATAACCCATCTCAAGGCACTGACTGTTGTGCGCGTGGGCCAAAAACAGAAACGGATCGAGTTGGATATCCCGTCGTTGGATAAGTTCGTCCACAACACGTATATATGTTGCGCGAGAACGATTTACAAGAATGTGTACTTGTTGGATTCAAACGTCGCTCCACTTACGTTCCAGAAGCACGACCGCGCATTGGAGGTTATTGTTAAGGAGGGGGTCCTCGAGTCAATTCGCAACAGCGTGCCGATAGATGTCATCCTTCGGGCCTACCTCGATAAGACCGAAGAGGACGAGGTGTTGGTTAGAAGCGACCCCGTTCCAGAGGAAAAGCGGTCGGTTGCGGGGACCGCAGTGGCCGATGACATTGTACAGGATATTCGCCCGATCAATGTTCCCTTGGATGTCGGCGGTATGAAGCACGTGGACGTGAATCCCTCACCCGTGGTGGTAGCCTCGGCGGACACGTCCACCGAGGTGAAATTCTCCGATGTGGTGGATACGAAACTCATCCCGTCGAAGGAGGAGATTCCCGTACTGACGATTGGGGCCGATATGGAATTGAACGACCTGGATCTCGGCACAATATCTTTAGATGATGATCCAATTACATTGGATATTGAGGAACTTGTGCCTGGAAATTCTAGTGGATTGGGAAACCGTTCTCCAAAACCAGTTTCCATTGATTTGTCTAGGGAGATTGAAGTGTTGAGGTGATGGGATGTTTTGAGGATCGATTCCATCGATTCCATCGATTCCATCGATTCCATTCGTCTCATTCCCCCCAAAATAAATATGTGCATGATATAAACATACGCAATGGAAGGTCTGTTGATAATAGGAGTATATGTCGCCGTGATGTTTGTGGTGATCAAATTGGTGGATATTAAATTCATCCAGAAAATGGACGGACCCGATACGAACCGTGCGCTTATTCGCGATTCTGTCTCAGTTTATGCTGCGACCGTGTTGGGAATATATGTCGCTATTCAGTTGGGTGGAATTGCAATGGGAGGCGCATCCGGGAAGAGCAAGAGCGTATTCATTGGTTTGCCCGATTTTTAGTGTGGGTATATAGTTACACTGTATACAATGATTCGTTCCAGCGATTCATTGTACGAATTCCACCACCACCACCACTCAATAATCGGGTTTCGCAATATAAGATTCAAACGTGGTATCTGCATGTGCCGACAAGATGGTGTCATTTTCCGGGGTAAGCGCCCTCCTCATATCACCAACATCGATCTTGTCCGAATCGGTTTTTTTATTCACAAGCAATCTATAATTTGATTCGACCACCACACCCTTCTTTGCAAATGACACCCTGATAAACGAGTACATGTTGTTGGGCGTTTGATACATCCTCATCATTCGTTCGCCATTTGGGAACTTTACCGAACTGTATCCAATGAGGGGTATCTTATATTCAATAGCAAGCGCCCACAAGTCAACGAACGACATGGTATATTCTGTACTCGTAGAGAGAATTACCGATTCGATATCAAGAGTTATCATCCCATGCACCAATTGTTGTTTCCCGTTTCTCACCTGTGCGAATGTATTCATCAACTGTTTTTTGGCAACATCTTCGCCTTCTGGGTGAGTGGATATAAATATATTGTACCTATCCACCAGCCTCTGTTTTATGGACACAACTGGGTGCGGGAACCCGTTTTTTTCCTCCGGTACTGTCAATTGAAGTATTTCCTGGACTACCCGAAACGAGCAGTTGGAGTCACTTCCGTGTATGTATACAATTTCCTTCATGGATTCTTTCGTATTGGATGTGTTGAATTCCTTCGCGAACCGATTCTTCCATACAACTGAATCGAATTTCGTCGTTATTCTCTCATCGCACATGGGTTCATTGGTTAAATTCACGGCTTTTCCAATAACCTTTTTACTTGTTTTGTCGACGTACAACACATGTTCCCCCACTGCATCATTTCGAGCCAAATTCCGTGTAATCTCGAATCTCTCTGGTACTTTGGGAGCGACCTTGTGTATATCATCAATAACTGTATCTCCATAGTCGTGTGCTACAATGGGAACGGCATTATCTCTGGTTGGGTTATGCGTGACAAATGTACTGTACTTATCCACATACTTTACATCGTAGTATCCCGAGACGACATCTGTCTGGGAAACCAACAGTTCATCCCCTCTTATATTATACTTAACCGGTGCATATACAAGGTGTTTATTGGGGTCCACTATGAAATTCCTTACACGCGAGTACCGAATCAATTCATCCGCAATACGAAGCACATATAGAACTTCATTGTCTCCATTCTGCATCAGGTTGTTTTTCGGAAACACCCCAGGGGTTGAATTCACCACTTTCAATATAGATCCTTCTACCGAGATCCCTATATCATCGGAAAACGTAATTTTTGTTTGGATTAACCGTGCGATGACTGCGTATACCAAGAGAAGTCTGTCCTTGAACATCCCATCATCGTCTTGCAAGACATCCATTAATTCTCGTTTCAGGTATTCGTTTTCTGGATATTTCACGAGTGTTCTGATATTCGTGCGGAAAAGTGAATAGTATCCATCTTCCAATTGGATCGCCCGTATATTCTTTTCTCTTTGTGAATCCTTCACATTGGGGGTTGTGGTGAGCAGCACCTTGTCGACATTGTATATATCCATGGAGTTTACGATTGGCAGCGCTTTCACGCCAGACTCCTCATTTTCGTCCGACCCGTGCGGTTCCTTTTTCACCCGAATAAATTGGTTTGCGGTCGTGAGTAAACCAATCAGTTCTCCCGAGTGAACGACTTTTGCGGATATACGCGGAATAATTCTGGAAACTGGTCCCGACCCCACTGCGTCGGATGTACCGAGATCACTCAACTGGTCGATAAAATCCGCCGTTTTGCGCCACGCATTCCATGGAATCTTCTCCACAGCATCCCCGTCAATCACGACATGAGGAATACCATTTATCGGCCCAAAAGTACTAGGTCGTACCGGCACAAACCCCTTTTCCCCTTGACCGCTGTTTCCCGTCACATCAAGAATCAATCCAACGGCTTTCCCGTCATAATTCACACATGTGATAATATGTTTAATATTGAATGACTCCCCATATTTATTCTTGCCATTCTGTACCAGTATTGGCAACAGTTCAATTGTTTGGGTAAACGATGTTCCCGCATCATACTTGTACGTACCCGGAAGGCTCTCCATGGGATAACATTTTTCTCCAGATACTTCTCCATTTGCCCGGTCTATGAACGCGAGCAGTTTCGGGTGCATTAGAACCCGCAAATTCAATTCTGGGAGCAACCCGTCATTTGCGTCCGACCTATTAAATTTATCGGTCATTTCTAATGAGCGAAACAGACAGGTGTTGTTCTTGTCAACTGTCGTTTCGCTCCTCAATACTTCGCCATCATCTGCATCATCGCCGGCACCAGCACCCCCTCGAAGGTTATCCTGTTCGATAATTTCATATTTTGCCCCTGCACGCACTGCGTAAATCGGCTCATAGAATCCTTCATTCAATATAAGTACTGTTGAATAATCTCTGCGTTCGGCGCGTTGTACGGGGGGACATATAATCTGGACGTTATTTCCTGGCATAAGTTTCACGATAATCATGTTAATACTAATCACAGAGTTCGCATGTTTTCTCGGGAACAATCCATATTTTGAATCAGTGACAAGTTCCCATAAGAATGTGTGATCCACTACCGTATTGGGATCTTCCAAATATGTAATAAATCCACGCATTGCCCGCTCGATGCGGGCATTCATTTCTCTCGTTGGGAGAACCGATCGTTCAACCACGCTATCTGGATCATTCCCACCACCCCCATCATTCCCACCCCCACCATCGTCTTCTCCCGGGGTGGAAAACACCGACATTAGGTTCCCGTTAAATAATTGGATGAATGATTCGGGAGTAATTGTTTTGACGATAAGTGATATCATATCTTTTACGGACATTACTTCGGGGGACATTGTGATTTTTGCGTAAATGTCCGCAATGCATGCAATGAATGATTTATTCGACGAATTTTCATTCTCAACCCCTTTTCTAAGAATACAGGTGGTGTTGTTACGCAATTTATGTTTGTTTGACGCATCTTTGGGCTGAAAATCCCTAGTACGAACCATCAATAAATCCGATATCTTATCGGGAAGAAATCCAAACCGTCCCTTTTCCAGCACATCACTATTAGAACTTAGAATATATGCGAGTTTGATTACGACATTTACATCGGGATGTTTTATTTTTTTGGGAACCTTTCTCGCTACTTTACCCGTGGGGAGATCGTCCAATATATCCGTGGTCTGAATCACGTCAATACCACCATCTGTGGCATCCGTGGCATCCACCACACTCTTCTCCTTCTTGGCATCAATATCATGCGCCACCCCACATGTCGTGCGCGCTGTATTATCCGATTTATTTCCAACCATTGCGTAGCAGCATGGAATACACAATCCCTTCCCAGAGTCATCCTTCCCAGGATGTTTTCCTGGCCGAACACTGGGGGTATGTTTCTTATAATTCCCATTTTCGTCCGTATGGTACCCGCTATTATCTACAAATTCCAGGATATTTTCACCTTTATCCAAATCATACGAATTTCCTTTGATGATGGTACCCCACTTTTTATCTTTGTCGTGTGCTTGTGCGTATGTTAAACTGGTGTTATGGGTTAGACTCCAGAACCGTGGGCACGCATAATTCATCATTTTCCCTTTTTCCGACCCATACCGTATGGTTTTCCCAAGCGAATCCGTATCAGACATCTTTCCATTCGAGTAATCGGCATTCGCCGTACCATCTCGCTCTCGAATGACCCGTTCTTCTTCGTCCGTCAGGACAATAGGAATTTTCTTGACGTTCCACTGACACAGTTTGGAGTACGATTTATGTGGTGCCTCTGCGCTCTTTAGAAACAGTTTGGGGTCTCTGGAGTGGAGTCGGTTGATGATGGGGTTAGGGTGCGACAATTTCTGGATCGCTCCTCCGACGGCACCGCCCACTGTATCGCCATCCGAATCCTCATCCGAATCCGAATCCGAATCCACATTTGAATTCACTTCGTCCGAGTCATCGTCGTCGTTCATTAGAAAATCCATAATTGCCGTATCGGCGGCCTCGGTTGTCCTGGTATCCATCGCGTCCATCGCATCCCCTGCGTCTGCCGCATCATCCGTCACATCTGCAAAGGCAAGTTCGGTCGTCGCAACCAATTCCACTGGGTCGCTCACTTCCGACTCAACCACCATACCGCAGAAATGGCTCAGCGGTCCCATGTCAACCCCCGATTCAACAAATGTGCCGGTAATGATGGACATCATAATGGAAACCCGTTCATGAACCACGCGCATATATCTGTGGTTATCAATCCCCGTTATATCAATCACAAAATTATTATCAATGTTTTTATAAATTCGAACCCCGAATCCCGGGTGCTGTTTCACCTTTACTCGCACCGACCCATGTGTCGTGGCACGAATTTCCAGTTCGGAAACAATATCTCCCAGTTGTTTTCCGGCACTTTCGCGTCCGATACCGAAATTAATTTCCATTCCCATCACAATATCCTCCTCTCTGTATCCCGCACGAAGCGATTCAATGACAAATGCTTCAATTGCGTCGGTATCACTGTAGTCGGAAACACCCGTGTACCGCAAATGGGCGCCCCCGACGGCGGAAACAGACGATTCGATTATACTGAATACGCCAGTCAAATACCTTGCGTGTTGGGGAATAGATACGGAGTTTCGCATGCGAGTTTCGGATGAAGCATAGATGGATTTTGTCTGGATGGAAATAACCGATACACCCTCGTCATCAAACGACCCAAACACGGCAAGTTCAATTCCATATTTACGCACAATATCATTCACCCGCTCAATTATCGGATTCACGTGATCGGTGATAAATTGTACCATTTCATTAAACGGTAGGGAAGTTTCCTTTTCGCACAATACATTCACGCGAACTCCTCCGTTGGTGAGAATATCACAGTAGAACCTGATGT
>Ga0308005_10000676_pt1 | contig 12192 bp, 6 predicted proteins | sample Neamet67_FD_203142 | JGI IMG/M metagenome (GOLD analysis project Ga0308005, IMG submission 203142) | Marine microbial communities from water near the shore, Antarctic Ocean - #67 | ecosystem: Environmental > Aquatic > Marine > Unclassified | place: Southern Ocean | collected 2014-06-07 | reverse complement strand
ACCCCCAGATGTTTGGCCCCGGCACCCTCGACGAAGGCCATCGCCGCCGCAGTATCTACTTTATGATCAAGCGCAGCCGCCTCGTCCCCATGATGCAGGTTTTCGACCAACCCGAACCTCTCGCCAGCCAGGGAAGCCGCCCCAGCACCACCATCGCCCCCCAGGCCCTCCTCTTCATGAACAACCCGCAGGTTGTCCAATGGTCCCACTCCCTCGCCACCACTCTTGATCAAAAAGATCCCGATATCGCGATCCAACAACTCTACCTCCGCGCCCTCACTCGCGAACCCTCCCCCACCGAACTCCGCGACAACCGTGCCTTCTTCGACGCCCAGTCCGCTTCCTACTCCGGGCAAAAAAACGCTCACCAACTCGCTCTCGCCGACCTCTGCCAGATCCTCTTCAGCCTCAACGAATTCATCTATCTCCCATGATTCATTCCGATCACTACACCCGACGACACTGGCTCCAAACTGCTGGAGCTGGCTTCGGCAGCCTCGGCCTCACCAGCCTCCTCGCCCAGGAAGGACTCCTCGGCTCCGACCCTGCCGACCCCCTCGCCGCAAAAAAAAGCCACTTCAATGGCAAGGCCAAATCCGTCATCTGGCTCTTCATCAACGGAGGCCCCAGCCAAGTCGACACCTGGGATTACAAACCGGAGCTCGAGAAAATGGACGGTAAGGAACTCGCCGGCTTCGACAAAAACACCGGCTTCTTCGCCAACGCCGTCGGCCCCCTCATGAAGTCTCCCTTCGAGTTCACCCCGCGCGGTCAGTGCGGAAAAATGGTCTCCTCCATCTTCCCCAAACTCGGCGAGCACGTTGATAAAATGGCCTTCATCCACTCCGGGCACACCGAGTCAAACAACCACAGCCCCGCCCTCTTCATGATGAACACCGGACAACCGCGCATGGGCCTTCCTTGCGTCGGATCCTGGGCCACCTACGGCCTCGGCAGCGTCAGCAGCGACCTCCCCGCCTTTGTCGTCATGTCCGATCCCCTCGACCGTGGCCTCCCCAAAGGCTCCGCCGCCAATTGGGGCGCCGGCTTCCTCCCCAGCGTTTACCAAGGCACCTGGCTTAGGCCCAAAGGCGATGCCATCGAAAACCTCAACCGGCCCGCCCACATGAGCGATGCCCAACAACTCCGCCAACTCGCCCTCCTCAAAAAACTCAACGGACAGCACATCAAAACCCGCCCCGGCGATGCCGAACTCGAAGCCCGCATCAAAAGCTTCGAACTCGCCTACCGCATGCAAACTGCCGCGCCCGAAGCCTTCGATGTCAATCAGGAACCCGACCACGTCAAAAAACTCTACGGCGTCGGCGACAAACGTTGCGATCACATCGCCCGCCAATGCATCACCGCCCGCCGCATGGTCGAGCGCGGCGTCCGCTTCGTGCAAATCTACTCCGGCGGCATGGCCAACCAACGTTCATGGGACGGCCACAACGACATCAAAGGAAACCACAGTCAGTTCGCCGGCGAAACCGATACCCCCATCGCCGGACTCCTCACCGACCTCGATCAACGCGGCCTCCTCGAAGACACCCTCGTCATCTGGGGCGGCGAATTCGGACGACTCCCCCTCGCACAAAAAGCCGCCAAACCCGGCCGCGACCACAACCCCCATTGCTTCACCACCTGGATGGCCGGCGGTGGAATCAAAGGCGGCGTCAGCTACGGCGAGTCCGACGATATCGGCCACCACGCCGTCGTCGATAAAGCCCACGTCAACGACATCCACGCCACCATCCTCCACCAACTCGGATTCGATCACGAAAAACTCACCCACACCTACAACGGTCGACGCTTCCGCCTCACCGACGTCGGCGGAAAAGTCATCAAGCCCATCATCGCCTGATCAATCCCCCCCAGCCGTCACTCTTATAAACTGCGTCCCGTCATTCTTGTCCGCTTCAATCTTGTCCGCTTCAATCTCTCCCACTCCGTCACCCAGATCCGTAAACACCGCTGAGGCATCCACCGTCCAATTCTCCAAATCAACACTCGTCTCCAACAGATAGGTCACCCCCACAAAAGTGCGGAAGGTCACGAGTACCACATATTCATCAGCGAAAAAACTCCGCAGTAAAAACTCCGAATCCGCCACCTCTGGATCAGTCCCAGCATTCAGTTCATCAGCATTGCTCCTGCCATCGCCATCGTAGTCACCTCCCCCATGCTGCGATAAATCTCCCCAGACATCAGCCTCCATCGGATCTGACATTCCATCCTGATCGGTATCGGGATTCACTCCCGCGCCGAAGTTGTCAAAGGTCACATCCGCCGTCCCATCTCCTTGGGCTGCACTCCCAAAAAGCCCCGCCGATCCATCGGCATAGAGATCATCAAATCCCGCCACCGAGTCGATCGTCGTCGTGAGATCTGCCATATCGAAAACTTCGATCAGGAATTGCCCCCCATACCCGTGGAAAACGATACGATAATCCTTGGCCATATCTAAAGTGACAACGCTAGTCCCAAGGACCGTGGGCTGCTCCCCATCCAAGCGCGACAAGTAAGCCAGCCCTTCGTCCGTATCGATAGACGCCGAGTATCCGTTCAAGGTCCCCAAGCCCGGTGAACTCACCCGCGCCAAAATCCCAACATCCTGCTCTAATCCAGCGCCCACCGCCACGACATCCACCGAAACCCGGAAAGCAGTGTGATCGATATCCGCACGCAACGATCCTCCGCGCGCCTGACCCAATGTCTCCGCATCCGGCGAAGCCCCAACCTGAAACCGATAGATCTCTCCACCGGGAAAAGAAAAGGTCGCTTTACCACCAAAGTCCGCCAGCGGATTCAAGTGCGTCCACCCATCATCATTTCCATCCTCAAAATCATCACTCACCTGCGACCAACCCGTCATGAGACAAATCGCCCAACACACAAACCCGCATCGTAAAATACCAATATTCATAATCAAAAAATCTCACCTCCCAGTAAGGAGTTCCCCCCTCCTCCCGTCAAATTCATTCTATCCATTCTTCCACAGGGCAGCTCAAACGCGGGAGTCATAAAATGAGCGTTAATTCGCGAGATTCGCGTTCGCCCGTCCCCCCAACCAAGCCTCTTCTTCCTCGACAACCTCCCTCCTCTTGCGACCCTAATTTCTGATGAAATCCTTCCTCATCCTCCTTCTCTCATTCTCCCCGATCTTCGCCCAGGTCACCCCTCCAACCTCGATCCCCGCCGAGAAGACCCACACCAACTTCACTTCCGGCCAGAACCTCAGCAACTTCCGCCTCTTCCTCAACTACTCCTCCGAAAGGCCACCCGTCCTCAACTTTGGCGACTACCCCCTCGAGCTCCCCTCCGGCCAAAACGTCACCGCCGACCTTACCTTCGAGCACCTCCCGAATCACCCCGCCACGATCAACCTCACCTCCTCCGGCGATCCCACCACCCGCCGCATCGAGATCCCCAACACCCTTGTCACCGATGGCGCAACTTCCTTTGCTCCCCGTCCCGGAAAAGACTTCCCCATGGACGAGGCCTTCACTCTCATTGCCCGCTTCTCCACCACTGCCGCTAGCGGCACCCTCGCCTCCCGCGCTCCCGCCCAAGGCAAATGGGCCAAAGGCGGGAAAACTCTCTTCCTAGAAAACGGCCAACTCCACTACGACGTCGGCTGGGTCGGCCTCATGCGTGGCGGTCCAAAAGTCAACGACGGCAAAGAACACCTCGCCGTCATCGTCGGAAATAAAAAAGGAGGAATCAGCCTCTACCTCGATGGCAAAGAGCTCCAATCTCGCAAGGATCTCTCATCGATAGACGAAAAAGATCACGTCTTCAAAATCGGCTCCACCACTCCCGACTTCGCCTACGATTTCAAAGACGGCTCCATCTCCCAAGTCCTCTTCTGGAAGCGCGCCCTCGACTACCAAGAAATCCGAACCCTCGCCGACAAAAAAACCAACCAACTCAACACCCCCGACTTCCACTGGAAAGCTTCATCAAAAAAATCTCCCCTCCTCAACCAAGAAAAAAATCCGCGTCAATCTGCGAAATCTGCGGTTAAAAACCTCCCCAACCCCTTCTCAACCCAAGTCACCCTCAACCCATCCACGGACCTCACCATCCACCAAGCGTGGACTCAATCTCTAGAAATCTCCGACCACCAGAAAATCATCCGCAACTGGAACCCCGACTCCCTCAAGCGCGGCCAAAAAATCTACCAGCAACTCTGTATCACCTGCCACGGCGATGAAACAAAAGAAGGCTCCATCCCCCTCGCCCTCAAGTTCCACGAAGGGCAATTCAAGAACGGCTCCGACCCCTATCGCATGTTCCAGACCCTCACCAAGGGCTACGGCATGATGATGCCCATGCCCCATTTCTCCACCCGACAGAAATACGACGTCATCCACTACATCCGCTCCCAGTTCCTCGAGAAATCAAACCCCGAGCAGCTCACCAAGATCGACGACGCCTACCTCCAAAATCTCCCCCTCGGCCAAAGCCTCATCGAAGAAAAAGAAACCGCCGAAACCCCACCGCCCTACAAGATGATGGACTTCGGGAACGTCCTCTTCGGCACCTACCAAATCGAACCCGGCCCCATCGATAAAAACGTCAACATCGCCCAAAAAGGCATCGCCATCCGCCTCGACCCCGGCCCCGGCGGCATCTCAAAAGGCAACTCCTGGGCCGTCTACGATCACGACACCATGCGCCTCGCCGCCATCTACACCGGCGACCAATTCGTCGACTGGAAGGGCATCGACTTCGATGGCTCCCACGGCACCCACACCTCCATCGTCGGCAAGCGAATCCTCACCAACCCCGACCGCCCCGGCTGGGCCCACCCCGAAACCAGCTCTTGGGAACCCATCCGCACCAAAGGAAAAGACGGCCGCCTTTTCGGACCGCTGCCCAAGGACTGGGTGAAGTTTAAAGGTGTTTTTGTCATCGAGGGAAAACCAGTGATCAAATATAAAGTCGGAGAAGCATGGATATTGGAAGATATTTACGAGATTCCAGAAGGCGGCTTCATCCGAAATATTTTCATCTCCAACCAAAAACAAGAACTCACCTTAAGAGTTCAAGATCACAAAGGGCCAGCTCCCGAAGGGCCCTGGAAAATTGAGGACGGAGCTCTCTGTCTCTCAATTAAACCGACAGACGAAATAACCAATACGATTACCCTCCACACTCTTCCCTCAGGAGAAACCAAACTCATTTCTGATAACCGTTGGACTCGCCCCAGAGGTCTAGAGAAAAACTTCCCACCCATCACCGTCACCACCCAAATCCAACCCGGTGACGCCTCCGGCCCCTTCGCCGTCGACACCCTCACCGTCCCCACCGCCGCTGAAAATCCGCACGCCTCCTTGATGCGCACCAGCGGCTTCGACTTCTACCCCGATGGCAAGCGCGCCGCCGTCTGCACCTGGATGGGCGACGTCTGGATCGTCGAAGGGATCGACCAACTCGAAGGCCAACTCACCTGGAAGCGCATCTGCTCCGGCCTCTTCCAACCCCTCGGCCTCAAAATTATCGACGACAAAATCCACGTGACCTGCCGCGACCAACTCGCCAAACTCCACGATCAAAACGGCGACGAAACCATCGACTTCATCGAGTGCCTCAACAACGACCACCAAGTCACCGAACACTTCCACGAATTCGCGATGGGCCTCCAGACCGACGACGCCGGAAACTTCTACTACGCCAAGTCCGCCCGCCACGCTAAGGACTCCCTCGTCCCCCACCACGGCACCCTTCTCCGCGTCAGCGCCGATGGTTCAAAAACCGACATCCTAGCCACCGGCTTCCGCGCTGCCAATGGCGTCTGCCTCAACCCCGATGGCACCTTCATCGTCACCGACCAAGAAGGCCACTGGAACCCCAAGAACCGCATCAACTGGGTCAACGGCGACGGCCCCAGCGAATTCTTCGGCAACATCTACGGCTACTCCCCCGTCACTGACACCGCGGACGCCGCTATGAAAGATCCCCTCTGCTGGATCACTAATAAATTCGATCGCAGTCCCTCCGAACTCCTCTGGGTTCCCAAGAATGCCAAATGGGGAGCCCTCAACGGGCAACTCCTCAACCTCAGTTACGGCTACGGCAAAATCCACGTCGTACCGCACGAAAAAATCGGCGACCACCGCCAAGGCGGAATGTGCGAACTCCCCCTCACGCAATTTCCCACCGGTATCATGCGCGGCCGCTTCCATCCAAAAGACGGCCAACTCTACGGCTGCGGCATGTTCGCTTGGGGCAGCAATCAGCGCCAACCCGGCGGCTTCTACCGCATCCGCAAAACCGCAAAACCAGCCCACCTCCCCATCGGACTCAACGCAACCAAGACCGGAGTAAAAATCACCCTCTCCGATGAAGTCGATCCTGCTTCGGTGAAGCCCGAAAACTTTACCATCAAAGCGTGGAACCTCAAACGCACCAAAAGCTACGGCTCCAAACACTACAACGAGAACGAACTCAAAGTCACCGCTGCCACCCTCGAAGGCAACCAACTCCACCTCACCATCCCCGACCTAAAACCCACCTGGGGCATGTCCATCGAAATGACTCTCACCGATCCGGCAGGAAAAAAAATCACCCGCCTCATCCACAACTCCATCTTCAAACTTCCCGACTAAGCCAAAATCGGCTTAATTACCTTCCCGTGCACATCGGTAAGACGATAGTGACGACCCTGAAATTTATAGGTCAGTCGTTCGTGATCGATTCCCAGAAGATGGAGAAGCGTCGCTTGAAAGTCGTGAACGTGAACGCCGTCGTTTGCGACATTGAAGCCGATATCGTCGCTCTCGCCATAGGTCATCCCCGGCTTGATTCCTCCCCCGGCCATCCAGATCGTAAAAGCATAAGGATGATGATCGCGGCCCCAGCGTTCGCGCTTATTGTAGTCGCCCTGCAAGAAGGGAGTACGCCCGAATTCGCCACCCCAGATGACGAGCGTATCATCAAGCATCCCGCGTTGTTTTAAATCCTGCAGAAGTCCCGCGGAGGGTTGATCGGTATCGCGGCACTGGCTGTAAAGTTCGGTCGTGAGCGAGTTGTGCTGATCCCAACCCGCGTGCATGAGCTGGACAAAACGAGTGCCACGCTCGACGAGCCGACGGGCCAAAAGACAGTTCCGCGCAAAGGTTCCACCCTCGTGGACACCAGGTCCATACAAGTCGAGAATGTCCTTCGGCTCATCCGAAATATCAGCCAACTCCGGGACGCTCGTTTGCATCCGATAGGCCATCTCGTATTGCGCGATGCGGGTCGTTATTTCCGGATCACCAATCGCTGCCAGCTTTTCCTCATTGAGCGCCGAAATACCGTCGAGCATCTGACGCCGCAGCTTGTGACTCATGCCCTTGGGATTCTTCAGATACAGCACCGGGCTATTCCCTGGACGCAACTTCACCCCTTGATGATGCGATGGCAAAAAGCCGTTACTCCAGTAGGAGTCGTAGAAAATTTGACCACATGAGGTCCCCTTGGTCACCGATGTCATCACCACGAAGGTGGGCAAATTCTCATTCATCGTGCCCAGCCCATAACTCAGCCAGGAACCCGCAGTGGGCCGCCCGGGAATCTGAAATCCAGAGAGGAAAAAGTTGATCGCCGGGGCATGATTCACCTGCTCGGTGTGCATGCTTTTGATAAAGCAGATGTCATCGGCCATCTTCGCGGTATGGGGCATCAAGGCACTGACCGTTGCGCCCGATTGACCGTGCTTTTCAAAAGGCTCGATCGCGTTGAGCAGAACCCGCTTGTTGGCAGCCGCCGACATCGTGCTGAAACGTTTCCCTTCCATGTAACCCGGCGGAACGGGTTTGTTGTCTAACTTCGCCAGCGCAGGCTTTTGGTCGAACAACTCGAGATGGCTGGGTCCACCATTCTGAAAGAGATAAATGACGCGCTTGGCCTTGGGCGCAATCTTTTGGAATGCTTTTAAAAGGAGTTCCTCCCCACCGGCTTCCTGTCCTAGCAGCGACGCGAGCGCAGGCACACCGAGCCCCACCGCACTCTTACCAAAAAAATGGCGGCGGTTCGTGAGGTGCTGGCTTTCTAAAAGTGGATTCATGGCAAAAATTTCATTCTTTCGTGAGAGCTTCGTCCGTGTTCAGGAGCGAGAGACACAACGAACTGAGCGCCGCCTCTGTGATCTCATCGAGATCAGGATTTCCAGGGGCCTCTCCAACAGCATTGAGATCTTTTGCGGCCTCCGGATCGCGCTCAAATGAAGCGCGAAGTCCCTCATACATTTTCTTTAGAATGGCGACTTCCATTTTTGAAGGCGGCCGAATCATGATGAGCTCGAAGGCGGCCGCGACGGGATCGGCGGCATCCTTTTCCACGGCACGACTCGCAAGCGACCGAGCCGCCTCGAGATAAAACGGATCATTAAGAATCGCGAGCGCATGCAGCGGTGAATTCGTGCGGTAAGAGCCCACTTCGCAAGCCTCACGCTTCGCGTTATCGAAGATCATCGGCGGAGCAGAGATACGACGCCAAAAGGTGTAAACCGTGCGACGTCGGAGCGCCTCGCCAAGATCCGGCGTGTATTTCTTTTTTCCAAACGTCACCTCTGCCCAAAGCCCCTCGGGCTGCCAAGGTTTCACGGGAGCACCACCGATCTGATCAACGAGGAGGCCGGATGCGGCCATCGCTTGATCACGAATCATCCAAGATGGCAGCCGATACCGCGGACCACGTGCATGGAAGCGGTTGTCCGGATCCTTTTCCAGGGAGAGGGAATCAACCCGCGACGATTGGCGATAGACCCGGCTTGTCACAATCGTTTTGACGAGCTTCTTAAAGTCCCATCCGGACTCCATAAAGTCTGCCGCCAGCCAGTCGATGAGTTCGGGGTAAATGGGGACTTCACTTTGAACTCCGAAGTCTTCCGCGCTCTTCACCAAACCAATGCCAAAAATCTCCTGCCACAAACGATTGATTGTCACTCGCGACGTCAGCGGATTTTTTTGATCCACCAACCAGCGGGCAAGATCGAGCCGGGTCGCCGGACCCTCGGCATTGAGAGGAGGAAGAACGGCGGGCGTGCCTGCTTCCACCTCTTCGCCTCGGGCTTCGTAAGACCCAATCGCAAGGATGTGAGTTTTGCGCCGTTGTTCCAGATCGGACATCACCATTACGCGGGGAACATTTTTAGTGAGATTACCGAGATGCTTCTCCAGTAGGGCGATGGCATTAAGATTCGCGCCATACTCCGGTTGTTCGGCCAGCTGAGCACCCCGAACCGTGTCGTTTTGCTCCTTCGATCGCTTCTCAGGCCGAAGACTCAGGATGTGATAAAGGTCATCAATTTGCGCGGCAAAGGTCGCCTTTGGATCATTGGAATGAGAAAGACGAAAGCGCCCCAAGTAATGCTGTGCATGTTGCGAATCATGCCGCAGAACGATCTCCAAAGAGGCATCCTCCTGTGGCGAAAGCGGAGTCTTCAATTGAAAGATCGCCGCGTGATCCTTTTTCACCTCCTCTTGGCTGAGAATGGCCCAACCCGACTTGGGATCTTCATCAAGAACATTGGCGACCTTGAGAGCACCTTGTTCGAAAGTCGCGACCGGCTGGGTAAGAACGAGAGCTTCAGCTTTGCGCCCGGGCGCGTGAAGAATGACGTCGAGATCTGTCAGAACAAAGTTCCCGCTGTCCGAGCGTGCGATGCCCCCTTTTGTCATGGACGGATGGCGAAGCGCATCAAGACGCAGTGACGTCAGACCTTCCTTCGGCACCGGAACTCGCAGAGTATAGGTCAGATTTTTCGGGTTGGCCCCCGAGGTGAGAATCGATTGATCCTCCAGCGTCTTATAGGTGACTCCTGCAACGCTGATTTCGACCGAGCTCGGAACGAAGGGCGACCAAGCCGGAAGGGCAAGTCTCGCAACCTTCCCTTTCTCCCAAGCGTCGCCTTCGGAATCTAGAGAGGCCGCAAGAGCAATGTTCTCCTTTTTCCTCTCATTGATTTCCTCGTTGAGCTTCTGCTTCTCGGCCTTCTCCTCGGGAGAATAAACAGAAAGCAATGGCTTGGTATGCGGATCGCCACCGCCCCCCGTAACTGGCGTCTGATTGAAGAAAGCGGTGAGCGAGTAATATTCACTCTGCGCCAGCGGATCGTATTTGTGATCGTGACAGCGGCAGCAATTAAAAGTCAGCCCCATCCAGACCGTGCCCACCGTTTCAGCCATATCGAAAACGTAATCGACGCGGTTCTCTTCCGGAATGCGTCCCCCTTCGCCATTGATGGCATAATTTCTCAGGAAGCCGGTCGCGAGAATCTGCTCTTCGGTCGCATTGGGCAAAAGATCACCCGCAATCTGCCAAACAGTGAAGTCATCATAAGGGACGTTTTTATTAATCGCCTCGATAACCCAATCCCGCCACGGCCACATCGTGCGCTCGCGGTCGCCTTGGTAGCCATTGCTATCGGCATAGCGCGCGGCATCCAGCCAAGGCCAAGAAAAGCGCTCCCCAAAAGCCGGGTCCGCGATGAATCGGTCAACTAAATCCCCCCAAGCTTCGGGTGAAGAATCGGCGAGGTGAGTTTCAACTTCCTCAACCGATGGTGGCAGCCCCCGCAAATCAAAAGAGAGTCGACGAATCAAAGTGCGCTTGTCCGCCTCCGCAGAAAGCGTCAGCTCTTCTTTCTGAAGCCGTCGCAGCACAAGTTCATCAATGGCATGCTTCTCATTACCACTCAGCGCAGGCTTCGTCACCTCGGTAAACGTCCAGTGCTTTTCGTAAGGCGCGCCTTCTTCGATCCAGCGCTTAAGCAGGGCCTTGTCCTTTTCATCCAGTTTTAAAAAGTGATCCGCCGGAGGCATGACGTCGTCCGGATCATCCGTGATGATTCTTTGCCAAACGAGCGATCCCGCCAGATCGCCGGGCACGATCGCTTGACCATCCTCCCTTTTCGAAAAAGCCCCCTCCGCCGTATCGAGCCTGAGATCGGCTTCCCGGGCGTTGGAATCAAATCCATGACACGTAAAGCAGTGATCCGATAGGATCGGCCGAACATCGCTATTGAAGCCCAGCTTTTCCGCCCCCGAAATTGCCGGGCACAGAGAAACAAGAATAAAGGTGAGCTTTTGTGACTTTAAAAACATGCGAAACCGTTCCCCTCTGATACCTCTCGAAGACGATAAAATCTGTCACGCACTTCGTCATTTTCAAGAAGCAACCTCGACTCGATTAGGCTCACTCAAGAATTTTGAAAAATAATGCCACTCCTTGCCAAGGGTTGCGATCAAGAAAGTGCCCAAAAAATTCCTCATGAAATTCACATTCCGTTTAACCTCATCCTACCCAGGGGCACTCTTTTCCTCCTGGAGGACGGGAACAGCGTCGTCGATGAACTCGATTTCCGGGCTTGGGACTCCACTGGCAATCTTCTCGATCTTTGGCTCAATGACACCGTAGCACCTACGCAAACGGCACCGGTCCCTAAACCTGCCACTGCCCTTCTCGCCGCAGTGGCAGGCGGACTACTGACGTTCCGCCGGAGAAGAAAAGATCTCTCAATTTTCAGCCCAAAGGCGTCACCAAAAGATGGCCAATCCGCCAGACTTGCCTAAAATGGCAACCCATGAGTCTCTTCCACATCCGTCCCTACCTCTTGGAGGACATTCCCGAGATCTTCGACGCCGTGGAAGAATCCCGGTAACATGTCGCCCCCTGGATGTCCTGGCTGACCCCTGAATGCAATCTTGAGGAAACGGAAGTCTGGGTCCGGGGCTGCATCAACAACTGGGGAGAATCAGACTACAACCATTTGATCATCGAGACCGAGACCGAGCATCGCCGGTTCGTGCGGGCTCAATCAGCTCAACAAAATCGATCTCGTGTGCAACCTCGGCGACTGGGTAAAATCCTCATTTCTCCGACAAGGAGCCGCTCGAGAAGCCACTCTTCTGATCCGTGATTTCGTGTTTCAAGAACTCGCATTCCAGCGACTTGAAATCGTGGTAGCCGATGGAAATACCGCCAGCCGAAAGGTCGCCGAATCCTGTGGCGCACTCTACGAAGGACTTCAACGCTCGCGCCTCCAAGTCGAGGGAAAGCCCACGGACGCTCACATGTATGCCTTGATCAAGCCCACCTAGTGCTCTGTCGGACTTAGGATTGGCAGCTTGAAGACCACTTGGTAAATTTTTCTACAAAATGCCATCGGGGGGTACAAAAAGAGCCCTGCACCTTCGTAAG
>Ga0308005_10000671_pt1 | contig 12257 bp, 7 predicted proteins | sample Neamet67_FD_203142 | JGI IMG/M metagenome (GOLD analysis project Ga0308005, IMG submission 203142) | Marine microbial communities from water near the shore, Antarctic Ocean - #67 | ecosystem: Environmental > Aquatic > Marine > Unclassified | place: Southern Ocean | collected 2014-06-07 | reverse complement strand
CGGCGCCCCAATCGAGACCACCTTCCTTACTTCCGGCACCACCACCGAAGAGCGGGGAGCTCATCATTTTCCAGACACCGATTTCTACGAACACGCCATCGCCGAAGGGTGGACTTTGCCGGAACTCCCCACCTTCTTCCTTGCTCCCTCGAACCTCGAAAATCCGCAGTCTTCGCTAAGCCACATGTTTGCCCATCTTAACTCGGGCGATGACTCACGTTTCCTTCTTCGCGAATCCAAATTCCACCTCTCGCCGCTCATTGAGGAGTTGAAAAACGACCACCCGATCTTCCTCATGGGCACGGCCCTGGCCTTCCTTCACTTCATGGAAACCCTCGGCCCTCTCCCCCTCCCCGCTGGCTCCCAACTCCTCGAAACAGGAGGTTACAAAGGGGCCTCGCACTCCCTCTCGAAATCAGAATTCTACTCCGACCTTTCCAGCTTCTTCAACATCCCGGCGGATCAAATCCATAATGAATATGGCATGACCGAGCTCTCCAGCCAGGCCTACGCTACAGGACCAAATGGCCGTCACGTGTTCCCGGCATGGTGCCGCGCGCGTATTCTGGACCCCGAAACCAATCAAGAAGTTGCACCGGGCGAAACCGGATACCTGGTCATTCACGACCTCGCCAACCTTCACAGTGTCTCAGCAATTCGGACCCAAGACTTTGCCATTCGTCATCAGGACGGATCCTTCACCCTGATTGGCCGTGATCCCGGCGCTCTCCCCAGAGGATGCTCACGAACCATCGACCACGCTCTCTCGTCATGAACTCCTCCGATCGTATCGACCTTCTTCTTTCCGTGGCAGACGAATTTGAGCCGTTCACTGGAAAATTCACCCGTAAAGATCTCAAAACGACCTTTTCCCGGGAGGCCTGCGCTCCGACAAGCCGCCTCCCCAAATCCATCGTTCACATCATCAGCGGAAACACACCCCATGCCGCCTATCAAACTCTCCTCAACGGCATTCTCCTCGGTGCCCACAATCGACTCAAGCTTCCCTCGCAAGTTCTTCTCGATTTCCAATTCCCGCCCGGAATTGAAGAATTCGTAGAGATCTCCCACGACCTCCCCGACCACTGGATTCCCGAGGCCGAAGCCCTCGTTGTCTTCGGTTCCGATCAAACCATCCGCCATTTCCAGCAACTCTGTCCGCTCGAAACTCCCTTCGTCGGCCACGGTCATCGTCTCGGCATCGCCATCATTGACGACCCCTCGCCCGATGCCGCCCGCCTTGCCTCCAAAGACATCGGCCTCTTCAACCAGCAAGGCTGCCTTTCTCTTCAAACCATCTTTCTCAACGACCCACGCGCCTTCGGCCCCATCCTTGCCCAAGCAATGACCGACTTCGAAAAGAATCGCCCGCGCGGCCCCCTTTCACTTTCCGAAGCCGGAGCCATCACCAATCTCCGCGAAGAAACCCGCTACCTCATCGCCCAAGATCCCGAAGCTCACGCTCTTTGGGAAAGCCCGGGCTCAACCGCCTGGACAATCATTTATAACGACTCCCAAAATCTCTCCCTCTCCCCCGGAAACCGCACCGTCTTCCTTCGCCCCTCGCCCTCGGATTTTCGTTCAATGCCACATCTCTCTGGGATAGGTCTCCATCCCTTTACAAAGCGCGCCGACCTCCCCTCTCCGAGGATCTTCCCCCTCGGCCAAGCCCAATCACCACCTGCTCTCTGGGCCCACGACGGCATCCTGCCCCTTGCCTCACTCGTCAAACATCAGACGTAAGGAGCATCGATAAGATGCCCACGCTCCTTATTTTTTCACCAACGACTCGAGGTAGTCGAGGAGGCTCGCCATTTCGTGGACGGTGAATCCGGCCATGAGCCCCGGAGGCATGAGCGAAGTCGGGAGCGTCGAACGGTCTTTGATTTCAGATTTCTTGAAGCGGTGTTCCGTGCTGGCGATGTCGCGGATCGAGACGGTGTCCCCGGCTTCGTCAGTGACAAACCCCACGAAGGATTTTCCGTCCTTCAAACTGAAGACGTTCGTTGCAAATCCCTGGGCAATCGTTTTGTTGGGAACCAAGATGGATTCGGCGAGTTCGTTACGACGATAGGTTTCCGCGATGTTGCCAAGGTAAGGTCCCTTCTGTTTTTCGTTCTGCGAAACAGTGTGGCAGGCATTGCAGGTGGCTCGCGCGAAGACCGCTTGACCGAGTGAAATATCCCCCTTGTGAGCGGTGACTTTCTTTAAGGCCTCCGCTGGTTTGAGAGTGGCGATCTTGGGAGTTCTATCGGCTTCGGGAGCTTGGATTTTCAAGCGCCCGGCAGCATCCTTCGCGGCCTTCGCGACTGCTTTGTCGGGGTCACTCAGAGCAACCCGGATGCGGTCGTTGATGAGCGGGCTGCGAAGATCGCGAGCGGCATTCATGAAGGCGATCTTCTGCTTCGGATCAGACCAACCTTTGTCGATCGCCTTCTGCGACATCTCACGTGACTCGGGCGAGCCACCCTTCCGGGAGGCGAGCTGGATCACGGCCATGGCGGCCCAGTTTCCTTCCGGAGTGCCGGCCTTCTCAGCGACCAATGTTTCGAGAGCGAGGTGATGGTTCTCAAGCTTGGGTGCCTTGAGAAAATGATTCCGAGCAGCTCCGGATTGTTTGCCAGCCCCTTTCACCTTGCTGATGTTGATGAGGGCTTGAATAGAGGCCGCGACGGCTTCGGGGTGGTCGGTCTGCACGAGAATTTTCACGGCATCGGAATGAGCAGCGGGGCCGGACTCGAAAGTTTGAGCACCTTTGATGACGAGTGGAAGGGCGCGCTCGGGGATGCTGCTCGCTGACGCAATCTGAGTGATCGCAACAGGAATGAGTTTGTCGTCCTTGAGCGCGAGGTCGATGATACGGTCGAGGGCATCGTTGGCAGGGATGCGATTCTTGTTGAACTTGGTGAGGATGAAGGCCGCTTCCGCGGCGGGAGCATTATCGAGAATCGCCTTCAAGGTGGTGAGGATGCGTTCGGATTGCTCCCAGGTCGCGAGTTGGTAATAGGGCCCGCGGGTGTCGGGCCGGGTGCCCCAGGAATCGCCCTTCCACTCGCCGTCCTTGTAATAGAGACGGGCGAGGGTGGAAAGAAGCGGCCGGCGTTTCTCGAGGGATTTCTCAGAAGTGAGACGCTTGATCAATGCGTCAACGACCTCGACTTTGTGCATCCGCATGAGTGCCCAGGCGGCCGCTTTGCGGGTCATTTCATCGTCGGAATCGATCATGAAAAACGCCGCTTCATGTGCGGACATTTTTGCCAAGGCTCGGTAGGCGGTATGGCGGATGACAGGGTCGGTATTGGCAAGGTATCTGGAGATGTATGGAGCTGCCTCGAGGTATCTCGTTCGTGCGGCTGCGACCATCGCTTCCAACACGACCTTCGAAGATCCGTTTTTGAGAGAGGCCTGGATAAGGGGAGCTGCTTTCGCAAGGGCCGCTTCATCTCGATCCCCCAGTGCCCGGAGGAGGTAGGGTTGAATTTCAGGGTGTTCACCTAAGCTCGGGAGAGCAATTGGAAGTCTGTCCGGATATCCTTTATTGAGGATGGATATCGCCGCAATCCGGGATTCTAGCGATTCGCTTTTATCCAAGACAAAGCTTCGGAGTAAGGCGGGAATTTGGGGGTCGGTTTCCCTTCGCAGGAGAGTTCTTTGGGCAGCGAGGGTGCGGATGTGGGAAGGCGATTCGAGGGCCTTGACAAGTTCCACGTTGGTCATTTTTTCTAAATCCGGCAGCGGCTTGGGCTTGTAACCCTTGGGCGTCACGCGGACGATGTAGCCTTGGTCCGGTCCGGCCCACCCGAAGGTGGCGGGGCCTTTCCAGGAGGCTTGATAGACGGCAGACATACCATCGACGTCGGCATCGGTGGGGCGGGTCACTTTGATGAATTTCTCAGGTGCGGCGCTTTCCTTAAAAGTAGCCCCATAGGGTTGCACGGTGTGGCGGAAAAGGCCGGCCTTACCCCAGTCGCAGGTGAAGGGAGCCTTGTTCCACTCATCGGGAAAGCCGGGCTCGTGGATGTAGACGGAACCGCAGCCAGAACCTCCACCGTAGTCGGCGAGGGGCTGGATGTGCTCTTTCTCAAAGTTCTTATAAAGGCGCGGGTATCCGTGATCGGAGAGGCCGGTGAAGTGGTGGAAACGAACGTCCCAGCCACCACCATCGTTGGTATTGTCGCGAGCGAACATGTCGAGAGTGGGCGACATGGGGGTTCCGAGAATGTTGCGGGTGCCGGTTGAGAAAATCTCGAGGCCGGAGCCATCGGGTCGGAAGCGGATCACGCCGCCGCCACGGTGTTGCAAGGTCCGACCATCGGTGCCGGTGGCATTCATGAAACCGAAGTCCCCACCCGCGATATAGATCCAACCATCAATGCCCAATTCGAGACCGTTGGTGGTGTGGTCGGCAGGGCGGTCCTTGAAACCGAAGGCGATGTCGGAGATGAGGCGTTTTGATTCCTCGGCGACGCCATCGTGATCGCGATCGAAGAAGACCGAGATGTGCGGCGGGTGGAGGAGATAGAGTCGGTCGTGATCCCAAATGAGTCCGCGTGGAGAATCGATGTCGCGGACAAACTCGGTGACTTGATCGGCGCGGCCGTCTTGATCGGTATCGCGGAGGCGGAGAACGCGGCCACGGTGAGCCTGACGGCCGAGGGAGCCGTTGCCATCAGACGAGACATAAAGATCCCCACCGGGGGAAGCAGCGACATAGACGGGGTAGTTGGCGGTTTGCCACGAGGAGAAAAGAGTCATCTCGAAGCCCTCGGGAACGGAAGCATCCTTAAGAATGGCCGCTTCCTCCTCGGGAGTGAGCTTGGGGATGAAGGGCTTGATGTTACCGGATTTCTCGAAGCCTTTGCCCAAAACTGCGCCCGCAGATTTGACCTGAGCGGCTGCCTTTTTATCGAGAACGGGGAAGAGCTTCAGCAGTCCTTTTTCACCAGTGAGGCGGAGTTCCCAAAATGCGGGCCATTTGCCAGATTCCTGTCCGAGGGTGGTGACGCGGAGAAACTTGATATTTTGGGCGTTGAAAGTGTCTTTGGTATCAGATTTGCGCTGATTCCTGGAGCCATCGTAAGCCATGGCCCAGATCTTACCGTCGAGAGAGGTTTCGATTTTGTAGTGATACCACTGGTTGCGGACCTCCCAGAAAATCTCTGCGGAAGTTACGGTCGCGGGATTCTCAAATTCCAGTTGAAGCCAAGCGGGGTGATTTTCTCCGTTGGCAGTCCAGCGGGTTTTTTCGTCGCCATCGATGGCTTTCCAAGGGTAGTGACTATCGCTAGTTTGAGTGGAAGAAGCGGTGAGTTTCACTTTTACGGCATCCTTGGGAGGATCGCTGAAAACGGTCTCTACCTTCTTGGCCTTAACACCCATCTCCGAAATGACATTGGAGCCGGTGTAGGGCTTCAGGTAGTCGTCGTTGAGTTGCCCGGCAGCCCAGAGAAGCCCACGAGTGACAAGATCAAGATAGCGGGGATCTTCGACCGTATCGTTGTTGTGCCCAATGGTGGTGGAAAATGAAGGAGCTCCCTGCTTGGTGTTGGTCCAGGCGACAATCGCGGAACTTTCGCGATCGCCGTTTTTCTGGGTCGCAAAAGCGAGGGGTTCAGCGTCGTAGATTTTGCGATTGTTATAAAGCTCTTCGTTCTTGGTGACCCAATCTTCGAGGGGTTTGGTGATGGGATGCTCGGGGTTGGTATAAGCAATTTCGAGGGGTTTCTGCGGACCGTGCCCGGTTGAGTGGAGGCCAAGGTGCTTGGGCCACTTATCGGTGCCATTGCGGAAGGAATGCATCGCGCAATGGAGGTGGACCGCCGGGATGGTTTTGTGCACATTGAGAATGTTCTCCATCACCTTGAGATCCTTGTTGGAAGCCGCACATTCATCGTGAATGATGATGTCGTACCCCTTCGCCCAATCGGGGTTGTCGTAAATTGGGAGCGGTGGGTTGGTCGACCTGTCGCGCGTCCAGACGACATCAACTCGGACGTTGGCGCGTTCCTGGATGCCTTTGAAGAGGATTTCGTGCTGCTTGACGTAATCGTGGCAGCAACCACCGGCAATCAAGAGAGCCTTGAGGGGGCGAACAGGTTCGGCTGACGAAGGTTCCTTTTCCTGGCCATTGGCGAGAAAGAGGGAACCAAGAGCCGCGACGGCAAGGAAAAGTGGAAGAAGACGCTTCATAAAGAGGAATAGTTCGTGGAATGCCGGCAGGATCTTTCAGTGCCCAGTTGTGAATTTGCCGAAGTCGCATCGAGTGAGAATAAATTCGTGTATGTTGCCCCCGAAACTGGGTCAAAAATCTCTGCTGCCGGGACATCGTCGGAGTAGAGAGGGTTTCTTCCTCCCACCGAAGCATCAAAGGTCCCCGGTGATGTATTGTTAAGCGCTGCTGCCACCAAGCCATCATTCACGGCACCATCCTGACCACACCGGCCAGCGGAGAACGTTACACTGCCTACTTCCGGACAACTTTCACCGTTCCTGACGATGTCAAGTTGGTCATCACGGCCCGGGGCGTGGGCGGTTCGGAGAGGATTGTTGTGAGTGATATTCTCTTCTCAATCACGGTTATCAACGCCAACGATACGGACGAAGATGGCATGCCCAACGACTATGAAACCGTCAATGGGCTTAATCCCAATGACGCATCCGACCGAGACACTGACCGTGATGGAGACGGGCGCTCGAACTACTCCGAATTTGTGGCAGGAACCGATCCTCAGGACCCGACCTCGCTTCTCGTAATCGTCGCTTACGACCTCGCCGGCACCACCGTGAGTGCGTCTTGGAGCAGCATCCCGGGCAAAAAATACCGCTTTGAGTTCAGCACCGACCTGGAAAACTGGACCGACCTTGGCTTCGATTTCCTGGCCGCCGCCGCACCCGCAACCCAAACCGAAACTGGACCATTGAACCTCTCGGTAATCGGCGCTCCTGCCGAAGCCTACTTCCGCGTGGTGGTGGTGGAATAGGATTCCTTCAAACCTAAAATAAACGGCTCCTCCCCTCGCGGGTTGGAGCCGTTTATTGTGGAAGAAAATCGAAATCCTATTCTGACTTCACCTCCAACTTGCGATACCAGACCTTGTCGCCGTGATCCTGAAGATAAATTCGTCCGCTCAGATTGGTGGCAAAGTTCTCCTTGTCCTTGAATTTTGAATTCTTGAGAGCTTTTTTCCACTCATCGCTGCCCACCGTGACATCCACCACAAGTTTCCCGTTAAGGTAGTGCTGCAGGTGATGCCCTTTCACCACCACGCGTGAGGAATTCCAATCACCCACCGGATTGAGCTTCTTTTTGTCGTTGGCCGGGAAGAGATCATAGAGAGAGGCCGCCTGTCGCTTGATGCTCTTCACGCCATCCGGATGGGCATCGTCAAGGATCTGATACTCCGGTCCCAACTTCGCCTTGCCGTATTCGGTCACGCGGTATTTCACCCCGCTGTTCCCTTTCGGAGAAATCTTCCACTCCCAACGAAACTCAAAATCAGCGTAACTCTTTTCGGTGAATAGATCCCCGCCCTTCCCCTTACGATGAAGGACCCCTTTTTCAGCAATCCAGCCACCTTCTGTCACCGCTTTTCCTCCGGAATTCGTCCATCCCTTTAAGGTCTCTCCGTCAAAAATAGAGACCCACTTTCCCTCCGCAGCAGAGGTGGAAACAAGGGCGGCCAGTGCGAGCGTGTGGATAAAGCATTTCATCTGATAAGAAGAAACGGGGCCGAAGGGCCAAAGTTTTCATCCACTCCTTAACTTGCCATCCTCAATATCGAGTCCAGACTAGAGATTATTCGTATGAAAATCCTCCTCTTGCTCTCCCTCACCACCCTCCTCCTTCCCGCGGCCAACTGGACCCAATGGCGCGGACCCACCCGTGATAGCAGTATTCACAAAGGCGCCGCCCCCTGGCCAAAAAGCCTCACAAAAGATAATCTTAAACTCCTCTGGTCCACCGACCTCGGCGAAGGCTACGCCAGCCCCATCATCGCCGATGGAAAGGTCATCACCGTCGAAACTCTCAAAAAGAAGGAGGAAATCGTCCGCGCCTTCGACCGCAAAACCGGCAAACCTATCTGGGACGCCACCTGGGCCGGTTCGATGCGTGTTCCCTTCTACGCCGCTAAAAATGGCTCCTGGGTTCGTTCCACTCCTGCCACCGATGGCAAAACTCTCTTCGTCGGAGGCATGCGCGATGTCCTCGTCGCCCTCGATCTCTCCACCGGAAAAGAAAAATGGCGCCGCGACTACCCCGCCGAAGAAAAAACACCCCTTCCCTCTTTCGGCTTCGTCTCCTCCCCCCTCCTCGACACCGATCACCTCTACGTCCAAGTAGGCACCGCCCTCCGCAAAATTAAAAAGAGCAACGGCGACACCATCTGGCAGGCCCTCGCCGATGAACGCTCCATGTTCGGCAGCGCCTTCTCCTCCCCTTACCGCGCCAAAATCCAAGGCGTCGACCAAATCCTGGTGCAAACCCGAAACCTCCTCGGCGGCATCCTCCCCTCCAACGGCAAACCCGTCTGGTCCACCCCCGTGAAAGCAATGCGTGGCATGAACATCCTCCCACCCACTCCCATCGGAAATAAAATCTTCACCGCGTCCTACGGCGGAGGTTCCTTCCTCTACGACATCACAAAGGACCAAAAAACTCTCTCCGTCAAAGAACTCTGGAATGATGATAAACGCGAAGGCTACATGTCCTCACCCGTCGTCATCAACGGAAAAATCTACCTTCACGGCCGCGACGAACGCTTCCACTGCCTCGACCCCGACTCCGGCAAAACCCTTTGGACCTCCGAAGACAAATTCGGCAAATACTGGTCAATGGTCACTCAAGGTAAGCACATCCTCGCCCTCGACGAACGCGGCATTCTCCTCCACATCGAAGCCAACCCAAAAGCCTTCAAGCTCCTCTCCCAAATCGAACTCGACACCCCGGCAACCTGGGCTCACCTCGCGGTATGCGATAACGAACTTTTCGTCCGCCACCTCAAAGGCCTTCAGGTTTACAAGTGGAAGTAAGCGCTTACTTCTTCGGCTGATTGAATTCCGGCTTCTCCATCGAGGCCGTCTCAACCTCGCTCTCACCGAGGATATACCGGAAGCCCTCAACCCACATCTTAAGAATCTCGGGGTTGTGAAAGACCTCCTTATTGTGGCCAAAGGCGCTCACAAAAACACGCCCCTTGCCATATTCCTTCACCCACGCCAACGCATAGTCGTTATCCTTCCGGCTCCCCTTGCGCTTTCCATTTGCCTCGCTGTTCATATCCAGCGACATCAAGACACGCTGCTTTGAACGGTCGAAGTCTTTATAAAGATAGAGCTCATCCTTCAGCTTGAAGCCCTTCCCTCCGTGCACCTCCTTCACAATCGCGTGTCCGGGATCTTCATTGGCAATATCCCAAGTCCCGCCAGCTCCCCAGGGATGGCCATTAAAATTCCCACCGATCATCTCGGTGTATTCCGGCCAACCCCCATCGGTCGCCGAGTGAATCGCAAAAACCCCGCCCCCGTTCTTCACGTAACTGATCAAGGACGCCCGCTGAGCCTCATCCTTTAACCCCTTCTGAATGTGGGTATTGTTATTGAAGCAGATCGCATCAAACTTCTTGATATTCTCAGGCTCAAAATTTGAGAGATCCTCCGAGAAGGTCACGTTAAAAAGGCCCGTCTTCTTGCCCATCACCTTGAGCATGGTCTCGCCAATCTCGATCGAACCATGCCGGAATCCATAGGGTTTTGAGAAACACAGAATCTCATGTTTCTTCTTCGGTGCCTCGATCTTCGGCATGCTTGCCTCCACCAATTCGGCTTCAGACTGTTTCTTATCGTTGGCCGCAAAAAGGCCCAACGCCAGGACCGGAAGGATCGCGAGAAAGAGAGAGTTTTTCATAAATTCAACCAATCCTACCGCCCGAGTCTCCTTTTTCTTTCGCCCTCCGGTCCATCCGCGCTGGGAGACAACAGTTGAACTCCCAATCCAGGGGCCCAAACCACCAGCCCAGCCCAAAGGCCTAGGGGCCCTCTCTCCTCTTACCAATCGATGAAACACGTGAACGACTTCACCGTTCGATCCAAACGAAAACTACCCGGTCATCTTCGAGTAAACAATCGCCCACACAATCAGGCCCCCCACGATTCCGAGAAAAATCCGACCGGACTTCTTCTCGGCGACTTTACAAAGCACTCAAAGCATATTTAAAGATCGCCCGGCCCTCACCAAACGCAAGTCGTGACATTTAGGATTTCAGATTCCGACCTTTACCGTTTAAACAAAGCCCGTGCCAGTTTCAGACTACATCGTCACCATCGGACTCGAGGTTCATTGCCAGATCAAAACGAACACCAAGATGTTCTGCGGGTGCAAAACCTCATTCGCCGACGAGCCGAACACCCACACCTGCCCCACCTGCCTTGGTCTCCCCGGCGCCCTCCCCGTTCTCAACGAATTCGCCATCGAACGCACCATCCTCTCCGGAATGCTCCTCGGCTGCTCAACCCCGCCCACCGTTGTCTGGGACCGGAAAAATTACTTCTACCCCGACATGCCGAAGGATTACCAAATCACCCAGATGGACCTTCCTCTCTGTCTCGGCGGCGGCGTCCCCCTCTACGATCACAACTACCCCAAGGACGCCCAGAAAAACATCCCAAACCCCGGCAAGATCGTCGAACTCAACCGCATTCACCTTGAGGAAGATGTCGCCAAGTCCACCCACCTCGCCAACTCCACCCTCATCGACTTCAACCGCGCCGGCACTCCGCTCATGGAGATCGTCACCGAACCCGACCTCGACTCCGCCGAAGAAACCTTCGCCTATCTCAAGTCCCTCCAACAAATCCTCATCGCAGGTGGCATTTCCGACGCCGATATGGACAAAGGGCAAATGCGTTGCGACGTCAACATCTCCGTTCGCAAAAACCCTGAGGACAACCTCGGCACCAAGATTGAGCTCAAGAACATGAACTCCACCTCCGCCGTGCGCCGCGCCATTTACTACGAGGTCGCACGCCAATGCGAAGCCCTCGACAACGGCGATACCCTCGTCCAAGCCACTTGGCGCTGGGACGAAGACCTCGGCGAAACCCAGGAAATGCGCACCAAGGAAAACGCCCACGATTACCGCTATTTTCCCGACCCCGACCTCCTCCCCGTCACCACCGCCGCCTACGTCAAAAAAGTCCGTCCCCTCGTCCCCGAACTCCCCCACGAAAAATCCGCCCGCTTCCAAGAGGAACTGGGTCTCACCCCCTATGACGCATCGGTCATCACTTCCGATATTCAACTCGTCTCGTGCTTTGAGGCCACTGTCCAATCAGCAAAGGCACCCGGAAAAAAGGTCGCCAACTGGATCATCAACAATCTCCTTGGCCTTCTCAACGAAAAGTCCGTCGAGATTAAAGACTCCCCCGTCACCCCTGAAAAGCTCGCCGAGATCCTCAACCTCATCGAAGCCGGCACCGTTTCAAACAACCAGGCCAAGGAGCTCTTCACCGCCCTCTGGGAGGCTCCCGAAAAAGACCCGGCCGCCTTAGCCAAGGAAATGGGCTTCGAACCCGCCGACACCGGAGCCATCGACGCCCTCATTGATGAAGTCATCGCCGACAACCCCGACAAAGTCGCCGAAATCCAAGGCGGGAACGACAAGCTCCTCAACTTCCTCACCGGTCAGGTCATGAAAGCCTCCAAAGGCAAAGCCAATCCAAAGATCGTCACCGAAGGACTGCGGGACAAACTGCTTTAGAAGGATTCCCGAAAGCATCTAGATGCCTGATCGCGAACCTTGCAAAAGAAGACCTCGAAGTCATCGGCGCAGGTGGGCTAACCATCAATGCCCATGGCTTCACGAGACTCACCACCGATGCCGACCTCATCGTTCGGAACGACAGATCAGGAAAAGGTTTCGGCTGCCCTGGTCAAACTCGACTTTATCGAAAGTAGGAATACGAAAATTGCCACAAGATTTCGCCACACCCGCGATACGGTGCCGCACGTCGATCTTCTTTGGTCAGAGGATTCAACTCCGCCACCACTCCCAGATGGAGAACCCTTCATCTAGAAGGAGTAAAGGTGGAGTTTCGTAAATAATCTCGCAACCCCTCCCGAGACCTTTCCCCTTGGCATGCTCGTTTCCAATTCGAGGAGCTGCTCTTCATCTTTTCCCAACACCTGACGGACCAATAATCACCGTAAAGACAGGGTCGAAATCCAAAATCTCGGACCGCCCAAAAGACCGGAACAACAC
>Ga0308005_10000664_pt1 | contig 12304 bp, 6 predicted proteins | sample Neamet67_FD_203142 | JGI IMG/M metagenome (GOLD analysis project Ga0308005, IMG submission 203142) | Marine microbial communities from water near the shore, Antarctic Ocean - #67 | ecosystem: Environmental > Aquatic > Marine > Unclassified | place: Southern Ocean | collected 2014-06-07 | reverse complement strand
CGTTGAGCGGGGCCGGGATCCGTCGCGGTGCTCCGCTCGCCTTAGCGTGGCGATTTTTTCCTGACCTATCTTTCCAAGAAAGGACGGTATTCACACTGGGCTCGGTCTCGACATACTCGGCATCGAGGTGAAGTTGCAGGCCGCTCTTCACCGGCAATTCGCCGAGCGGCGAACTCTCTTTTTCCAGTAACGCGAGCCAATCACGAAACGCTTCGCCCTGCGCCCCATCGGGATCTGTGAACTCCGGTCGGACTCGCGCTGAGTCGAGTTTCTGCCTTGCGTCCGTGGTCAACTCTTCGAGTTCCGCGAGACGCGCCTTGTTCTGCGGTGTTACAACCTTCAGCAGTGGTGGCAGCGGTTTGTTGTGATAGCCACTCTGTCCGCCCGCGCCAATCTCACCCTCCACGCTGTTAAAAAAGGCGTAGAGCTGGTAGTATTCCTTCTGCGAAATCGGATCGTATTTGTGATCATGACACTGTGCACAACCGACGGTTAATCCGAGAAACACCTGCCCAGTCGTATTGGCGCGATCGACCGCGTAGGTGACATAAAACTCGTCCGGGTCAGCGCCACCCTCCTCATTGAAAGTAACGCAACGGTGAAATCCTGACGCAATCCGTGTCTCCTCGGTCGCATCCAGCAGCAGATCGCCAGCCATGTTTTCGACGATGAACTGATCGTAGGGTTTATTTTTGTTGAATGCGTTGATCACGTAGTCGCGATACGGCCACATCGACCGGTCGGAGTCGTTGTGGTAGCCGTTGGTATCTCCGTAACGCGCCAAGTCGAGCCAGTCCTGCGCCATGCGCTCTCCGTAGTGAGGCGATTCTAACATTACATTAATAGCACCTTCGTAGTCCCCGATACCGTCGGCTAGTTCTGTCGGCGAGGGTGGCAGCCCACGCAGATCGAGGGAAATCCGGCGCAACAGAGTTTCAGGCGCGGCCTGTTCGGACGGCCGCATGCCCTGCTCTTCGAGACGGGCGAGAATGAAATGGTCGATCGCGTTACGCGGCCAATCCGCAGTCCTCACCGCAGGCAATGCCGGTTTCCGCACCGGTTCGAATGCCCAGTGCTGTTCGTAGACCGCCCCATCCGCGATCCATTTTTTCAGTGCAATTTTCGCCTCTTTGGACGGTCGTTTTTTGAACTTCGGCGGCGGCATCACCTCGTCTGGATCGTCGGAAAATATTCGCCTGATGACCTCGCTGGCAGCGATCTCACCAGGCACAATCGCACGCGCTCCCGATTTCAACTCGGCCAGCGCAGAATCACGTTGGTCGAAACGCAGACCGGCTTTACGTGCCTTCTCATCCGGCCCATGACAGGCGTAGCAGTGATCCGCGAGCAGCGGCTGGATCGACTCGCCGTAGTCTCCCGGCACAGCCCCCGCGCTCGAACCGATGATCATCGTAGCCGCTACCGCGAGCGTAGATCTAAATCGACTCATAGGGTTCCTTCACGATGAAGAGCTCGATGCTCTTCATTGTTTGTTAGATTTCGATTCCCGCTCCAGCTTGCCTCCTCCTGCCTCCTCCTTCGCCTCCTTGATCAGTTTACCTAAAGCCAGGTCCAGATCTCTTCCCCGCAGATCCACATGCCTAATCACTCCTTTGTGATCCAACACGTAGACGGTAGGCCAGCCTACAATCTCCCACTTGCCGGATATCTCACCTCCCACTTTCTCGTCCCGAAAATTCCGCCAGGTTACCGTGCCATCCTTCACCAACTTCGAGAGTGTTTCCGGAGGATCTGTGTTCACTCCCACCACCGCAAATGGTTCATTTTTCCACTTCTCAACAAGCGACCGCTCGTGTGGAAGCATGGCCCGGCAGGGCCCTCACCAGAATCCCCAAAAAGGTAAGAGTACGACCTTCCCTCGATACTCGCTTAGGCGGAATTTATCCCCGTCATGATCGACCCCTGCAATCTCCGGGGCCTCACAACCCACCACCAAATGGGTGACCTTAAACAACATCTTCTCGACCCGCTTCCCGAGTTGTTCATTCAAGCTCTCTTCTTTCCCCAGCTTTTCTAATAGACCCACCGCCTCCTGGTTCCCCGCAGCACGCTCCGCATCTGTAAGAGTCAAGTTCCTCTCCGCATCCATTGCCACCAACGACGCGAGTTCAAATCTTGCTTCCTGTTGCAAGCTTCCCTTGTCCATCTTGCCTATCACCGCCTCCAACTGCTGCTTCTCCCCGAAAAAACCCAACACCCTCACATACTTCAACATCAAACGATCGTTCCGAGGTACTGACGACACGACCTCCCCCACTCGCTTCCTCTCTTCGGCTCCCCCATTCTCGATCACCCACCCAATGACCTGATCCACTCCCTCTTCAGTCAAATCACCCGTCACCAGATCGAGCACCTTCATCGCCTCCAACTCTCCATCTTTAGACTCACTCACCAATTTTTTTGCCTCCTTCACGCCATCTCCAAGACCCGGCCCTATCGCCAATCCTATGATCGCTATCACCAATCTCGCTGTCATCTTTCCATCCTGCCAATTATCGACCGACAAAGAAACATCTAACTCCCCTATCCGAGCCTGAGCCCATCGCTCCAGTAAATTGACACCCGGAAGTGAAGACCTGCTTGTTGGCAGGGAGAGCTCCCCTTTTCAATCTTGAGTTTATGCCGCTCACGTAGAATGCGGTTCCCCTGTCCATCGGACGATAGCTATTTAATCAGATGGATGCGGTCACTCTGGGGAGTGGGAACTACGGTAGTTCCCCCCCCCGGCCATTGGACTTTTACTTCTTGAATCTGGGTCTCTTGTCCTAGACCGAAATGGGCGGTCGGCGCATCCTGGCTGAGGAAGGCGTCGCCAGCGGAAATGGGATGCACTTGAGTTCCCTTGGCGGTTTCCAAGGTCACGGTGGCCCCGAGAACCGAGCGGCCAGGGGAAGATTGGAGGACAAATTCGACCCAATGATTTGGATTTTTGGCAGGCTTGAGTCGGTTCAGGTAGAGGTGCAGCTTTGACTGAAACCCCCGACCGAGGAAGGTATATTCGCTGACCAGCAAGTCAACCCGTCCATCATGATCAAAGTCCTCGGTGAGGGCGATCCGTGAGTCGTATTCAAAGCTTACACCGAAGAGGAAGGCGATGTTTTCAAAATTCCCTCCACCAAGGTTCAGCTTCAGATGATTGTGCTCATAGCCGTTCCAGGAGATCAGCCCTTTGTTCAGTTGCTGCATTGAACGAGCGAAGACTGGAACGAGGGCGGGGTTCTCGTGAGATCCCCCGGCATAGAGATCTTGGCACCAGTAGTTACTGCAATAGTCCCGTGAGGATTTCCCACTACGGAAGCCGTTGGCGATGTAGACATCGCGGGTTCCATCATTGTCGAAGTCGAAAGCGCTCGATCCCCACGACCAACCGGTGCGAGCGACCTGACTATTGGTGAGACTCTGGACAAATCCGTTTCCCTTGCGGAGATACATGCGATTTCCGTAGCCCATCGCAGCGCGGAAGGTGCGGTAGTCTTTCCGATCCTCGCGGCCCAGACCGAGACTATCAAGACGACGAGCAGTGCTGCTGCTCATGCCGATGGCCAGAAGATCAAGACGCCCGTCGGCATCAAAATCGGCGATGCTCTGGCCCATGCCGAAAAGCCGGTTGGGTCGAAACTTGTCTGAGATGTCAGAAAACTTGCCTCCTCCATCGTTCTCGTAAACATCGATGCCCGCGTAGTCGCTGACTACCGTCAGATCCAGGTCCCGGTCGGCATCGAGATCGACCAGAGTGGCGCTGTAGGTGCGGCGGAACCGTTTGCTGCCGAGTCCGGATTGGGCCGTGACGTCGGAAAACTTCCCTGCGTCATTCTGTAATAAGTAGGATGGGAAGCCATCATTGGCGTCATAGAATGGCGTAGGCATCTGGCCTTTGACGTAGGACGGCTTGTATTGGGTGAGGAAGAGGTCGAGATCATGGTCGCCATCGATGTCGCCAGCGGTTAGCGCCATCGGTGCGAGAAGTTGATCGTCCTGAAAGATCACTTGGCCGGGATCGGGAAACGTCCCGCCTTTGGCTCCGAGATAAACGGTGAGTCCCTGTTGTTTGACTACGGTGACATAGTCGACCTGTCCGTCGCCGTTGATGTCGGCAAGAAGTCCGCACTCTTCCTGGGCTTTCCAGTGGGTGAGGAAGGCGCTGTCAACCAACTGGGGCTTGGCGTTGGTCAATTGGTTGTCGTAGCGCCGGTTCCATCTGGGAATGATGATCTCGGCATCGCCGTCTTGATCGAGATCACGGAGGAGCACGGGGTGAGCGCTTTGGAATTCGTTTTCCCGTCGCTCAAAAGTGGCTGCCCGGACGAATCCCGCCTGGAGAGCGGCGCGAAGAACACTTAATTGCCTTACCTCAATTTCCTGGGCCTTGATCTGCGATTGATCCGGAGCTTCCGCCCAGACTACCCGGGCTTGGCCGGTTACCGTGAGACGTTGGCCGCCGGTTTGGGCGCGATTCTCCAGGTTTAGGAGGAAATCGATCTGAGATTCAGCGGCTTTCTTCTCCGTCGCTTGTTGGAAAGCGCTGTGGTGGAATTCGCATTCGAGGAGTCGAAAGCCATTCGATTCAAAGTCTTTGACCCATGCCGCGAACTGCTTCCGATTCAGGATGCGGGAATTGGAAGCATCGAAGGTGCGCTTCTCTATGCCAAGCGCGAGCTGCGTGCGCGATGCTTCATTGGGCAACGTCCAGCGATCACACTGAATCTCACGAAAAACCGCTGCCGCTGAACCGGAGCGCACCGCACGGAGGTTGTCCCACAACCGCGTGATCGAGGCTTCGTAATTCTGCGCGACTTGCTCTGGTGCCCAAATGGTTTTGGCCAGGGTTTCGCGCTCTTTAAGAAGTTTTTTCGCAGTCGGGGTCAATTCCTGCCCACCACTGAAGGAAGCGCTCAGAACTAGTCCGATCAACGGTGCCAGAATTAATGAAGGACAGCGCATTCACAAACAAGTTTGAAGCCTGGAGACAACCCGGACAAGACCAAGAGCCGTCATTCCTTGATCACCCGGATATAGAGAACGTCTGGTGCGGGGGCGGCCTGGGAGAAAGGAATAGTGAACGAGGTCTCTTCTCCGCCACTGGCCAGACCGTCGGTAACTTCTTCCCACTCCACCATGTCAGGGCTCGTTTCGATGATAAAGTTTTCTCCGGCGTTCGAACTCCAGGTGACCTCGACGGACTGATTGGGCCCGGCTTGGTAGTGGATGTCAGTGATGACTAAGTCGCTCTGCTGTCCCCCGAATGCGCCAAGTAACTCCCAGTAGCCTTCCAGTGGATTCGTTTCCGGTTCTCTTTGTGCGGTGAAGGCGAAGTCGGGGGCTTCGTCACGGCCGCGATAGATGTAGAGCGAGACTCCGGCATCTCCAGTCGTTTCCCATTGGAGGAATTCCAGGTCGTGGAGGCCTGCCTCAAGTTCGATCTCGATGATCTGGATGTCTCCGGATCGGTTGGCGGCCTCTCCGACGATGTCATCATCGATCAAGAGCGAGAACCCATCGTCGCTGCTGCAAATGAACGTGGTCAAGCCAGCGGTCACGAGATTAAATTGTCCGACTGAGCGGATGAGAAAGTTGTCCCGTGCTCCGAAGCCATCGTTCTCGTTGTCCCAAAGCGGGTAGGGTCTGGCGCTTTCGATCAGGATGGGAGGTAGTGATCCATCGTGAAAATTGATGAAAGGGGTTTCCGCTTCGATACTGGTGAACCCATCCTGATCGGGATTTTCGAGAATCTCTTCAACGGAAGAAAAATCCAGGATCTCAAAACTCTCGTTGGTCCAAATGTGGGTAGTGAGGAAGACCCCGCCGCCGAGAATGTTGGAGGGGAGTGCCCCAGCCACTGTTGGATCCGTTCCGCCGGATATTTCCAGGCCATCCAGCGCGCTGTCTCCGTCGGTATCTGCGATGTTCGGTGAAGTTCCAGGTTGGGAACCCGGCTTATTCGGATCGTAGGCGAGGGTCGGGTTTTCCACCGCGTCGGACAGCCCATCGAAATCAGTGTCTGCGCGGAGCGGGTGGGTTCCAGTGTCGTCCGGGCTCACATAGACCCCCGTCTTCGTTTCCACGCCGTCTTGGAGGCCGTCTTCATCGGTGTCGTCTACCTTTGGAAACGTGCGGAGGGCGAACTCTTCGAGGTTGGTCAGGCCATCACTGTCCGGATCCTCAGCTGAATCATCGACTCCAACATTCAGACCGTGGGTCGTCTCCCAAGCGTCATCCATCCCATCGGAGTCGTCATCGGTCAGACCGGGAATGACTGGCGGGAGCGGATTGACCAGACGGCCCGGGACTTTGACATTGTCGAAGGCGATCCATCCCCAGCCCCCGGAGGAGGAATCGAACACATCCACGGTGTAGGTCTCGGTGGCGCTGACATGGGGTGCGAGTGCCTCCTCTCCGATGACGACTTCCTGGTAGAGGTCGTCATCCGTGCTGCGTGCCCCGGTTGCTACATAGGTGTCGTCACTGACCCTTCGGAGTCCGAAGCCATGGACTTTGCTGCCCCCCGCTGCATCGGTGGAAGCAGCGAGATCGGAGGGCGCCGCGGGCAAAGCACCGTGGGCGCTTCCGCCAACAATGGAAATCGCGAGAGAGCCTTCGTCGAGATAGAACTCCGGTGAGCGCGCCAGCATGGTGCTGTGTTCGCCATCCCTAGTGTTATTGCCATCGGCATTTTCGAACTCGAGGGGCATGACCTGATAATCCCCACTTGCCGGAACGGGAAAGTTCGAGCCGTTCTCTGAAGACTCGTTTGTCGGGGTAAATGCGTGGGGGAGTTCGGTATCAGAGAGAAAGGTAGTCCATCCCTGGCGCGAGCCATCTTCGAAATCAAAGATGATCTCGGAGGCTTCTACCAGCGTGCCTGGCACCACCACCTCGTCAAAGGCAATCCATCCCCAACCACCGGAGGAAGAATCGAAGACATCGATGGTGTAGGTTTCCGTGTCACTGATATGGGCGGCCAGATCGGTGGCCGGGACGACCACGTTCTGGTAGATGTCATCGTTAGTGCTGCGTGCGCCGGTCACGACATAAGTGTCATCACTGACTCGGCGAAGGCCGAAGCCCTGGACCTTGCTTCCTTCTGCTGCATCGGTTGACTCAGCGAGATCGGAAGGCTTTGCCGGGAGCGCTCCATGAGCATCTCCGCCCACGATGGCGATGGAGAGCTCGCCCTCGGTCAGGAGAAACTCGGGCGAGCGGGCGAGCATCGTACGATGCTCTCCGTCGCGGGTGTTGGTGCCATCCGCATTCTCGAACTCTAGGGGCATCATCTGGTAGTCGCCGCTCGATGGAACCGGGAAGATCGAACCATTCTCCGAGGGGTCATTGGTAGGAGTGAAGGCATGGGGGAGATTGGTGTCCGAGAGGAAAGTGGTCCATCCCTGAGTCGTGCCATCCTCAAAGTCGAAAACGACTTTCGGCGGCGGAAGCTTTCCAGGCACGCTGACGTTGTCAAAAGCGATCCATCCCCAGCCCCCGGAGGAGGAATCGAACACGTCGATGGTGTAGGTTTCAGTGTCGCTAATGTGGGCGGCGAGATCGGCTGGAGGCACGACGACCTTCTTGTAGATGTCATCATTCGTGCTGCGTGCGCCGGTCACGACATAAGTGTCATCACTGACTCGGCGAAGGCCGAAGCCCTGGACCTTGCTTCCTTCTGCTGCATCGGTTGACTCAGCGAGATCGGAAGGCTTTGCCGGGAGCGCTCCATGAGCATCTCCGCCCACGATGGCGATGGAGAGCTCACCCTCGGTCAGGAGAAATTCAGGCGAGCGGGCGAGCATCGTACGATGCTCGCCGTCGCGGGTGTTGGTGCCGTCCGCGTTTTCAAACTCCAGCGGCATCATCTGGTAGTCACCGCTGGATGGGACGGGGAATATCGCATCGTTCTCCGAAGGCTCGTTCGTCGGAGTAAATGCGTGGGGCAATTCGGTATCAGAGAGCACGGTGGTCCAGCCCTGGGTAGTCCCATCTTCGAAATCAAAGAATAGCTGCTGGGCGATTGCGGTTTGCGAAACGAAGAGCAAAGAAGCGAAGAAATAGAGAAGGGATTTAAGTCGCTTTAACATCCACTGACTTTCGGAAAATCAGGAGACTAATGTCAACGTAGAACCTCGTTTTGTGCATGAAAGAACAAATGACGCCGCGAAAAAAACCTCAAGGAACCCAGTCCATGGTGCGTGAGAAAAGGGGTGACTCTCAAATCTTCATTTCTAATGATTCACATAGCAAGTAAACTGCACCCCTAGAGTGCTCGATAGAACATGAGTAACAAATGGCTAAACTCTGAAATCGACGGTCCTCGGGGAATGAATTGTTATTAGTTATTTGCCATTTATCATTGGCGAACATGCAGTTTGTCGAGATCGAGATTACTACTCATTCGTTCAGGGCATGCCGTTGAAAGTGGGGCTAATTTATCCAATGGACCGTCGGATCGTCAACCGCCGATACGTCATTCTGGGCTTTACGATCCGTGGGAATCGAGAAAGAATTGTTTGAATTCACCAAAAGATGCGCCCCATGCGAATGATCAAACTCTGCCTCCTTGCGCTCGCTGCCGTCTTGGCAGCGACGCCGTCCGCGCCCGCTGCCGACCCTGTGCTTGCGCCTCGCGAAATGCCGGCGGCCGCGACCAGGAAAATCGATTTTTCCTCCGACATCAAACCGATGCTCGAGCGCAGTTGCACCAAGTGCCATGCCAATGGAAAGCGCAAAGGTGGCTTCGACATCGACCACATCCACTCGTTCCTCGCCGGCGGCGAAAGCGGGCCGGCGGTCGTCTCAGGGAAGAGCGCCGAGAGCCTACTCATCAGGCTGGTACTCAGCAACGATCCCGATGATCACATGCCCTCGAAAGGCGACTCGTTGACGATGGAAGAGGTCGCCACCATGCGGGCGTGGATCGATCAAGGACTCCAATGGGAGAAGGGGTTCACCTTCGCGAAATTCCGCAATGCACCAGTGGAGCCGCGCAAGGTTGCGCTTCCTGATGGACCGGAACCCAACCCGGTGGACCGGCTGTTGGCACTCTATCCCAAGGGGCACGAACTCGATCCGGACGCTGTCATCAGCGATGCAGCCTTCGCGCGCCGAGTCTTCCTCGATACGATCGGGCTGCTGCCCACCCCGACCGAGGCGCTGAATTTCCGCAGGGACGCGCGAAGCGACAAGCGCGCCTATCTTGTTGCCGACCTGCTGGCCGACAAGCAAAACTACAGCGAGCACTGGTTCACCTTCTGGAGCGATTGCCTGCGCAATAGCATGTCGCGCTCCTACCATGGTGGGGGTGGAAAGCAGATCACCGGCTGGCTAAAGAACGCGCTTGCGGAGAACAAGCCCTACGACCAGTTCGTGCGTGAGTTGATCGACCCGGTGGAAGGCTCCAGTGGTTTCATCAAGGGCATCGCCTGGCGCGGGACGGTGAACGCCTCACAGGTGATCGAAATGCAGGCAGCCCAAAACGTCTCCCAGGTTTTTCTTGGGCTCAATATCAAGTGCGCGTCGTGCCACGATTCGTTCATCAACGATTGGACGCTCAAACAGACCTACTCGCTGGCCTCCATTTTCGCTGACCAGCCGATGGATGTTTACCGCTGTGACAAACCGACCGGGGAGAAGGCCGCGCCGGCGTTCCTCTATCCCCAGCTGGGCGACATCGATCCCGCTGCCGCGCGCGAGAAGCGCGTCGAGCAGCTGGCCGAGATCATGATCTCGCCCAAAAACGGCCGCCTCACCCGCACCGTCGTCAACCGCTTGTGGGCGATCTTTTTCGGGCGCGGGCTGGTTGAACCTGTCGACGAAATGGACAACCCGACTTGGAACCAGGATCTGCTCGACTGGCTCGCGGTTGATCTTGTCGAGCACGACTACGACTTGAAACACACGATGAACCTGATGCTCACCTCGCGAGCTTACCAGCGACCCGCCGTGCCATTCGACGCCGATGCCGAGGAGTATGTTTTCCGCGGACCGGTGGTGCGACGGATGTCCGCCGAACAGTTCCTCGACAGCCTGGACCAGGTCATTCTTGCCGGGGGCAACTCTGGCAGAGGCGAGGCGGCGCGCGGCACTGGGCGAAAACGAGCCGGGCTGCGCAAGATCGATCATCTCTTGCTCACCCTCGGCAGAACAAAGCGTGATGTGATCGTGACTCAACGCGAGTCGGTCGCTACCACGGCGCAACTTATCGAATTGTCCAACGGCAAACCGCTGGCCGAAGTGCTGGCGCGCGGTGGCAAAGCCTGGATGGAGTCGGGATTGGAGTCTGGTGTCATGGTCGACGCCCTCTTCACCAACGCAATTGGCCGAGCGCCATCCGAGCGCGAAAAACAATCCGCAGAAGAGATTATCGGAGCCCCGGCCTCAGCGCAGGGGGTCGAAGACCTGTTCTGGATGCTGGCGATGCATCCCGAGTTTCAGTTAATCCACTAACAAATCTATGAACACCAACCGCCGCGACTTCCTCTCATCCGCTTCGGCCGCAACCCTCGGGGCGCTGGCCGCTGGTTATCCTGCAACTACCGCTGCGGCTAGAGCGAAAGAGGGATCGCTCAACGCCACCGCCGACACCGTGATCGTCCTCTGGCTTGCCGGCGGGATGGCCAGCACCGACACTTTTGATCCAAAACGCTACACGCCCTACGAGAAAGGGCTCGATCCGAACCGCGTCCTCTCCACCTTCCCTTCCATCGACACCGCGGTCGACGGCCTGAAGTTCAGCCAAGGCCTTGAGAAGATCGGCGCCGTGATGGACCGCGGCACACTCATCAAAACCTACCGCGCCGCCGACCTCGGCTTTATCCTGCACAGCCGCCACCAGTATCACTGGCACACTGCCTACGAGCCGCCGCTCACGGTCGCCGCCCCACATATCGGTTCTTGGATCTCGCGCACGCTCGGGCCACTCAACCCGGATCTTCCCGCCTTCATCGACATCGGGCAGACCTTCGACGGCGGCGAGAAAGAGGCGCTCCAAGCGTTCCATACCTCCGGATTCCTCGGAAGTGAGTTCGCACCGTTCTTCCTTGTGGAACCGGACCAAGCCGTCGAGGCGGTCAAGCCGCCAGTGGGTATGAGCGACACGCGCTTCGCCAATCGCTATCAGGCTTATAAGAAAATGCTCGCCGACAGCCCGATCAGCAAACATGGCTCCGAGCACCAGCGCGAGTCGCTGTTGAGATCGGTCGACGACGCGCACCGCCTACTCTCCAACCCCAAGGCGCGACAGGCTTTCGACCTGAGCCAAGAACCAAAGGAGAGCTACGACACTTACAAAGTCGGCGGTCGCTTCGGCCTCGGTTGCCTACTAGCGCGGCGACTCACCGAGGCTGGCGCGCGCTTCATCGAAGTCACCCACGGCTACTACCCGTTCAAGTACTGGGACACGCACGACAACGGCCACTCGAAAATAAAAGAGCTCAAAGCCATGATCGACGCGCCGATCGCCCAGCTGGTGCTCGACCTCGAGGCGCGCCAGTTGCTCGACCGCACGCTGATCGTGGTTGCCAGCGAGTTCAGCCGCGACATGATGACGGAGGGAAAACCAGAGAAGAAGGTCAAGGATCAGGTCAGCATCCCGCACCGGATCGAGGGACCCCAGCACTACGGCATGCACCGCCACTTCACCGGCGCCGGCAGCGTCTTGATGTTCGGCGGCGGCGTGAAGAAGGGATTCGTCTACGGCGAGACGGCCGACGAGCGCCCCTGCACCACCGTAAAAGATCCGATCAGCACGGCGCAATTACACGCTAGTATCTATCGCGCCCTTGGCATCCCGCACGACCACCACTACGACGTCGAGCAGCGGCCATTCTACGTAACCCCTGACGGAACTGCCGAACCGGTGATGGATCTCTTTGGGTGAAGATTTGACCTAATCCGCTTCGTTGTGCGCCCGCTCCTCCAACATCTGCTGCTTCTACTCAGCTCCTGTCTTTTGATACCGCAGCCTGTTTCTGGGAAGGGACTGCCTCTGGCAAAGCCGGAGGAGGTGGGGATGTCGGACGAGGGGATGGACAGGGTTTCGGCGGCGGTTCAGAAACTGATCGACGCCAAGCAGATCGCTGGGGCGGGCAGAGCGATGCGATCTTCCGCATCTACTCCATGACCAAGGCAGTGGTGAGCGTGGCCGCCATGATGTTGGTGGAGGAGGGAAAACTCGGGCTCGACGTCCCGGCCTCCAAATACATCCCGGCTCTCGGCAAAATGACGGTGGACGAAAAAACCCAGGACTGCGAGATGACGCGGCCAAAAAAGAACTTGGCAGCGCGTGCTGCGAATC
>Ga0308005_10000655_pt1 | contig 12428 bp, 16 predicted proteins | sample Neamet67_FD_203142 | JGI IMG/M metagenome (GOLD analysis project Ga0308005, IMG submission 203142) | Marine microbial communities from water near the shore, Antarctic Ocean - #67 | ecosystem: Environmental > Aquatic > Marine > Unclassified | place: Southern Ocean | collected 2014-06-07 | reverse complement strand
CATGTATGGTAACACATGTTAATATTCCATTAACAACGCATGGTATGAGACCAGACCCATCTCATAACGGTATATCGAAAACAGTAATTGCTTCGACATATATTCCATTTTGGACCACCCCAACTCCCGTGTACAGAATCAACCAGATGCATGTTGTTGATGGAGGATTCACGAACAATTCATCTTCACGGCGAGATGTTATATCCAGGTTGGAAACCGATGACCGTTTGATACTTATCATTATCCCACCGAGCGATATAGAGAAACATCGTATATTGATTCCAGGTAATATTGGAACATGGGTGTTAAATGTATTTTCAATCCGTCAATCTGCAACAGATGAGGTAAATGAATATAATATTAAAATAGCTCAGCGAGGTATATCAGAGATTGTTAATTTCGTGCGTCCTATTACAGGGCATTCAACGATATAAGGGTTGTGTGGTATACGTTCGTGTTCCACCCCCCATTCCATTTCCATCGCATCAAATATCAATGTATCACCGGATGCGTATCCCATGAATATAATGCACTCAAACGTACTCATCAAATGATAAATTCCCCCCCTCATCCTCCACATCCTCCTCATCCGAGTCCACGACAAATCCATCTTTGAGGTACCCATGTTTGGTTTTCATCTCATCGGGGTACGCATCCAGCGCATCCTCCTCGTTCTCATCCGCATCCGCGGTATCATCCAGATTCTCAAAGCCACCAAACATATTTTCGTACATCTTCTCCCAGACATCCACTGTCAAATCACACACCCCCGACCCATTGTAGCCCACGACCAGAATGGACCCATAGAACAATACTGTGTCAATGGGAGGAGGAAGTTCCGTTTTATTTTCCGTCCCCGCCCTCCCCGTATCCTTTGCGAATATGCGAACCGTATCAATGGCAGTGGATATTTTATTTGGAACCGCTGACGAGTGACGGAGCGTGAAATCCATCGCGGACTTGAATCCTGCGCGTTTATGAAATGTCGTGTCATCTATGGACTTGGTTGATATTTGAGATGCGTCGCCGCAGCGATTGATGGTTATCATCTTGGTAAGCATGGCAGTGTATATACATGTGACGAAAACTATCTAAATGGTTTTCACGGATACAACTAAACCGTATACATCCATATAATGCCTCCTCAAAAATCTACCACGAAACGAACACATGAAACGGCCACCCCCACCGCCGCCCCAATCCCACCCACTCCATCCCCACACACGCGCGTGTACCCCAAGATCGCATCCAACCTCGTGCGCGATTCGGCAAGTAAACTGTACGATTCGTTATCGTCCAGGAAGGAAATTATTGAAATATATTCATGCAGAGGTATTTTTGAAATTGACAATTCAAAAGTGTACCGCATGAAACATGCGGATGGACCCACATCCCAAATAACCATCCATGGGATCAACATGGTGGTTGATAAAAGCACCATCACCCGAACCCCCGAATTTCAATTCCCTCGGTCCCATACATCCCGGACCATCGTGCGATCCGCATACAAAATATCAAAGAAATCCACGGTCCAATTCATCACGGAAGTATGCGAGGATGCGGACGATCCGTACATGGATTACTATTTCATCACGGACAACTACGATCAGAAAAACCACCAGATGGATATGATTGAGTTTCTAGAGATGATGGGTTGTTAATGTGTAGTATGTGGATACATTGCATCGCCACCATCGCCACACCACTACAATAATCCATTTGAAGATATCCCCCTGTATCGTATCATATGCTGTCTTGGTTATTCAAATGGCTCATCCTATCGGCCATAATCATCCTGATATCCCACTACTTGTATGAATTCTACCTCTCATCCCACAGTCCTCCTAAATTGCGCGATATCCAAAATGAGCGGAACGCCGAATATGAGATGTTGCGGAAAATGGTGGCAAATGGTGGCGAGGTGTGTCAACCAACGTACCCCCCCACATCATCCCCGCAACTCGATGTGGATCCATCGCTCCCAACCGCCCCAACCAATCAACCACCACCATCACCCAACGACAAGGATGCGTTGAAGGCATTCATGCGACAAATGAATGACGTGAATGATACGAAAGATACGAATGAAACATCTGACACAAATGATTCCACTCCAATCAGATAACACCTCAACCGAAATTGTTTGCGATGGGTACGGGTGTCACACGCACATTACGTTTCCATACTTTGCGACCCGTGTGTCGGGATCCATGTGTGGTGGAACTTAGGATACGAGCCACGCGTTGGTTCGCCGTTTCCGTTGGGTCGTTGGCGGTTGTCACCACATTGAGGTATTTGACTCCACAACATTTGGATTCGTTGGTTGACATATGTGTGTGGATTGTAACTATATAATGGTATGATACTATTATATTGTAACGATGGACGACATAACAACCGCCACACACCCACTCACCCCCTATCCCATTGACACTGACTTGACCAACCCACTATCATCCCCTATACACCTCCTATCGCCCCTCATGTACGTGGGATTCGTGTGGCTACTCCAACAATGTCCCGTGTGCCCCAAGAATACCTGCATGCTATGGTTGAGGTGGTTCCATAATATAGGCCTCTCCATCGCATCCGCCGTTATGTTGGGCTCAATGTTGATGGGACTCGCATGGGATACGCCCAAAACCGAATCCATCCACGCCCTGATATGCGAACCCATTAATATGTCCAACCCCATCGTCCGCCAATACATCCAATTTGCCTACCACACCTTCCTCTACTCCAAATATTGGGAATGGATGGATACAGTCTTCCTTCATCTAGGAGGACGTGCCATTTCCACCCTTCAGTACACCCACCACATGTCCACCGCCTTCCTGGTAGCGACGAATATGAGTGATACGTACTCACCATCCTTCGTCATTTACGGCGGCCTCAATTGTTTCGTCCACATCCCCATGTACTGGTACTTTGCTTACCCGCAAGGCTTCCTCCGCCCCTACGCCGCGTGGATAACCCGAATCCAAATCATCCAACATATCCTGTGTATTGGAGTGAGTGGGTACGGGAACTATATGATGCACGCACACAATGATTGCTACCATGGTTCTCGATATGGGATGCAGTTCGCACTGGGATTGTATGGAATGTATTTGTTCTATTTCACGACATTTTATGTGAGTAAATATTTGGGCGGTGATGATGGGGGAGGGAAGAAGAAAATGTAGTGGGTGGAGTGGGAAGAGTGACCATAAAACACTTTACATGTATTGTTATATCATATACATGTAATGACTGAATTGTATGATTCGATACCATCCTCTACCTCATCCAACATGCAATGGTGTGAACGAAACACTACAATCACCACTCAATGTTTCGCCAGTCTATGTACCAGAGAACCACTGAACACCGCATCCAACATTGGATACGTGGTGGTCGCGGGGATAGGAATGTGGCGAGCCAGTATCAATCCATTCACTCATGATATCATGTCCTGGCTAAACACTTGGATGTGCGAGATATCCATGTTACTCACGGGAATAGGAAGTTTCGCCTTCCACGCCCACGCCACCAGATCCACCCAACTCATGGACGAGTTACCATTGATCTGTATGGTCGCCGCTTACACGCGGATGAGCGGTTATTGGTTGACCCGAGCACTGGACCACACACACGGTCAATCTGACATTGAATTGTATCTGTATCGGTACCGTACGATCTTCATGGGGTACGTGGCGGTGGTGGCGGGCTGGACGCAATTGTATATAGAGACCGACCGATACATTGTATTTGAATCATTGGTGACCACCCAAGGAGTGGTATTAGTGATGATGTTATGTCGCGTCATGTGGGAACTTCCTCGGTCACGGGTACTGTTGGGTAAAGGCATCGGCTGTTTCCTGGTGGGAAAAATCGCATGGGAATACGAACGATGGTTGTATGTGGTGGGGACGTGTCCTGACGCGGGGTTCGGCACGGGGTTGCACTTGTACTGGCATATCATGACCGCGATGATGCATTGGTATTTGATGCGATGGAATGCGATGGAGTGTTTGGCGAAGTGAATGTGTATATAGATTTCTTCATATACATACAAATGATGAAATCTGCGATTATAGAAGAAGGTGATTCGCTTTCAATTATCTCGTCCATCCTCGCCCCCACACCACTTCCCACCCCCCAGACACCAATATCTATTTCCCTTACGGATCTGACCCGTGCCTACGTATTTACGTACTTGGATTCGTTGAGTCAGGATATCATTCGCGCGACTGTGAGAACGATGGATATGGATGTGGTGGCGGGGTACAGGTGAAATATGTGGTCACACACTACAGGCGATTCATCTGTGTGGTAGCGGGCGATGTGGTGACCCCCACCCCACTCCCATCCCACCCCAACCCTTCCTCCCACACACGTTCACACCATTCCCTGGAGGGGATTACGATGGTTCGGTGCATCACCGGCACAACCGTATCCGCGGGGTCGGGTGACGCACAATATTCCGAGAACCCGCCATCCACGTATGCAGTGGCACAACACCATGATGCGGTATGTTTCCGTCGCACACAACACAATTGGAAATCATTGATTGGGTCACATGGATTCAAATTCCGGGAAATCAGGGGAATGGTACAACTGATCACCACTAGTTCCACGAGTTCTTCAATGGAGGTGGGGGAAACGATTTCCGGTTTCAGCCCACAACAAGTGACGCGCGAAATTTGGATTTCCAGACATTGGTTATCAAAACAATATTTCAGTTTATCTGGATCGGCGGCCAGTATCAGATGATTGACAAATTCTTCCGCGATGAGACGCATGTTGGGGATTCCACCGACATTCGTGTATTTATCACGAATAGCTCCCGCAACACTCATAATCCAATCAAATGTAACATACTCGTCTTTCAGACATGATATGAGACATATCATCGAACCAGCGGATGAGCCGCGGATGATATGATGGTGATGGATTGTTATGTTGGTGGGCAGATCACGTACCATTCGCATGTACACTCCCAACAAATACCAGAAGCCAAACCCGCATGCGGGGAAATATATGGTGTGACGGGCGGGCGACATATATTGCGATTAGAAAATAACCGACCAAACACATCACCACCAATTGGTCGTGTACGATATGAGCGATCGATCCTTGGTGGTCATGCTATTGATATACATGTAGGGAGAATCATATGTACCCATGAACCCACCGAACCCAGATACCATTTCATCAGGACATTCGGTGACGCGAAAACTCGTGAACGCTATATCAAATACATTCACAGAGAAATATTCTCTAATCTTTCCCATATCAAATCCCCGCAACGCATCATAGGATGATATCGCATCGGTAAAATTATCCGTACACTGGGTTTTGAACTGTTCCATCAATTCTTCTAACCGTTCATTCCGTGATTTGGTTGGGTCGGGACGGGTCACTTGAACCAGGATACAACCTATTCTATTGTTCCCGAACATGCAATCAGTATCTATCCCCGCAACAAGACAAACGTTGAGGTGGGGAGGAATGCGACGGGTGATGGGTGGAGAAGTGATGGACCCATACAATGTTGTCCCCAACGTATCTCCCGTGCCTTCCAACCGCTCAAACACTCGCAACACACATTCGGCGTAATTTCCCCATCGCGACCATTCGTATGCGTCGACTTTGTGCAATATATTTCTGCTCCCAACCAACTCGGGTCCACATGTGGTGATTTGAGCGGGCCGTGACCATACATTGAGTGCGGTCCGTATCACACATTCGGCAGTGATCGCATCAGTCAACAATGGAATGTACTGGTATTTCGGGAGGGGAGGCGGTGGTTGGGTATCATGTGAATCAAGAATGTGAAGAAAATAATCAAACAATATGGACCCATCGCACGAATAATGGTCCAAAAATCCAATGAACATATTATGGTCGGGAATCAATACAGTGAGGTGTGTGTGCGGGCATAAAAACACCGATGAGGGGACAGTGTTTAGCCACTGTGTGATTTTCGCGAATTGGGTGGTGGGGTCATTCGTGTACGCGTGGTGAGTGAGGTCGATTGTGATGACACTGCACGTATCGGGTGATTGGAAATGTTTGGCCGACCATCTTTGCAATCGTTTGGGAATCTCCTCCTCAATCTCATTAAAATACAGTTCGGTCAATTCCCATCCAATACATTGGTAATTGAACCAGTTATCGTCTTTAAACATTGTATCCATGGGCCGACACACGGATTTGGTTCGTATGGTGGGTCGTGTGGTGTCGCGGGATTGGAGCAGGTTATCGGCGACAATGGGGAGTTGATTGATTGCTCTGGTCGTGGCGATGATGGGAGTGATCGCCATATGTCCAATGTTCAGTTTCTCCGTTGCCTTTTTGAGGAGTTGAAATTTACTTTGTATTTCTTCCATTTATACATACATGCGAAAAAATTGATTCGCATGTACTGAGTAGAGACTACTCAACACAACCACAAAACTTTAAATCTTCTCACAAAATGAGTCTCCGCGGAATTATCAACACCACCCTAACCAACTCATCCGCTGCACTCAGTGTCGCGTTCAACGATACACATAACAGCACCACTGATACCACCACCGACCCATACTACGGAGGCAGTTTAGCGGGAAACATTATCGTGGGGATTTTCATATTCATATTTGTCGCATGCATCCTCCAATCATATTGTAGGGGCGGATGTGATTCCAATGATTCCAATGATACCAATGGTGCGCGAGTCCACAGAGCCCAATGTCGTCGGGCGGGCAGAGGACAGGGGCCGTACGCATTGTAGGGTGGTGGGTGGTGGGTGGTGGGTAAAAATTGTATAATATGTTTTTTTACAAACATATTAACATAGTTCTTGAAATATACGGTCATTTTATGAATTTGACCACTACCACTCACCTCACCACTCACTCCCCGCCCTCGCCCACCTCCACCTCATCATACTCTTCGTAATTGATTTCAATCCCCTCAAACCGCCCGCGATTCATGCGGCCGTACCGTTTTTCCATGTAATCCGTGACCTCCCTGATTCGCGGTGCCGATTTCCCATACGCCTCACTGTACCACCTCTTGAACTCATCTCCCAATTCGGTCTTCTTCAACACCGCCCCATCCGTCTTTCGGATCCGGTCCGTGATGAACTCCAGTAGGAAATCCTGACTGCTCCGGTACTTGTTGCAGGCATCCATGATAACCTTGTTCTCCTTCATGGTCCCATTGTTCTTGTACGCGCGCTCCACAAGGATTGCCATCAATACAGGTGCCCATTTCGAGAACTTCTCCTTGATGTGCTTGTCAACCTCAAATTGGTGGGGGTACTCTTTCTCGGGGAACTGGGCGTTGTTGTAGGGCTTGTCGCAGAATTTGGAATCAAATGGATTCACATGCAGACGGCGCCACGTTCCATCGTCGCGGACCTCAATGTCAAACAGTTCATTGGTACACACCGCCAACTTGAATTGGGGGCGGAAGGTGATGGGTTCTTGGAACAGTGCCCGACCCGTAATCACATCCCCACCCGTCAACTCCTTCAACATTCCCTCGTTCAATTTATCCCCCTTGGACGGTTCCGACATCACCGCCAACCGCAACCCCTTCAACTGGGCAATCTCTGGGGTCGCCGATCCAATTCCGGTACGTTTTTGCGTCACCATGGTGATGGGCACGACCCCCGAATAATCCCCCAAACAATGTTTCAGCAACTCCACGAATACAGATTTACCATTCGCACCGGACCCCACGTATATATTGAATACATTGTCGGGATTCCCCCCAATGAGGATGGATGCCATGTGATCCCACATGTAGTCGCGGAGGACTTTGTCGGGGAAGAGTTGGTTGATAAAGTCGTTCAATTCCGCAATGCTTTGCTTGTAGGTGGCGGTGGTCATGGAGGATAGCGGTACATAATCGTACCCGGTACACATGGAAAGGCAGTCTTCGGGGTGGCTCTTCCGGAACACTTTCTGCTCGAAATCCACCACCCCATTTTCAAAGCAGAGGAGTTTCGGGTTGCTGTCCAGTTTAGACAAGAACGTAGTGTCCTCGAACTCCCCCCTCGCCTCCGTCATGATATTGTTCTTCCAAGCGGTACGCTCGCATTTATTAACAATCTCGGCGTTCACCGAAACGGATTTGGTATCCTCGGACACGTTGCTACCACCGGTGGATACATCGGATACGTTTCCCTTCATATCGTCAAAGAACATATCCTTGAGTCCCGACGAGATGTTTCGCCTCAACGCCGCCCCCGAATCACAGTGTAACCATCGCCCGTCCACAAACTGATACCACACCCCGTTCTTTACCGATACGCATATCCACAAGGCCTTGTACATGTGGTGGAGCAGTCTTGCGAAATTAAATTCCGTCTGCCGGCTCATGATATCGCTGATGCGCGACCCGGCCATCAGGGTATTGATGCGACGATATTCTTCCAATGAATCGGTTCTCGCCCAGTAATCCACCGACCTATGGGTGAGTTCCCCCGCTCTGTTTGTAGGCATATTGTTCCATTTCTCCAACAGAGCGGGCACATCCGTGATATGATTGAATCCGGCGAGTTGCTGGCTCATACACACCCACGAGCAGAACAATCTGTTGTCCGTGTTGTGAAGCGCAATCCCCACCTTCCACCATTCCGTGTATGTCCCTTGCCCATAGTATTTCTCTGGAAGGATCATTGTGAGTTGATGCAGTTCTTGGACCAACCGGTCTGTTGCGGTATCGCATTCCATATCCAGCATCTCGTCAATCACCGTCTCAAGAATTTCGGGCGAGGTGATGTGCTGAATATCACGCATCGTATATTTTCGGCGCGAGAATTGCGGCGACATGAGTGGCGAATTTTGGTACAACATGCCACCCCCCGCACCCCCCGCACCCCCCACACACCCCACACCCCCCACACCCCCCACATCCACGAGCGATTCGTAACTGCGCTGGGTTGGGAGGGTGATGCGACTCACAATCGCGTCGTACTTGGGCTTGAGGGCCTCGGCGATGGGGAATTTCGTGAACCCAGTGTACCGCGCCGACGTTTCAGTGAGAACCGTATCCAGCGATAAGTGCTTGAGATTCTTGTTGGAGATATCGGCACGACTGCTTCCGTTCACAGTCACCGTGTAGTGCCCGGTGATTTTGTACGCATCGTATCCCGGTTTGCGCGACCCGTACATTTGCCAGTTCGCCGCCCCTTTCACCACCGCCTCGTCCACCACATCCTCCCACGTATTGGTGATGGGCATGTCGTCCCATACATTTGAAATATCTTCCAGTACCATATTACGAAGCAACATCCGCCCCGCCTTATCGAGGCCGAGTCCAATCACCATGTGGATCCCGTCCTTCGTCTTATCCTCCTCCATTCGCACCGATGGTTTCTCCATCACGTAGACGGGGAAAGTGTGGATGTGGGTGGATGTGGTCGTGTCATCGGTATCACCGTCCCCTCCCCCCGTATAAAGGATTTTATTCAATGTGTTTGCGTACAGTTCCACCAAGTCATCTACATGCCCGCTGTTATGCTGGCGAGTGGTGATGTTCGTCGCGTACCGCATATCCAAATCCACCATGATGGGTCCATCATCCATATTTTGCTTCTCGGTCAGGTATTCCTCCCCCGACGGTGCGAGGTGTGAGCCATCGGCCTTGGCCGTGACAGGGGTCTTATCAAACACGTGATTTTTATACGCAACCGCGAAATCACCCATCTGGTCGGCCGGAATTTTGTACGACCCACCGCCCAACCGGATGGATTTGTCGCCGATCCGGGTGTGCGTGTGGATAAATGGTTCGGGGGAATCCACTGGTTTCCTAAACCCACTCAGAATTTGGGAGAGGGCGAATTTAGAGTTCATGTTCTATTGTGTATTCCTATATCCACATATATTCCTAAATCAATTTTGTACCCGTGTGTGACATATATGTCCCGTACACGGTATAAAAATAGAAAACCACCAGAACAGTTTCCTACCGTAAAAACCCCATAAGTCAAAATGTTCAATTTGGAAATAATATACCATTGGACTAGGTGGGGTGGACGATGATATCCATTCCAACCTGGTTTGATGCCATTGTACCAAAACTGTATAGAGGGTCCAGGTGTTTACGTGTAATGGCTCACATGCTTCAGCGCAGTTCTGCGAAACGTATTATATCAGATGTTATGGATATACGGAAGAATCCACTAACCGACCAAGGAATCCACTACACACACGATGATGAGAATATGATGAAGGGGTATGCGATGATTGTGGGACCAACCGACACTCCGTACGCACATGGATACTTTTTGTTTAATATCACGTTCCCCACCGACTACCCCAGTTCACCACCGCAGGTGAAATTCATGACAAAGGATCCGAACGCCCGCACCCGATTCAATCCGAATTTATATGCAAATGGAAAGGTATGTGTCTCCGTGCTGAATACGTGGAGCGGTGACCAATGGAGCGGATGTCAGACATTGGCCAGCGTGCTTCTAACATTATGCACCCTGTTTGTTAAGAACCCATTGTTAAACGAGCCGGGAGTGAGACCAACTCATTCTGACGTGATACCCTATAGGAACATTGTTGCGTACAAAACCATTGATGTTGCTATTCATGGAATGGTTTCCGGAGTAAATATCCCAAGCGATAAATTTCATAACGCATTCCATACCGAGATGGTTCGGTCGTATAAAGAAAATGTATTGTTGATTAACGGTCGTATACAGGAGGTTGAAAAAGATATTGGGGTGGATTGTACGTCCCAAAAATGTGGGTTTTACGGATTGTCGTGTACGTATAATTTTTCTAAATTACGGGAATTTCAATTGGATGATGCGGCGTTGACTAAAAAGTGCAATGATCATTAATGTATACACGTAATGCACAATGAACGCTTCGACTGATACATGTAAACAATTCGTCCTTGAGAAATCCGTGGGACCCGCCAGTGGATGCGTCACCATCGCTATTCCATCAATCACTCCCGTTGGAATGTTGATTCGGGTCGCCGTCACCACCACATCATTCATTTTACGGCGCATGGATATCATTCCTGCGTACAAAGATGTGTTCATATCCCAAGTATTTGACAATCCCGTACAAGGCACACTCCAACCAATCATATATGTGTACGATTCATGTGTCGGCGATGCGTAAATAGTATAAGAATATTTATCCATATAACATCATATGGATAAACAGACCCTTCTCAAGGCATTCAACAATCATTTCATGGAATTCGTTGAGGATATTCTCCGCGTATTTCCAGATGATACGGATATCATCGCGGCGAAGAACGGATTGATTAGTATCAAGAAAGCCAACCCGAAGTTGGTTCCCATGATCTGGTCGCAGCACATTGGTGGGCCATATGGAGCCCAGATTGTAGAGGGAGACATTGGATTCTTCGTCGCCAAGGATTATACCGCGGACATCAGTGCAATGTCGTACTCCCAATCCATCGTATCCAAGATTGATGTGTTGCGGGAACCAGTGCGTGCGATGGGGGAGGAAAACCAACAGAAGGTCATGCGCTACATCCAGAACTTGACGAAACTTGCCGATATGTATATGGGGATGGGAGCGGGCGGCACACAGACGGGGGCTTCCGTTGGATACTAATATGTGAGTGATTGATGAGTTGTTTGTGTGAAAACCATATAGAATTCTCACAACCATATCATTAAATGGCCGATAACCCCGATACAGACCCCATCACCAGCGATTTCTCCAAGATTCTTGGGGATTTCATTTGCGATCTGTACAGAACTTTCCCGGAACTCCAAGAGACGGCGGACGAGCGGGTGGTGATGTTCCTGGAGACGGTTGAGAATAAGACGATGGATGATTCGTCTGTTGTCACGGTTGCAATCCGCGACCACTGCAAGGGTGTCTTCCCCGAACGGTTCTTTGATATCCTTTACAAGAACGAGGAGATGTTTGGTGGGGATGATGCGGTCGCACTGGAATTTATCCCGGGAATCAACTTCACTAATGTGTGGACGCTGGACGGGATAACCGATTCCATCAAGGCAACCATTTGGAAGTATCTGCAATTGGTGCTTTTCTCGGTGGTGGAGAATGGAACGGATGCGGCGAGTTTCGGCGATACCGCAAAACTCTTTGAGGCGATTGATGAGGATGAGTTGCGCACAAAGTTGGAGGAGACCATGGCCCAGATGAAGGATGCGTTTGTGGGTGGCGAGGGGGGTGGCGAGGGGGGTGGTGAGGGGGCGGATGCGGATGGCGAGGGTGAGGGTACCACCGAGAACTCATCCGGTCCCCAAATCCCCAATGCGGACGATATCCACTCCCATTTGAAGGGAATGTTGCGGGGCAAGATCGGGAGTCTCGCCCAGGAAATTGCCGAGGAGACGGCGGCGGACTTGGATATTGGCGAGGAGGATGCGGCGGATGTCCAGGGCGTGTTTCAGAAACTCTTCAAGAATCCCGGAAAACTTATGG
>Ga0308005_10000654_pt1 | contig 12429 bp, 15 predicted proteins | sample Neamet67_FD_203142 | JGI IMG/M metagenome (GOLD analysis project Ga0308005, IMG submission 203142) | Marine microbial communities from water near the shore, Antarctic Ocean - #67 | ecosystem: Environmental > Aquatic > Marine > Unclassified | place: Southern Ocean | collected 2014-06-07 | reverse complement strand
GTTTGGGAGAAGTGACTGGTAAGATTTATCGGATCACCCCCCTTTCTCCCCCCTTCGCTCCGGTCCAAGGGCGGCTTCAGAGCCCTCCCGCCAAAAGCAAATTCCTAGCAGTCAGGTTCGATAGCTTCCCCTGCCTGCGAACATGTGGTAGGGCTGGGGCATCATGAAACTACTCCAAGCCCTCCTTACGCTCTTGGCCTGTGCATTCCTGCCTCTCTACGTTGGTCAGATCGGCGACCTGACTTACACCACGACCGATTGTAATACTGGAGCCCTTGGGGCACTGGTGATTCCGGATGCCATTGAAGGTGATCCTGTCACCAGCATCGGACTTGTGATTCTTAATCCAGGTGAAGGCAAGCAGGCCGTTGGTGGAGTTTCTGAATTCGATAGCACTCTCTAAGGCTGATCGGACAAATCATCACTTTTTTTTTAATTTAAATATGAAATTGAAAACCATATTATTATTTTTCACTTCTGTCACCGCAGCACACGGGGCTACAACTGTGAGTCTCGCTAACTTTACAGGAGCATCGACTGGCCTGCCAATCGTCGACAACACCGGGACTCCGATTGCCAAGGCAGATTCCCTTCTTCAGGTCGGGACATTTACCCAGGCTTTTGCCGATAGTCTCGGCGGCTTGGACACGCGAACTTCTGATCAGGATGTGATCGATGCCTTCACTCCTGGGGGAACAGGACTTGGAATGACCTTCAATGGTATTTTCAACGGTTCTGTCGATTCTGACTCAGATGGGACACTTGGAGCTGCCGGAACACCTCTCTTTGCGCTGATTACCTATACTCCTGCTGGTGCTGACCCGCAGGCAATGGTTCTGAGCTTCGGAAACACATTCCCTGAGCAAAATGCGGTTGGTGCAGCATCAGTTGACTTGGGCCGGAATATTACTCTTGGAGACGTTGTTTTCGGAAATACGGCGTCGACCGTACCTGTGATCGTAGATTCTTTACCGGCACCTCTTCAGAACGACAACTTCAAGCAAGGTCTTACCTTCGACGTTGGTGCGGGGAACGAGAATTACACGGATGTCAATGGGGTCCTGTTCAATACAGAGAAGACGGTGCTGCTGGCTTATCCTGCAGGCAAGACAGATGCCAATTACACGATCCCTGACGGCGTCACCAGTATCGGAGAGAGTGCCTTCCTTCTATGCAGCAACCTGACAAGCATCACGATTGGTAATGGAGTTACCAGCATCGGGCAGAGTGCCTTCTACAACTGCACTAGCCTGACCAGCATCAGTTTCCTCGGAACAGCACCAACCGTGGGTGCTAACGCATTCTCAGAGGTGGCGGTCGGGGCTAAAGTTTTAGTGACGATTGAGGCTCTTAGCTCTTTTGGCGATTTTGGAACCGACTGGAATGGGCTCACTGTGAGCATGAGTTATTCTGCTATGAATGGCCTGTTGGTAGAACGCGATGCCCGCCCGACACAGGTGGCGTATGACGCCGCCGTGGCAACGGCCCGGACCGCTGGGCAGGGTGATGTCACAACCGCTCCTGCCAGTTACAGTCTTGTCCCACAGGTAAGCTACGACACGGTGATTACCGAACGCGATACCCGCCCGACTCAAGCGAGCTACGACGTAGTTGAAGCCGAACGCGATGCCCGCCCGACACAGGTGGCGTATGACGCCGCCGTGGCAACGGCCCGGACCGCTGGGCAGGGTGATGTCACAACCGCTCCCGCCAGTTACAGTCTTGTCACGCAGGGGGCGTATGATGCTGCCGTTGAGCTTGCTGCCGCTGAGCTTGCTGCTGCTGCTGATGCTGCTGCTGCTGCTGCTGCTGCCGCTGCTGAGCTTGCTGCCGCTGACGCTGCTGATGCTGACGCTGCGGCTGAGCTTGCTGAGCTTGCTGCCGCTGCCGCTACTGATACTGCCGCTGCCGCTAAGCTTGCCCTCGAAGCTGCCACTGCTGAGCTTGCTGCTGCCCGTGCTGAGCTTGCTGAGCTTGCTGCTGCTGGGTCGAAGAAGAAGAAGGCTGAGCTTACTGCCGCTGCTGATGCTGATGCTGAGCTTGCTGCTGCCATTACTGCTGCTGAGCTTGCTGTCGCTGCTGCTGCTGATGCTGCCGTTGCCGCTGAGCTTGCTGCCGTTGCTGCCGTTGCTGATGCTGCCGCTGCCGCTGCTGATGCTGCTGAGCTTGGTGCACGTCAGACTGGTGCTGAGCTTGCTGCTGCTGCCGCTACTGATACTGCCGCTGGCGCTAAGCTTGCTCACGTTGCTGCCATTGCTGCTGCTGAGCTTGCTGCTGCTGCTGCTGCTGAGCTTGCTGCTGCTAAGCTTGCTGCCGCCGTGGCAACGGCCCGGACCGATGGCCAGGGTGATGTCACCAGTGATCCTGCCAGCTACAGTCTCTTCACACAGGCGAGTTACGACACGGTGGTGGCAGAGCGCGATGGCCTCCCGACTCAGGCGAGCTACGACACGGTGGTGGCAGAACGCGATGCTCGTTTCACCGAAGACCAGATCCACGCCATGTCGGCAGATTCAACCATCGGGATGAATGACGCGGGGAACGTGGAAATGAAGATCAACTTCTTCGAGTCCGCCGATCTCGTGACCTTCGCCCCCTTCACCGTGACCCCTGAATCGGTTTCGGTGGTCGATGGCAACATCTGCATGGAGTTCACGCATGCTGCCTTCATCCGGTTCAGCCTTCGACGTCCGGCAGTTCGCTAACCCAGATCGCCATGATCCAGACCTTGCTGAAACGCCACTTCGGGGCGGGGCGACCACCGAGGGGGCACCCCAAGTTGCAGGGCGATGGCAAACTGCACCGCAGTCGCGGCACGAGTCATGAGCCCAGATTAGCGCTCAAGAGTCTGGATTACGTTTCTGGATTCCTGGATCAGGAGATGAAGGGCTTTTCTTGCTGGGGTAGGGCACGCCACATCTCATTTTTTTTTGACTCCGCCGGAGTAAGAGGAGGCGGAAGTGCTTCATCTTTCTATTGGATCGTGAATTCGGGAAGGGTGATGATTTCGCCGCCTTTTTGAGCGGACTCGTGTGCAAGAATGCCGGTGCATGTGATGTTGGCGGATTGGATGGCATTCGGATAGCCTTCGCCATTTCCACGGAGGAGTTCGACGAATTGGTGAACAAGGTGCGGGTGTGATCCACCGTGGCCGGCACCCTGGGTGAAGCTGAGATGATCGTCGCCTTCACCACCGCCGTAAACTCCGCCGGTGGTGAAGGGGGCGATTTCATCGGGAAGGAGGTGTGCATAGTCCGGGCAATCGACACGCTCGGGGATTTCCGGCTCAGGATTTTTGGCGGTGTGGACGACAAGTTGTTCTCCCTCAATGAGGGGCCATTCGATGCTCTTTTGATCACCATAAACCTCGATGGATTCGCGGTATTGACGGGCAACATCAAAGAGTGACCGGTAAACGAGTCCGGAGAGGTCGGAGTCCTTGAACTTTACGTGGCAGCTTTCGACGGCGTAGGGAGAGCCATAGCAATCGTGCATTTCTTCGCGAATCGTGCCGGAAGCGAAGCAGGACACGTATTCAGCTTGGTGGCGCCCGAGGCCGAGGAGGGGGCCGACACAGTGGGTGGCGTAGTGCATGGGAGGGAGGCCGGGCCAGTATCCGGGCCAGCCGTCCATGTCTTGTTGGTGAGAGGCTTTCAGGAACTGAAGTTTACCGAGTTCGCCCTTATCGTAGAGCTCCTTCATAAAGAGGAATTCACGGGCGTAGACGACAGTTTCCATCATCATATATTTCAGACCGGTCGCTGTACAGAGATCGACGATGGTTTTGCAGTCCTCGACCGAGGTGGCCATAGGGACGGTGCAAGCGACGTTTTTGCCAGCCTTCAAAGCCGCGATTGTTTGCTCGGCGTGGTTCGGGATGGGGGAGTTGATATGAACTGCATCAATCTCGGGATCGGCGAGGAGTTCCTCGTAGCTTGTGTAGCGCTTTTCGATGCCATATTTCTCTCCAATCTCATTGAGTGAGGATTCGGTCCTCTGGCAGATGGCGACGAGGTTGGCATTTGGATGACGCTGGTAAATTGGGATGAATTCGGCTCCGAAGCCGAGGCCGACGATTGCGATGTTTGGTGGAGTGGACATGTTTGGCTGAAGGTTATGGCGATATGAGGTCGGCTGGCTTGTATGGGAGCGTTTAATTTATGTATATCTTAATTTGTGTATAATAACGATATGAATCACGAAGACGTTGAGCGGTGGACTGAAAGTCTTCGTCCCGGAACCGTGCGGGATCTTTTCGAATATCTCCCGAATCTGATGGATTTTGCGAAGGATTCCCAGCTCAGGCTGGGGGCCGGAAATCGAGCCTTTGTGCACCATTGAGGGTTCGAGGAAGAAATCGAGTTGATTGGGAAAATGGATCACGAGATATTTCCTCCCCAGATGGCTGAGAAATTTTCCCAGGATGATCGCAAGGTTTTAGAGACGAGACCCCCCATCAATGATATGCTTGAACTTTTTCCGAACGAGATGGGGATCCCCGAATGGTATACGACCGACAAGATCCCGCTCTTTACGCGCAGTGGTGAGGTGGCCGGGTTGTGCGGGTTGGTCAGGAGTTACCGAGTTAAACTTGATGATGATCTGGCGGCGGTAACCGAACTGCTGACGAAGAATTTTGCGAAGAAAAATTCAATTAGAGAGATTGCAAAAGAGGCCGGAATGTCAGTCCGTCAGTTTGAGCGGAAATTTAAAAGTATCTACAAGACAACTCCGACGCATTACGTGATGAGACTGCGTGTCTTGCTAGCTTGCGAGATGCTGGCATCCAGTGACAAGCTGGTGACGAGTATCGCACTTAAGGTCGGATTTTATGACCACAGTGCGTTTTCGCGGAAGTTCTTGGAACTCATTGGGGAATCACCGCGGGCTTATCGAAAGCGCTATCAAAGAAAGAACGACGGGGGGTAGCGTATTTCGTTAATAGTTCGATCTCTATGAAAAGAATCTCCGGGCTCTGGTGAAGAAATTGAGAGATGACCGGAGCCAAGTTGGTTTGGGCAAGTACGACACCCATTAGACATTCAGCGACCAATGTCTTTGAGAAGCGATCCGAAGTGGAGTACAACAAGATCGCAGCGAAGGTGATGTCCGAGACGAAAGTCCCGGTGAATGACATGTATTCATATGCCTTGAACCGCATCGATATGGACAAGCCGGGATCTCATGGCGTCGATCCTTTTTTCTTTGATCGCAAGCCTCTCTATCCGCCGATGGTGCGAAAGTTCCTACAGGAGCTGGATCTGGTCCGGCCGATTAAAGGGCCCGTGAAAGTTTTCGTGATGGTGGGCGGATGGTCTTATATCGGCGGCGGTATTGTTGTTGATCTCAATAAGCCCCGGCCGGGAAGCCCAAAGGGAAGTTTGGATGAGCTTGTCTTGAATGAGGAGACTGGTGCAAAATGCCGTCATTTATTTGGATAGAATTCAATCGCCGAGGTCCCAAATCAGGCACGTTGGGAATTGGTTACGGAGGGGACAGGAAGCGTGGGATAAGGCCGGAACTGGCGTTTGGACATGTCCTCGGTGATCACGTTGAAGAGTAGGTATGCTTGATCAAAATCGCTCTCGGAACTCCTTCTTTGGTTGCTGATTTGAGGTCACCCGGCAGTGGCCAAACGGGAAAGAGTTACGACATGCTCATACAGAAAATCGAGGAATCGCTTGCGAACTTGCAGGACAAGTTCCCCGATTTTTCGGAGCAGTCTCGATATGAAATTAGCGGGATCGTGCTTAATCTTGGGGAAGAAGACACGGACGCCGGGACTTACGCCAAGTATCTCGAAAGATTGATCAAGGACCTCCGGGCGGAGTTTCACAATGACCGTGACGACGCCCGAGCTGCGTCCCGTCATCCTTCCATTGAACGCTGGTTCGACAATGCGGGCAGCTTCTATCTCATGGGACAGGCGAGTGGAGAGGCAATGCTAAAGCTCCTCAAGTGATTTGCATTCACTGGGGGCGCTGCTGATTTCCCTTGTGGTTTGGAGGCTATGCTCAATTATCTTAACAAATGTTAAGGATAATAGTGATCTTTTCTCTTCTGATCGGCCCCGGATTTGGGCAGCGATATGCGCCGTCTGCGGAGCGGGCGCCCATGATTCCAAGGGAGTTTCGTGGGGCCTGGGTGGCGTGTGTTTACAATATTGATTGGCCATCGCGGAAGGGCTTGGGGTCAAACACCCAAAAAGCGGAGCTCCGGGCCATTCTGGATCGGATGTCAGCGATGAAGATGAACGCCCTCATTTTTCAGGTTCGGCCCAATGCCGACGCTGTTTATCAATCCCGTCTGGAGCCATGGAGTCACTGGATCAGCGGGACCCAGGGACGTTCGCCGGGTTATGATCCTCTGGCGTATTGCATTCAGCAGGCGAGGGCCCGGGGAATTGAGGTCCATGCCTGGTTCAATCCGTTTCGAGCCCTTCCGAACAAGGATATCCCGACTGCTCGTAATCATGTGGTAAGGACCCATCCCTCGGTGATCCGAAACTTTAAATCTTATAAGTGGATGGACCCTTCAAGTTCCTTTACGCAGCAGCGTGCGCTGTCCGTGATTATGGATGTCGTCAAGCGGTATGACATCGATGGCGTCCATATCGATGATTACTTTTACCCCTATCCGGATGTCGATTCCCAAGGCCGGGCGAAGCAAGTGTTTCCAGATGGGAAATCTCCAGCTTCCCGTCGCGTGGCCGTCGATGGTTTTATGAAGGCGATGTATTCCTCAATTAAGAAGAAGAAGCCATGGGTGAGGGTTGGAATTAGTCCTTTTGGGATCTGGCGTCCGGGGGTGCCACAAGGGACGACGGCGACGATTGATGCCTATCATCATCTCTCTGCCGATTCGCGGAAGTGGCTCCAACAAGGTTGGTGTGATTATATGTCGCCCCAGCTCTACTGGAGAATCAACAGCCCCCAGAGTTTTAGCCGCTTGATTACGTGGTGGCGTTCACAAGGAACCCGACCGATTTGGCCCGGGATCGCCTCGGCACGTATCGATTCAAGTGAAGACCCCGGGCGGCCCGTCAGTGAGATTGTGAATCAGGTTTCATTGACTCGCAGCGTGGGCAAGAACTACGTGGGGCATACGTTTTGGAGCATGAAGTCGCTCATGAATAACCGGGGTGGGGTGAGCAATGCTCTGGTGAAGAATTTTTATCAGGAACCTGCTTTGGTTCCACCGATGCCATGGGTGAACAAGACACCACCGGCAACTCCTTCCGTAAATGCGGCAATATCCGGTGGCAATGTCAACGTTGCCTGGAGTCCGGTTGCCGGATGTGCCAAATATGCGGTGCAAGTCCGGGTTGGTCGGACATGGATGTTTCGCGCGGTGCTCAGCGGAACAAAGGCGACCTTAAAGGGGGCACCTGATGCCATTGCGGTGAGCGCGGTGGATCGCTATGGAAATACCAGTTCGCCCAGGGTGCTTGCGAAATAAGCCGATTATTTCTGAGGCATTGTGTAGCTCAGATAGGATGTGATTTTACGCTGGAGATCTCTTCTTTGCACGATGGCATCGATCAATCCGTGTTCGAACATGAACTCGGCGGTTTGGAAGCCGGGAGGGAGATCCTGGTGAGTCGTTTCCTTGACAACGCGAGGGCCGGCGAAGCCGATCATGCACTTGGGTTCGGCGATATTGATATCACCGATGGTGGCAAAGGATGCGGTCACGCCACCGGTCGTGGGATGGGTGAAGACGGAGATATAAGGAAGCTTGGCTTCGGAATGCAAAGCGAGAGCACCGCAGGTTTTGGCCATCTGCATGAGGGAGAGCATACCCTCCTGCATGCGGGCCCCTGAAGATGATGAGAAGATGATGATGGCACGCTTTTCAGCGGTGGCTTGTTCGATGGCGCGGGTAATTTTTTCGCCGACGACTGAACCCATGGAACCGGCAAAGAATTTGAAGTCCATCACTGCGACCATGGTGGGGTATTCTCCAATCTCCATTTTCCCGGTGACAACGGCATCTTTCAGACCGGTTTTGCTGCGGAGGAGTTCTGTTTTCTCGGCGTAGTTTGCGAAGCCGAGGGGATTGGCCGAAATGAGATCGGCTTCCGTTTCTTCAAAGGTTCCTGCGTCGGCAATAAGCTTGAAGCGGTCAAAGGCTCCCATAAGGAAGTGGTGTGAGCAGTTGGTGCAGACCAGATTGTTTTGCTTAAGATCGAGGGTGTGGATCATTTCCCCGCAATCGGGACACTTTGTCCAAAGATCGTCGGGAACGCTGTCGCCGGCCTTGGTGGAGCGCTTGAGCCGTGGTTTGTCGAAAATGCCCATCGGGGTTGATCTTAAAGTGAAAATGGTCGGGGCGAAAGAGCAATTTACGTTTCTAAAACAAAGTGCCTTAAGTTGTTCCTATCGTCCTTCCGGCATGATGGGGAGGAGGCTGAGGAGCATTTGGTAGCGATCTTCGGCGAAAGAACGATCATCGGCCATCATGGCTTCGATTTCATCAGCGAGGCAAAAGGCGAGCATCGCTTTGGCTTCGTCATCCTCGATGTCAGGCTCTTCGAGAATACGCTCGAAAGCCTCGCGAACGTAAGGTGTCTCCGTGGAGACGAGTTGTTCCTCGATGGCGGGGAGGAGTTTTTCGACAGCTTCGTCCATGGAGATTGAAGTAGACGAAAAAGGCGGCTCCGTGAAGAGCCGCCTTTTGAAAATGAAAGGATTTGAGTTCCTCCGTTTAGCCGCGAGTGGGCTTCTTGGCACGGGGCACGGTGCCAAAACGCTTCTGGAACTTGTCGATGCGTCCCTCGGTGTCCACGAAGGTGCTTTGACCTGTGAAGAAGGGGTGTGAATCGGCGGTGAGACCCATTGAGATCACGAAATACTCAACTCCGTCGATCTCCTCGGTCTTGTCAGACTTGGCGGTGGAACGGGTGATGTAGCGGTGACCGGAGGTCATGTCTTGGAAGATTACCGGATGGTAATCGGGATGGATGTCTTTTTTCATGGGATGCCCTTAAAGTTCGGGGTGCGACGTTTCCGACGCCGCGCGGCGGGTTGTTGTCGGAAAAGCCCTCGCTGTCAACCCGATTCAAGCTTATTCACCGCTCCGACATGAATCTCACTACCTTTGCATCAATGGATCCGCATCTTCTAGTGGGCTTGGTGAATACGGAGCTGCGGAATAATGCAAGCTCGCTGGATGATCTTTGCAAGACGCATGGAGTGGAGAAAAGTGCCTTGATTGAACGACTTGCGGAAGCTGACTACCATTTTTCTGAGGAAGCAGGGCAGTTTCGCTAGAGCCCTGTCGTGAAATCACTGATTTTTAGCTGGTCTGGCGGGCATCGGTGCCTTTGGATTGCTTGATGATGAAATTACGTTTTGGAGCCATATTGTTGGGATGGGGAGTCTTGCTGTCGGGATGCGGGGATAAGAAGGACGATGAGAAGAAGTCCTTTGCGTTGGTGACGACCGGGGCGGTGGGATTTTGGGAGATTTGTAAAAAGGGCGGCGAAGATGCCGGGGCCGAGTTGGGAGTGCAGGTGGAGGTCTTGATGCCAACAGGAAGTACGGAGCAGCGCAAGGCGCTGGAGGACCTGCTATCGAAGGGTGTAGATGGGATGGCGGTGGCCGCGATCGACCCCGCGAACCAGGCGGACATTTTTAACGAAGTGGCAGAAAACACACTCCTGATCACGATGGATACCGATGCGCCTTCCTCGAAGCGAAAGGTGTATATCGGGATGGACAACTACGATGCCGGCTGGATGTGCGGGGAGTTGGTAAAGGAGGCGATACCCGATGGTGGTGAGGTGATCTTGTTTATCGGACGCCTAGAGCAGGACAATGCGAAGCGTCGTCGACAGGGTGTGATCGATTGTCTAATGGACCGTGAGAAGGATTCGAGCCGCTACGATTCGCCGGGTGAGATAGTGAAGGGTGAAAAGTATACTGTGTTAGCCACGCGCACCGACCTTTTTGATTTCAGCAAGGCGAAGGAACATGTTGAAGATGAGTTGACCAAGAATCCCGACGTGGATGCCATGGTGGGTTTGTTTGCTTACAATCCGCCGATCATCCTCGATGTGTTGAAAGAACGTGGAGATCTCGGAAAGGTGAAGGTGATCGGATTTGACGAGGATGAGCGCACGCTGCAGGCGATCAAGGATGGTGAGATTTACGGTACGGTGGTCCAGGATCCCTACGAGTACGGCAACCGGTCGATCAAGGTTCTGCACGCTTTGGCGACAGGCGATGATTCGGTCATTCCAGAGAACAAGCTCATCGACATTCCGGCCCGCCAGATCCGCAAGGATAATGTGGAGGCCTTTTGGAAAGACTTGAACGAGAAGCTCGGAAAGTGATGGGTGAGTATCTCCTGGAGGTCAGGGGGGTGACGAAGCGCTTTCCGGGTGTGGTGGCGCTGTCGGGCGTGGACTTGCAAGTTCACGAGGCGGAAGTAGTCGCTCTCATTGGGGAGAACGGCGCGGGGAAAAGCACCCTGATGAAGATCTTGGCCGGGGTGCAACCGGCGGATGAGGGCGAATTATTGATCGGGGGCGAGGTGAAGCGGTTTGCGGGGGTGCATGATGCCCAGAAGGCGGGCGTGGCTTTGATTCACCAGGAGTTGAATCTTGCGGATAACCTGACAGTTGAGGCGAATATTTTTCTGGGGAGGGAACCGGGGAGGTTTGGATGGATTGATCAGAAGTCGATCCGGAAGGAGGCGGAGTGCGTGCTGAAGGTTGTTGGTTTGGATGTGCCTGCGGATACGCTTTTGAGTGACTTGACCTTGGGGAGACAGCAGTTGGTGGAGATTGCGAAGGCGCTCTCGACGAATGCCAGGGTGATCATCATGGATGAGCCGACTTCGAGTTTATCAATGAGTGAGGCGGAGCGCCTTTTCGAAGTGATTCGGGATTTGCGGAAACGGGGCATGAGTGTGATTTACATTTCGCATCGGCTGGGTGAGGTGAAGGAGCTGGCGGATCGGGTGGTGGTGTTTCGAGATGGCGAGAATGCAGGTGCTTTGGAGCGGGAGGAGATCGGGCATGATACCATGGTGAAGCTCATGGTGGGGCGTGATGTGTCGCAGTTTTATCAAAGAACGTCGCATGATTTGGGCGAGGTGTCGCTGTCGGTAAAAGGTCTGCGAACGGTCGAGCATCCGGAGCAATGTTTGGACTTTGAAGTGCGGGCAGGTGAAGTGGTTGGCGTTGCTGGATTAGTGGGAGCAGGACGGAGCGAGATGTTGGCGGCTCTCTTCGGGGCTAGGCGTGCGGTGGGCGGTGAGATTTCGGCAGGCGGTTGGAGCGGGTTGCCCCGTTCGCCGCAGGAGGCCTTGAGTCATGGATTGGCGTTGGTTCCGGAGGATCGAAAACGGCAGGGGTTGATCCTTGATATGGCGGTGAAGGACAACATGAGTTTGGCGGCGATGCGGCGTGATGCGAAGGGACCGTTTGTGGACGAGGCGAAGGAAGAGGCGTTGACTGCGGAGATGACGGAGGCCTTGAGTGTGAAGACGCCGGGGGCGTGGCAGTTGGCGCGATACTTATCAGGAGGCAATCAGCAGAAGATCGTGTTGGCGAAGTGGTTGGCCTTGAAGCCGAAGGTGCTTCTTTTGGATGAGCCGACGCGCGGGGTTGATATTGGGGCGAAGGAGGAAATCTACCTGCTCATGGAGCGGTTCGCGAAGGAGGGAATGGCAGTCTTGTTTGTATCCAGCGAGATGGAGGAAGTGATGGGAGTGGCCGATCGGGCGCTTGTGATGCACGAGGGGCGGATATCCGGGGAGTTAGCGCGTGATGAATTTACGGAAGAGGCTATTATGGAAATGGCAACAGGACGGGGTAGATTGAACGCTCATTGAATTAGATTGATAAGATGAAAAACATCAGGGGAATCTTTATCGCGTTGGTGGTCGTGTATGTGATCACGGCTTTTTTGAACGAGAACTTTCTGGGCGGATATAATCAAGGAAAGCTGCTGGAGCGGACGGGGCTGTATGGGATTTTAAGTTTGGGGGTCGCCTTTGTGATCATCACGGGTGGGATTGATCTCTCGATTGGGGCCGTGGTGTGTCTGGTGGGATGTGGAGTGCCGTGGTTGGTTACCAGACAGGGTTGGTCGCCTGAGAGTGCGGTGGGGATGGCCTTTTTGGTATCTTTTGGGATCGGGTTGTCCCATGGGCTGTTGATCACCAAGTTGAAGTTGCAGCCTTTCGTGGTGACCCTTTGCGGGTTGCTGATTTATCGAGGTGCGGCGAGGGGCCTTACGGATGATCAGAGCCAAGGGTTTGGGAATGACTATACGGGTTTTCGAGAGTGGGGGACGGGCGAGATTTCGATGTTTGGGAAGTTTAGTGTGGCGTATCCGTTTTTGATTTTAGTGGTGTTGGCGTTTGTGGCGTGGATCTTTTTACGAAAGACAATTTGGGGGCGGTACTTGTTTGCGCTGG
>Ga0308005_10000649_pt1:10000-12446 | contig 12446 bp, 5 predicted proteins | sample Neamet67_FD_203142 | JGI IMG/M metagenome (GOLD analysis project Ga0308005, IMG submission 203142) | Marine microbial communities from water near the shore, Antarctic Ocean - #67 | ecosystem: Environmental > Aquatic > Marine > Unclassified | place: Southern Ocean | collected 2014-06-07 | reverse complement strand
GGACTGAGGTATGTTTTTGGAGTCGATCGCAAATTTGGCTCGCCCGAAAGCAGTCCCTACCAAGTGAGAGCTGCATATCGCATTCGTTCAATTTACGCTTGTCGAATGTATATGTTGTCTTCAGCTTGGGACCTCCTGGGGGTGGGGGACCTCATCAAGCTGGAACAACCAGGTGGCAGGAGCCAGGGGAACCCTGGGGTACCAGCCTCAAGCACGCAGGCTTCTCGGGTCCTTCTCGGGTTCTTCTCGGGTTCTTCTCGGATGTTGGGTTCTTCTCGGGTTCTCCTCGGGTTCTTCTCGGGATCTTCTCGGGATCTTCTCGGGTTCTTCTCGGGTTCTTCTCCTAACCCGGCCGACGGGAGGGCCTAAACCCTAAACCCTAAACCCTAAACCCTAAACCCTAAACCCTAAACCCTAAACCCTAAACCCTAAACCCTAAACCCTAAACCCTAAACCCTAAGCTCGACACCCTTAAGTAAAACCATAATGGACGCATTTTACTCAATTTCTCACATTTTACTTATTTTTTGGATTTTACTCAATTTTGCAAATTTCACTCGATTTTTGAATTTTACTCAATTTTTGAATATTACTCAACTTTTGCCTTTTACTCAATTTTTACGTTTTACTCCATTTTTCAAATTTACTCAACTTTTGAAATTTAACTCAACTTTTGGATTTTACTCAATTTGCACGTTTTACTCTTTTTTTGGATGTTACTCAATTTTTGCACATTTTACTTATTTGTTTTTTTTATTCATTTTTTGTATTTTACTCAACTTTTGGATTTTACTCAATTTTCGAGTTTTACTCAATTTTCTGATTTTACTCAATTTATGTCTTTCACTTAATTTTACTCACTTTCCGTGCACCTTTTTACTCAATTTTGCATTTTACTCAATTTCTGTTACGGTTTTACTCATTTTTGCAAATTTTACTCCATTTTACTCCATCTTAGTCAATTTTTAATCAATTTTACTCACTTTCTCTGCATTTTTTTATTCAATTTCACGCATTTTACTCACTTTCTGTGCACAGTTTTACTCAGTTTTGCTCATTTTAACCAGGTCAACCTGGTTCAACCTGGTTTAACCTGGCCTTACAAATCCTGCATGGATTGGCGGCGCCGGTTTTCATTTCAAGAGTCCTGCTGCAGAAGGTCGTGATGGTAAAACCCAGGGGCTGGGCTGACCGTTGCGCAGCGACGCGACGTGCAATACATGTAATGCGCACATTCATGGAGCACATGTGTTGACGTCCACTGAATGTAATTTAGCGTAAGTTGAACGAGCACTGAATTTGGAGACTGCGATGGTCACGTAAGGAACTCATATTTGCAGACTCATAATGCTTGATATGGGTTGGCAAGTCTGCTTTCCATGAGTGCATTGGCCCTGGTTGGGTGTCAAAAACAACTAACAGACAAGCAAACATAACTTGTTGTCAAACAGGCTAAAACATACAAAATATTGTGGAAACCCAGCCAAACGATCCTTATAAGATATTTGTTTGTGTGGAATCTATTCCGTTGTCCCAAGAAACTTAGTTTTCAGGTCGTTGCTTGGGTTCGCGATTTCTGTGCTTCACACCTGCTGGCAAGTATGATTACCACAGGCGCGTGGGCCCAGGCCCTGGTGCACTATCCGCCCACCCGTCCCTGTCCATCCGCCCGCCTGCTCCTTTGCTTGGGCACCCGGTCTGCCCACCCAAATCTCCATGGGCCCCTGAGCCGAGCAGATGTGGCTCATATGGAACCCATATGGTGCCATGGGGCATATAGGGACCCATTTGAATCAAGATACTAGTACCCATATGTGTGAGCACACATGTAGATCTGCAGATAGAGGGCTTACCGATGGGGTCTGGACCGAAGATTGAAGTGCCTCATCTGGCTTCTCAAAAACATTGCGCCCGTCCATAAATCCTTTCGAATCGGCTGCTCTGCAGCCACTGCGCGCTCGCAAACACTCCTGCCTAGGCTTCCAAACCCCTGTTGACTGTGCTCAGTTCTGACTTGCCTATATTTCGTCGAAGTGCCTGCATTGCTTCGAACGAGGTTTCGGTATGACAAATACGTGCGTTCAGTTCTGCAGAATTGTCGAAATCATTACTGACCGTACTAAGCTCTGACTTACCTGTCTTCCCTCCGACGACACTGCACTGCTTCGAACGAGTCTACGATATCAGTGCTTTCCCCGCTTCGAAATCTCTGAACACCTTCTAACTCGACTCTGCACGATTTCGCAGGTGGCGTAAGGCGCCATATGTGAATCTAGTATGTGTCGGAACTTGGAGATAGACAAATATATAAAGAGAAAGCTTCGTTTGTCACCGACAGACAGGGCGTAGTACATGCCTGATGGAGTAATACCACCGAGTCATTGCGCAACTTGCGTCAGCGAAATGGGCGCCATGGAAAGCGATTGACTTGACAATCGACATGGCA
>Ga0308005_10000649_pt1:2500-7500 | contig 12446 bp, 5 predicted proteins | sample Neamet67_FD_203142 | JGI IMG/M metagenome (GOLD analysis project Ga0308005, IMG submission 203142) | Marine microbial communities from water near the shore, Antarctic Ocean - #67 | ecosystem: Environmental > Aquatic > Marine > Unclassified | place: Southern Ocean | collected 2014-06-07 | reverse complement strand
AACGCCAAGCCAGAGGCTGAATGTAATACCCGCACAAATTGCGTTCCCTCTCATGAGATCTTCCAATTGACCAGTGCCAATTCCTATCGACACATTCAAACTGAACACAGCCCCTAAACCAGTGACAGCCCCAGTAACTATGACGGCCCTTCCATATCCATAGGTGCCACTGGCTCCCACTCCAAGGCAGGCGAAGGCCTCTAAGAAAACGTGAACTGCGTTGACGGCTGCTTTCCCCATTTCTTGTATATTATTCCAAGAACGCTTCCCAACTGTTTCGACAACATCAACAAAATCATCCCATCCCCACCTTCTCCTCCTCCTCCTGTTCCTCCTTCTCCTCCTGAACCTTCTCCTCCTGCTCCTCCTCCTCCGTTGCCTTCTCCTCCTGTTCCTCCTTCTCCTCCTGGTCCTCCTCCTGCGCCTCCTCCTCCTCCTGCCCCACCACCCTGAGGAGGATGTGGACCTTACCACCTCTTTCTGCCCTTCCTGTCCTCCATCGCTACGGAGCATCAGCAAGGCATAGGCTCCCTCCAGCACGCCAGCCACGCGCTTCGACTGCTGATTATAGAGGCGATTGGATGCTACATGCTGGCCTGGTCTCTTGAGTATGACGCCGAAGTCCTCCGAGGATGCTTGGCCGATCCACATCTTGGATGCAAGACTGGCCTTCCGCATGGCGCGTATGTACATACGGATGACCGGCCCAGGTGCGTTGACCTCCACCAGTTCTGTAACATGGCCATGCAAGGTCTGACTGATGTCAACAAAGGAGCCTTTGTCACAACCGAGTGCAGCGCAAGGTGGATGCCAAATATCCTGGAAGTGTGCCGCTGTGGAGTCGTGGGCGCTTGCTGAAGCTCGTTCTGTAAGGTCTGCAGCTTGCTGCACCATGGCGACAGCGGAAGCTGCCCTCCATTGCCGCTCGGAAGAAGCTTCGAACTGGTCCATAAATGAAGCCATCGCGTGGACATTGTTGCTATTAGAAGCATGCGGCTCGCCTGCACAGACAGGCATGACTGTGTGCCTTACTTCGTGAAAGTATAGCTCGAAATCTTTGATCACATTATTAACCACTTGCTCATGTATGTCCATGAATGTGGCAAAATAGGACGCATTGATGCTTTTGCCAACCTCCGATTCGACGATGCATCTGGTCACGCCCATGCATGCCTCCACCTCCACGGGGTTTTCGGGGCAATGCTCAAACTTGAGAACCTCGACGCGCCACTCTGCAAGCACATTCTTCATGTGCCCCTTATCCGGGTACACCCTGGCAGTGCTGTTGTGTGGTTGGCCAGACCCGTCGATGACTTTCGCGTAATATGAAATGAAATCAATCATGGCCTTCGCGAACTTGACGTACAGTGTTCCAACAGGACTACTTAGTAAGTCTTTGCCGGAAGCAACACTCTCGGGGGATATCTCGAAGTGTTTGTTCTCCTGCAAAACAGGATCCCAAGCAGTTTGTAGATCGTCACTCCACTGTGCTTGATCACCAGCCTGTGGTTCAGGCGTATCGGTGCTTCCAATAGCCTGGGCTTTGGCCTTAGGTCCTGACTCCAGGCCTGGGAGCAAAGGCGACGTCACTGACCTGACGTGTTGGTTCGCGAAGGTAGCACATAGTGCGAAGATGAACTGCCCTGACACCCAAGTCATTCAAGACGTCACTGTGCGACAGGGGAGCAGGAGAGTTGTTATAACAAATGTCTAATCACTTACTCGCTGAAAGCTTGAGCCTGACACGATGCAGACCAGGCAGCGATGCATCATTTAGATATCATGAGAACGAGGCGGAGTGCTACCAATAGCGCAAATCAGAACTGAGGGATATTTGTTGAGTCGATCGCAAATTTGGTTCGCCGAAAAGCATTCCCTGCCAAGTGGGAGCTGCATCTCGCCTTTGTTCAATTTACACTTATCTGATCTTTAAGTTGTCTTCAGCTTTGAACCTCCTGGAGGTGAGGGGCTCCTGGGGCTGGAGCAACCTGGGGGACCAGCCCCAAGCAAGCAGGCTTCAAGAACTTGACTAATAGCGCAGATCAGGACTGAGGTATGTTTTTGGAGTCGATCGCAAATTTGGCTCGCCCGAAAGCAGTCCCTACCAAGTGAGAGCTGCATATCGCATTCGTTCAATTTACGCTTGTCGAATGTATATGTTGTCTTCAGCTTGGGACCTCCTGGGGGTGGGGGACCTCATCAAGCTGGAACAACCAGGTGGCAGGAGCCAGGGGAACCCTGGGGTACCAGCCTCAAGCACGCAGGCTTCTCGGGTCCTTCTCGGGTTCTTCTCGGGTTCTTCTCGGATGTTGGGTTCTTCTCGGGTTCTCCTCGGGTTCTTCTCGGGATCTTCTCGGGATCTTCTCGGGTTCTTCTCGGGTTCTTCTCCTAACCCGGCCGACGGGAGGGCCTAAACCCTAAACCCTAAACCCTAAACCCTAAACCCTAAACCCTAAACCCTAAACCCTAAACCCTAAACCCTAAACCCTAAACCCTAAACCCTAAGCTCGACACCCTTAAGTAAAACCATAATGGACGCATTTTACTCAATTTCTCACATTTTACTTATTTTTTGGATTTTACTCAATTTTGCAAATTTCACTCGATTTTTGAATTTTACTCAATTTTTGAATATTACTCAACTTTTGCCTTTTACTCAATTTTTACGTTTTACTCCATTTTTCAAATTTACTCAACTTTTGAAATTTAACTCAACTTTTGGATTTTACTCAATTTGCACGTTTTACTCTTTTTTTGGATGTTACTCAATTTTTGCACATTTTACTTATTTGTTTTTTTTATTCATTTTTTGTATTTTACTCAACTTTTGGATTTTACTCAATTTTCGAGTTTTACTCAATTTTCTGATTTTACTCAATTTATGTCTTTCACTTAATTTTACTCACTTTCCGTGCACCTTTTTACTCAATTTTGCATTTTACTCAATTTCTGTTACGGTTTTACTCATTTTTGCAAATTTTACTCCATTTTACTCCATCTTAGTCAATTTTTAATCAATTTTACTCACTTTCTCTGCATTTTTTTATTCAATTTCACGCATTTTACTCACTTTCTGTGCACAGTTTTACTCAGTTTTGCTCATTTTAACCAGGTCAACCTGGTTCAACCTGGTTTAACCTGGCCTTACAAATCCTGCATGGATTGGCGGCGCCGGTTTTCATTTCAAGAGTCCTGCTGCAGAAGGTCGTGATGGTAAAACCCAGGGGCTGGGCTGACCGTTGCGCAGCGACGCGACGTGCAATACATGTAATGCGCACATTCATGGAGCACATGTGTTGACGTCCACTGAATGTAATTTAGCGTAAGTTGAACGAGCACTGAATTTGGAGACTGCGATGGTCACGTAAGGAACTCATATTTGCAGACTCATAATGCTTGATATGGGTTGGCAAGTCTGCTTTCCATGAGTGCATTGGCCCTGGTTGGGTGTCAAAAACAACTAACAGACAAGCAAACATAACTTGTTGTCAAACAGGCTAAAACATACAAAATATTGTGGAAACCCAGCCAAACGATCCTTATAAGATATTTGTTTGTGTGGAATCTATTCCGTTGTCCCAAGAAACTTAGTTTTCAGGTCGTTGCTTGGGTTCGCGATTTCTGTGCTTCACACCTGCTGGCAAGTATGATTACCACAGGCGCGTGGGCCCAGGCCCTGGTGCACTATCCGCCCACCCGTCCCTGTCCATCCGCCCGCCTGCTCCTTTGCTTGGGCACCCGGTCTGCCCACCCAAATCTCCATGGGCCCCTGAGCCGAGCAGATGTGGCTCATATGGAACCCATATGGTGCCATGGGGCATATAGGGACCCATTTGAATCAAGATACTAGTACCCATATGTGTGAGCACACATGTAGATCTGCAGATAGAGGGCTTACCGATGGGGTCTGGACCGAAGATTGAAGTGCCTCATCTGGCTTCTCAAAAACATTGCGCCCGTCCATAAATCCTTTCGAATCGGCTGCTCTGCAGCCACTGCGCGCTCGCAAACACTCCTGCCTAGGCTTCCAAACCCCTGTTGACTGTGCTCAGTTCTGACTTGCCTATATTTCGTCGAAGTGCCTGCATTGCTTCGAACGAGGTTTCGGTATGACAAATACGTGCGTTCAGTTCTGCAGAATTGTCGAAATCATTACTGACCGTACTAAGCTCTGACTTACCTGTCTTCCCTCCGACGACACTGCACTGCTTCGAACGAGTCTACGATATCAGTGCTTTCCCCGCTTCGAAATCTCTGAACACCTTCTAACTCGACTCTGCACGATTTCGCAGGTGGCGTAAGGCGCCATATGTGAATCTAGTATGTGTCGGAACTTGGAGATAGACAAATATATAAAGAGAAAGCTTCGTTTGTCACCGACAGACAGGGCGTAGTACATGCCTGATGGAGTAATACCACCGAGTCATTGCGCAACTTGCGTCAGCGAAATGGGCGCCATGGAAAGCGATTGACTTGACAATCGACATGGCACCCGCACAGCATGGCCAAGGAGGTACTCTACCAATTGCTCAACGTATACATAAACTATCTGAAGAATCCTTTACTACCGATGTATGTCTGGGCTGAGGGTACATTTCCTCGGCCCTGCACCATGTACAGAGCCAAATGTGTAAACGGTATGGGCGAGTCGAAAAACATAGCAATGGGGGTGTTTTTGCATTTCAACCTAATAAATCCATATGAGTGGATACCGAACTCACAATTAAATATGATCCATATACATCTCTCGTTCCATATCAAATCGATAGACCTCTACTGCATGGTAATAGTATTAGTAGCAATGGCAGTGGCAGCAGTAGTAGTAGTAGTAGTAGTAGTAATAGTAGTGGTAGTAATAGTAGTACTCGTCGGTTGAAAAACGTACCATTTTCCTCATAGGTTCTTTTTCAAAACTGCTCAAAACCAACCCGGAGGCTTCATGCACAAATTGTTCAATCCGAGCAGCCTTCAAAATTATATCAGTTTCCTTATAGCGATCC
>Ga0308005_10000648_pt1 | contig 12458 bp, 12 predicted proteins | sample Neamet67_FD_203142 | JGI IMG/M metagenome (GOLD analysis project Ga0308005, IMG submission 203142) | Marine microbial communities from water near the shore, Antarctic Ocean - #67 | ecosystem: Environmental > Aquatic > Marine > Unclassified | place: Southern Ocean | collected 2014-06-07 | reverse complement strand
ACTGGAAACTTGGTCAAATCCTCCTCCGGTATTTAAGGTAGCCTGGGTGTCACCCACCATCCTCAAGTTGAGGCCCCACAGTGATGAAGCCCGGTAATTCAGACCAACCCGCCAGTTCAACAATTCTTCATCTCCCGAAGGTGAATCTGCAAAACCCAGTCCCACATTGGAAATGAGATTCACTTTGGTAGAAAGCTTGTAATCTAGGCGCACGACAGGACCGGCCACCGTGAGTTCAGCATCTTGGAACTGTGCCCCGACTTCCCCCGTCCTGATTCCGTAACGGAGACCCGGACCCAAGCGAATCAAGGGTGTGGCCTGCCAAAGTGCCGCAACCCGGAAAGTGGTAGAAGAAGTATCGACGAAACCTGAAGTTTCAGTATCAACCGAGCTTTGCCGAAAGGAAATTTCAAAAGAACTTTTGGGACTGATGGTGTATTCACCCGTGACCTGCGATGAAACACCGGTTTGCTCAAAAAAACCCCCGACGAAGCGATTCACTCCTCCCCTTGAAGCGTATGCTGTATTGAAGAGAAGCTTCGCACGACTCGACTCATAACCTCCATTCAGCCCGAAAGAATAATTTGTGGTGTTGAAGCGATCAAACTCCTCGAAGTTCATTCGGGACACCGCGCCTTTTAAACCAAAACGCCACTCGCCCGAGCCAGACCCGAGCTCAAAAGAGCTTTTTAAAGAAGGCTGAATCAAAAAATCTGACTGCTCGTCACGTTGGCCTTGGAGACCATCACCCAAAGTGACATTCGAATCGTATTGACCCAGCAAACCTAGCTCGAAATTCAACTTGCCGAAGCTTCGCTCTTCGCCTTCGCCAATGACAGTAGCTGCAGCCTCATAGAAACCGGAAGGCAGCGCCGGGAGGTTTGACAAGGCATCCTGCGCGACCGCCACTCCAAAAAACGAACAAAACGAGAGACAGGGCCAAAAAAAACGAAGCCGATGAAAGCCAGAGCAAATGCTTCTTAGCTTCATAGGCTTCGTATGTTAAATCAATCCAAGTGGGTGACTTGGACTACAACTAGCGGCGTCTCCGGATGGCCATGAGGCCGGCGCAGAGAACCATCAAGAGTGATGATGAAGGCTCGGGAACGTTCTGCACATTGATGTCATCGAAAGCGAGGGTGTGGGAAGAAGTTCCAGCGTCTGCGAGCGGATCGTGGCCGAAAACGATCGAGTTGACCGTATTGAGGCTTGTGATTGGAGCTGTGTTTAAAATTCCGACGTTGCCGGTGCTTAAATCACCAGGGCCGAAACTAAAAGAGGTTGAAATCTCCGTCGCAACAATTTTAAAATTGTAAGAGGAGAGACCCAGAACTTGGAGGGACGTAGGCGAGGTTGAACCATTCGTTCCGACCCGAATGTCCCAGCTCTCGTTGACCCCGACCGTTGGAGTGAAGCCGATGGTGGCAGCTTGCTGACCTGCCGCGTTTCTGAGTGCAACGCTAAAGCCGTCACGTCCTTCGAAACTATCAGCAGAGTTATCAAGAATCGCCAAACTGAAAGAGGCCGTCAAATAGTTCGCAAAATTTACGGACGAGAGATCACCAGTCAGAGTGGTGTCAGAATTGTCCGCGGTGTTTGCAAACTGAGTCCCAAGATGAGCCGCATTACTGGACCCGCCCCCGAAATTAGTAGTGGAAATGTAGGCTAGGGGAATCGTCTTGCCGAAGGCTGTAGGATTCGCAGTATCCTGAGACCAACCACTGACGCCACCTCCTCCGAAGAGATCACCAGAAGTTGAGGACTCAAAGTCATATGTCACCGAGGTCGCTGCCATAGCGCTGCCGAGGAGGGGCAGAGAAGCTAAGGCCACGCGAAGTTTTAGCAATTTTGTCATCATAATTTTTTTGTTAACTCTTAAGAAACAGCTTTATTCGGCACTGATCAACACTGGAATATCAAGTTCTGGATCAACCGCGATGAAAGAGGTAGTGGGCGGGAGATCCAAAGCGTTTTCAGTGACGTCTTCATCATCGACCACCGTGGTCACTGTCGTGGTTGCACCAATCACAGCTCCATTTGTATCAACCGGAGTGGTAAGGTTTTCCGTAGTTGTCTGGACGTCGAAAGTTCCGGTAACCGTATCCAGAGTCGCAACGATCGTTTCCTGGGTTACCCGCTGTTCAACCCCCCCCGAACCATCTGAGACTTGGACTTGAGTTTGGCGCTTGGCAGTAATCGTACCGTCAGCAGCGGTCTCCATGACCGATGCGGACGCTTGAGTAGCGGGGAAGGTGATGCCGTTAACAACGATATCGACTGTCTTGAAGACAACCTTCACACCTCCAGCCCCCAAATCGATGAATTGAGCATTGGCACTGCCGAGAAATACGCATCCAAGAAGGGGAGCGAGTAGAGTTTTGAACTTCATAAGAGAGTGGAGATTGCCCTCTGTGGGAGCATTGTCAACTTTTTTTGAATAAAAGCACCTCCGAAAACTTTGTTTTGAGAGGAGAGCTGAAAGGAGTTAACAATGCCCGCGATTCCCGTCTTTAAACGTAAAACGGATAACTAGCTAATTCTGAGTGTTTTTGAATTTGCTTAACGCGTCACCCATATTCAAACCCAAGCCAACAGCGGTGATTTTTATCACCGAAATTATTTTCACTTATGATCCTAAAGACACCTTAACCTTTTCCGGTTTTCCTTTATCCGGACCATCCCAGAACTTCCAACTCGGTCCGCTGATCTCCCTCCCCTAAAAATCAGCCGTCAGCATTCCCAGCGCGGCGCTGCTGTTATGAAGAGCGTGCATCGCAACAGGGACCCAGAGGTTGCCGGTTTTCTCACGAGCAATGCCAAGGGCAATGCCGAAGACGAAGATGAAGACAATGAGGATGGGCTCGTATTGCCCGTGCAAAATGGCCCAGAGGGCGGAGGTGACGATCAGGGTCACCCAGAGACTGACCTGAGTATCGCCACGCCACCCGCGCCAAAGGATCCCACGAAAGACAAATTCTTCGACGAGCGGAGCGCCGACCGCGAGGCCGAGGAAGAGGAGGATGGGAAAGTCGGTGGAGGTCGCCATTTGCACCATCGATTCGTGCATTCCGTCGAGGCCTAGTGAAGGTCCCAGAAGCCCCATCCCAAGACCGAGAAGATAGGTGACGGCAAGCCAGAAGGGCCATTTCCACCAGCGCACGGCGGCACTTCCAAGGTATTCCCAGCCCCCCCAGGGGCGCTTTAGTTTTCCGAGAAACCAAGCCACGGGACACACCGCGAAGATAGTAATAAAAGAAAGGAGCCCGACGAGATCGCCATCCATCAGACGGACCATCAACTCGTCCGTATCGAGCGGCTCGTTACTCCTCGTGATCTCGCCGAAGAGGCCTTCCTTGAGCATGTAGATGACGAGGCCGATTCCCTGAACGGTTTGCCAAATCATGAAGAGGATCACGCCCCACAGGAGGGTGAAGCAAATGTTCCAGGGAGTTTTTTCGACTTCCGGAAGCGGCGGCGGCTGTGCCTCAGCATGCGGAGGGTGGTAGGGATTCTCCATGAGGTGGAATGTTCAGCGCTACTTCCGGCCGGTCATCATGGTCCAGTGCTTTCCATGAGGACCGATGCCGATGAGGTTGGGGCGATCGCTGAACATGATGAAACGGTGACCATCGGAACCAAACCAGGCATTGTAGGCCGAGGTGTGCGAGGAGGATCCCATGAAGATGTTTTCGCCGGTCCAGCGATGCTGGAACTTGGCCAGACGGGCCCGGTCACCGGGGGATTTCTTCCCTTTCACGGGAGACTGATGGGCGAAGAATCCGATGGTGGCCATATCGACCGAGTGTCCCGTAGCGGCCTCTGAAAGGCGTTCTTCCATGAGAAGGGGCGTGATCCCGAAGAGGGAGCGATTCTCGTTCAGGTATTTCGAGAAATCTTTCTGAGAGAGATTGGCCCACCCGCAGGCGGCGTTCGTGGCGTTCACCTTCTTGAGGGCGGCGATTTCTCTTTGCACGGCGGCAATCTGGGATTTCGTTTTGAGATAAACTTCTCCATCGAAAGATTCCTTGAGCGCGCCTTGTTGGTCGAGTTCTTCGCTCGCGAGCTCTTCTCCCTGGGCCAGCAAAATTTCCCGCTGCACTTCGGCGAGGGCGGCGGAAATGGCGGAGACGGAGGCGTCGAAGCTACCAGAGTCAGCAGAGGCGAGCATCCGGAGCTGTCGGTTGAGCTTGGTGAGGGATTCCATTTCACCCTGCAGCATGCCGATCTTACCGGGGTCCTTTTTGTAGTCGGTATGGATGAGGGGAAAAATGCGGGCGCGCTCGGTCTGAAGTTCCTCGGTGAGAAGATCGCTGCCGAGGTAGGGATTAGCGCTCTTGTCGTTGAGAAGGCGGCCGAGGCGTTTCTCGTGGGCTGCGAAAGCTTTTTCCAAAGTGCCTTGATAAACCTCCCTTGCGGATTCCCCATAGAGTTGGAAGGTGCGGTAGGCGGCCTGACGTTTGCCGGGATCTTTATCCTGCATCCACTGGAGGGCCTTCCGCACGGCCATGGCCGGGATCACTGGCTCGGTATCCTGCGCACCAAGAGGGGCTGCCAGCAGGACCGCACAGAGGAGGGTTGAAAATCGCATCATCGCGGTGAGAGGATAGAACCGGTGGTCATTTTTTCAACGATGGAGTTTTTCATCACTTGACCCGGAAGGCGCTTCGTTCTTTCGTGACGAGATGCAGCGCATTCAATTGAAGTCCAAACTCCACCGGGCAATCATCACGCAGGCCGACATCGATTACGAGGGAAGCATTGAGATCCCCGGGGATCTCATGGAGGCTGCCGGACTTTGGGAAGGGGAGCGAGTGCTCGTGACGTCCATGACTGCCGGAGGTCGCCTGGAAACCTACGCACAAACCGGAGAGCCTGGCAGCGGCAATATCATCATCAATGGCGGAGCGGCTCACTTGATAAAAAAGGGAGAGCGAGTCACGATCATGGCATTTGGCATTTCCGATAGTCAGATCATCCCACGCCGCCACGTCCTCAACGATCACAATAAGATCATCAAATCCTCAGGGGTTTAGGCGTTTGACGGAAAATCGATTCTGGAAAATTGATGAAGTAAACGGCGGAACTCACTTGTGGGGGAAATTTGCGAATCCGATTCGCAGGTCTCTCGACCGCACCTTTTGCTCCCTGAGCCACTCCGGGGTAGTCCATATGCGGGAAAAATTCAGGCCCCGGTCCCGGCATCTGCTGGTCGAGCATCCCAAAATGAAACCCGCAGAGAGGACCGGAAATCGCCTGGCTCTCAAAGCGGGTCCGGCAGATTGGGACAATCTGCCTGGCTCGCCAAGCGCCAAAGAGAATGAGCAAAACTCCGTCTTTACAACTGCAGATGATTCCCTACCTTCTCGCGGCCCATGACTCTAGCATTTCTCGATATCGGCATTTGGATCAAGCTGGTAATTATCGCCCACGTAGTGGTGAGCGCTTTACTCATCCTCGTAATCCTTATGCAGCGGCCCAAGCAAGAAGGCCTCGGCGCAGCTTTTGGCTCCGGTGCTACTGATGCCGTCTGGGGTGCCCGCACCACCGACGTCCTCCAACGCGCGACCGTCTACCTCGGAACTCTCTTCTTCGTCTTCTCGCTCGTTCTCGCCATCCTCGTGGGGAAGAACAACGATATTAAGAGCAAACGCGCTGACGTCGATGGAGCCGAGAAGGTGATCGAGAAGGAAGAGGAAGTAGCCCCTGTGCTCGATCCTCCGACGATCGACGAAACAGAGGAATTTAAAAAGCAGCTCGAAGCAGCCGCGGCTCCTGCACCCACCGGCGAACCGTCCGTCGTGTCAGAGCCTGTCGTCGTTCCACCGCTTCCGGTTGTTCCGGTGGAAGGCACTGAGACACCCACGCCGGCCCCTGTTGAGGTTCCCAAGACTCCGGTGACGCCTCCCGCAGGCGAGTAATTTAAACCTCACCCAGTCATGAGCGACCCCGCTTTACCAGCTTGGGCTCGCGAAGATGCTTTCCTGCTCAAGCCGGAAGACTCAAAATATGGCTTTCGCGATCAAGCCGGAAAGCTCACCTCTTTTGAGTCTCTCAAAGAGCTCAGGAAATATCTCGCGGCCGGGAAAGGCAAACTCGCTTGGGTCTGGGTCCCCGAGCACGACCGCTTCATCGCGCCTGAAGAAGTTCCCGACCTCGCCACCTCGCTGAAGAAACGGCGGGCCCTTTTATCGAGTGACGACCTGGAAGCGGGACGCAAGGGAATCGTCATCTTCTCCTTGGCCATTCTTTACTTCGGCTACACGGCCTATTCCAATGGCGGATTCGAGGCCCTCAAATCCTCACAAAGCGTTGGGATTGGCGCCATTCTCCTCCTCCTCTTCGGAGCCCGCCCTCTCTGGGGAGGCTACAAGGGCATGCAAGAAATGAAGTCCACTACGGCCGAGACCCTCACCGAAGAAATCCCGGAAGCCCGCTTTGATCTCTGGCTCATCAGTCAGCCCTCCCGCCTCGCCATCCTCTTCTGCGGCCTCCTCTGTGCGGTGTTCGTGGTCCAGAGCTTCACCGATGGCATCGCCGCCGCCGGCATCGTAAAGCCCGCCTACAAGGCCGGCGAAACCTGGCGCCTCTTCACCGGAGCCTTCCTCCACGGAAACATCCTTCACCTGGGGATGAACCTTTCGGCACTCTGGTATCTCGGCCGACGCGTCGAAATTCTCGCCCGCTGGCCCCACCTCGCCAGCGTCTTTTTCCTCTCCATCGTCGGAGGCGGATGGGCCACTACCGCATGGGTCACCGCCAATTCCGTAGGCATCTCCGGAGCGGTCTGCGGACTCCTCGGATTTCTCCTCGTTTTCGAAACCCTTCATCGCCCGCTCGTCCCCTCTCCCGCGCGCCGCCGCATGTTCGGAATCCTCGTTTCCCTCATCGTCATCGGATTCGTGGGCTTCCGCTTTATCGATAACGCTGCCCACTTCGGAGGCCTCCTCACTGGCGCCGCCTATGCCGCCATCGTGTTTCCAAAGTCGGCCGCCCTCTCCCGCCCTCACATCCTCAAGCAAGACCGCCTCATGGGAGGAGCTTCCGTCGCCTTAGCGGTCTTCTGCGGGCTTGCCGCCATCGTGATCATGCTGACACACTAGCCTCTCTTCTCGATGCTCCCTGACCTCCACACCGCCATTCCCGGACCCGAGTCTCTCCGGCTCGCCGACGACCTGCGCGCGCATGAGAGCAGAAATGTCACCTACCTCGACGACTCATGGCCCGTCTTTTGGGAACGCGCCGAGGGCACCAATGTCTGGGACGCAGATGGCAATCGCTTCCTCGATCTCACCTCCGCCTTCGGAGTCGCGGGCCTCGGGCATCGCCATCCCGAAATCGTCGCAGCCCTTCACACGCAAGCCGACACCCTTCTCCACGGAATGGGCGACGTCCACCCCACCGCCCTCAAGGGCCAACTCTGCCACGCCCTTTCCGACCTCACCTATGGCCGATGGAACGGCACCACAGGGAAAGTCGTCCTTTCAAATTCCGGCTTCGAAGCCGTTGAAACCGCCCTCAAAACTGCCCGCCTCGCCACGGGTAAGAAAGGTCTCGTCGCTTTCCAAAACGGCTACCACGGCCTCGGCTACGGCAGCCTCCTTGGGACCGACCTCCCGAAATTCCACGGTCCCTTCGACGACCAACTCGCCCCCATCACCACCCGCCTCCCCTTCGCCGGAAATGAGATCGACTCCCTCGATGGCTCGGACATCGGCGCGGTCCTCGTGGAGCCCATCCAGGGCCGCGGCGGAAAAATCATCCCCCCACCCGATTTTCTTCCCCGCCTCCGCGATTGGTGCGATCAAAATGACGCCCTCCTCATCTTCGATGAAATCTACACCGGCTTCCATCGCAGTGGAAAAACCTTCGCTTGCGAATGGGACGGCGTCATCCCCGACCTCATCTGCCTCGGCAAAGCCCTCAGCGGCGGCTTCCCCATCTCCGCCTGCGTCGGCAAGGCCGAAGTCATGGACGCCTGGCCCGAATCCACCGGCGAAGCGCTCCACACCAGCACCTTCCTCGGCCACCCGGTCGGCTGCGCGATGGCCCTCAAATCGCTCGAGATCCTCGAGCGCCCCGGGACCGCTGAAATGGTGGCCCAAAAAGGAAGCTACCTCGCCGAAAAACTCCTCGCCCTTTCGAGCCCAAACATCATCGAAGCCCGCGGCCGCGGCCTCATGTGGGGCCTCGAACTCAAGCAAAACGCCGGCCCCCTCCTCGGATCCCTTTTACAAAAAGGCCTCCTCATCCTCGCCGACGGCCCCGAAGGAAACGTCCTCTCCTTCACCCCTCCCTTCACCATCAGTGAAGAGGAAATCGACTTCGCGATTCAAGAGGTTGAACCGCTGATTTAGGGAACGCATCCAAGATTTACGCAAATCCTACCCCTCAGCAGATCCCGTCAAGGTGAACAGCGGGCGAACGAAGCATCACTGCCGACCACGCAATCACCTTGGCTCGGCACTTCGGACTTCGAGCCGACGCCTTCATTTCCTGAAAAGGAAATCTTAAAATGCCCCCGTCCGCAGCAGGACCAACGTGCACGCTTCTTCGCATTCGATCCCCGCTTTTTCAAAAGCCGACATCGCCTCCGCTGACTCCGTCCCCGGATTGAAAATCACCCTCCTCGGCTTCGCTAAAATAATTTCCTCAACCAGCGGCCCAAGACGATCCGGGCCAAGATAAAGCGTCAATCTCTCAATTTCCTCCGTGATCTCGCTCACCGACGAGTAACCCGCGACTCCCAGAATCTCTGCACCCGTCGGGCTCACCGGAAAGACCTCATGCTCGTGCTCCATCAAGAGGGCTTGAGCGATATGCGCATAGCGCTCCGGTTTCGCACTGGCTCCTAAAATAGCGACGTTCATGGACCTAGCTATAGCGAAATTCTCCGTTTTCAACGACTCCATTTCCCGGAGGAATTTCGACAAATCCCTGAGCCGATAGCGGCGTCACGAAGTCACCCGAGTTCTGTGGACGGAGCACGCGCAGCTTTCCCTCCTCATTGAGCACGGCGGGCAAATAAAGCGTCAGTCGCTCATGCTGCTTCATCAGCGATTCGAGCGGCAGCAAAGTCCGCTGCTCCTGCGGCAAGCCCACCAGCGCACGCAGCGCGGGGACCAAGTAGCGGTGAAACGTCGTGAGGGTAGAATTAGGATTCCCCGGCAGCGCCGCGACACCGTAGCAGAGGCTCTTAGCCTCTGATTCCAAATCCCCACCCCAATAAGCCAGCGGCTTCCCTGGCTTCTGCGCCACTCCGTGGAAAAGAGGCGGACCAATAAGCGCTTCGAGAGCGGGCCGGACGTAGTCCTTTTTCCCCTTCGAAATCCCACCCGAAAGAATCACCAAATCACTCGACTCCATCGCCTCTTTGATCCCCGACTTCGTCGACTCCAAATCATCCGCCAAATGCCCCAAGGTCACTTCCGCGGCCCCCCAGTCCTCCACCGCCGCCTTCAAGGTGAGGCCATTCGACTGCCTCAGCTGATGAGATGCCGGCTCCTCCTCCGGCGCCACCAACTCGTCCCCCGTGCCCAGCACCGTGACCCGCGGAAGCCGCGTGACCTCCAGTTGAGTCGCGCCCACCGAAGCCGCGAGGCCAATCTGCCCCGACCCGATCCGCGTTCCCGCGGGCACCAGAAGATCGCCCGTCGAAGCATCCGATCCCATCCGATGAATGAACTGCCCCGCCACCGCTTCTCCCGTGACACGCGCATGAATCTCATCGATCTCCACCTCCTCATAAGGCACCACGGTATCGCAGTCAGGCGGTAGCGAAGCCCCCGTCATGATCTGCCAACACGCCCCGGGCGGAAGAACATCGGGACACGGATCTCCCGCCGCGTGAAGCCCGTGAAGTTTGAACGGACCATGGGTCAGTTCATCTTTTCGAAAAGCAATCCCATCCATCGTGACCCGATCAAAAGGAGGAAACGGGCGATCCGCCAAGATTGGCTCCCGCAGCACTCGTCCCAGCGCCCGATAAAGACTCACGATCTCCGAAGGGAGCGGAGTCAGCGTGGGCAGAATGAAAGCCTCGGCCTCAGCAGGTGAAATGAGCGACATGCCCTCAAGATGCACATTTTTTATTTTTTACCGAAGGATTTTGTATTCTTCGGCGTGTTTCCCTTCGATGAAAGCAACATTCCTAAGCCTCCTACTCCTCGACCTGCTTGACCCAAAGGTCACCAAGATGCACTGGCATTTCAAAATTGAGAAGCTAGCTTGGCAAGAGTGAAAAGCTTGTTGCCCGCCCTCCTCATATCGCCACTCCTCGCGGGAACTCAAATCCGCGTCGCCACTTACAACACATCGCTGGCGCTAAACACCAAGGGCCAGCTCTCCGCTTCCCTGCGGACCGGAACCTTCAGTCAGGCTAAAAGAGTCGCCGAACTCATCCAACTCATCGAACCCGACATTCTCCTCCTGAATGAATTCGACTACGACGCCGGCTCCTCTGCCCTCAACCGCTTCCACGACAAGTTCCTCAATGTCAGTCAAAACGGCCGGCCCGCGCAAAACTTCCCCTATCGCTACACCGCGCCTTCGAATACCGGAACCTCCTCGGGCTTCGATCTCGATAACAATGGCACCATCGACACCAGCCCGGGTGATCAGACCTACGGAAATGATTCCTTCGGCTTCGGCGAGTTCGAAGGAAAATACGGCATGGCGGTCCTCTCAAAGTATCCCATCGCCACCGACGCCATTCGCACCTTCCAGCTCCTCAAGTGGAACGAGATGCCCAACAACGTCATCCCTTCCGGCTACTACGCAGCCGATGAATTGGCCGCCCTCCGCCTTTCCTCGAAGAGCCACTGGGACATCCCCATTCAGGTCGGCGGACAACGACTCCACTTCCTCGTCAGCCATCCCACCCCTCCCGTCTTCGATGGACCCGAAGATAAAAATGGCCGCCGGAATCACGATGAGATCCGCCTCTGGGCCGACTACCTCTCTCAGGAATCGCACAGCTACCTGAGCGATGACTTGGGCACTGCGGGCGGCCTGGGCAGCGAACGTTTCATCATCGCAGGCGATCAAAATGCCGATCCCAACGCGGGCGATAGTTTTAACAACGCCATCAACCAACTTCTCCTCCACCCCAAAGTCGACTCCTCGATCACCCCGGAGAGAACCGGCAGCTCCACGACCTCCAATCGTTTTCACACCGCTACCTTTAGTCTCCGCGCCGACTACGTCCTCCCCTCGAAGGCGGGATTCAACAACCTCGGCGGAGCCGTCTTCTGGCCCACCGGAGGATCACCAGGAGCCAATCGCCTCAGCGCCTCAGACCACCGTCCGGTTTACCTGGACCTCGAGCTTACTCCTCTCCCCGAAGAAGCCATTCAAGATCTGAACCTCTCTCTCGAGGACGACATCGTCACCCTCACTTGGGCCGGTGCGGAAGGTGCGAACTATCAAATCGAAGACAGCACAGACCTCCTCACTTGGGATTCTCTCGATGTGACCACTTCGTTTGAAAACGGCCAATGGTCATCCTCGTTTCCTTCTTCACAAACACAGCGCTTCCTCAGAATCACTCTTCCTTAAGCCTCCCATTCTCGCCGGCTGACTTGTAGGAGATCCCGCATTGCGCTACTCTCTGCGCCAACATGAGAGTTCCCCTCGCCCTTGCCCTCATTGGTAGCGCTATCATTGCCGCTTGTTCCTCCGGACCACGCTGGAAAGGACGAGATCCCGTCTTCTCCAAACTTCCTGTTTCCAGAAATCCGCGTTACGCGAAGGCCAACCTTATCGAGATCAGCCAAGTCGATTCCTCGATCTTCATTGACCTCCGCTACACCCGGAGCTCCACCATTTTAAAAAGCCCCCTCTACGAAATGGGCATGCCCGCCCTGCTGCGACCCGAAACCGCCGTGCGACTTCGCCGCGCCAATGAGGTCGTCAAAAAACACGGCTACCGTATCCAGGTTTGGGATGCCTACCGCCCACCAAGCGCTCAGTTGAAGTTGTGGTATGCCTCGGGAGAAGACGTCCGCTTTGTCGCAGATCCCTTTTCCAAACCTTCGCAGCATTCCTGTGGCACGGCCGTCGATGTCACCCTCGTCACCTCCTCGGGGAAAGCAGTGGAAATGCCCACCGGCTTCGATGTCTTCTCACCCAAAGCCGCCGCCCGCTACGAGCACCCGGACCCCGAGGTCATGAAGCGAAAGAAAATCCTCCAACGTGCGATGTATGAAGCCGGCTTCTTCCCCCTTCCCAACGAGTGGTGGCATTTCACCGATAAGAATTTCAAAAAATATCCTGACACCATCGCCCTCAAAGATATCCGCTCATGAAAATTCTCCCGCTCCTCTTGCTCACCGCTCTCGCGGCAAGCGCCCAGGTCATCCCGCACATCAGCACCTACCTCGGCGATGGGCAGCGCAACTACTACGGAAACGTCGCCCCCTCACGGCTCAACGTGAAGTGGAAAACCGACCTCGGCAGTGGCA
>Ga0308005_10000644_pt1 | contig 12535 bp, 12 predicted proteins | sample Neamet67_FD_203142 | JGI IMG/M metagenome (GOLD analysis project Ga0308005, IMG submission 203142) | Marine microbial communities from water near the shore, Antarctic Ocean - #67 | ecosystem: Environmental > Aquatic > Marine > Unclassified | place: Southern Ocean | collected 2014-06-07 | reverse complement strand
ACGTGCAAAGGATCCGTCAGTCTCCCTCAGCCATTGTTGATTTCGCTTCTCCTGCCGCGATCGTTCCTCCGGCAGTGGTTGAATTTAACCCTGATCCCGCCCCCACTCCGGAAGCTCCAACTCCTCCCGAATTGGCAAACCCTTTTCAGGTGGCGACACCTCTTCCCATGCAGTCACAACCGGTTTTACCGCCGGCGCGACCGTTTGAGTCCTCTCCTTTCGAACCTTCAGGGCCGCTGATGGCGCCGGAGATTTCTCCATCCCAGATGGAATCTCCGATACCGCCTCAAACGGAATCAGAAGACCAACGTAGCCTCCACTCATCTCCATCAAATTCACCATTCGGTCTAGCTCCTGCTCAACCATCTGTTCAGGAAGATCCTGCTCAGATGCAGTCGTTTTCCCCTGTTCAAACATTTGCAGCCCCCCCGGACTTTCCCGCAGCGCCCCCGGAGCAGGCAACCCCACCTCCGATGGGAAACCAACCTGCTCCGATGGGGAGTCCGTTCGAAGCAGCATCATCTGCGGCGGCGATTCCACTCGAGCCTGAAGTGCCCAAGGCCGATACTGATGAAATCGACGAATTACTTCGGCAGTTCCGGGAGCATCGGGATTCTTAAGCTCCTAACTTTCGAAGACTTCGCGAAGAGTCGTCTCCATTACTGATTTCATTCCGGAAACCGTGATGGTTTTTTGGGTTTCGTCCTCGGCACAGGTCATGCTGACTCCGTCGATTCCACATGGAGTGATGAATTGAAATGGTGGCATGGTAATGGCTTGGACATTGAGGGCAAAACCATGAAGGGTGACCCATGAACGGACGCCGACTCCGAGTGAGGCGATTTTTCGGTTCTCTACCCAAACTCCGGTGAGGCTCTCGCGTCGTTGTGCTGATATTCCAAATTTGGCAAGGCCCCGAATGAGGGCTTCTTCCAGATTACGGAGGTGAACATGGAGATCTTTTTCACGTTCACTGAGATCAAGGATGGGATAGCCGACAAGTTGCCCCGGTCCATGATAGGTTCCCTGACCACCGCGATTAATTTCAACAACAGGGTGGGGGAGGTGTGGGGTGTCACGGAGGCTGCTTTGGTCACGAGTGCGTCCGATCGTGTAAACAGGCGAGTGCTCCAAAAGGAGAATGGTGTCGTCGATTTTTCCTTCCCGGCGTTGTTTGACGAGGTCTTCCTGGAGATCCCAGATCTCTTGGAAGTCCCGATCCTTTCCGAGGTCCTGGAAGGTGAGTTGGCTCATCGTTTTGACTTGGGTAGGGCGAGCCATTCGCGAATACCGGCAAGTGAACGGCAGTTGACGACGTCTTCGCGCCGAAGCCAGCCTTTGCGGGCGAGACGGGTTCCGTAAGCGAGAAATTGAAGCTGATCAGTAGAGTGGGCATCGGGATTGATCGAGGTAAGGACTCCTTTGTCACGGGCGCGATGCCACCATCGCCAATCCATGTCGAGTCGCCAGGGATTACAATTGAGTTCAATGACAGTTCGAGTCTCGGCGGCACAGTCGATGATCTTCTCGATGTTTACCGCGTAGGGATCACGACGAAGGAGGAGTCGCCCGGTCAGGTGGCCGAGCATGGTGACGTGTTCGTTTTCCATCGCCCGGATGAGGCGAGCCGTCATTTCATCTTCGGGAAGGTTGAAGACATTGTGGACCGAGGCCACGCAGTAATCGAGTTGGCTCAAAAGGTCGTTGTTGAAGTCGAGTGATCCGTCTTTGAGAATATCGACCTCGGAGCCGGCGATCAGGGCGAATTCGTCGAAAGATTCATTTAGTTTACGAATCGTAGCGATTTGCTCGATCAAGCGATCTTCATCGAGTCCGTTGGCCTGAAAGGATGACTTTGAGTGATCGGCAATGCCTAGGTATTGGAGGCCGTGGTCCTTGGCCGCTCCGGCCATCTCCTCGAGTGTGTTTTTCCCGTCCGAGGCGATAGTGTGATTGTGGAAGGTTCCCTTTAAGTGGGAAAGTTCGACCAGACCGGGTAACTCTCCTTGTTGGGCGGCTTCAATTTCACCCCGGTTTTCGCGAAGTTCGGGGGCGACCCAGTCCATTCCGAGGGCGCGATAGATGTCGGCCTCTTCGTTTACCTTGGGAATGTCCCCTTCACCGGTGAAGTCATACTCGTTGAGAGAGAGTCCTTTTTTTAGGGCGAGGGAGCGGAGCTCAACATTGTGCTCCTTGCTCCCCGTGAAATATTGGAGGGCGAAGGGGAAGTGGTTGTTACTGACGGCGCGGAGGTCGCACTGGAGTCCGTTTTCGAGACGGATCGAAGCCTTGGTTTCGCCGTGCACGATGACTTCATGAACCTCGGTGAATTGCGTGAAAAATTTTGTCAGCTCGGCCGGCTCGGTGGTGGCAACGAGAAAATCGAGATCGTGAAGAGTCTCCTTTGATCGTCGATAGGAACCGGCGATGGCAGAACGGGACACTTTCGGGTGATCGCGGAGACGTTCGAGTAAGGTTTCGGCCAATGGAGCAACTTCTCCGAGGCGGAAACGGTCGGCGAATTTTTCGCGATTTTCGATTGCGGCGAGAATTTTTTCGACCGTCTTGGCCCCGAACCCGGCGAGGTTTGAAATTTCCTCTCCCTGGCAGACTTCCTTGAGTTCGGCCACGGAGGAAATACCGAGTTTGTCGTAAAGGGCCTTGATCTTCTTGGGGCCCAATCCTTGAACTTCGAAGAGCTCGAAGAGAGTCGGTGGGAATTCGGCCTTTAAGTTTTTGTAGTATTGCAAGGTCCCGGTTGAGGCCAATTCGTGCAGCTTTTGTTGAAGGGCGTCGCCAATGCCTTTGATTCCTTTGAGATCGCCCTCGGCAGCCCGGGCTACGATATCACCGTCGAAATTCTGCACGATATCGGCACCCTTGCGATAGGCGCGGGTTTTGAAGGGGTTTTCTCCCTTAAGTTCGAGAAGGAGGGCGATCTCTTCGAGAGTGCTTACCAAAGTGTCACGGGTTACGTCAGCCATTTCATTGAAGATGCTTCGACGAGCGTGATTTGCAAGACTAAGGCCTTCGCGAAACAGGGGGGATCTGCTACCCCTTCGTCGATGAGCACTCCGAATGTGAAGTTTTATAATGCGGCGATCGACGCAGCCCAGTCCGGCGACATTCCAGCGGCCCGCGAGGCCATTGAAACGGCTTTGACCGAAGACCCGAACGATGTGCAAGGCTGGCAGCTTTATTCGGTCATTTTGAATGCCCTTGGTGAGACCGAGAAGGCCGAGAAGGCGGTCGCGAAAACCAAGGAACTCGGACTGAGCGACGTTGATGAGCTGATCATGAAGGCGGCTGATGCCATCGGTCAGAACAAATTTGGGTTGGCGATCACCCATTATGAGGATGCCTTGGAACTGGATCCCAATCGTCCGGAAGTCTACATCAGCTATGCCCTGGCACTCATGCATGGTAACTATCCATCCGATGCCGAAGAGGCCGCGAACAAGGCTGTGGAAATGGCCCCCGATGATGCCTCGGCGTGGTATGCCCGTGGGCGGATTCTGCGACTTCGCGGAAAGAAGAATGATGCGCTGGAAAGTCTAAAGAAAGCTCTCGAGCTTCAAGGGAATCTTGTTTTGGCCCGTTACGAATGCGGTATGATTCTGGCTGAGACCGGAGAACTACAGGCTGCCCTGGAGTGTTTTGAAAAAGTGCTTGAAGACCACCCCGAAGATGAAAATGCCATTTCTGCCAAAGCCGCGATCCTTGCGAAAATGGAAGAGATGAATTCCTAGGGATAAGGATTGCATGGCGAGACGGGAAAGGCAGGATGCGCAGCACTAATTGTATCACAAGATCATGAGTCGTAAAATTTGGTTGGATGGGAACATCGTTGATGAGTCGGAAGCAAAGGTTTCAGTTTTCGATCACGGGCTCCTTTATGGCGATGGAATCTTTGAAGGAATTCGTTTCTACGAAGGCCGGGTCTTTCGATTGACCGAGCACATCGAGCGACTTTATCTCTCGGCTAAGGCACTTCTTTTAAAGATGCCGTGGACTCTCGAGGAGGTTTGCGAAGCGACGCTGGAAACGATTCGTGCCAATGAGTTAACCGACGGATACATCCGGCTTGTGGTGACACGGGGAGTAGGGGATTTGGGGCTCAATCCCTACCTTTGTCCTTCTCCGTCGATGTTTATCATCGCTTCGGGTATCACTCTTTATCCCAAGGAACTTTACGAGAACGGTCTCGAGGTCGTGACCTGCTCGACGCGTCGCCCGACTCCCGCGAGCTTGAGTCCGCAGGTGAAGTCGCTTAATTACCTCAACAATGTCATGGCCAAGATCGAGGCCCTCAAGGCTGGAGCTAAGGAAGGTCTGATGCTCAACGAACAGGGATACGTGGCTGAGTGCACCGGCGATAATGTCTTCATCGTGAAGAAGGGGGTTGTCCTGACGCCTCCGGTTTCCGATGGCAGCCTTGATGGGATCACTCGTCAGGTCATCTTTGATCTTTGTGATGAACTCGGAATTATCATTCGGGAAGTCTCGATGACCCGCTACGATCTCTACACTGCTGACGAATCCTTCCTCACTGGAACAGCCGCTGAGACCATCCCCATGGTGAAGCTCGACGAACGTGAAATTGGAGACGGGAAGCCCGGCCCAGTGAGCCTCCGCTTGATCGAAGCGTATGGTGAAAAGGTCCGCTCCGAAGGCACGGCGTTTTAGTTGCTGGTCATCGGGTGGCTTCGTTCCTAGGCTCACGGAATGAAGCTCTTTCTTGCTGCCTCTCTCATACTTAGTTGTGTTCTTTGCGCTACACCCTTTGGGACGCAAATTAGTGAATCTGGAATTAAGCATTCCTTCCTGATCACAGGGACCAAAACCGCCATCATTGGTGAGGACTGTGAAGTGATTTGGGAGGTGCCCGCCAAGTCGCGAGACGGAGAAGTCTTGGCGAATGGAAATGTTTTGATTGCCTTTGCGAAGGAGGTGAAGGAGTTCTCTAGGGAGAAGAAAGTGATTTTTCACTACAAGCTTTCTGATGAAAACAAGGAAATCAGTACCGCAAACCGGCTTCCGAATGGAAATACCCTGATTGCCGAGATGGGGGAAAAACCGCGAATTTTGGAGGTTGCTTCGGATGGCAGGGTTGTGGTCGAGGTTCCCGTGAAACCGGAAAGCGACAACACGCACATGCAGATCCGGATGGCCCGCAAGCTCGCCAACGGAAACTATCTCGTTCCCCACCTGCTTGCATTTGCGATCAAGGAATACACTCCGACGGGCGAGGTTGTCCGGACGATTAAAACCGATTTGCTCGAGTTGGGTGGGCGGGAAAAGAGAAACTGGCCTTTTACCGCGATTCTTCTCAAGGATGGCAGGATCATGGCGAACCTCACTAATGGCAACAAAACGGTCATCTTCGACAAGGAGGGGAAAGTGAACTGGGTGTTTGCCGACGACCGGTGCGCCGACCCTTGCGGTGGTCAATTTTTGGCCAACGGAAATGTCGTAGCCTGCCAGTATGGTTCGAATTCAGACGCCAAGCCTGATGCGATCGAGATTAGCCCTGACAAGAAAGTCGTCTGGGAATTTAAAGCACCCAAATTCAGGGGGGTTCATGAAGTCCACGTTCTCACCACTAATGGCAAGCCGGCGGGAGGGCGACGTTAGTCGCTCCGCCGGGGCCGACCGGCCATGATGAGGCGGACGGCGGCCATGGGAAGGAGGCCGATCAAAGCAGCGGCAGCGGCAACTTTGAGGCCGGGATAGATTCGGGGACGGTCTGCCAGAAGTGCGTTTAAGGAATCGCGGACAACTTTATCTGCCCGGACGTAGAAGGCTTCCTTGACTGGGAGATCACTTGTTGTGCTTCGTCGGGCAACATCACCGAAGCCGGTTTTGATGGGGCCGGGGCAGACGGCGAGAACCCGGACACCTTGGTCGCGTAGTTCGAGTCGCAGGCCTTCACTAAAGCTGGTGACATAAGCCTTGGTGGCGGCGTAGACCGCGAAATCTGGAATGGGAAGAACGCTGGCGAGGGAGCTGACGTTCAGGATGGCACCGCGTCGGGCGATGAGTCCCGGGAGAAGAGTGTGGGTGAGGTGGGTGAGTGCCTCCATGTTGAGGCGGATCATCTGTTCCGTTTTATCCCAGTCGGAAGTATGAAACTCGCCGTAGTCTCCCATGCCGGCATTGTTCAGCAGGAAATCGGGATAGAGGTTCTCTTGCGAAAGCGCATTAAGGAGGTGGTAGCGACCGGCATCGTTTGCGAGGTCGGAGGCGAAGGTTTTCACCCGTAGGTGAGGGTGTTTTTCGACCAGATCGGTGGCGATTTTCTCAAGGAGATTTTCACGCCTGGCGACGAGAACAAGTTTCTCGACGCGGGGCGCAAGTTGGAGGGCATATTCCAGCCCCAATCCCGAGCTGGCTCCTGTAATGAGGGCGCAGCGGAAATCGGGAAGCGAGCCGGGAGATGACATGCCTTTCTGGGGTTAGCCCTTGGGTTGTTTCTCGTCCACTTTGATGATGCGAAGAGGGAGGCGCTGGATGAGTTCACTATCGACCAGAATATCGACAGAGTAGACTCCGGCACGAGGGAAGGTAAGTCCCTGGAAGCCGACGATGAGATGACGGGTCATGAAGGCCACGTTTTCAGGTATTTGCACAGGCATGGCACCCTTGATGGGCATCTTGTCGTTGATGGGCTTGCCGTCTTCGTCGATCACAGAAATCTGGAGTTCGTGATCGCCGTCGTCTTCGGGAGTGAAGCAAAAGCGCATGGCGAGCGAGCACTGGGGGTGCACGATGGGGGTGGCTTTGGCGGCGAGGGCGTCGAAGGTTCCGGAGATGACCATTTTGCCTTGGTATTCTGCGGCGAAATCGCAGAGAGTTGCTACTTGTAAGTCCATAATTGAGATTCAGAAATAAGGGCCGGAATCGGCACGCCCTTGGTTGCCTTATCCGGTCGGATTCGTAAAGGGGGAAAGGAGTAAATTACTGGTCTGCGGGTGTCTCGGGAGCTTCACGAGGCTTGTCAGCGGGAGCTTCGGGCTCGGTGGGGGTGACCGGGATTGCTTCCGGAATTACTTCCGGAATGTCCTCCCCGGGGACTGTTGGGATGACAGGTTCTGCCGGGGGAATGGCAGAAGGAATTTCGGGCTCGTCCGTGGTGGGTATCGGGACGACGGGCTCTTCGGTCATGATCTCATCATCTTCAACAATGATGGCCTCCGGGATGCCTGTTTCAGAGGCCTCTTCATCGTCTTCAGTGACAATGAGGGCACGGGCTGCGGGCTTTAGGTTTTCTTCGATTTCGGTCTGGAAATTGCGGAAGAAGCGCTTGACCATCGGGGCGGCTTTTTGGCCACCGCTCACGTTTTCGCCGGGAACGCCTTCGTAAACGACAGCGAAAGCGTAGCGGGGATTGTCGAAAGGAAAGAAGCCGGCAAACCAGGCGAGGTTTTGATTTTTCTTGGGCTTCCACTGAGCCGTGCCGGTCTTGCCGCACATGATGGTAAAGCCAAGGTCGGCTCTTTGTCCGGTTCCGTAGGGGGCGTGGACGACGTCTCGCATTCCCTCCCTTGTTGTTTTTAAGGCGATGTCAGAAAGCCTGAGATCGTTGCGTTTTTTGAAGGTGGGGGCTTCAATGACACGGCCATGGAAGTCTTGGATTTGGCGAACGAGCTGGAGATCCATTAGGACAGAGCCATTGCCGATAGCTGCCATGGACTGGGCCACTTGAAGAGGAGAGGCTTCCATTAGGCCTTGCCCGATAGAAAGGTTGGCGGTGTCACCATCAGTGGCAGGACGTCCCGTCTCCTTCATGATGTAGTCCGGGGATGGGGCAACTCCGGCGGTTTCTCCGAGAAGGGGAAGGCCGGTCTTGGAACCGTAACCGAGACGGCGGCCGACGGAGAGAAAAGCCTGCGGGCCGGTTTCAATCCCGACCTGGTAGAACCAGGGGTTGATTGATTTAGCGAGAGCACGCTTGGCGTCCACCCAGCCCTGGGGGCCTGGCGAGTGATTTCTCATCCAGATATTGCCGATCTTTATTTTATAGGGACAGTCAAATTTTTGGTCGTAGCGAATAGCTCCGGTATTAATGGCAGCGAGACTAACGACGGGTTTGAAGGTCGAAGCGGGAGGATAGGCTGATTGGTAGGCTCGGCCGAATAGGGGGGCGGCTGGGTCCTCGCTGAGTTCCTTATATCGCTCATTGGTAATGTAGGGAACGAATTCATTGAGATCGAAGGTCGGGCGGGAGGCCATGACGAGGACTTCGCCGGTTTGAATATCGATGACGACGAAGGCGCCGCGCTTTGATCCTTCGCGAAGAACTCGCTCGGCGTAGCGTTGCCAATCCAGGTCGATAGTGGTGATGACGTTTCCTCCCGGACGGGGGCGTCGGATGGGTTCATCGAGGACCTTGGTTCCATTTTTATCGAAGAGTATTTTCTTCAAGCCCGGAACACCTCGGAGCTTTTGATCAAAGATCATCTCAAAGCCGGATTTTCCCATGACGGATTGAAAAAGCGGATCGCCCTCATTAATGGGTCCGGAGGGGAGGACGGTTTGAGCTCCCACGTAGCCGATGAGGTGAGCACCCACCGATTTTTCAGGATAGTATCTGAGGTAAACTGGAAGAAGGGTGAGACCTGTTGGAAGTCTTTCTTCGAGCTCTTTGGCTTTGCTTTCGGAAAAGATTTGCGAAATTTTCCGGGGGAGCCAACGACGATTACGATAGTAGTTTGCGAGTTTCTTGTCGGAATACTGTTGGTCACCATTGACGAGGGCATTGGCCTCTGCGATTCGATCCTGAGCCCAGGCAACGGCAGTTTCGGCTTCGGCCGGGCCTTCGTAGGCCGTGAAATCCAGGGCGAGATGGTAAGCCATCTTGGTCTGAGCTAGAGGAAATCCTTCTCGATCAAGAATGAGGCCCCGGGGTGCAGGAACAGAGAGGGTCATGGTTCGGGCCATACCTTCGCTGAAGATGGAAGCATCGTCAGCGGATGGACCTTGTTCCTCTTCAGTTTCCTCGGGAACCGTGGGATTCACGAGGCGGGGAATTTCCGTCGACTCCTGCGCGGGAAGGAGGAGGAGGATACTCAGGCCGATGAGGATTTGCTTCCAGATCATGAGAGGAGACTACGCTGATACCCGGGGTGTTACCAGTCCCACTCGCGAGGATTTCCTTCGATGTTTTTGACGATTTTACCAGAGAGGGAAATGGTTTGCGTTTTCAATTTTGATTCAGGTTTCCTTTCAAAAAGGACCCATTTGGTTTCGGTGTGACTATCGACTCGGACGCTGACGTTTAGATGGGTTTTGATTTTCGCGTCGGTTCTGGGAAAGACCCTCAGCTTCCTGGGAAACCAGAAATCTGGCAAAGGTGATTCTTTTTTTCCGGGGGAATGGGAACGAATCTGGTTTTGCCGCTCAGACAGGAGAGGGGAATGCCTCTTTTTTCTCCCGTTGGTTTTACCACGCTTCTGACTTGGGTTTCGTTGATTTGAACTGCTGGGATCTTTCTAAACCTATGGTCGTCCATCAGGATTTGGGCGCAGCTTGGAGAATAGAGCCACATAATTGCGATGGTGACACGAGCGAAAATTCTCATCATGGCGTTTGAAATATGGCGATTTGAGCGGCTGTCAAAGAGAGGGTTGAGGCATTCCCGCTTGCGTAATGGTCGGGAAAACCTACCTTTTCGTCGTTGAGGGTCGCCGTGAGCGTCCAAAATCCCCGGAAGGAGCACTTTTCCGATGCCGAATCTTCTCTGCAAGCTCGCTCAAATGCACTTGCCCGGCGTCCCTTTCTTGATTTTGGAATCACCGATTTTCAACAAACCATTCGTCGAGGAGTCCGCTTTTCGGTCGTTGTCGAATTTGTCATAACCCGAACTGGGTTTTCGTTTTCACGGACCGATGCTCCCCGACCACTATTTGGGAAATTAACCCAATCTGAAACATGTCAGAACCGAATAATAACACGTCGGCCGGTCAGTCTTCACAAGACTCCGGAAATCAATCCGGGAACCGCAACCGGAACAGAAATCGTAACCGCAACCGCAACCGGAATCCGCAAGGCGAAGGTGGTGGTGGCGGCGGGCAGCGCAACAACCAGCGCCGCCAGCATAACAACGCCGAAGCTCCGCGTCGCCGCGGGCCTAAGCCGAAACCTCTCACTGCCTGGGAGAAAATTAAGAAGGTCTTTGGACTCTACAAACCCGTGACTGGTAATCCTTCGAAAAAGGCGGCCAAGAAGGGTGGCCGTCCTCGTAAAGAGAATGTTCGTGATGCTTCCGGTCGGACCGGAGGCGGAGGCGGAGGCGGAGGCGGAGGCGGAGGTGAAAAAACCGCTCGAGCTCGCCAGAAACCACGTCCAACTCCCGACAGTTCCCAGGTAGAAGGCAAGCGCCTCTATGTGGGAAATCTTTCTTATGATGCCGCCGAGCATGATTTGGAGGATTTGCTCAAGGGGGTGGGAGCTGTTCGTAATATCGAGATCGTCTACAACCGTAATACCCACCGTTCGAAAGGCTACGGCTTTGTTGAAATGGCCCGCGTTGACGAGGCGAAGCGAGCGGTCGAGGTCCTCCATGACCAACCTTTTATGGGGCGTACTTTGATTGTGAATGGCGCTAAATCCACAGGGCCTGTAGATTCCGATGGTGATCCCGCTCCGCAGGAAAACCCTCCGCCGAACCTTCCTGAGAACAAGGAGTAATTTCTCATTAGTGAAATTTTAGCCCGTTCGGAGTTTTCCGAACGGGCTTTCTTTTTCTACAATCAACTTGTGAGTACATCACCTTTCTATCTGTGTGGTCCGACTGCCTCCGGCAAGACGGCGTTGGCCCTTGCCTTGGCTGAGGCCTGGGGCGGGGAAGTAGTCAATGGGGACGCGTTTCAAGTTTATCGCGGGCTGGAAATCCTTAGTGCGGCACCCTCGGAAGAGGAAAAATCAAGGTGCCCTCATCATCTCTTCGGAGTCATGAATCCGACAGAGTCTATGGATGCTGCGAAATATGCCACCCTGGCGAGGCCGGTCATTGAGGGGATTGCGGCCAGGGGGAAACGGGCTATCGTCGTAGGAGGGTCAGGGCTCTATCTTAAGTTCCTCACTCACGGAGTGGCTGCTGCCCCTCCGGGCGATGAGGATATTAGGGCCGAATTGGATCAATTGGCAGTCGATGAAATCTATCGACGGTTGAAGGAATTAGATCCAGAGGAGGCGGCGAAGCAAAACTCGCAAAATCGCCGACATTTGTCACGAGCCTTGGAAATCTGTCTCATCACGGGAGGAAGGGCTTCGGAATTGAGGAAGAATTTCGACGACTCCTCTCGGGTCGAAAATCTCGATGGCATTGCGCTTTCATGGCCCCGGGAGCTGCTGGCGGAGAGAATCGCGACGCGAACACCGAGGATGTTGGGAGAGGGGGCGGTTGAGGAAGTGAAGGCCTTGCCTTTGGGATCGCCGACTGTTCGTCAGGCAATCGGAGTGCGTGAAATCGAGGCGTATTTGTGCGGAGAAATGAGCCGTGAGGAGTGCGAAGAACGGATTACCATCTCGACCAGGCAGTATGCGAAACGGCAACGAAACTGGATTCGGCGTGAGGATTGGCTGAGGTCAATTGACGGGACCCTTCCGGTCGAAGATCAAGTGGAGGCGGTCATTCAATCGGGTTAGCCTCAATGCGTTCGCTGGTGATGCGAACGACGACCGAGTAGTTTGCCCCTTCCTGGCCGGTGCCGAGGAGGACGGAGTGTCCGTCTTCGGTGTGCCAAAGGTGGGAGCCGAGAATGAGGCCGTCTTGAAGGTCGGACGAGTGGGGGTAGGGGGCGCCTTGCGCCGAGTCGCCGTGGAGGATGGTGAGAAGATTGATCATCTCGCTCCAATTCGTCCTGAGTTGTCCACTGTAGGAGGTGAGAGGCTTGCCCTTGGTGCGGAGAGTGACTTCTTTAAGTTTGCCATTTCCGTCCCAGTCGAAGTAGAGGTGGCAGTGAAGTCCACCAATGGTTTGTTTGGTGCGGAAGGTGCCATTGAGCCCTACCCGGGCGAGCATGGCCTCGGGAACCGTGGCGTCCACTATTTGGCTTTCACCGAGCTTTTTGATGACGATCTTATGGGTATCACCGAATTTGAGGGTGTCGAAGGCAGCTCCCTTCGGGGCTGGTTTTAATGGGCCCTTTGGATCCCCATTTTCCGAGCTGCTTTTCTCTTTTTGGGGGTGATTGGCACTGAGCCAGGCCTGGTCATCGGTATGGAGCTTCTTGATGGAGAAGGTGAGAATGCGCCCCCCTTTTCGGAGCGTGACGAGCTTGCCGTCATTGGAAATATAGGCGGCTTCGAAGGTTTTATCTCCGGAGGCATTCTTCCAATCACGGGCCGAAAGGCTGGCAATTGAGAAAACGAGAGTGGCGAGGATGAAGAATGGGAGCATCTTAAGTGGGAGATAACGGATTAAAAGATCACTTTCTTAACGGAAAATCTCACAGAGAGCTCCCATGAACAAGCACGAGAACACCAAAATCCCAGGTTGGACGGAAGATCTGGCAAGGGATGGATCGGGACT
>Ga0308005_10000641_pt1 | contig 12591 bp, 6 predicted proteins | sample Neamet67_FD_203142 | JGI IMG/M metagenome (GOLD analysis project Ga0308005, IMG submission 203142) | Marine microbial communities from water near the shore, Antarctic Ocean - #67 | ecosystem: Environmental > Aquatic > Marine > Unclassified | place: Southern Ocean | collected 2014-06-07 | reverse complement strand
CTCCGGCGCAGTCTGAATGCCATCGACCTCCGGGTCGAACGCGGCCCCAAGCCACAAGATCGTATAGGATGGTGATGTTCCAGAGAGGAGCATTGGCGTGACCTCTCCAGTGCCGGCATTACTCATGACAACGTTGAGTTGCCAGTCGGTCACGTTGTAAGTACCCGCAGCGAGTGTGGTGAAGGTATTGTCGATGTTGAGGCGCTCTTGATTGGCGATGTCGTTCTCAGTCGCGTCCGTGATGTCGGCACCTGGACCGATAATGTTCCCGCCAATCACGGGGATCCGAGTCGCAAAATTCCAAGTTGTGTCATCGTCGATTCCCACAAAGCTGTTGCCCGCAAGGTCATCGATCGCGGTGGGGGCAATCTGGATAGCGTAGTTTTTGCCGAGCTCGAGGTCGTCCGTCGGGTTGATCGTCAAGACGGCTCCGGAGATCGAAATTTGGGCATCGCCCACCGGGATCGCGATCTGTGTCCCGTCGGTGATGTTCTTCAGCTCGATGTCGCCGCTACCGATCGCGATCAGTTCGTTAAAAGTCGCTACCAGGTTGCTTACGAGCGGAACACTAATTGCGCCACTTGCGGGGTTGAGGCTTACTGTCTCCGGGGCGGCGAGGTCAGCCGCAGCGGTATTGAAGTTCCACGTCACGTCATCGTCGATTCCAGCAAAGCTGTCTCCTGTCGTGTCATCGATCGCGGTCGCATCGATCTGAATGGCGTATGCCTTGCCCGCCTCGAGGAGTTGAGTCGGGGCGATGGTCAAGAAAACGCCATCGACCGTGACCTGGGCGTCGCCAACCGGAACGGCGATTTGCGTCGAGTCGGTCAGGTTCTTGATGGTGATATTGCCGGTGCCGGCCACGATTGGTTCGTCGAATGTCACCACCAGGTCGCTGCTGATCGCCACTTCGGTCGAGTCGTCACTAGGACGCAAGCCGGTGTTTGTAGGTGGTGTCGGGTTAGGGGCACCGACCGGTTCGACCTCGATCGAAAAGGCGTAGGTGCGGGTGAGATTGCCATGCCCGAACGAAGTGAGGGCTGCGCCAATGCTGCCCGCCTCGTCAAAATTGCCTCCGTTCGCGTGGTCGGTGATGCCAAAGCTGGTATCGGTCAGGATGCTGTTCTGGACCGCGTCGGCATTCGTGTTCTGAATTCCCGCCGCAACGGTAGCGCCTCCATCGGGAACAACAAAAGTGTCGTCGCCTCCACCGAAGGGAACCAAATTCTGGATTCCTGGTTCGGTGTCGATGGTGGCTCCGAAGGCCAGGACGGTGTGGTCCGCTGCGCCGTTGACGATCGTTAGGAAAGGGAACACTGGCTGGGTAGCACCATTTGAGGCATCTGCTGCGGCCTGATAGTCCCAGGTCGTTGCCCGGTAGGTTCCTGCGTCGAGAAATACCGTATCGGTGATGTTGATGTTCTGACGCATCTGGTTGTTCGTGCCGTCGGATTGTGTGTCTTGGGCACCGGTCAGGGCTGGCCCGAAGCCGATGGTGACGGCGCTCGCGGTTGTGATCAGTGACAAGCTAATGGAGGCGGCCAGCAGAATTCTGGCGCCGAGGGGTGTTTTCGTTTTCATGCTATCGTGTGGGTTAGAGTCTCTTCATCCTTCTCCAAGGAGTTGGTAAAAAGCAGACCGTTTAACACATCAGTTTAATAAAAATTCCCCACAAGATTCAATCACTGAATTCTTCTTGTTGACGCTCCACCGTGTCGATACTCGCGTGCGCCCAGTCCCATTCATTTCGAGAAGCGCCCTACCGGAAAAGCGAAAACGCAGGAACGGTGCGAACCGAACCTGCGCTTTGCAGTAAAAATCTAAGGAGACAATCTAACGGCGACGACGAATTCCGCCGAATCCGACGACTGCGATCAACGCGAGAAGGGAAGTTGATGGCTCAGGCACAGCGACGACATCGATCGAGAAACCGTAGGTTCGGGCGAGGTTCCCGTGGCCGAAGGAGCCAAGGGTCGCGCCGACATTGCCAGCATCATCGAAATTCCCGCTGTTCGCGTGATCGGTAATTCCAAAGCTGGTATCCGTCATGATACTATTCTGGATCCCTGCTCCACTCGGGTTCTGCACACCGGCAGCGATCGTTGCGCCGCCTGCTCCGATCGTGAAGGTATTGTTGACACCACCGAAGAGGACATCAGCGTTGGCACCGGGATCGGTGTCGATCGTAAGGCCGAACGCCACGACAGTGTGATTTGCGACCCCGTTAAGGATCGTGAGAAATGGGAAAACCGGCTGGGTCGCACCATTTGTCGCATCAGGCGCGGCAAGGTAAGACCAAGACACCGCCTGATAGGTTCCCGCGCCGAGGACCACTGTGTCAGTGGTGTTGATATTCTGGCGCATCTGGTTGCTCGAGCCATCCGACTGGGTATCCTGTGCCGGAGACGGTAAAGCAGTTCCGAATCCAATGGTAACAGCGCTGGCGCTGGCGAGGAGTCCGAAGGTGCTTAGGGCAGAAAGTATTGAGAGCTTTGTAGTCATATTGCTAAAGAAGGAGAATTGACTCAAGCCAATACCCATTTTAAAAAAGGATGGCAATGTCTATCTGATATAAAATTCGAAGAATTGCGAATTTGCGCTAACAATTTTTGAGGAAGTTGGGGATAAAAAGGGGCGTCAATAAATGCACTGCTGTGACCTTCGATCAACTCGAAGACACCCGCACCGGTGGAAATACCAAGCATCACTTCGGCGATATCATTTTCATGGCGTGCCCCTTTACTCAGCTATCGTAGGGTTGGATCGGATGGTGGTTTTTTCGATGAATTCGTTGAAGTGAACGGTTTTTACGATCTCCCGGCCACTGGTGACGAGTCCGAGGTTGGTGTATTTCCCTTCGTTGTGGGGACGCATGAGGTGGGTAATGGCGATGTGCTGGCTTGCGGTGTCCTTGCCAAGGTCCCCAATGCCGAAGCTGTGTTCCACCTTGGGAATGCGGGTGAACTCGGAGCGGAGACGGTATCCGAAGTTTCCCGGAGGGCCGGCTTGAATGACATGGTTTGGAACGAGTCGATAAACATGGAGGTGATCGAAATTCTTCGCTTCGACCTTTGCAATGAGGTTGGCCACGGCGACGGGCGCTTGTTCTGTATCGAGCTGAATGACGATGTCCCCAAGCGTGGTCGTGAAGATCATCTCTGGGTGACGGCCGTATTTCTGGAGTAGCTTCCAGTCCGGATCGAGGAAGGGGACAAAGTCGAGGATGTAGTTCTTGATTGGCTTGGTTGTTCCGTTTTTAGCCAGCTCTAATCCGTGCTGGGCGGCCTCACGGATGATGGGGTTGGAGTGCACGAGGGCGCTCTGCAGGGTGGGGAGGGCGTCCGGATCCCGGGTGGCGCCCAGGATGATAAGGCAGGCCCCGGCGGAGGGATGGTCGCCCTCGGCGAGGAGCATTTTGTAGTAAGTATGAAAGCGGGTTGCGCGCTCCTTGGCGGGGAGTTGATCTTGCAGGCTGTGCGCGAGCTCGAAGAGCGCGTCCCCACGCACCCGGTGGTCACGGACCTTGGTGAGGAAGTGGTCGAAGGCCTCAAGGGATTTCTCGGAGGGATCCCGGGCGAGGCGCTCGGCGAGGTAGATGCCGGTGAGCAGGTTGACCTGTGGATTGCGGTGTGCGGTGGCAGCCGCGATTTGAGGGGCGAATGGAGCGAGCTCTATGCCCGGGGCCGCGCTGAGGGCAGTGAGAAGCAAGGGACCCTCCTCTGGTGTAATCTTGGCAATCAATTGCTGGAGATAAGCTTTTTCCCCGTGTTTCCAGAGAATGCTCCAGAGGAATGAGTGCGTGCTCGGATTGGTGCGTCTGGCTTGCAGAGCCGCCTTGATGGTGGTGACATTTTTTTCGGTGAGGAGAGGACTCGCTGCGAGGAGTTCGGCGGCCGTCATGGCGACGTGTTGCTCTGGATCGCTGAGTGCCTCAAGGAGGAGATTTCGCGCGGATTCCCGGGTGATAAAAGCGCCAAGCGATTCCACTGCGACGCTGCGAGCGCGGAGGTTTTTTCCCTTGCGGAACCATTGCGTGAACAGGGCGAGATCTTCGTCCCGTTGGCAGGAGGCGAGGTAGCGGAGGAGGTAAGGAACGGCGGGATCCTGGTAGCTGCTCGAGTGGACGATCGTGGCGAGGCGCGTAGCGAGGGTGGGGTCCTTTAATTGGCGACGTTTGAGGGTGTAGAAAAAGTAGGCGGCATGTTCGCGGATGGAAGAGGCCTGTTTCTTGTCGAGGAGCGCGAGCATGGCCTCGATGCCCGCCTGGGAGACGATGTCTCGTTGGAGGTAATAGATGGTGCAGAGGATGAAGGGAACTTCCTGATTGGGGAGCTTCAGTTTGAGGACTTCCTCATAGGAATGGCAATCCCCTTGAAACCCGAGCGCGCCCAGCAACATGGCTTGGACGATTGGGTCGGCTTCCTTGCGGAGCTGGTCGAGGAGGGTTTGCGAGTCCGCGCCGGGAGTTTGGCGCAGAGCGAAGGCGGCATCGACCCGGACTTTTGGATCGGGATCATCGAGGAGGGCGGTCAAAGCAGGGAGGAGGATCGGGGCTTGCAGTGATCCGGCGGCGAAGGCGGCCCGGGCCCGAAGGACCGGATCCGGAGAGCTCAGAGCGGAGCCGATCGCCTGCGGGTCCCGTCGGTTTTGCGCCTCGACAATTTTCTGCAAATCACGGCGCTGCAGGAGTCCGTCGGAGCTCCGCAAGGCCCAGGCTTGATTTGTTAGATCGGGTGCGGAGGGTTCCTTGCCGGGCAGTGCCGAGGTGGCGAGGTGGCAACAGCAAAAAAGGCTGGAGACGATTGAGGACGTTCTCATGATTGGGCAAGGCTGCGACAAGGGCAGGCGGAGGTCGATCACGAACGAAGAACTGGCTAAAGGGCGATTGACCAGTTTACTGGCTGAGAGATTTCACTCGATCCCCTAAAAGTTTCATTCGAAGAGCGGGGTTTTCAGGTGAAGAACAAGTGGGGGGAATTGCTCACCTTGAAATCAGTCAATGAGCCGACCCCTCTGTTTTCCCAGTGAGCTACTTCTCGGAGGATGCGATTTCCGTGATGAAAATGTTGCGGAACAGGTGCTGCCCGCCTCCGGGGACTTCTGCTTGAACTGCGATGAACCCTGCTTCCAGATCTTCGAGTCCGTCGGCTTTCCACGCTTCCTTGCCGTTGATCAAAAGAGAGATCTTCGAGCCCTGTAATGTGAGTTTAAATGTGTTCCACTCGCGTTCTTTGATCAGTCCTTTACTGGTGGCGCCTTCAATTCCGCCAACATTACCTTCCTTTCCTTTCAGGAGGTTGGCCTGGTAGCGTTTCGGCCACGGGCGGTTTTCAGGAAGAGAGGTGTAGCGGAAATAGACGCCGCTGTCCCAATTGTTCTCGCCCAGCGCTTTCCATTCGTATTCCAGGACAAAGTCGCGATACTTCTTTTTGGATTGCACCAGACCGTTTCCACTCTTGATCAGGAGATTGCCGTCCGTCACTTCGGCTTCGCATTTCATGACCGTCCAACCGTCCAGGTTCTTTCCATTGAACAGGGAGACGCGTTTGTTGTCGGCAGAGGCGGATCCTGAGGTCATTAGGGATCCAAGGAGCAGGAGTCTGAATAAGAAGGCTTTGTTTATCATGGGTCTTGTTGATACGTAGATTGTCGGTCGATCTGACAGGAATTCGCTACTTGCCCGCTTTTTCGGCAGAATGTGTTGGTGGTATTTCCTTCAATGGACCCTACCGATGTCCGGGACATCATTTATTGATTCTTTGAGCCAGAGTTGAGGGTGATTGAATTTTTAGGTTCTTGGAGAAACAGGGAGCGTGATCAAGCTGACGTTATGCTCCGGTGGCGTCTCCAAAATGAGGGCAGGGTTAGAGTAAGAAGATGGAATACTCCTCGATAAATAGGGCTGGAAAGGATCGTATTTAATGAAATGGTGAACAACTCAGAAATTTCCCGCCCACTTGAGGTGCTTCGCAGACGGATTCGACGTGTTCAATTAACACGAGGATTGCTGCGTCTGGCGACCGTCTGCCTCGGAGGGCTTCTTCTGATGGCCATGCTTGATTTTATTTTTGCGCCGCTATCGGATGCTGTCAGGTGGGTGCTCTTCCTTGTTTGGTTGGGCGCGATTGCCTGGACCGCATTTAGGCACCTGATACGTCCTCTAGGGAGGTCTATCAACGATATCAAGCTGGCACGATGGCTCGAGCGTCGTCACCCGGAGGTGCAAGAGCGCATTTCCACGAGCTTGGAGCTTTCGGATAGTCCTGAGGGCATTTCAGCCGAGCTGATTGAGGTGCTTTCGGCGGAGGCCGCGACCGACCTCTCCGGGCTAGATCCCCGAGTTGAAGTTTCTAACAAGCGAGTGCGTAAGTCGGTGATTCCTTTTGCGACGCTCGCTGCGGTGATCGCGCTTTTGTTGGCGATTTTTCCCAAACAGATGAGCCGTCTTCTGGCGCGTGCGATTGCGCCCTTTTCCACGATGGGTAATGCCGAGGGTTACCGCTTTTCCTTCGATCCTGGTAATTTGGAAATCATCGAAGGAGATGAAGTGGTCCTTAATTTTTCCTACCAAGGTTCCCTTGATGAGCCTCTTTCGTTGTTCACCCGCACCAAGAGCGGCGATCTTCTCTCCGAAGAACTTCGGCCTGTGAAGCGCGATGGAGATCGGCACGACTTCGAGTATCGCTTGCACGGGGCATCCGAATCCTTTGAATACTTTGCGCGGAGTGGGCGAGGGGAGAGCGATCAATTCTCGGTAAAAGTGTATCCGGAACCGACACTGGAGAATGCCACCGTTCGCTATCGTTATCCCGACTACACAGGATGGCCAGACCGGGTCACTGAGTTTAATAATGGCTTCAAGGCGCTTTCCGGCACGGAGGTGATCGTCAAAGCTCGTGTCCCTACCGAGGTCAAGAGCGCGCTCTTTATCGATGGTCAATCAGAGGAAATGAATCCGGAGATCAGCCCCTCGGCAAGTGGTTCGGATCTAGAATTCTCGTTAGTGATGGGGGAGGCAGGAGTTGGCGAAGGGATGATTCGGCTCAATCATCGGCTGCGCGATGAAATGGAAGTGGCACGTTTCCCGATTGTCTCGATCCTCGATGAAATTCCCGTTGTTAAGATTTTGGAGCCTATTCAGCGCAAGCTCCGTTTGAGCCCAGATGATCAGATCATCATCAACTACGAAGTGACCGAGCAGATCGGAATCGCATCGGCGGAAGTCGAACTCGAAGTGAATGGGGCAGCTCAGCCTCCGCTTAAGGAAGCCGTTCCCGAGCGCACTTTAAGTGACAAGCCGAACCTCTGGAATGGCGAAGCAATGGTCTATCTTGGTAGTCTCTTAGATCGTCACGAGAAGGCGCGCAAGTTTCGTCTACGTCTGAAAATTAGCGACAATCGTCCGGAGGATTATGATGGCCCGGGCGTGGGGTACTCCGAATGGATCGAGGTCACTTTTGATAAGAATGCGCAGTCGCTGGTGCGTCAGGAGTATAAAGCACAGGAGACGGACATTCGCAAAACGATTGATCAAGCGATGAAAGAGATTCGCGAGGCCCAACAGCGAATGCATCAGGCGAAGAATCATTTGGAAAAGGAAGTGATTCCCGAGCATGCGCAGAAGCAACTCAGCGAAGCGCAGAAGACGCTCGCTGAAACCGAGAAAGATCTCAACAGACTGGCGGAGCGGATGGAGAAAGGGGTGCAGGCGCATCGGGCCGATGAAATCGAGGCAGCGGCGGAAAAGTTGGCCGAGGCACGCAAAAACCTAGAGTTCGCTCCCTTACAAGATACTCCGGAATCACGACGCAGTGAGATTGAAGAAGCGCTTAAAAATTCCAACGAAGCGATTGAGAAACTGCAGGAGCAGCGGAACGAAATTGATCAGGACCGCACCCGGATCGAGGATTTGGCGAAGCTTCAGGAACTTTCCCAGAAACAAGATGCGCTCGCTCGGGAAGCCGCGGCCGAATCTAAACCTGATCAAAAGTGGAAGCAAAAGCAGGAGGCGGTGAAGAATGAGTTGCGAGAAATGGTGAGGCAATCGCCACAGGCAAAGGCCGCCGCGCTTGAAGCTCAAGCGGAGAAGGCAAACGAATTGGCCGAAAAAGCGGCTGCCCTTTCCGAATCACAGGACGACTTGAAAGACCTCGCGCAAGAAAAGCCAACGAGCGAGCAAATCGCGGATGCCTTTAAGAAAGAGCAGGGGCAACTCGCTGAAGAAGCGAAGGAAGCGGCCGCCGAAGCTTCCTCTGAAGCAGAAGCCTCGGAGAAAGCGAACGAAGGAGACAATCCGCAGGAACAAGCAGCTTTAGCTGAAAATGCGGAGCAGCTGGCCGAGGCGGCCTCGAAGGCAGAAGAGGCGCGCGATGCCTCGTCGCCTCAGGAAGGATCTGAAAAGGCTGAACAAGCGGCTGAGAAAATGACCGAAAACTCATCGCTACAAGAGAAGCAAGAAACGGTTGCGGAGGGATTTGAAGCCCTTGCGGAAGGAAAACCGGATGAGGCGCTCGCGGCTCTCGAAAAGCTTCAGTCCTTGAAGATCGAGGAAGCCCTCAAGGAAGAACAATCTGCCATCGTGGAGGAAGTGAAAGGGGAGCTCGCGGAAGCGCGATCTGAAAGTGCCGAGCGCGCCAACACTCTTCCTGAAGCGGTGGCGCAAGGGGAAGCCGCTCGGGATGCCGAGGAGCCCGGTCAATCGGCGGAGGCAGCTCAAGGAGCAGCGGAGGCCTTAGCGCAGGGAGAAGAGAAATCTCCGAGCCAAGCTGACCTGCAGGACCGACAGGAGCAACTTGCGGAAGCCTTCGAAGCTCTCGCTCAAGGTGATGCCGGGGCCGCCCTCACCGCCCTCGAGGAGATCCAAGCAGAACGAGCTGCTGCTCTCGCGGAGGAGCTTCAGGAATTTCCGGAAGCAAGCGACTACAATCAAGCGTTGCAACAGGCCAAGAATGAAAGTCAGGACGGAGCGAATCGTGCCGAGCAAGCGATGAAAGAGCAGGCAAATGGTAAAGCTGCGCAAGCGTCCCAGCATCATGAGCAATCGTCGGAACAATTTGCAAAGGCGAGCGAGGCGCTTTCCAATGCCGCCGAGCAGTTTCAAGCGCAAGCGGCTCAGGCTGCCGAACAGCAAGCGAATCCGGATAAAGCACCTACTCCTGGCAAACCTCTTGCCGAAGCATTTCAAGAAAGTGCGGAAGCGGCCGCCGCGAACAATACTCAGGATGCTGCCGAAGCAGCGGAAGCGGCTGCCCAAGCGTTAGAATTAGCGGCTCAGCAAGCAAAGTCGGCGATGGCTCGGAATCAGAAACCCGGTCAGGGACAAGCGATGGCTCAAAATCAACCCGGCCAAGGTCAGCCGGGAAAGGATGGTCAGCCTCAAGGCGATCAGCCCGGCGACGAACCTCAGGAAGGGGATCGCAAGGCGCAAGGCGCTCCCGGAGTTCCTCCTGAACTGGCAAAACTCGGAGTGACCTCGAAGGATTGGGAAAAGATCAAGGCCACTCTCAAGTCCGAGATTGGCGGCGCGCGTGGAGCAGTGGTCCCGGAAGATTACCGGGGCCTCGTGAAGCAATATTTCGAACAAGTTACCAAAGAACGATGAAACTTTTCACCCCGCTTTTAGCTCTCCTCATAGTCGCCACTGCCATTGCGCAGGAAGTTCCCGAAACGATCTTCAGTCGCTGGAAGGAAAAGGTAGATCCCTCGGTGGAACGAGGCTTGGATTTCTTGGCGCGCATTCAACAGGACGATGGTTCTTTTCCGGAGAATTACGGGACATCGACCGGGATTCCGGCCCTGGCTGGAATGGCGTTTTTATCCCGGGGGCATTTGCCAACCGAAGGGGAGTATTCCGAAACGCTGACCCGAATCATCGACTACATTCTGTCCCATCAGGATCGGCAGGGGCTCTATCAAGCTGGACATGGGGGGAGTGGGCCCATGTATGCCCACAACATCGCGACCTTGTTCATCTCGGAGGTCTCGGGAATGGTTGACCCGGCGAGGCAAAAGAAAATCGGCGAAAGTCTTCCCCGGGCCCTTGGGCTCATTCTTCGCGCGCAAGCGGTGAAGAAATCGGACCGCCATCAGGGCGGATGGCGCTATCACCCTGGCTCGCGGGATTCGGACACCTCCTGCAGTGGTTGGGCTCTTATGGCTCTTCGTTCCGCCAAGCTCAATGGCGCGGCCGTGCCCGATAAGGCGATCGACGATGCCGTGGCCTATCTCTACCGGCATTTCGATCCCAAGGGCGGGCATTTCGGCTACACCGATACCCACAAGCATCAGCTTTCGCTCACCGGAATGGGGCTCTTGTGTCTCGAGCTTTGTGGCGAGCACGGAAAACCAGAGACGCTCAAGGCTGCCGATTACGTTCTTCAAAATTTCCGTCGTCTCGAGAACGACCAATTTTCTTTTTACGGAAACTACTACAACGCCCAGGCGATGTTCCAGATGGGCGGTAAATATTGGGGCACTTATGCCTCATGGATGTATTCCACCTATTTAAAGAGTCAAAAAGAGGATGGTTCCTGGTATTCCAAGGAAGGAGGGCGGATTTATGGCACCAGTATCATGATTCTCGCGTTCACCGTGCCTTATCGCCAACTCCCGATTTATCAACGAGATGAGACGGTGGATGAGGATTAGTGAATCCGGTTCATAGCTAGTGAGAGCCGCATCTGGGAGGTCAGTTACGAAACACGCTTGAAACCTCAGAAAAGCTCACTACATTGCCGCGCCCATCCCTAGTGGATGGCTCCACTATAATGAGTTCGCAAATTCTCGTGCCCGAAAGCGCTCCCTTCACCCCCGAACAACGGGCTTGGTTGAACGATTTTTTTGCCAAAAATTATCCGGGGGGAGCTTCGGCAGTTGCTGATGCGGGTCCTGTGATACCCGTCACGATCCTTTGGGGGTCCCAGACTGGAAATGCCGAAGGCTGCGCCAAGAAGCTCGCGAAGGCGATGAAGGCCGGGAATTTTGATCCCCAGGTGATCGACATGGGTCAGTACGACCAAGCCCAACTCGCGAAGGAGCAAAATCTTCTCATTATCACGTCGACCTACGGCGACGGAGAACCACCCGACAACGCCGCCGATCTCCATGAATATATCATGGGGGATTCAGTGCCGAGCCTTGCAGGAGTCAATTTTTCGGTCTTTGCGCTCGGGGATACCGAGTATCCCGATTATTGCCAGTGCGGGATTGAGTTTGACACGCGGCTCGAGAAGTTTGGTGCGAAACGTATTTTCAAGCGGATCGATTGTGATGTCGACTACCACGAAGAATATAAGGAGTGGAAAACTGGTGTTATGGATGCCCTCGGTGGATCCGGCGGTGCGGCTGTCGAAGAGGCGAAACAGGAGGAGATACCTTATGGCAAAAAGCGCCCTTTTCCATCACCTATCCTTAATAGCTTTGATCTCAATAAAGCGGGATCTCTGCGCGAGACCTTTCATATCGAACTGGGACTTGAAGGGTCCGGACTCGAATATGAAACAGGGGATGCGCTGGGCGTGCTTTCGCACAATCCCGAAGGTGCGGTAGATGAGATCCTCAAGAATCTTCCTTTCAACGTGAAAGACGATGTTCCGCTTCCCGGCGGGGGTGAGGCACCTCTTCGCGAGGCGCTGATCACTTCTTACGATATTCGCAACCTCAACAAGACGCTCGTTCAGAAATGGCAGAGCCGCTCAGGTTCTCCTTTTTTGAGAGCGATGGTGGAAGGCGCGGTGAAAGAAGACTTCGAAGAATTTTGCTGGGGTCGTGAACTCATTGATCTCATCACGGAGCATCCCGCTGACTTTGCCGATGGCGAGGAATTCGTAGGGATCTTGAAGAAATTGCAACCGCGGCTCTACTCGATCGCTTCAAGCCCTAATGCGCACCCGGGCGAAGTGCATCTGACGGTAGCGATCGTGCGCTACAATTCCCACGACCGGAATCGGGGCGGGGTTTGTTCGACCTTCCTTTCTGATCGAGTGGAGGAGAATGTTCCCGGAGTGTTTGTGCATCATAATAAGGCCTTCCGTCTTCCTTCAGATCTCACCAAGGACGTCATAATGGTAGGTCCCGGAACTGGGATCGCTCCTTTCCGTGCCTTCCTTGAGGAGCGGAAAGTAACCGAAGCATCCGGCCGGAACTGGCTCTTCTTTGGCAACCCTCACGCTGCCACCGACTTCATCTACGAGGAGGAAATTACCCAGATGCAGAAAGAGGGGGTTCTTAACAACCTAAGCCTGGCTTTCTCACGGGATCAGACTGAGAAAGTTTACGTGCAGGACCTGATGCTGGAATCCGGTAAGGAATTTTGGGATTGGCTCAATGGCGGTGGCCATTTCTACGTCTGTGGTGATGCCTCGCGCATGGCCAAGGATGTCGATAAAGCACTCCACACTATTGCAATGGAGCACGGAGGCCTCAGCGAAGAAGATGCCATCGCTTACTTCAAAGAATTGAAGAAAGAGAAGCGCTACGCGAGAGACGTTTACTAGAAAGACGCATCCGTCTCACGGGATTGTCGTCTTGGTAACAAGCGGAAGAAGCGTGACCTTGCCTCTGAATCAGGTAGAGTCTTCAGATGTTTCCCAG
>Ga0308005_10000640_pt1 | contig 12596 bp, 8 predicted proteins | sample Neamet67_FD_203142 | JGI IMG/M metagenome (GOLD analysis project Ga0308005, IMG submission 203142) | Marine microbial communities from water near the shore, Antarctic Ocean - #67 | ecosystem: Environmental > Aquatic > Marine > Unclassified | place: Southern Ocean | collected 2014-06-07 | reverse complement strand
GCCCCCCCCCCCCCCCCCCCCCCCCCCCCCCCCCCCCCCCCCCCCCCCCGCCCCCCCCCCCCCCCGCACCGCCCCCCCCGCCCGCGGGCGCCCGCAGCGGGTGAACTCGACCTGCCTCATCCAGTGCTGGGTGGCGACGGATGTGGATCATCGGATTGGGACGGAGAAGGTGTTGAAGATCGTGGAGATGGGCGCGAAGGTGCTGGTGGGTGATTTTTTGCCGGTGGAAATCGAGTATGAAGAGGGGGTGATCTCGCAGTATCCGCTTGATGAACTAGAGGTGACGGATGAGGCAGTGGTGTTTCGTCTGACGACGAAGCACACGGATTGTCTCGCGAAGGAAAAGTGTGGAATTCCGGAGGCGGAAGAAGATTGCTGAGGCCCGCTTGGAGGAGGCTGCTAGTTAGCGGCTCGCAAAAGGTATTTTAGTGGGATTTAGAGGCTCGGAGCTTGGATTTATGGGCGGGATTTACTATACAAAGGAATGAAATTTTCAGTGATGTTTCTTCTTGGTGTGATGGGACTGATGGTTGCTTGTCAGTAGGTGCAGGATATTGCGACTCCGGTGCCTTCGCCTCAGATGGCTCAGGCCAGTGGTAAGCCGTATCCCAAATTGAAAAGAGGACACGGCGTTTATATGCGCCAATGTGCTCAGTGTCATGAGCATCGGATTCCGTCTTCGGCGACTTTGCCTGAGTGGCATGACAAGGTCAGCGCGATGTCAATGCGGGCGGGAATTTCGAAAGAGGAAGAGAGAGATTTACAAATCTATCTGGGAGAGTTTTCAGATCGCTAGAATCTCTGCGAGAGCGTTGATGAGCTTTTCTCGGAGCTTAAGTCCTTTAAGATAGAGGGTGTGTTGCTCGCGTTCGTATTCACGGCGGCCATCGCTTGTTTCGACTTTGATGGGCTGATAGCCCCATGCGGTGAGATCATAAGGCGCAGCGCGCATGTCGATCTCACGGGCTTCGATGGCGAAGAAGAGGGTTTCGCGGAGGAGGTCGGAGGAAATCCACGGGGAGCTTTTGTAAGCCCATTTGTAGAGGTCCATGTTGGCGTGGAGACAGCCGGGTTGCTCGTGTTTCTCGCGAGTTGGAAGAGTGGGGGAAAGTTTATTGAATGCTACGGTGTCGGGCGCAAAGAAGCGAAAGGCGTCGAAGTGCGAGCAAGCAATCGGACGGGAGGCGACTAGATCATCGATCTCTTTTTGCGGGAGCCGGAGGGGGGCAGATTCGCGGTGGCGGATATCGGCTCCGGAGTAAACCATGGCCCACTCGTGGAGTCCGTGGCAGGCGAAGTGGGGAGGGCGGGACTGAGTGAGGGAAAGGAGGTTGTGGACCCACTTGAGTCGGTCGTGGCCTTTCTCGGTGAGAAGGGAAGGATCAATGGAAGTTAACCTGTCTGAATGACGGTAATATTTCTCAGAGAACTGAGTGGGGTCGGCACCTTCGAGAATAACCCCAAGTCCTGGATGCCATCGTTCCAGTCTGCCGAATGAGTAAGAGTAATAGGTGTGAAGGAAGTCGTAGACCGGATGTTTTTCCTGGTGGGATTTACGAGCCCGCATCGGAACGGAGATGGTCTCGATCATTTCCCGATGCTCAAGAGCCCGCGCTTGCCAAGCGGCAGCACTAAGAATATCAGGTTGATCGATGTGAAAGGGGATGTTCATTTCCTTCCTGACCCAGGCGAGCTTCGAAAGAACAAGAGATTTACTGACCAGCTGTTTCAAGCAAATAGAAGTTTTTTGAACTGTTCATTCTAAAGAAAGGAATCATTCGCGTCGGTTTAATCGCAAGGCGCTGACTATAAAAGAATTAACTAAAAAATAGCTCCTTTGTGACTGACGTGGCACGCGGGTTGGCAGGCTTGGGATATCTAAAGATTTACCCGCCAACTGCTCAAGACTTGTCCTGCCCGACCTCGATCTCACCGCCTCGCACCTTGAGCCCAAAACAGATGGATTCCGCAACTTCCTCGGAAGGAAACTCGACCGCCCTGCGCCAGAGAACCTCCTCAATCGTGCACAACTGCTGACGCTCACGGCTCCAGAAATGACCGTCCTTATCGGTGGCATGCGCGTCCTCAATACCAATGTTGGGTTCCCTAACATGGGCGTATTCGCCAAGAATCCCGAGAGCCTAACGAATGACTTCTTCGTGAACCTGCTCGACATGAACACGGAATGGGTGGGGCCATGAAGCATGCCTGACTTTCATTGTGTAGGGCATTTCTGGAACGTCTTTTCAGACTAGCAATGGCCAAGATAAAAACGGCAAGCTTGAGACGCGCGTCATCTATTGCTGCGGAATCGCGTCGGGTTTGCCACCGTTGAAGAGCTTCAGCGCATCCGTAGTGGAGAGGACGGTCTGCCAGACCGCAACCTCATCGATCAGGCCGTCGAAATTTCTCCCTGTGCCGGTGCGGTGTCCTCCGATGATCAACCCTCCGAACTCGGCCGCCGGGCCGGGAGGGTCGAGTTTGTGGGAGCCTGCCAGTTTCCCGTTCAGAAAGATTTGCAACTGTGCAGAATCGAAAGTGACGATGAGGTGCGACCACTGGTTCTCGAGCTGTGCGCGTGGGTGGTTTGTCTGGAACGGGCCATGCACGGTCGGGGTTGGCGCGGCCTCAGGTTTGGAAGCTGGTTTGAGGGTCTGCGAGTGCAAGCGGATCGCGACTTTCTTTGGATCATCGGATTGGCTGAGTTCGAGCGAGAGATGGTAAGCGGCCTTGGCGTCAGGTTTGCCTTCGGCAGTGGATTCGAGGATAAAATGGCGTGCCTTGCTGCCGTGGGCAGGCAGGGAACCCGGCTTGATCCAGCAGGAGATCGAATGGCCGGCTGAATTATCGTCGAGAAAACTACGCGAGATGTTGGCGAACTGTTGTTGGTCGCGAGCCAGCCGCAAGGCCCCACCGCGGATGCCGCAATCGCGGGCGATACTGGCACCATTATGGGCGACGGCATCAAGTCGCTCGCCGAGCGGAGAGGCGTTAGCGAGATCACTGTCGAATGACCAGTAAGCTCGCAGCGGATCTGGCTTCTCTGGAGAAACGAGCTGGGAGTGCCTGATAACAACTGTCTTGTTCACCTTGCCGCCTGGTTGACTAAAACGGACGGTGAGCGTCGGATCCTCGAGAGTGGGGTCGGCCTCGAGAGTGAGAAACTGCTGACCCTCGACGAGCGACCACTCGAGAGAAGGGTGGTAGACGTTCAGCGATGGGATGATGCGCTTGTGTCCGGGCGACATAATGAAGTCGTGCAGGTCATAGCCGACGCGTCCGGGGTGGAGCAGATAGCGGGAGACGTGGATATCGCCGCCGTGCAGGATGACGCCATCGATGCGCTCGCGCCGGATGAAATCGAGAAGTGCGTCGCGCTCATACCAGTAGGTAAACATGTCGTCTGTCTCCGAGTTCTTCTTGTCCTGCCAGATAGCGCCCATCGAAAGCACCTTAAACGGGGCCTTGGACTCCTTGAGCGACTTCAAGATCCATGCCCACTGGTCCTTGCCGAAACAGGAAGGCTGAGATGGATCGACGGGAGATGGCTCCGACTGTGAGAACCAGCGCGGATCGAGGTGAAAGATCTCGATCGCTCCGAGATCTGTCTTGTGGTAGACTCCTTCGCGGTCGTTGCCGTAGTTCCGGTGGGCGCGGTATTCGACGAAGGCCTTGCGAGTCGCGGCCTTGCCATCCTTCAAGTTCCTGCCGTTGCCATTGTTGAGCCCGAAGTCGTGGTCGTCCCAGATTCCTACGATCGATGTCCGGCGGGCCAAGCTTGCCAGGGGTGCTTCGTTGAGAAGAGCGCGGTGTTTGCGACGCACGTCCCCGAGCTTGATCGTATCGATGTAGGGCGTGTCGCCGGAGAGGCAGAGCAGGTCGGGCGAGAGTCGGCCAATTTCTTCCCACACCGGTGCGGTATCATCCTTGTTCACACAGGAGATCATTACCGCTGTCACCTTACTCTTTCGCGAGGCGTCGACTGTTCGGAATTTCAGATCATCTCCAGCGGCGATGAGCGCTGGCTCGTCGGACGAAGATAGCTCGGCGATCTGGTAGCGATAGCGTGTGCCGCTCTCGAGCTGAGTCACATGGAACTTGGCGACGAAGTCATCGATCGCGGCACTCTCCGCGTCGGCGCTCGCTACGATCTCCCCGGATTCGGAGAGCACCGAGAGGCGCAAATTTAGTGTTGACTCCCCGGGCCGGAAGAGAAAATAGGCATCGTTCGGGCCGACGCTGCCGACGCAGGGGCCAACAGTCTCGACCTGTCCAAGTGAGGTGCACCAAAGAGTCAGGAATAGGAGTAAAATCTTCATGTGATTGTTCTGATAGGAGTGAGCGATCTGACTGCAGTGGCCCGAAACATCTCTTGAAATAAGTTCCGGCGAGTGCGGTCTCTGTCGATATCACCCCATTCGCTTGATGCCGAGCGGATTGGATTCCTGAAGCTCGGCTGGAAGGGCTGCATCAGGGAAGCTCTGCCATGATACTGGGCGGCAGAAGCGGTAGATCGCCATCGTTCCTACCGAAGTACTACGTCCATCCGAGGTCGCGGGGAACGGGCCACCGTGCACCATGCTTGAGCAGACTTCGACACCGGTCGGGAAATTATTAAAAATGAGCCGTCCCGCGCGTTGCTGAAGTGCGGTGACGAGCTTCGCGTTAGCCGTGAGCTCTTCATCGGTTCCCTGGACGGTTGCGGTGAGCTGGCCTTCAAGTTTCGCGATGGCTGTCTCGATTTCCGCGACACTACCGCGAACGATCAATGAACCCGGACCGAACAACTCAGCCTGCAAATCTTCGTTTTCGAGGAAATCCTTGATGGAAACAGTGAACACGACCGGTGCGCCCTGGCCGTGTCCAGATTCGGTGGTGCATTTGGCGAGCGTTTCCACACCGGGCTTACCAGCGAACGAACCGGTCGCTTCCTTGTAGGCCTCACAGATCGAAGCGTTCAGGAGAGTCGCGGGCTGACCACCCTCGACGAGGGTTTTCAAGTGTGCGATAAATTCGTCACCCTGAGCCTCGGGTAGAAAAACCAATCCGGGATTGGTGCAGAATTGGCCGCCGCCGAGTGTGAGCGATCCGTAGTAACCTTCAGCAAGAGCGGTTTCCCCACGGGTGAGGGCTCCGGGAAGAATGACCAGCGGATTAACCGAGCTCATTTCCGCATAAACCGGGATCGGCTGGGGGCGGGCTGCCGCACTGGCCATCAGCGCGGTTCCTGCGCCACGAGATCCGGTGAATCCGACCGCTTGGATCACAGGATGTTTCACGACAGTTTGACCGACCGTCCGGCCACCACCGTAGAGCAGAGAGAAAACACCTTCGGGCATACCCGTCTCCTTGGCGGCCGCGATAACCGCGTTGCCGACGATTTCAGCGATGCCGGGATGCGAGGAGTGAGCGATGACCACTACCGGACATCCAGATGCCAAAGCGGAGGCAGTATCGCCACCTGCCACGGAGAACGCGAGTGGGAAGTTACTAGCGCAGAAAACGGCGACCGGGCCGAGCGGACGCAGCATCGAGCGTAGATCCGGCTTGGGAACTGGCTGGCGATCCGGTTGAGCACGTTCGATCCGCGCATCGACCCAAGAGCCTTCTTCCAGCAGAGTTGCAAATAAGCGGAGTTGGCCGGTAGTGCGGCCAGTTTCACCGCGCATGCGACCTTCGGGGAGACCGGTTTCCTGTGGACCGCGTGCGGCGATATCTTCCACAGAAGCTTCGATCTTGTCAGCGATAGCACGGAGGAATCCTGCACGGGCGCTGCCGGGCAGATTCGAGTATGCGGGAAACGCTCCAGCAGCAAGGGACATTGCCTTCTCCACTTCCTCGGAGGTGGCGGTCATGTATTGCGGAGAAAGTTTCTCGCCGGAGGCTGGATTCACTGCTTGCCCGCATGGCGCGGTGCCAGCGGAGCGTGAGAAACCGATGAATGATGTTCCGGTGAGTTCAGTAGGCATGAAATATTTGGATTAGTGTTTTTTGCCCGAGGGCATTGGTTGAAGTGACTTCATCGCCCACCTACGCGCTATGGTCAATGGCAGGCTTGAATTGCTTCGTGCTGGCCGTGCTTCAGGTGATCATTACCGCTGTTCTTCGATGCGAAGCTAGAACGGCGAATTGCTCGTCTAACGCTCTGCCCAAATCCACCATTCTTCCTTGTCCTGGTATCAGAAAAATTCCTACTCTACGTCCCAAATTCATGTGTTCATTTCTTCCTCTTCTCACACTCCTTTCGACCGTTCTCTTACTAGCCGGTCATGTGGTTCAAGCCGCTGAACTTAAGGTGGAGAATTTCGCCCTGATCGATCACGAAGGACGATTTCACGAATTCGACTACTACCGCCGTAACCCCAAGGTCAAAGGGATTGTCTTGTTTGTCCAAGGAAATGGTTGCCCCCTCGTCCGTAAACGAATCCCTGAACTGAAGAGATTGAGAAATTCATTCCAATCTAAAGGCATCCTTTTTGGAATGCTCAATGCCAGTATTCAAGACGAACGAGAGGACATCCTCGAAGAAGCCAAAGAATTTAAAATCGACATCCCCATTCTCAAGGACACGAGTCAGCTAGTCGCCGGAATGCTTCAAGTAACCCGAACTGCCGAAGCTATCCTCATCGACACTAAGAAAAGGGGGGTTATCTTTCGGGGACCCATCGACGACGGCCTTTCCTACCAGTCTGAAAAGTCTACGGTCACCAAACGCTACCTCAGCGAGGCCATCGATGCCTTCTTGAATGGTAAGGAAATCAACGAGCCGAAAGTTGAGTCCCCTGGCTGCCTCATCACCCTCGACGATGTAAAAAAGGAAGAGGTCGGCTACGCCGAACATGTTGCTCCCATCCTGAAACAACGATGTGTCGAATGTCACACTAAGGGCGGGGTAGGCCCCTTCTCGATGTCCAGCCACAAGAAAGTAAAGGGCTGGTCCGATATGATGGCTGAGATGATTCTTACTAAACAGATGCCTCCCTGGCATGCCGATCCTCACATCGGGAAATTTTCAAACTCCGGAGCCCTCACTGATAAAGAGAGCAAAACCATCATTCAATGGATCCGTGCCGGAAGCCTTCGTGGTGAAGGCCCCGATCCCCTTGCTGAATATCAACCCGAGTTTCCCGAATGGTCGCTAGGTAAGCCCGATAAAGTCATCTCTCTCCCACTCCAAAAAGTCCCGGCGGAAGGAATTCTCGAATACCGATACGCCTACATCGATTCCCCTTTCGATCGCGACGTTTGGATTCGGGCCGCCGAAATCAACCCGGGAAACCTAAAGGTTCTTCATCACGCTATCGCTACCATTGAGAACCAGCATGCGCCAAAGAAGCGTAACATCAGCGGGCACTGGATCACGGGATACGCCCCAGGCACCGATCCCAAAGCATATCCGATAGGAACGGGAGTTCTTCTCAAAAAAGATCAACGTATCAAAGTCGAGATACACTACACCGTATCCGGACGTGCCACCGAAGACACCACTCGTATTGGCCTCCACCTCCTAGATACACCTCCAGCAAAAGTCTTCCAAACCGGTGTCGTGGCCCACCACAAGTTTTCTATCCCTTCTTTCACCTCGGATCACCCCGAGACCTACACCCTACCGATCGACCGCGACATTATCCTCTATAGCATTAACCCCCACATGCATTTCCGTGGAAAGCGAATGAGCTTTACCATCAAAAAGCCAGGGGTAGACGGAAGCGAACAAGTCATCCTCTCTGTCCCAAACTACAACTTCAACTGGCAACGGACTTACCAATTTGAAAAACCACTGCGTATCACTGCAGGATCAAAGCTCATCGTCGACAACGCCTGGGACAACTCGTCCTTGAATCTTGCAAATCCCGATCCCTCAGAAACTGTTAGCTGGGGTGATCAGACCTTCGATGAAATGTTCTTTGCAACCTTCACCTACGTGAGAGTCAACTAGGATTCCTCGAAGGTCAGGTTGAGACCGATGCTCGTTCCGGGGGATCCGACGTATCCGAAAGTCCGGGAGACTCGCTTCGCGAGGGTCGGCGGCGTGATCCCGAGTTTGAAGGTGGGGGTGGTTGGATGCCGGAGGGGCGAGACGAACTGGCTTTCGGTTTCCACTCCAGACGAGGGAACTATTTTGGGCAGGTCTCGATTGGGCGGGGAACTCTGGGGAGTTGCTGGTGGAAAAAGAGAGCGACCGCGTGCCTCACGGCACGAAGATTCGGAAGAAATTCAGTGGCCCGCTGACCCCAGTGTAGGTGTAAGTAGTGGAGGCGCCCTGGCTCTCGATCGAGTCTTCTAGCTCCTGCCAAGTTGGCTCGCCGAGACCGGGTTGCAGCGTGGTGCTTCCTTCCAGATAGTAGGTCTGTCCGGGGATCGAGTCCCAAGTCAAGGTGAAGCTGCCGGCGTCCATGTCATAACTGACGTCGGTGATGCGCAGTTCGGGCGCTTCCATGGAAGCGGTGAGGCCGGGCGCGTTGAACATGGTGTTGACCTGCTCGGGGGTGATCTCGATCGAGTAGATCTGAAGGTCATCGAGCAACCCGTCCAAACCTGAGCCGGCGGCGGTGCGACTCGCAATGAAAAGGCTGCGCGTTGAAGCGCTGCTGGGGTAGACATCGAACCCGGTCGGCTCGGTGTTCTCATCGACCATCACGCCGTCGATATACATCCGCGCGCGGGTGGCGGTATCGTTGCCGAAGCCGTCCTCATCGAGGTGGGTGATGACCACATGGTGCTTGCTACCCGTGGGGACAGCGCCTTCGGCGGACTGCAGCACCACCTCGCCGCCTGCACGGTAGGTCACTATGCCGAAATCGTCGACCATGCAGCCGTAGATGGCATCCGCGCCGGTGAAGCCGGGGTCGCGGTTGAAAAGGACGTCTTCGCCCACCGAATCAGCGTCGCGCTGCACCCAGAGCGAGATGCTGGTGGTTGGCACGTGTAAGGGCGCGGCCAGCGCAAGGTTTCCGGAATCGCCGGAATCCGCGGCGCTGAAGCCGATGGCGGTCCCGGTGGCGAGTGCGGCCTTGGCATAGTCGAGCGGGTCTCGGATGATAAACGCCCCGTTGGGACCGTTTCCGGTGGCTTCGACCATGATTACGCCTTCGGTTTCGTCGAGCTTGTAGTGGGCGAGCAGTGTCTCCGCGTAGGTCGCAGAAAGCGCAAGTATCACGGAAGGTTCTAACCCGTCGGTGGAAACAAATTCCAGTTGCGCGGTTTTGCCGCCCGTATCGCCAGAAGCGGTATAGGTGATGTCCACCCCCTCGATCTCGAACGGGTCGATCACCAGTGGCAGGTCGGTGTCCAGCGAGAAGCTCGCGGCGTCCTCGCCAGTGAAGTTCAGCTCGTTCAGGGTGATCGGGGTGAGTCCGCGGTTCTCGATCGAGAACAGGGAATGGCTGGTCGCGTTCTCTTGGTTTAGGGTGGCGAAGTTCTGCAACTGTGTGATGCGAATTGTCGAGGCCTGGGCGACCTCGACCACGAGATTATCGATGAGGCAGAAGCTGAGCTGGGCGTTGTCGGAGACTGAGCTGAAAATGTCCATCATGCCGACCGTGGCACTGCCATCGGTGGCGAAACTGTCGCCGATGCCTGCGTCGAGCGTGGCGATTCGTAACCCATCGATGGTCCACGTCACCGCCGCCGCTCCGCCTGTGCCGCCGGTGGAGTCGACCGCTAAGGTCACGCGGTGCCAGGCGAAGCCGAAGCTACCCGTAGCGCTGGTGCCGTTCTGTTGGGCGATGTTCCCTTGCACGGGGAAAGTGCCGACATCGATACCGCCGAAGCTGGAGTAGTAGAGGTCGTTATTATTCTGACTCGCGGCATACTGGCCGCTCTCCGTAAACTGCTCGGCGTCGTTTTTGTAGGCGCGGTAGTCGCGGCTCGAGCCACCCTCACCACTGGCCACCGCCCAGGAACCGCTACCAGTAGCGCCCCCTTGATTGACGGTCGAGCCGTCGCTACCGAGGCCGATCGTGATGAATTCCGTTGAGCCGCCGCCACCGCCAGGAAAAGGCCCATTGGCGTTAATCCAGCCGTCGAAGCTGACTGAGAAATTGCCCGTGAACTGCATGATCGTCGCCAGCGTCGCCGCCTCTGCCCCTCCTGGGTCGACGAGGTTCCCCGCCAATCTTAAACCAAGTGTGCTGGCATCGGTCGTATTCGGCGCGACCGGAATGCCGAGCGTGGAGTAATCGAACCCAAACTCGACCTCCGTGTCATCGGACGAAGTATTGAGGGTGTAGTCCGCCGAGCTGTCGGAGTTGAAATCGTCGGAGAAAAGTTCTTGAGCCGGTGTGATGCTCGCCAAGGCAAGTGAGATCAGGGCGATTGAGGCGTAAACTTTCATAGCAATGGTCGGACCTTAACTAGGTCGACGGGAGGGTGTTAAGCAAAATGGGTGCCGAGAGATACTGTTTTTTAATCTTTGGTCTGAATACACGCTGAGTGAAGCGGTGCCACTAGCGATCATAACTCCCCTTCAAGACATCCACTAGCGCTGGTAGCTGCGTGGCGAACATCGCCTCGATCGAGTGCGGAGCGAACTCCCAAGTGATGATCGGGATGCCCTGTTCCGCGGCCCAAGTCCCCATCGAGCAACGCCCTAGGATCGTCCTTGCCCGCCGCCGCAGCAGCCACTCGCTCGAAATCAAGCTTCACTGATTCGAGCGATTCCCCGTTCCGTTTGGTGTGCGCCGCTTCCCCGTGGCCGATCACCCCTGCGTGCTCAATTTCGAATACCCACCCCTCTTTCTCCTTAGAAACACCGCGGGCGATGCCCCAAGGATTGGTGAGGGTGAGGTGGTGAGTGTGCCAGTGGAATCGCATTAGTTTAGGTGGTTTGGAGGGTCACATCGCCCAAAAATTGCGAGCAGCTAGCTTCAGCAGGTCATGCTTCGCTTGGCATGTCACTTGCTTCCTTAGCTTTTATGAATCGGCGATTGGAGATCGAATCCAATGTGCCATTGGTTTCTGGAAATATCACGAATCGCAATCCGTAAGCGACAAGATAAACAGAATGACTTGACTGTTATGGTGTTGTGGCAAACCTTTGAAAGTCTTTGAATTATAGAATTCAAATTTTCACTGCCCTGACGACAGCATCGACAGGCGTGCGATGCGCCACTGAACTTCCCAAAATTACCGACACAATGAAGAATCTACCAATGCAAAAACCATCCATTCGTCCCGTTGCTTTGCTGGCTGCGCTTTTAAGTTCTCCGGCGATGGCGCCAGCGGCATCGCTTTTTTCCTCAGGTTTCGATTCTTCGACCGGACTGACCGTCTTGGGAAGCGCGGACACTAGCTCGCAGTTTGGCTACGACTACAGCGCAGACGGCATTCCCTCAGCCCCTAACGGCAGCGGGACAACGGGCCTGAGGTTGGAAGCCAATAACGGGGACGCCACTGCCAGCGCGGAACAAATCGTTGTTGTGACCAGCACCGCGATCACAGCATCCGTATATACGGTTTCTGTTGATGCTTGGGTCAACGCAGTTGGTCCATTCCCAGGTGGCGGTGCGGGTTCTACCGAATTTGGCGGAATGGTGATCGGCCACGATGGTTCGACAGTAGGACGCAACGGCGGTTCCCTCCTCTACACAGGAGAGGGTGGATCGGGCCGCGACTACCGCCTTTACAAAGATACCGGCGAGCAATTCATCGCATCTCTTCAGTATGACGTCCTTTCCAACAACAGCAGCGGCGCCGAATTCAGCGCAGCCTTCCCTGGCTTGGTACCACCAACCGTTCAAGGAGATGCAACAGTCACAAACAATGGCGTTGGCGGTTTCCAGTGGATGACCCTGAATGCCCTTGTCAATCAGACAGCAGGAACCGCGACGTTCTCGATGACCAGCGCCGCCTCCGGCAATACAGTTTCAATCGGCACCCTGGATGCTGGCGTGGGCAGTTCGTTCGCCACCAGCGGTGGCGCGGGCGTGGCTTTTGCGGATCTGTTCAGTTCGGTCTCGGGAAACCCGGCCCTAAGTTTTGGCGTGTTCGACAACTTGGCGGTCACATCGGTCCCTGAGCCTAGCAGCGTAATCCTCCTCGGCCTCGGAGCACTGGGTCTCATCCGCCGCCGCCGCTAGAAAAACGGCGTATCCAGTCTTACTTTAATGGCCGCGCCCATCCGGGTGCGGCCTTTTTTTGTGAACTGCTCGGAATTTTCTTTTTGCGTGGGGCGCTTGAGGGAGCCGATCCAAGGGATCGGAGAGGAGGAGAAAGGGGGTTGCATTGCCTGCGATGATACGGACCATGCGCTGGCGAATACCGAGTTCATGTTCCCTATGCGAGTATTGTCGAAATGCCGCAGGAGGAGAGGGAGTGTTTTCATCGAATTGGCAAACGGCGCCAATCAGCGCCAACTGGCACGGTAAAAGTTGGTGGGTGATGAGGGAATGTAAAAGGGAGCGAGTGTGAGGGTGACGTTGGCGCCCGTGATTTCCCGGGTGGTGTTTTCACTTCCGAGCTCGGTCCAGGTCATGAGGTCGGTACTTTGTTCGATGACGAAATTTTCAATCCGGGTATCGAGTGGAATGAGTGAGGTGAAGGAAGCGTCGGAGTCTTTCGCGGCTGACGAGGTTGAGAGAACGGGCTCGGGTTCA
>Ga0308005_10000619_pt1 | contig 12835 bp, 21 predicted proteins | sample Neamet67_FD_203142 | JGI IMG/M metagenome (GOLD analysis project Ga0308005, IMG submission 203142) | Marine microbial communities from water near the shore, Antarctic Ocean - #67 | ecosystem: Environmental > Aquatic > Marine > Unclassified | place: Southern Ocean | collected 2014-06-07 | reverse complement strand
CACGTGAATCATACCGAAACGAACTTCCTCAACACCTTTGCCGAAGCCCTCGCGATCACGCGGGAGATTGACCGGCCCGAAATCGGATTGGCGGCGGACTTTTACCACTTTGCGATGGAAGGGGAGGCGATTGACGTTATGCGAGAGGCCGCCGATCTCATCTGCGCGGTCCAGCTTGCCGACCCGAATGGTCGCGTCTTTCCGAAGGCCGACGCTGATATTCCTGGAATCGTTCCCTTCTTCGAGCAACTTGCCGGGATCGGCTATCAGGGGGGCGTTTCAGTAGAAGCCACCGTGGGAGCGGATCTTGCCAGAGATTGTGCGGCGGCAGCGGAGTTCTTTGACTGCCATTGTGGCTAGTTGTCGTATATGGGAAATGCGCACGCTTTTGGGACTTGCGATCTTGTTTGGCGACCCTCTTACCTTCGACACGACTCCTCTTGGGGAGAAAGATCGTCCGTGCCGTCCGGGGCCGATGGCTTCGGATTGGAATCCCTACGACAACATTCCGACCACGACGAAGAAGGGAGTGGACTACCTCGAGGCGCAGGCCAAGACGGAGGAACCGTTCTTCCTCTACTTCGCGTATCCCTCGCCCCATGCCCCGATCATCCCGAACGATGAGTTCGACGGAAAATCGAAGGCGGGGCTCTATGGGGACTTGGTTTATGAGACGGATCACTCCATCGGGCAGCTTCTGAAGGCGCTGAAGGATTCGGGTCAGGCCGAGAATCCCATTGTGATTTTTTCAGCGGACAATGGGCCAGAGCATTATGCTTGTGCGCGCGATGCCAAGTTCGATCACTGGTCGGCGCATCCCTTCCGGTGAATGATGCGCTCGTGTCACAGATCGATCTCATGGCGACCCTGGCGTCGGTGGTGGGTTATGAATTGCCGGACAAAAATGCGGCGGAGGATTCGCATGATCTCATGCCGCTGCTGAAAGGCGAAGTGGAGTCGGTGCGGACCAGTCATGTTCACAATACTTTCAGCCACACCTTTGCCATTCGCGAAGGGGATTGGGTGCTTCTGGTGGGCAAAAGCGGCCACCATTCCGGTGTGGGCAAAGGGTGGAAAGAGAAGCACAACTACCCGGAGGTTGAGAGCAAGGCGCCAAGGCTTTTCAATCATCAAGGATGACATTGGCCAGCGGAATGATGTCGCGTCAAAGCACCCCGAAAAGGTGAAGGCGATGCAGGCCTTGTTGGAAAAGATACGCGAGCAGGGGCACTCGGCTCCGCGTCTTGCGAAGTGATTTGCGCTAGCCTTTGTCGTCGAGGTATTTCCAGTTCCCCTTGAACCGGCGGAATCGGGAATGCTCGCGGAGTTGCTGGACCTCGCCGTCCCAGAAGTAGTCCCCGATGAACTCGACCTTGCCGCGCTTGTCTTCCTTTTGGCCTTTCGAGGTCGAAACGATGGTGAGGAATTTCCAATCGGTGTGATGGATGGTTTCCTCAAGATCGCGGCGGAGACCGGGGCTACGGGAGTCGGGGTGAGTGGTTTCGACGAGGTAATCCGGGAGCCGGAAAAAGAAGGCGCAGTAGCGCGAGCGCATGAGTTTCTCGGCGGTTTCAGGAAGGGCCTTGTTTTGATGAAAGCGGAGGCAGCAGTCCTGATAGCTTTTGGTGCTTTTGCAGGGGCAGAGGGAAATGTGGCGCTCCTTGGGGATTTTTTCGAAAGCCTCGGACATGCGTGAGTCATAGGAGGAGTTCGTGGGATTGCAATGCGGGGCTCGAATTGCCCACTGACATCTTTCTCGTTCATACCAAGACTGACATTGATGACAAGAAGAGTGCAGTCGAGAAAGGGGCTACGCAGATTTCCTTGAAGGATTGGCAGCCTACGGATTCTACAGTTTTTGAGTATCCAATTTTCCGCTGATGGACCGACTCACAATTTGGTTATGGCTGGTAGCAATTCCAATATGGACGCGGGCTTTATCGTCGTTCCGATTCCCGAACCGTCCTCTTTTGGCCTGCTTGCCTTTGGTGCTTGGCCCATCCTTTTTCGTTTACCGGGCTGGTTGTGGTCTTCTCGAAATAGGGGGGCCAAGACCCAATGGCAGTGATGCTCAATGCCCTAGTTCTTTTTGGACAGGGTCTCAGGGCCCAGTTGGCGGGCTTCGACGCCCTCGGGGAAACCATGGGAGTAATCGATCTTGTTAGGATTTCTGGGCATCCAGAGAAATTAGGATGCCCCGATGTTGCGTGTCGATTAAACTTCGGAATCTAGATCTTGAGCTTCCCGTGTTTTGGTTTGTTTCTCTACGGGGCGACTGTTCGTGGACCGTTGGAAAAAAGATTTCAGAATTTTGAATCTGAAATCGTCAATTTGGCGAAGACCTTGTTGTAAGCCTTGATGGGCTTCCGCAAAACCCAACCAAATTAAAAAAATAAAACCATGAAAGCATTAACAACTTCCATCCTTCTCGGATTCTTCGCTCTCGTCTCGCCTGCCTCGGCAGACCATCACAAGGAGGCCAAGAAAGACATCGTTGATACCGCCGTCGCTGCCGGCTCATTTAAGACTCTCGCTGCTGCGCTTGGAGCTGCGGACCTTGTCAAAACCATGAAGGGAAAGGGACCGTTCACGGTCTTCGCCCCGACCGATGAGGCATTTGCCAAGCTCCCAAAAGGAACTGTTGCAACTCTCCTCAAGCCGGAGAACAAGGATAAGCTTGTCGCCATCCTCACATACCACGTGGTGTCCGGCAAGGTTATGGCTAAGACCGCAGTGACTCTCGACAAGGCAACCGCCTTGAACAAGAAAGACATCGCTTTGGCTGTGAAGGGTAAATTCCTCACCCTGAATGGCACGGCTAAAGTGGTCAAAGCCGATATCAAGTGTTCCAACGGAGTGATTCACGTGATCGACACCGTGATCCTTCCTCCTTCCAAGTAATTTCAACTTTGATTTGTTCTACCCCGGATTTCAAAAATGGAATCCGGGGTAGACATGCTTCCATCCGGGTCATAGTGTTTGTGATTGACCGATCGCAAGACATTAGACGGCGGAATCCTTTCTGAGGTAGCTCGGGGTAACGAACGTGCCATGGGAAATTGCATTGCCAAATACAGTCCTCTCGTTTGGTCGATTGCTAAGCGTCACGTTCAGGACCATTCGGCGGCCGAGGATATCGTCCAGGAAACTTTCACCGACTTGTGGAAGTCGGCCAAGCGCTATGATCCCGCCATTGCGAGCGAATCTACTTTTATCGGCCTTTTGTCCCGGCGGCGTGCTATCGATTTTGCCCGTAAAGAAAGCCGTCGTCCTCAGCTTGAACCCATGCCCGAAGCGGAATCACTTCCCTACGCGGCGATTGAGTCCTCGACCCCCCTTCGCTGCGACAGTTCCGATGTTCGTGCCGCGCTCAAGGAGTTGCCTGAGGAAACACAGAAAATTTTCTCCCTCCACTTTGACGAGGGAATGACCCATCCCGAGATTGTCGAGAAAACAGGCCTTCCACTCGGCACCGTGAAAACCCGTCTCAGGCGTGGCTTGATCGATCTTAGAAACAGATTGAGCCGCCTGGATAACGCCCAACCATTTTCCCCCGCCAGCCCATGAATGACCAAGATATCTTGAGCCGTTTTGAAGAACTCGAAGCAGGGCATATTCTCGGTGATCTTGATCCCGATGAGATCAAAGAGTTTGAAATGCTTTCCCTGGACCCGCGGTGCCAGTCTGATCTCTCGCTCGAATTGACCGCGTCTGCTCTTGAGGCAGAATTTCTTAAGGATAAAGACCCAGATCTTCCCAAGAAATTACTGGAGAGGCTCCGCAAAGGTATGGAAGAGTTTGTCGTGGACGAGCCGGAAGATGGGGCGGTCGTCCGCCCGGTAGCTTGGCAGCGTCTGCTTGTTGCTCCGCAAACCGGCTGGGCAATGGCAGCTCTCTTGGCCATTTTCTTCGTCGCCAAGTCTTTCGTCGAGGAACCTACTCCGGAAGCGGCTCGTGAAACCCTCGTTGCGAAAGCAGGCGACTTGATCGAATCAAAGTTTGGTGGCACCGAGAGATACAGTCAGATGTCCGGAACCGTGATCTGGAGTGACGAGCTTCAGGAAGGTTACATGAGCCTCACCAACCTTCCCGCCAATGACCCCAATGCCAATCAGTATCAGCTCTGGATCGTCGATCCTGCCCGGGATGAGAAGCCGGTTGATGGAGGCGTTTTCGATATTTCTACGAACGATGGAACTGTGATCATTCCAATTAGCAACCCACTTGCGGTGACCAATCCCCAAGCTTTTGTCATCACCTTGGAACAACCAGGGGGGGTCGTGGTTTCCAAGCAGGAAGTTGTGGTTGCTCTTGCCAAGAGCTCTTAGTCAAGGCCGCTCATTTCAGACTGCTGGATTTGGAGAGGGCTCAATCAGTCACTATTTTTTGTCGGGCGCGCTCTGCAAGTTTGTTCTTTCGCAGCGGCTATTCTGTTTGGCGCACCACTTTTGAGGCTCTGTGCTGACTCAAAGGGTAAGGATTAAAAATCAAATCTTTTGAATCCAGTTTCCTGAATGGTGCGAACACTATTATGAATGCTCTATTTTAAACAGATTACATGAATCCCTTTACAATTACCAATTACTGCCTTCCGGGAATCCGAGGCTTCGTCAAGCGGGGGCCAATGTTTCGTCAAGTTAAGTCAAAAACTGCGTCATCATCATCCGAACTCATTGCTTTCGCAAACGAGGCTTTCCGTAGCGGCCGCATGCGCCCTGGAGAAAGCTTCCCAAGCCCGGACGAGATTTCCAGACTCACCGGGGCATCCGCTGGCGAGAGTGTGGACGCTGTCACGAGCCTTCTTAAGGCCGGATCGATTCGGCAGCTTCCCTCCGGACAACTTTCAATTTCCCGGCACCCGGTTCGCCAATCAATAGGAAAACCCTCAGACCCGCCACTTCTCAACCAAGGCGCCGGAACCTGCGAAGCAAAGTGGATGGGGCACCACGGCCCTTCTCCGGAGGGGTGAGCAATTTTTCTAAACCCCGATGTCCTCGTTCCAAAGCTCGGGTTTTTCCTGAATGAATTGGCGCATCATTTCGAGGCAGTCTTTGTTCTGCAAAACCTCGACGTCAACACCACGCGAGCGTAGGAGTTCTTCCTCTCCTAGGAAGGTTTGGTTTTCCCCGACAATGATTTTTGGAATGCCGTAAAGGAGGATCGCTCCGCTGCACATTGGGCAGGGAGAGAGGGTGGTGAAGAGGGTGCACTTGCGGTAAACTTTGGCGGTTTGGCGTCCGGCATTTTCAAAAGCGTCCATTTCTCCGTGTAGAACCGTGCTTCCTTTTTGAACGCGTCGGTTGTGTCCCCGTCCGATGATCTTTCCCTGGTGAACGATGACGCTGCCGATGGGAATTCCGCCCTCTTGCAGCCCAAGCCTGGCTTCGGCGATGGAGGCATTTAAAAATTCTGCTTTCACCTCGCAAGAATGCGCTATGATGAGAGACGCCGCGAGGGGGAAGTTTCCCGCACATTTCAATCACTTTCACTCTAAATGCCAATAGTCAGACTTTCCGGAACCGTGATCGGTTCCGATGATCCCGGTCGCTCGGTTCGAGCGAAGCTCCTTTTCATGCTCTATAATGCGGGGTGGGATATTTATAACTTGAATGGCGACCAGCAAATCACGCTCTCAAATATCGAGAAGAAGATTAGCGAGTCGGATGCCTTCGTCTTTACGCCGGGGGCCTCTCTCGAAGACATGTTCAAGGCGATCTCGATTTTTGTCGGGTATCAAACTCTGGATAAATATCTTCGGGGTAAGCCAACGGTGATCCTTAACAATGATGAGTCGTGGGATCCTCTTTTTAACTTGTTGGGAAGAATGAAAGAGCTGGGAACAGTGAAGCAGGACTTTCGTGATTTTTTGTTAAGCGCGTCCAAGCCAGCCAAAGTGATCAAGCGGCTTCAGCTTGCGATGCAAGGGGCCTTCCCTGATCCCGGTCGGAATATTACGTGTAACACCGAGATCCCAACAGCGGACACTCCACCGCCCAGCGATCTGGTTGGGAGAGTGTGTGTTTTTTGTTCGGCTACCCTCGAAGACCCGGCATACATCTCCGACGGAGAGGAGCTGGGCCGGCGATTAGCTGAAAACAAATTTGGTTGTGTTTCTGGAGCCGGAAAGTCGGGAATCATGGGAGCGGTTGTTCGGGGATCAGTGGGTGCCGGCGGTTGGACGGCGGGTTCGAATGTACCACACATCATCGAGCTCGAGGGGCTCCCTGACGGATTGTCACGTTTTTGGCTGCGACATGACATCTACACCCGCATGGAGGTTATGATCGAGAACTCGACTTCTTTTGTGATCTGCCCCGGAGGGGCGGGAACGGTTCAGGAACTCTTCGCCCTGATGATCTTCAAGCATCAGGGAAATGAGCTGATGAAAGGAAAGAAGGTGGTCATTTTTAATCGACCGGATGAGAACGGGTTGGGTTTTTGGGATGCCTTGCTTCCGTTGATGGAATCGAAGTGCGGACCTGAAGACTATGAGGTGGCCACTTCATTGGATGAGGTGATGGGTCTTTTGAAGGAGACTGCAGGGGAGATTCAGCCGGTTTAGTCGGGTGATCCGGATTGATGGTTCACCATTTGTTTGCGAAGCCGCCGCTTCGATATGGCAAAACGGAGATATGAAACCAAGGCCGCGTGAGCCCTCCGAATTCCCGAGCCGTTTGCAGGCGCTTGTTTTCAAGGGAAGACCAGTCTCCTTCGTGTGTGGCGGAGAATCATTGAATTTGGTGAGAGGCCGCCAAGGCATTCTTTCGGCGAAGCTGAGGTGGATTCGCCGATGATTGGCGAGCCCAACAGCGAAGCTGTGGACGGAGATTTCAGATGCGCAGTTTCATCTCACGGCGGGCAAAAAAACTGCGGAGAGCAGCAATTTTGAAGGGCTCGATGTTGGCTTCCAATTCGTGACGACAAGAGCTGCTGGCAAGCATGACGCTGGCAACGAAGGCGCCGAGGGCGGGAGAAAGACCGATCGAATTCATGAGAAGGGCAGTGCCGACGACGAGCGTGAGGGTGGTTCTCGGACGAGCTTTGCTCCATCAAGTGAGCGGCATCCGGCGCAGGCGCAGGTGGTTTACGGCATGCCAGACCGCAACCCATCGGTGTCGAAGCAAGCCTAGCGGTGACCTTCGAGGGGGATGAGGATTCCGCGACGAACGATATTAGAGACCTTCATCAAACTGTGAGAGTAAACGTGCGGACCAGTGTAGCCAGTCCGCGAAGATGGTGATTTGCGAATCTTCGGCAGATGTGTCAGCTTGCTCGCATGAGCGACAAAGCTGATCAAGAAATCACCCTCGAAGCCGGAACCCACTGGATGTGCGCTTGTGGTAAGTCCGCTAACTATCCTTTCTGCGACGGCATGCACAAGGGGTCAGGCAAGGGGCCGGAGAAACTGGTTCTGAAGGAGGTGACTACGATTCCGATAAAGCTTCCCTAGTCAGAAGGTTAGTTTGGAATTAAAGAGATGATTAATCGATCACCCGGGATCTCGTTTTGTCGAATCATGGTCTGGCCTTGGGAGTTGGTCGCTTTGCCCAAAGGTGCGCGATGAAGTTGATTAATCGTTCTCGATATCGGCGGGGGCGTAAAAGCCGTTCTGGTTTTTGGTGGCTTCCCGGACTTGTTTGACTTTGGCGGGCGAGATGATGGAGGCTTTGTTACCGAAGGTGTTTCGGACGTAGGTGAGGACGGCGGCGAGTTCTTCGTCTGAGAGTTGTTTGAAGGCGGTCATGGGGACCTGGCCGGGGTATATTTTCCCTTTGATCTCGATGGGACCGAGGAGGCCGTTGAGAGTGAGTTTGATGAGGCGGTCTTCGCTGCCTTGGACCCATTTGGTGCCCGCGAGCGGGGGGAACATGGCGGCGGGGAGGCCTTCGCCATCGGATTGGTGGCAGGTGATGCAGTGTCCTTCGCGGCTGTAAACTTCGGCTCCTTTATTGAAGGAGATGAGGTTTGCTCCTTTGAGTGGACTGGTGGGTTTGCCGTGTTTTTCGTCGGTTTCGGTGGCGAGTTCCTGCCCTTTGAGGTGGGCTTCGGCGGTGGTGAGGACAGGCTTGATCCAATTGTCGGTGGCGTGTTTGGAGACCTTGGCGAGGACGGCGAGTCCTTTTTCAGGAGTGAGCCAGGAAGCGGCGACGGCGGCTTGAAGGCGGACCCGGGCGGATGTGTCAAAGGCGGATTTTTGGAGAAGTTGAGATTGGTTGGGGATCTGATGGCCGCTGTAGCGGAGGACGTCGACGGCGGCGGCGCGGACGCGGTGGTCTTTGGCGGAGAGGAGCTTTTTTAAGAGGCCTTCGGAGACTTGATTGAAACCCCAAGTGACCCAGAGGGCTTCAAGGATAATGTGTTCATAGCGTGGGGAATTTGGCTTGAGAGAAGCCGTCCATTTTTGGAGGGCGGGGAGGACTTCGGTGGCATTTCGGGCGCGGAGTTCGCGGCGGGTGCGGTAGCGGGTGCGGTATTCGGGGAGGGTGAGGTTTTCGAAGAGGGTGGCGATTGGGGCGTTGTGGATTTGGGCGGGCTTGACGAGGGGGCGTTCAGGGTAGGTGATGCGGTAAATGCGGCCGTGGAGGTGGTCGCGGAGGGGATCGCGTGCGCTGTGTTGCATGTGCCCGACGAGGACGTTGTGCCAATCGACGAGGTAGAGTGAGCCATCAGGTGCGAACTCAAGATCAACGGGGCGGAAATTTCCGTCGGATGATTTGAGGAGGTCGTGGCGGTGCTTGCTGGTGAAGCCGGCCTCGGAGTCGCTGAGGTGATGTTGTTTGGTACCGAGGAAACCAATGGTGTTGTTGAGGAGGACGTCGCCTTGGACGTCATCGGGGAAGTGTCGGCTGGAGACAAATTCGAGTCCGGAGGTGGGGCGGACGCGTTGGCTTTTTTCGAGGATGCTGGGTGGCTTGGGAGTGAATTGGCCGTAGTCGACATTGACGGAACCGGGAGTCATCCAGTGGAGGTCGGGGTCGGAAGTTTCGAGGAAGAAGGGCTGGCCGAAGTCATCGAAAGCGGTGCCCCATGGGTTGGGGATGGAGAGGCGGGCGGTGCGTTCGAGGTGGTTGCGTTGCGGGCTGTAGCGGAAGAAGCCTCCGTTCGAGCTACGGATGGGCCCGTAGGCGGTTTCGATGTTACTGTGGAGGAACGTGCCTTCGCCCATGTAGATGGCACCGGAGGGGTCAGCACAGAAGGCGCTGATGACGTGGTGGGTGTCGTGGTCGTCGAAACCGCTCAGGACGACTTCGCGGACATCGGCTTTGTCGTCGCCGTCGGTATCTTTTAAGAGAATGAGGTGGTTGCCTTGGGCGACGTAGACGCCGTTGTGTGAGATTTCGAAACCGGTGGGGAGGTGGAGGTTATTGGCGAAAATGGTTTCCTTATCTGCTTTGCCGTCGTTGTTGGTGTCTTCGAGGATAAGGAGCTTGTCGTTTGGTTTGGCGTCGCCGGGTTTGTAGTGGGGGTAGGTGGGCATGGTGGCGACCCAGAGGCGGCCTTGGTTGTCGAAGGCGAGTTGGATGGGATTGGCGAGGTGGGGGAATTCTTTTTCGGAAGCGAAGAGATCGATTTTGTAGCCGGGCGCGGTAGTGAATGAGGCGAGGGCTTTGTCGTTGTAGAGGTATTCAGTGGTGCCGTTCTTTTTGCTGGGGCGGTAGTTGGTTTTGACCTCGGGGAGGGGTTCCGTTTTGGCATCAGCGGCGGCGAGATCGAAGGTTTTTTCGGCAAGGGCGGCCCAGATGGCATGGTCACGGTTGGCGGTGAGTTGCTCGAGCTTTTTGAGTTCGGGCGGGTAGTTGACGGGGCCGAAGGGGCGGTGGCGTCGGCCGTAGACATGGACCCCGTTGGGGATTTTGTAGTATTTTTCCCACATCCAGTTTTTTTCGCGAACGGCGGCCTGAACGGCGTCATGAGGTGCGTTCCAGGGGGCGATGCCGAAGAGGCAACGGATGAGATGTTGTTGCAGGTATGAATAACCATCTTTGTTGAGAAGGATCCCGTCTCGGGTGAGGGGAATCTTACCGGGACTAAAGGTAGATTTTGAAAGGACGAAGCAGTTGACGAAGGTCACTTTTTCGGTTCTGGCGATTTCCTCCATGGCGGCGGTATAGAGTCCGAGGTTGGAGTGAATGTTTCGTTCGTAATCGTTTGAAGGATCTTCAAATGCAGTTGGAGAAACGAGGGCGAGCTGGGGAGCGGATGTGCCGTTGTATTTTTGGGAGCGGGTGTGGGCGATGAAGGCGTGGAGCTCGCCTCTGAAGTTTTCGAGTCCAGCGGGGCCGTTGAAGGATTCATTGAAGCCGAAGAAAGCGATGAGGATGTCGGGCTTGAGTTGGGTGAGCCATTCATCAGGAGTGGGCATGGAGCCGGAGCCGGTTTGGGTCGAACCCCAGCGGTCCTTGGTTTTTGAGAGGGGGGGGTGGAATTTTTCGGCACCGGGGAAGGCCCAGGGGGTGGCGCGGGCGGAGTGGGGACGGAAGCCGGGGGTGTTTCCTTCATCACACATATTGCGGATGAAGAGGTTCTTTTTGGGGTGCTGGAGATGAAGGGAGGTTTCGAAGGAGCCAAATTGCATCATGCGGGAGCCGAGGCCGTTGCCGAGGAGAACGATACGGGAGTCTTTTTTAAGAGAAAGGGCGGCGGCGGCCGAAGTGAGGATGCCAAAGGCAGCGATGCTTAATGGCAAAAGCGGACGTAAGAAGGTCATTCCCTCACTACGCGATGGGGAGAGGGAGTCTCGCGTGCTGATTGGAATTTTTTGAGGTCGCTAGAGGGGGCGCCCTCAAAAGGGAGAGACTAGGACAGCTCGAAGTGAATCCACCAAAGTTATTCTTGCTTAGGAATCTCTCTATTCCCCCCTAATTTCCTGAATCTGGTCATGAAGAGGGAGGGGGTCGTTGTTCCCGCACCAGCCATTCGCCGGATGGGCACATCATCTCGTTTTTTTGAAGTTCGAAACACCGGACAACCTCCATGAGGGTGACCTTCTCGAGAGGGGAGTGAGAATTTTTCCGGTGAGGACTTTGGAAATATTTCGGACCGCGGCGGCTGTCGGAACGATACTTTCCACGCGGAGTGGTATTTCCGTTTCCTTCTACTTTTTTTTCGTCCTTGCGATTGCCTTGGTTCGGCTCCCGGTTGAGGGGATTATGAGTTTTGATACGATCATCCTCTCCATTCTCCTTGTTATTGGAGTCCCGATGACTCGATCCCTTTTAGATCGCCGGAAGAGGAGAGAGAACCCTGAGGGGATCGTTCTTGGAAATTTTGGTTTCGCCCGCTAGACGCAGTTGTGAGTTCTATCGTTCGCGAAGGGCGGGCGACGACCATTCTCGCGCTGCCGTTGATGGCCGGTCAGGTCAGCCAGATGCTGATGGGGGTGGTTGATACCTACATGATCGGGAAGATCGGAACGGTGGAGCTGGCGGCGGCGACGCTGGCGCACTCGATCTTACATCTGCCTTTGATGTTGGGGATCGGGGTGGCGATTGCGGTTTCGATCAAGGTTTCGCAGGGGCGGGGAGCGAAGGATAAGGCGATGGCGAAGTCGGCGTTGCGGGATGGTTTTTTGCTGAGTTTGGTTCTGGGAGTGGCGACTTTGATTCTGAGTTTTGTGGCGATTCCGCTGATGCCCTTGCTCCAGCAGGATCCGGAGGTGGTGGAGAGGTTGCCGGTGTTTTTTATCTTGGTGAGTCTCTCGATGACCCCGGCGATTGTGAGTATGGCGGTGCGGAATCATTCGGATGGGATGGCGAAGCCGTGGCCGGTGTTTTGGATTATTTTTGCAGGGGTTTGGCTGAATGTTTTCCTCAATTGGTTGCTGATTTACGGGAACTGGGGAGCGCCGGAGATGGGGTTGGAAGGAGCGGGCCTGGCGACTTTGCTGGCGCGACTGGCGAGCATGATCGGGGTGATGGGATGGTGCCGGTATAGTCCGGATTTGAGGGACTGGTCGCCGCATCGTTGGTTCTTGAAGCCGCAGCGGAAGGAATTGGCTGACTTTTGGAATATTGCTTGGCCCGCGAGTTTGCAGGTGTCTGCAGAAATGAGTGCCTTTATCGTGGCGGCTTTCTTGATCGGGAGCCTAGGAGCGGCGGCGTTGGCAGCGCATACGGTAGCGATCATGTGTGTCGGGACGACTTTTATGGTTCCGCTGGGGATTTCGATGGCTCTGACGGTTCAGATTGGGGAGGCAAAGGGGGCGAAGACTTTTGAGCGAATGAGGCCGATTGTGGTGAGCGGGTGGTTGATGGGATTGATGGTGTCGTTGCTCTTTGTGGGGGTGTTCCTCGTGTTCGATGAGGCCTTGGCTGCCTCGTTTCTGACTGATGAGGGACCAATGGGGATCGTGGTGGGGCTGTTGTGGATTGCCGCGATTTTTCAAATTGCGGATCATTCGCAGATCTTGTCGTCGGGCGTGCTGCGTGGGATGGATGATGTGAAGAAGCCCGCGCTAATCACGTTCATGGCGCACTGGCTCATCGGGATGCCGTTTGGGATTTATCTGACCTTTTGGCAGGGGATGGGAGTGGCCGGGATATGGTGGGGATTAAGTACCGGATTGATCGCCTCGGCGGTGTTGTTAGGATGGCGGGCTTGGAGAATGACGTCTGGTCGTGTTGGATTGGATCAATGAATTTTTAACTTTTCTTAAGTTGGTGTTGTTCCGGTCTTTTGGGCGGTCCGAGATTTTGGATTTCGACCCTGTCTTTACGGTGATTATTGGTCCGTCAGGTGTTGGGAAAAGATGAAGAGCAGCTCCTCGAATTGGAAACGAGCATGCCTAGGGGAAAGGTCTCGGGAGGGGTTGCGAGATTATTTACGAAACTCCACC
>Ga0308005_10000617_pt1 | contig 12854 bp, 5 predicted proteins | sample Neamet67_FD_203142 | JGI IMG/M metagenome (GOLD analysis project Ga0308005, IMG submission 203142) | Marine microbial communities from water near the shore, Antarctic Ocean - #67 | ecosystem: Environmental > Aquatic > Marine > Unclassified | place: Southern Ocean | collected 2014-06-07 | reverse complement strand
GTGTGGATCAATGGGCAGCAGGTGCGGATTAGCTCCCCTCAAGAGGCCATCGCGGCTGGTTTGGCGCTCGTTCCCGAGGATAGAAAGACCCAAGGAGCGATCCTCGATATGTCGATTTTGGAGAACACCAGTTTGGCAAGTTTACGGCGGGATGCCCGCGGGGGTGCCTTTCTCAATCTGGAGGCGGAGAAGGAGCTGGCTCAGGAGGGGATCAAGAACTTGTCCATTAGCACTCCGGGTGAGGAGCAATTGGTGCGTTATCTCTCTGGAGGGAATCAACAGAAGGTCGTGCTGGCGAAGTGGCTCGCGATGAAGCCGCAGGTGCTATTACTCGACGAACCTACGCGGGGAATTGACGTGGGGGCGAAGGAGGAAATTTACGGGCTGATCGAGGCCTTGGCCCAGCAAGGGATGGCGATCCTGTTTGTGTCGAGTGAGTTGGAAGAGGTCATGGGCTTGTCGGACCGGGTTTTGGTGATGCATGAGGGGGCCTTTTCCGGTGAACTCCGGGGGGACGAGTGCACCGAGGAAAGAATCATGTCTCTGGCCACTGGGGACGCTACAATTTTGGAAACAACCAAGGCATGAAAAAAATACTAGGGATCTTGCTCACACTCGTCGTTCTCTACGGGCTCACCGCGGCACTCGGCGATGGGTTTCTCGGGGCCTATAATCAGGAAAAGCTCCTCGAGCGGACCGCTCTCTTCGGGATTTTGGGGATCGGAGTCGCTTTTGTGATCATCACGGGCGGGATTGATCTCTCCATTGGTTCGGTAGTGTGCTTGGTGGGCTGTGGCTTGCCGTGGTTGCTCGTGAAGCAGGAGTGGCCGCCGTCTTTGGCCTTGACGGCTGCGATCTTGGTTTCTGCGTCGATCGGCCTCATTCATGGCTTACTCATCACCAAGCTCAAGCTTCAGCCGTTTGTGGTGACCTTATGTGGCTTGTTGGTTTATCGGGGAATCACGAGAGGTTTTACCGAGGATCAGACTCAGGGTTTTGAAGGAGGCTTTGGTTCTCTACGGCAAGTGGTGACCGAAAAGATTCCGGTGATGGGAGGGTTCGGAATTCCTTGGACGTGGGTGATCTTGATGTTGGTGGCCGTGGTAGCGGGGATCTTTCTGAATAAGACCATTTACGGACGCTACCTTCGGGCCCTGGGTAATAATGAGGAGGCAGCTCGATTCAGTGGGATCAATACCGATCGCATGGTGATTTTGTCCTACATCGTTTGCTCCCTTCTGGCAGGTTTGGGAGGAGTGCTCATTGTGATGGACGTAGGGTCCGCGCAGCCCAGTGACTTTGGCAACTTTTATGAACTCTATGCCATTGCCGCCGCAGTGCTGGGGGGGTGTTCCTTACGAGGGGGGCAGGGGACCGTGGTGGGAGTGGTGATTGGCGCGGCGGTGATGCAAGTGCTCAAGAACATGATTAATTTGGTGACCTGGATCCCGACTCACATCGAGTTTGCGGTTGTGGGAGCGGTGATTCTCGTCGCGGTGGTGGCGGATGAGTTGGTGAAACGGACTGTCGCCACGCGGCGGGCGAGGAAGTCTTCGTGAAACGGTGGAGTTCGCATTACCGTAGATCGAGGCAGGTAGCGGTGCCGTCGGCATCGCGAACGAACACGCGGCCTTGACCGAGGACAAGCATGTGGTCCACCCCGTCACCGGGACTCCGCAAGGAGGGATTGTTTGATGCTCGCCGCCCCACGGCTTCCACCCCTTCAGCGAATGGATTCGTAGCAATCGGCACCAATGGACTACTCGACTCATGGTGACCCCTGTCGGTAAAGTCGAAGTGACCCCAAAGTCATAAGTGAAATCGTCCGCTGCGGCACGCTGTCTGCGGTCGCAGGCTCACTAGTAGACATCGCGCCTCCGGCTCGTGCGCTGTTGATCGAGAGGTGGTCTCTGAGCCTCGATGTTCACTTAAGCGGAGAAGATAGGTGGACTTCAGCTGCACACCCGTAGGTCTATGTGTAACGCCGGAGTTCCTGCCGATCGGTCATTACTTCAACTCGGCTTCAGTCCAACTCACAGTCCGGGATTGATGAGCTTTACGTAATGCGGCCACTTCAACTGCACTCACCGGATCATGCAAACCATCTTGAGCACGAAGATAGCTCAAAACATCGGCGATCTGTTGATCTTTCAATCCGCCCATAGGCGGCATTGGAACCGAATGCGGCTCGGTCCCATAATCCTTGCCAGTCACTTTTATCGGTCCCTTCAAGCCATGGAGAACGATCTTGATCAGAGCCGGTTTTTCACCCGAAATCCAATCGCTCCCCGCCAACGGAGGATAGATTCCTGGCAAGCCCTTCCGGTCGGCTTGATGACAGCTCAAGCAGGCCATTTGATAAACAGTCTCTCCTGGAGCCGGGGCTTTTGGAGCCTCGCCTCGCAATTGAGTGAGATAGTTGCGCTGAGCCTCGCTCGTGAGTCCCAATCGATTCCCTTCAAGTAAGGGTGCCCAGTTGGGCTGCATCGAGCGAGCGCTGAGTCGAATGGCATAATTCAAAAAGCCATCCAGCGGCTGGTCCAGCGCCCCAACCGCAACCGCGACCGCTTTCGGATCCGGTAGGTAACTCGCCGCGACCACCGCTTCCAAGCGCACTCTGGGATGTGCATCCTTCGCCGCCTTCATCAACTTTCCTCGTGAGTGAGGAAGACGATCTGACCACATCCCAGCCACCCGGGCTCCATAGGCTCGCACGCGATGGTCCGATGAGCCCAGTAGTCGATTTAACAACTCAGCCCGAGGAGCCTCGTGCGCTTCATACACTCCGCAAATTTCCAGCAATTGCTGCTCACTCTTTATCCTGGAGACCAACGTATCCGCAGCAGCCAAAACTTTCTCCCGCGGTCGTTCGAACAACAAACGCTTGGCCTGATATCGGGTCCATCGTTCCGGGGATGACAGCTGTGCAAGTAAGTCGTCCTCTGACATTCCGGCGAGATTCGGTTGTTTCACTGGCTTGTGATTCTTCGACGAAATTCTCCAAATCCGACCGTGCGATTTATCTCTCTTGGGATCGGCATAGCTCGCCTGATAGTGACCGATGATCGGATTATACCAATCGGCGAGATACATCGCGCCATCCGGTCCGACGCTGACATCAACCGGACGAAAAGTATTGTTCGATGATTTTAGCAATTTAGGAAATTGCGTCGTCTTAAATCCCGACGCGGCATCTTCAAAGCGATGCAGCTCCACTACCGATCCAAAATATCCACCGAGCAACGCGCAGCCCTGAATGTCATCGGGGAGAGCTTTCGTTCCAATGATATCGAGCGAGGTCGTCTTGGGTGAGGTATCAAAAAGTGGCCCCACTGAATGATATTGCTCTGGAGAGTTGCGATAGGAAACACTGGCCTCGGTGTCCGAACCACTCCCACTGGGATCAGCTCCACGCACCATTCCCGGCACCGACCAATACCCTTGCGGTCGGTCACCCGACTTATGGAAAACCTGTCCGTAGTCATCAAAGGCGACACCCCAGCAATTCGCGCCGGCCATTCCGCCGCCGAAGAAACCTTGCAGTCGCATCGATTTGGGATGAAGCCGCCAAATCGCCGCACGGTCCAAACGAGCAATCCCCCACGGCGTCTCTACCCGTGACATCGCATGAAGGCCTTGCGAAAACCAGAGACTCCCGTCGGGCCCATGACAGATGCTGTTGATCAACTGATGAGTATCTCCCACTCCGAAGCCCGAAAAGATGACGCGCTTTTCATCCGCCTTGCCATCGCCATCGGTGTCGCGGAAATGAAGCAAGCGATCAAAGTCACAGACATACACTCCGCCGTCTCCCGGTTCGACGCCCTGCACCATCGTCAGTCCCTCGACAAACTTCCACGATCGATCAGCCCGCCCATCCTTGTCGGTATCTTCGCAGATCAAGATATAATCCTGCGGCTCCGAACTCGCGAGCGACTGCGGATAGCCCGGTGAACAGGCCACATACAATCGACCCTTCTCATCCCAGGAAATCTGGGTTGGATTGATTACCCCATCCGCTTCCGATGCGAATAAGTTCACTTCAAACGGGTTCGCGACCGTGAACGTCTTCAACTGCTCTTCCGGGTTCAATGCTTTTCCCTCAGAATGAGTCGGAGTAATCTTAGGCAGGTTGAGAGATTTATAAATTTCACCACGAGCAATGCGGTGAATCCGCTTATCCGCCAACTCGACATACTCCAATTGATCTTCAAAAGCACCCTGTAAGGAAGGCAAGTTTCCACCGCCTTTACCATACCTCTGGTTCACCCGGTCTCCGTAGGCGAACGACCAATTGGCCGGGCGCCAGCAATCAAACCACAATTGATTTTTCTGCACGATGGCCTGCTTCAAAATATCGCGATTCGACGGATCCACCTTCGGCACTAAATTCCTCGCAATAACCCGCGCCACCGTTCGCAGACCGGATTCATGCAAATGAATCCCATCATTGGTCAGTCTCTCTTCCTGATCTTTCAACGGCGTATACAAATCAACAAAGACCGCTCCGCGTTGCGCTGCGATCTTTTGAATCGCTTCCACATAGAGCGCGATATTTATATTCGACTTGGTGAGGTCGGGCGCGAAGGTTGCCTCCGGCTTCTCAAAAGGCATCGGAGAAAGCAGCACCAGCTTCGAAGTAAGCATCGCATACTGATCGAGTAAACGATGATAGGCGCTCGTGAATTCCGCCAATCTTCCAACGCCATCCAAGGCCTCCATCTGTCCAAACTGCGCCACCACCACCGTCGCACCGGTCGCCTTCAATTGCTCTTCCCACGATCCAAAATGCAGATCACGCCATTGTTGATAGACGGTATCCGCTTCCCAGGCCATCGAGCGAAATCGGGGCTTTTCCTTTTGAAATCCCGAAGCCAAAAGGGCCTCAAGTTCACCCGACTTCTGGTCCCGCACGAGATTCTCCTGTCCCACAAAAATCACCACGTCCTCGCCAGTCAGCGTAAATTTCCGATCCTTGAATCCCGCTACTGCACCTAGCGCATCTTTCTTACCCAGACGTTTCAAAGGATCCGGATCGGCCCAGACACTCGACATGACAAGAAGCAAAACAGAAACTATTCGAACCAACACGAGGAGCATCGTATCAGTCCATCTCCACTCTGCCGAAAAGAAAGATTCGCTTACTGCCTAGAATTTGCTTTCTGGGTGGACCGCTTGAGGGGATGGGAGAGGGGAGAAAGAGGGTTGAAGTCTGAGCCTATTTACGGCCACGTCGGCCTGATTAGGATTTCAATTCGGCCTCAATTCCTTGGAGTGCCAGTTGGCCTTTCCTGTCAAAAAGGCTGACAAGGATGGCGACGGAAAATCCGACCACGAAGGCGGGGAACATCTCCTCGAGGTTTGCAAAAGCCTCGCCGGTGGCGCCGGGTAGTGCGGGCATGACAAACTTGAAAAATGGCACGGCGAGAAATCCCGAGATCATCGCGGCAAGAGCGCCGCGCCGGGTAAATCGCTTCCAGAAAAGGGAGAGAACCATGGTTGGACAAAAGGTCGCGGCGATCCCAGACCAGCCAAAGACAATGAACCAGAAGACCGTTCGCTCGGGAATGACGTAGGCGACCGTCATCGCGAGTGCAAAAGCGCCTATGGCCAGCACAACGGTTGTCACCCGGCAGAGTCTTACCAGGCTTTTATCGGACAGCGATGGATTCAGAATTCTCTGGTAAACGTCACGGACGACGGAGCTGGCGGCGACCATCAGCAGGGAATCGACCGTCGACATCGCGGCTGATAGGACCCCGGCAATGACGAGACCGATGAGGGTCACGGGAATGAGAATTTCAACGATCATGGGAAGGACGTCTTGTCCATTGGCTCCGAGGACGCCGTCCAGGGAATCTTCCGGCCCCATAAGAAGGTGTCTCCCGATCATTCCAATCAGGACAGCACCGCAATCGGTCAGGGTGGTGTAGAAGATCGCGACGATGGCGCCCTTCTTGACTTCGTCTTCAGATTTGAGCGCGAGGATGCGGACAAAAACCTGTGGGGAACCAAGGAATCCCAGGCCGATCGAAACAAGCGCCACGATTGCCAGAAGATTGTTCAGCGTCAATCCGGCCGGTCCCCAGATGGACATCAGACCGGGATCTTGCGCCACGAGCCCGGCGGCAACGTTGTTCCAACCGCCGGCGTAAAAGAGCCCGATGATCGGGATGGCCACGAGACCGACGAACATCAATGTCCCTTGGAAAACATCCGACCAGACCACGGCCAGGAATCCCCCAGCCACGATGTAAATGACGACGACGCTGAACCCGATCACCGCGCCGGTGAGGTAATTCCAACCCAGGAAGCTGTTGAATGCGGTCGCCGTCGCGTCGATCTGGGCGCTGACATAAATCATGACAAATATCACCAGGGCGCATGCCGAAACGAGTCTTAGCGAATGAGAAGTGTCCCGAAATCGCGCCTCCAGGTAGTCGGGAATTGTAAGAGCGCCGTATTTCGTGGTGAGCCGATTAAATCGCCGGTTCATCGCGAGCCAGGCGATTCCCACGCCCACAACTTCGCCGACCACGACCCAAAACGCCTGCAAGCCGATTGCGGCGCCCATTCCGGTGAGCCCCAGCAGCAGCCAGGCTGATTCACCGGTGGCTCGCGCCGAGAGAGCGGCCGGAAGAAACCCCAGTTTTTTTCCCGCAGCGATATAATCGCCGAGAGATTTCACTCGCTTGGAGGCAAACCACCCGATGCCCAAAAGGATCAAGAGGTAAACAAGAATGCCGATAAGTTTAGGGGTCATGAACAGTTAGGGATTTGCTTTTTGGGGATCGTTGAAGGGATCGGAAAGGAGAGAAAGGGGGGGTGGAATAGCATCTTTTTAAGGGGAAAAGCGATGACTGTTCTCTAGGGTTTGCTTTGAATGTAGGGCTGCTTGCTTTGGTAGATTTTGAGGCGCTTGTTTAGGTCCTCCAGTATTTGCTGGTCGCCATCTGCTTGCGCTTTCCTGATTGTCCTGAGCGAAATCGAAACAGCCTCTTCGTAGTTGCCTGCGGCGGCCTCAGCCGCACCTAGGGTATCGAGAATGTTCACCACTTTATCGCCTGTCGCCTTGTTGAGTTCCCTTGCCAAGGCCAAGCCGGCCTTCGGATCCCGTATCTCTTCATCATAGGACGTCGACAAGATCCAGGCCAGGTTGTTCTTGGCCAGATGGTTACCCGGCTGCAGCGATAGCCCCTTCCGATAGAGCAAGACAGCATCCTTTACTTCTTGTGCTGATTCAAGAAAGGCTGCGAATCCAAAATGGCTCAAGGCATTCTTGGGATTCTGCGCAAGTGCGACTTCAAAGTGCGTCCTCGCTTCGTCCTGCCTCCCCACCCTGACCATCAACTGAGCCAGACGATAGTGACCATTTGCGTCATCAGGATTCAATGCGAGGGCCTTCTCGATCGCCAAAATAGCCTCCTGCCATTCCTGCTTTGAAAAATGGAGCTCTCCAAGTTTTCGTGCCACGGCGGCGGAAGTTGGATCAAGCTGCAAAGCGGTGGAGTAATGATAGATCGCCGCACCAATATCATCCGCTTGCTCCATCGCTTTCGCAAATCGCTCCTGAATCCAGGCTTCATGCTCCCGGGCTTTTCTCCGCACCAAAGGATGGGGGATGAGAGATCCTCTGATCGCGGCGGCATTTCGCATGCGCTCTTCCAGCAGTCCTTCGGAATGACCCAGATCGGCAATGATCTGATCCACCTCAACAGGACCTTTGTAAAAGACACTCAACCTGCCATCCGGATCAACGAGAAAGCTGGTCGGCACTGGCATGGGGCGATTCAGCCCAACAAGACTGTCATGAAATCCCTGTAAGCTCTCAAGGAGTGGGGCGGTGGCCTTGGTCGAGGGGAAGGGGAAGTTTAATTTAGCAAGGACATCTTCGCCCGCTGAGGACGAGATTTCCTGATCTCCCAGGTCGTCCACGTTCAGAGCCAGAATTTCAACACCGGCGTCTCGAAGCCGCCCTGCCTGCTCACTGAATTCCTTCATCTCACTCAAACAGTCCGGACACCAACTTGCCCACAAATGAATGAGCTGATGCCGCCCCTCCGCAATGACCCTTGTGCCATCTTTTTTGCTTAAATTGATCTGGGGGACTCGCAGTAAAGTGACTGCGGGAACACGGATGCCGGAGGGAGGAGGGGGCGTTTCTGAAGTGAGTGCAGGTTTTTCCAAATCGACAGAATTTCTCTTGGGTACAAGAGCGGTTTTGGTTTCACCTTGGCGGATACAGTGTCGACGATCTACCACGAGGTCAGAGAAGACGTCCTCACGTCCATCCGGCCAGCGGACCAGAACTTTCTCGACCACGGTAGCCTTCCCCAGTCCAAAGTGAAGAGCCTTGCCTGACTGGGACAGGAATCCTTCACCGGCCCGCAAGGTGGCGACTAGCCTTTTCCCGGCGCGTGATCCCCCCGGCACCACTTCCACCCGAGCGCCGATAGCGTCACGGTTTGAACTTGTGCCATTTCCAATAAGTTCGAGGGCCAGAAAATGATTCGCGCTTACGGCATCGTTCCTCATCAGTCGAAGACGGGGTGCGTTACGATTTGAAACCCAGAGATCCAAATCGCCATCCTGATCCCAATCACTGATGGCAATCGCGCGGCCGTCATCGGCAAAATCAAGCCCGCTTCCAGCGGACATCGTGGCAAATTGCCCGTCCCGGGTGTTGAGAAAAAAGCAATTTCGCTCGTTTCCGCTGAACGATCGCCCCGCATCAATCATTCGGGAGAGTTCTTGGTGAGGACGGGAATCAGTCTCTTTTGTCGACGAGTCATTTGAGGTGAGCGTCTTCGGCACGACCTGCCGCCAGAAGAAACTTCACAAATCACCCGAATCCTCGTCAGACGAAAGATAGCCATTGGCGACGACGAGATCCTGCCATGAATCGTTATTTACATCGATGAAGTTGGAACCCCACGCCCAGCGGCCAAGAGTGACTCCGGCTGACTCACTGGTGTCAGTAAAACTTCCGTTCCCGAGATTACGCAAAAGAGTATTTCCTCTCGCAAAACGAAGAAAGCGACCGCGAAGTTCCTCATCACTTTCAGGTTTGAATTGCTCCTGGGATACGATCCGGTTTCCAGCCGAAGAGAACATGTTTGAGACATAGAGATCCATCAACCCGTCCTGATCATAGTCGCCCCATGAGGCGGCCATTCCCGAGGCGCTGTCTTCGACACCTGCTTCCGCTGCGATGTCGGTAAAGATCCCCTCGTCATTGCGATAGAGATTGTTGCGCCCGTAGTCGTTGGCAACGTAGAGATCCTGGTCACCGTCATTGTCAAAGTCCTCCCAGGATGCCGAAAAACTCCAACGATGGTTGTTGGCAGTAAGACCAGTTTTCTCGGTGACTTCAGTGAAGTTGAGATCTCCGGAATTTCGGAAAAGGGAATTGGGAGCGCCATTCCTGGCGTCGTGATAGACAAAACGCTCACCGCTTGCACCCAATGACGAACCGTCATCGTTCTTCACATAGGCACAGACATAGAGGTCAAGGAATCCGTCGCCATCGTAATCAGCAGAAGCGAGGGAAGCGGTCGAACCACTTGTCGGGAGAGCGGTCGCAATTTTGAATCCTTCCCCATTTTCATTGACGGCAACAACGAGCGCGCCATAGGTGGCCACGACCAAGTCCTGATCACCATCATTGTCCAGGTCCACCAGAAGGGCCGACCTCGAATCATCGATCCAATCCACGCCCCATTGGTGGGCCGCCTCACGGGCCGTCCCGTCGGCATTTTGAAGAAACAAGCGATTTGGTAACCCGGGTTCCTGGCAAAGATAGAGATCATCAAGTCCATCCCCGTTGACATCGCCCATTGCGAGTCCAGGAGTCCCAAAACGGTTCAGCATCGCGCGAACCGGGAGCCGTTCCAACCAGTGATTCAAGCCAAAGGAAAGCTGACTTTGAAAGCAATCGTTGGCCCCAATGATTGAGGCGGTGACATCCGAAAAGAGCGGAGAAGGAACCGAGGTGATGGTGCGTTCAAAATCAGAAACACCAATCGATGCAATTTTCAGATCCTCTCCATCGCTAAGCCAATCAATCGACCAGCGCGACTGGATTTCGATGGACTGGGTTTCTGTTTGATAGGAAATCGAAAACAGCTGTTCTGACTTGATCCGATCATTCCCACGATCAACGCGGATGATCTTGAACTTGAAATATCGCTTCTCAGAGTCACCGGCCAATTCGGTCTGAATCCTGGTGAGACTCTGCTCAAGTGAAGTATCTTTCTCGGTTGTCACAAGCCGTTCCACACTCACTAGGTCGTCTTCAAAGTCGGGCTTTTTCCTCGCTGGAATCACTTCATCACAAGTGAAATCCGCAGCCAGCAGCGAAGTCGGATCTCCTTCCTCAAAGAACAAAAGACCCAGTTTCTTGAGATGAGCGGAAGCGAGTTCGCTGAAAACCTCGGACTCCCAACCATCGGCTTTGGGATCGTCGATTTGGCTCCAGTCGGATGTCTGTCCACCTTCCGCAGGAGGGGGTTCTTCAGCCTCTTTTGCTTGCACCTGATGCGATGAAGTCACCGGTTCCTTGCACCCCGGTAAAAGAGCGACAATTAGTCCCAAGCTTGCGATACGAAAAAATCGGAATCTCATCTGACCCCATAATAGAAAATCACCAGCAATGTGGAAAGTCCGTATCTCTGACAAAAAGTCATGATTGACCCGAAATGTAAATTTGAGAGGTGTCACTGCCAGGAAGTTGTTTGTTTTTGGGATCAGTCTCTTGAGATTGAGAAGGGTCTTTACCGGTACGAGAGAGCAAGATTGATAGGAGGATATCGCTTGCGCGACTTTCCAAAGCCGGACCACTTTCTCAATGCCAAAGACGATTGTGCGCTTGAAAAAGCCGGGGACGGTTTCGACTTCATTCTCAGTGCCGTGAATGTTTCGCTGAACTGGAATGCCTACATCAACACGCTGCGGCCGAAGGGCATCGCTCCGCACACCCGCGAGTTCGCGATGGCCGATGTGAATGAAGCCCTCGAGATCCTCGAGAACGAAAGCCCGGCGAAGCGGCTTGTGTTGAAGAACTGAAAGCCCGATCAGGACGGAGACAATTCATCTTGAGATGAGGGGCGGGGGACCTCACTTTTCCTACGTAGCCAATGTCTTTTCAAAGAAAGCGAAGCTGGGTGATGTCTCAGATTACGGGGAAGGATATTAAGCCAGTGCTTGAAGGGCGGGAATGATGGTGTTTTTCATGAGGAAAGAGATGGTGCTAAAGTTGAAGCAAGAAAAGAGAGCGAGTTTGTTCAATTGAGTTAGGTTCGAATGATTGCTAATAAGAATTTATGAATCTGAATTTGGTTAAGGTGTTTCTTGTAAAAGCGACCATTTATCTCTCGTTGTGCGGTCAATCCTTTGGAGAGGTGGGATTGGCGGTTCAGTCGCTGAAAGAGGCCTCGGTGGGTAATGGAATAATGTTCACGGCGCTCGATGAGAAAGCGAGCGGGGTGAGTTTTGTGAATCCCATCGACAAGGAGCATCCGACCAAGCGTCTGTATTTGGGAGCTTTTGCCTGCGGCGGTGTGGCGATCGGGGACTTGGATGGAGATGAAATTGCCGATCTTTTTCTGACAAGCGGTCCCCGGCGGAACCGGTTTTATCGGGGAGAAGGAGGAATGAAATTTGAAGATGCCACCGTGGAGGCCGATCTCGCGGGTGGCGAGGAATGGACGGCGGGGGCGAGTTTGGTGGATATCGATGCAGATGGAGATCTTGATATTTATGTCTGCAATTATGACGCCCCCAATGCCTTGTTTGTGAACGATGGTGAGGGTCGGTTTCAGGAGCGAGCGAAGGATTTTGGTTTGGCGATTTCCGATGCCAGTCTGATGGCGTCATTTTGTGATTATGATCTCGACGGCGATCTCGATTGTTTCCTTCTCACGCGAGACTTTAAGCGTGAGGGTGGCCGTCCGGAGAAACATCCGCTCATCAAGACCAAGGATGGTTATGAATTGGAACCAGGCTACGAAAAGTTTTACAAACTGGAGAAGCGAGCAAAGAATAATTGGACTTATTTGAATGCCGGTCGGGAAGATTATCTCTTGCGGAACGACGGCGGGAAGTTCACGGATGTGAGCAAAGCTGCCGGGATTTCCGGTCGTGACCGGGGGAATTCAGCCACTTGGTGGGATTACGATAATGACGGCTTGCCGGATCTTTATATCGGAAATGACTTTAAGGATGCGGACCGCTTATATCGTAACAATGGAGACGGGACGTTCAGAGACGTTATCAAGTCAGTGACGCAGCACACTCCTTGGTTTTCGATGGGTGCGGATATGGCGGATTTCGATGGCGACGGCCGGGAGGACTTGCTTGTGGCCGATATGGCGGGCACGAATCATTTTAGATCAAAAACCACGATGGGAGAGATCGGATCGATTCGTCCCTTTTTGGTTTCGGCGGTGCCGCGTCAATACATGCACAACGTCCTGTATTTGAATCAGAATTCGGGCTTGTTGGTGGATGCCGCTTTCATGGCGGGCTTGGCAAGTTCTGATTGGAGTTGGGCCGTAAAGGTTCGTGATTTTGATCTCGATGGCTTACCGGATGTGTTCTTCACCAATGGGGTTTCGAGGAGCTTCAATGATTCCGATATCCAGCGGACGATGGATGATTACATTGGCAAAACCGAGTGGGAGTTTTACGAATCAAAGGAGCCGAGAAGAGAGACGAACCTGGCCTTTGTGAATCGTGGCGAAATGTCATTCGAGAGTATCGGCAAGGAATGGGGGCTTGATCATTTGGGCATGAGTTACGCTGCGGCAACAGGTGATTTGGATGGCGACGGTGATGTCGATCTGGTGGTGGCGAGC
>Ga0308005_10000611_pt1 | contig 12898 bp, 11 predicted proteins | sample Neamet67_FD_203142 | JGI IMG/M metagenome (GOLD analysis project Ga0308005, IMG submission 203142) | Marine microbial communities from water near the shore, Antarctic Ocean - #67 | ecosystem: Environmental > Aquatic > Marine > Unclassified | place: Southern Ocean | collected 2014-06-07 | reverse complement strand
CGGCTTACGCCGCCGCCCGACGTTTCACACGCCGCCGCCGAGGACGCGGCCGCGGAGACGATCGCGGAGACGCTGCTGGACCCCCAGGCGCGCGGCCACGGGCGGCGCCGTCCGTTCCTTGCAGGCCGCTCTTAAAGGTTCTCTCTCATCCGGGGCCGTCCGCAGAGAGTGCAGGCGCCCCGCGGGAGAACGCCTTGACAGCCCGCGGCCGCAGGCGGCGGCCGCGGCGGCGGCCCCGGCGGCCAAGCGCGGCCGCGCGCGCGGCCCGTGGGCCGCCCGCGCGCGCGGCGGCGGCGGCCGGGCCACGGGCCGGGTCGCGGCCGCGGCGGAGCCGAGCGGCGCGGCCCGGCCCGTGGCGAAGGTTTGTCGCGCATAGCTGCTCCCGATTACCACAGATGTGCGGTCGTTTTTAGAACGGAGCGGCCGCTAAGGGCTGGCGTGGGGGTGGCGGGAAAGCGGGCACGGCGGTCGCCGAGCCGGCCAGGCTTCGTGGACTCGACGGCGCGCGGCCTGTCGTTCGCCATGTCCCACGGCGCCCGCAAGACCGAGGACGACCCGGCCAAGTGGGAGGCCGAGGCAGCGGTGGGCGAGCGACGTGGCGGGCGAGGCGGTGGCGGACTCCGGGGACGCGGTGGTGGTGGGTCAACCGCAGGGTCAGTTCTACCCCGAGGAACTCGGAGACGGGACAACGATCTTACGATGGGTGCGATGGCTGCGGTTGGCCCCGACCGTTGTCCTCGGAGGCACCTCGAGCCCAGCAAAGCTAGCCCGAAGGTGAGGGCGGAATGGGCGCATCTTACGGCGCTAGGCTTCACCTGGGATGTTGTTGAGTGAATACGACAAGAAGAAAACCTGGCACACCCCGGCTGGTCTACCAACCTGGACATCGGCCACGACCCCGACTGCACGCAGCGGAGTCTACGTTGTACAATATAATATTCATGTACAATGATGATTGTGAGCAAGGCAGGCCCACGTGGCCTGCGTTTATCTGGGCGACCAATGCTGCTGCTGCTGCTGTGTATACTGCCCATCCATTCATCAATCCACATCGCCGCAGTCCTCTCCGGCCGCCGGCCGGCCATCTTGGCCAGCAATCTTGCCGGCATAGCAGAACGTCGGGTCAGGCATGGGGTAAGGTCAGGTATAGCCGGCCGGTTAAGTTTGTGCTCGCAGCACCGCGCATCCATCTTTTTCCACGTCAATTAACACGTCTTGGCCAGCAAGATTATCGGCGACCGCCTTTTTACAACGAGTATTCAGTGTTACATGGATGGTGTGTCTTTTGCAGGCTGATGGCGCACGAGATGCAGGCCAGGTGTATCTGCGACGGCCATTTTGAAAGTGCGTCTCATCCAGCGTATGGCTGATGACGCACGAGACAAGGTTTAGCGTCTGCATTCACAAAAATGGCAGCTCAACGGACATATGTTTCCCTCGTCAGACTCGTCACGAACATTCCAGATGCCTCCACACAAAATCTGCATTGTCGCCTGTCGTTTCATGAGAGCCTCGTGCCGGACTACCTGGACCCCTTGATGACCATGCGCTTGGAGATCCAGCACGAAAGGTAATGGAAACTGATCAACGTTGCTTACGGACGTGGTGCTTTTCTCTGGCATTGCCTCGTTGGCTTCAGATAAGGCTGCCACTGCCGCAGTGAAGCTATGTGAGACTTGCCCCGTGTTGCTTTCAGACGCTTTAATCAGCTGTTTTAGTCTTTTACAACTTTTAGCTGTACCTAGGTACGCGTGCATGGCTGTGTACATGTACACGCGGTATTTTTTTTTAAAATAGTACATGTATCGTACTACAGCTTTAGCTGTATACATGTAGTCGATTTTTTAGGAAGCATCTAAGTCTAATGTAATGGACACAATCGTCGACATGCTGACCGCCACATCCTCGGACGAAGAACCGCCGGTGCCCAACTCCAGCGTGCTCACGCATTACGATGGGAATGGGAACGATCCACACCGTGAGACTGAAGCACGTGCATGGTGACTCGACAGGGCACAAGGCGGGCGCGGCCCCTGACCCCGAGTCTACAGCCCCGATCAGGAACATCATGCCGACGCGTCCGCAGCCTCCCCCAGCAATAATCACCAGGACATGGCCACCCATTCAAGCGGAGACGGGAACCCGCCAGAACAGGCGATGCCGGCGTCGACCGACGCCGGCACAATGACGGCTACATGTACGCAAGGTGGGATGCAGACATCACGGTACCCGAACTACGCCATCGCCGGGATACGAGGGCATCCGCCACACCACGACACACCTCCAACGGTCACCAAGGAGGATGGAGCTACCCAGACGGAAGATCCAGTCGAAGCCCCCTTCGCCAACCCATTTGACATCAACATCCCGGTGGCAATCAAGAAGATACTCGACCAGAAGTTCGAGAAGGTACTGGCGGACCATGAGGGCAGCCTCAGGCGGGCCAGGAAGGCAGGATGGCTGATCCCAATCTCGATGGACGAAGAAGAGCTTAGGAGCCTCTGTACTCCACTGACGTGGAACCCAGACGACATGGAGGCCTTCAAGCACTACGTCCGCAAAACACTGGCATGCTGCTACGAGGATATCTACATGCGCATGGAGAGCTTCAACGAGAAACGCGCCGACTCGATAAGCTGCGACTCGCCCCCACATGGTTTTTTCTTCACTAAGTACGACGAGGCCGCCCGGATCAAGCAACGGGCCAACCACGCCGTTGACGTGGGCCCCGAGACGACTGAGGCTTCAATCCAGACTGAAACACCAGCCGTGGCTCCCGTCACCAATCCGGACGATATCCTCCTTCTGGCGACAATCAAGAAGGGGTACGACCTGAAGCTCGAGCAGATGCTGACGGACCATGAGGGTGGCATCCAACGAGCCCAGGGGGCAAGCATGCTGATACCGATCGCGCTGGACAAGGACGAACCAGGGATGCGGGGGTGGACGGTGGACGACAGGAAGGACTTCCTGCACTACATCCGCAAAACAGTGTCACGCTGCTACCAGGAGATCGACATGGACATGGACCACTTCAACGAGAACCGTACCGACCCGGATAGCCCCTTTCACCACGACTCACCCCTGCAGGGATACGAAGAGGCCTACAGCTCCGACTCGGACGACCGCGGCGATTAGAGATCGATAACTACGATCAGCAGTTTGCGCGCCTGCGTGGATCAGTGGCGGGACGACACGCCGGCGATCGCGTAATCGTGCAGTAAGTATACAGATGTCATCTGTTTGGACACCCGGAGTCGCATATTTACATGTGGTAGAGTGACCGAATCACCATGGGGGTAGGGAAAACGCCTAGGGAGAGCCCCTGGGGGCTCCCTAGAGGGTTTGCCAGGGCAGGCCGAGAGAAAACGCCTAGGAGAGCCCCTGGGGGCTCCCCAAGGGTTTGTTGGGGGAGGTCGAGGCGCCAATTCTGGCGGATCTGGGGGGGATATTAGTACGATATGCCTATGCTAGAATTTATTTGAAATGTATGTGTATTACTCTACTGGGCCTCAGCTTAGTGTGGCACCCATTTTCAGGATCATTTCGCAAAAACTAAAGATTTTATAGCTCAAAATCTGAGAAGTGGAGTGTTTTAGAAGTGGAGTGTTTTATGAAGTCAGTGAGTAGCACAACAACAAGTAGATAGCAGCCGCTCTAGATCTACCACACACGATTCATATCGTCAAGGTAGCAAATGCGAACAAGCGATATCACTACAAAGCTTCACTTGTTCTTGGGCCATATAGTTCAGTGGCCGTCTGCATCACCATCAACCTCACCAATCGCAGGCGTGCCACCGAGAATCGCCAAGAGCCGCAGCTCCAGTAGCAGCACGAGCGCGGAATCGTCAATCGAACCAGTAATACCCCACGCAAGTTGCCGCTCCAGAGTGGCACTGTACACGTCCGGAGGACCAAGATCAGCCATGTCCACACCAGCGAGCAAGCAGGAGACAATGCCCTCCACGTGCAGTCGCAGCGCTGGTGCTTGTAAACTTATTGCGCTTGAAGAGATTGCAGCTGCAGTCTGCCACACTGCGTTCGTGCACTGCTTCTTCCGGGCTTTCTCCATTGCGTCTGCTCTCTGAGAGGCCATCGCAAGCTGCAAACACCGCGCCATCTGTCGGTGCGCGGCAGCTGCCATGCGTGTTGCGTCACATTTCGCTCTGTGCTCGTCGAGCGGCAACGACAAGGCAGCCGCCAGTGTGGAGACCAGGCAAACGTACGCCCCGTCTGACGCGTCGCCGAGGGCACACTTGACCGCCAAGCTAGTCGGCTGCAGGCAGGCCCCACTTCGGAACCCACCCCACCCTGGGGCAGCCCCACAAATTGCGTGGTAGATGGCCACATCGGCACTGAAATTGCCATGGAGCACCAGACTTTCGTCGGCAGCCTCGTCGGCATAGTCGACCTTCAGTGTGCCCCGGGCGGCCCATTTGCTGTACTGCGTCGCTCGCAAGAAGAAAGCAGGCTGTCCGACGAGCACCACCTTGGAAAACCATTCAGAAGCGCTTGCGGGCCCCGATCCCAAGTCGAGAATTGTCTGCGCGCGAAGCAGACGGCCGTACACCACACCGTCGGACTGCCCTGGGCATGGTGGCGCGAGCTCTGCCAGGTAAATGAGGTGCGTCGTTTCACACAACTCTGCGCCCGTGGGCACTTCTTTGAGAGCCTCGTCATAGGACGCGAACGCATAGGTACATTCCAAAGCCCCGTAGAAAGATTCCCGCTTACATTCACAACTATGCACAGCAATGATGGCCTCCTGAGTCCAGATCCTGAGTCCTTCTGATATAGTTGCCAGCGACTCAGCGCACATGGCTACCTTTGCGATATTGTCAGTCATTGCCTTCGGTGCATTGATGCCTGCATGGCCTTTAACGCGCCAGATAGCTGCTGCCGGCATCTGATACCTCTCCAGTGCCTGGACCCGGCCGAGCCAATCGTGCGATTCTTCAACAACCCGCAGGTCTTCCTGTGAGCCAACGAACGCAACAGTATGCGTGTCATCGTATGCTTCAATTCCAGCGACCTCATTAACATAGTCAACCGGGATGCACACCGTCCGGATGGTAAGCAGCGTCGTGCACGGCACGTCCACGTGTGGCAGCCAGTCGAAGTGAATCTTGAGCGCCTCCACCGCACCCTCCTTGAGCTCGCGTGGCTCGCCTGTCGCTGGATCCACAGTCCACCAACGCAGCTGTGGTGCCCGACAACACGAATGCAGGGCGCGGATTGTGCTAGGCAGCTTCGAATCGGCGAGCCAATCACCCTTCAGTAATTTCGTTGGTAAGATCGACTGCAAAACAACCTGCACGGTCAGCGAGGCCGGATTTATACGCCCAGCCACGCCCATCACTGCACCCGACCCCAACATATCTAGGCTGATCCGAGCAGTTTGGACTGTGACACCGTCGAAAGCTGCGCCCCGAGAAGCATACTTGGAAAGCTCCGCTAGTCGCCACTCCACCGTATCTATTGCACCACGGACAGAATCCTCACGGACAGAATCCTCACTGACTGGACCGATACGGCCACCACCCACGATACAATCTGGGTTCTCCGGCAGCATGGCGTTCATAAGATGAAGAACGGCACCGATGGTCGGCACCACACTGGTGGGCATTTCGCACGCGAGGCCACCAGTGATGACTTTGTCGTGTGCACAAAGCACCTCGTCGATCGACTCGATCGACTCGAAGTACCCAAGGAAACTCTCACACACCGACGCGAGCAGCGCCGATACGTCGCCTCCATTGGTGGTGATCCACCTCACACTGTCGCATGAAAGTTTGATGTACATGAAGTCAGACCGCGCCGTCGTGCTCGAGCTCGCTGGCACCATCACGACGCCATACGTTCGTGTGTGGTCATGCCGTATCCCGACGAAATGCACCACACGTGACCAACGGCAGCCGCGCGCCCAGCCGAGCTCACCACAGTGTACAGCGTTGGCTTGCCACCGCCGCAAAGCAGAATATGTATCGACGCCACGCTTGCGGGCACTCACCTGTATGCACTTGCCACCACCGAGGTCGTCACCAGTGTCAACGTGTGGCCACGGCGGAGATTTTTTGGGCCTCGTAAGCGTATTGTTGTCACGGAGGTCATCGGAACCGAATCGCGGCTCCAGGGACACACCAAGAGTTGTTTCCGCACAGTCGGTCGACAGCAGCCGCGCCTCGCCGATTTTTGAAGTCTCCACTTGTCCATGGCAGAGGGCATCGAGCATCCCCACCTTGCAATCGGCGCGGGTGAGGAATTGTTCCGCCTGCACGCTCCAGTCGAAGAGCACTTTCATTGCCACGGCCGCAAAGGCAACGCAGCTATCGTCGGCACCGGCGTTGGTGCCATGCCAGAGAACGACGTCGGCGGGCTCTCTCGCAAGAGCGGTTGCAGCTACAGCCAATTGCAGCAGCAGCGTGTCACACGGACAAACCGCCCGGCAGCAGGTAGGCCAGCGAGGCGCCCGCGAGGACGCAATGTCAGCCGGATCGTACATACAACATAGCTCGGCTCCCTGGACGCACATGCACCGGAAGGCGACTACTATGTGCGCCGGTGGCACTACGTCCAGCAACTTCACTACCGCCTCCTCGACCGCATCGCACCGGGTGGTGGGGTGCACGAGCTCTTCACCACACCAGATGTAGAAGGAAACCGGGCGCTTTTCGACGTCTGCAAGCTCACCGACTGAAATGGCACGCAGAAGAACCGCATCCGAAACGACCACAGTAGACAGCGCGCCAACCTCGAGCATTTCGCAGATCGTTGCAACCGCGGTTTGGAGACCGATTATGCTACTGGCACGGAGTCGGCTGCTGCCTACCCACACGCAATCTGGAGGGATGGGTATCGACTTGGGTCGTGGCCGCTGGACACTCCTCTTCAAGAGAACGACTGCCGCGTACTCTGGCGTAACTGAACCTCCAAAACGCCCGCTGCCACTGGCATTAACCACGATGGTGATGGCAGCAGGCGACTTCTCCAGCAGTGCGAGGAGCGAGTTTGCGGTCTCGGTCGGCTTCACGCCACGCGCCAAGGGATCGTCGCGACGTGGCATAAACGTAACCAATGTCTCTATGACGGGTCCGCCGGATGGTGGCTGCCACAGCCCAGCAAGACATGAAGTCATTGCTGGCGTCGCGGTCAGTTTCACCTGTAAATCGACTAGCGCCCCCGCAGCCTGCCCTAGAAGACGTTGTCCAACCTATAGCGGTTTCTGGGCTCGTGGTTTACATCACGGCCATCTTTTATTAGGCTGACATGGCTACGTTTGTTGCAGCTTAGCTGGATACATGTACAGCTGTAGCAGCACCATCAGCAGCATGGGTGCCACGTACTAAATTTAGTAATCGATGTACTGTACCATTGTGTAAGAAAAAATTTATGTATTAGTAGATCTTGTCTGATTTTAGTTTTGACCCAGGTTCCTCGTCACTCACGTCGCGCTGACGTCGAAAACGATATTAAAAACTATCAGGGGCCAACTACTTCACGAGAAAATGCGATTCCAAAATTACCCCTATCGTTTTTTTAATGTTTTCAGTGATTATGACCTAAACTTGTGTCGATACTTGAACCCAGAGTTACCTCCAATGTACATGTATAGAGAAGCCAAGTCGCGGAATTAAACTCTACAATAGTACAGTACATATGTACATGTACTACACTACGCTTTTGTGTGTAGGTTCCGGTACCACTTTTCAATGATTTATCAGTAAATTACTTGTCCGATTTTAGTTTTGACGACTGTTCTTGGTCGCCCACGCCACGCTGAATTATGCGCTGGGACGGGTGGAGAGGCCACTGCGGGGGTAGGGAAAACGCTTAGGAGAGCCCCTGGGGGCTCCCCAGAGGGTTTGTTGGGGGAGGTCGAGGGAAAACGCTTAGGAGAGCCCCTGGGGGCTCCCCAAGGGTTTGTCGGGGGGGGTCGAGGGAAAACGCCTAGGGAGAGCCCCTGGGGGCTCCCTAGAGGGTTTGCCAGGCAGGCCGAGAGAAAACGCCTAGGAGAGCCCCTGGGGGCTCCCCAAGGGTGGAGGGGCCACCATGGGGGTAGGGAAAACGCCTAGGAGGGCCCCTTGGGGCTCCATGAAGGGTTTGTTGGGGGAGGTCGAGAGAAAACGCCTAGGAAAGCCACCAATGGCTCCCCAAGGGTTTGTTGGGGGAGGTCGAGGCGCTGGGACGGGTGGAGGGGTCACCATGGGGGTAGGGAAAAACGCCTAGGAGAGCCCCTGGGGGCTCCCCAAAGGGTTTGTCGGGGGAGGTCGAGGGAAAACGCCTAGGGAGAGCCCCTGGGGGCTCCCCAAGGGGTTGTCGGGGGAGGTCGAGGGAAAACACCTAGGAGAGCCCCCAGGGGCTCCCCAAGGGTTTGTTGGGGGGGGGGGTCGAGGCGCCAGGACGGGTGGAGGGGCCGCCATGGGGGTATGGAAAACGCCTAGGAGAGCCCCTTCAGTCCTGCGATCGCTTTGGACCTATTTTGGCTTTTCAGACAAGAAAGTACCAAAATGTTACCTTTCAGGGAGATTGTTGGTTGAGTACGTCGAGACGGAGCACTGGCCGATACCTCGAGCGTTTTTCGAGCGTTGCTCGAGCGTTTCTCGAGCGTTTCTCGAGCGTTTCTTCGAGCGTTTTTGGCCGTTTTTGGGCATGTGAGCAGTAATTTTTCTGAGATTGTTGGTTGAGTACATCGAGACGGAGCACTGGCCGATACCTCGAGCGTTTTTCGAGCGTTGCTCGAGCGTTTCTCGAGCGTTTCTCGAGCGTTTCTTCGAGCGTTTTTTGGCCGTTTTTGGGCATGCGAGCACTAATTTTTCTGCAGCAGCACTACATTCGGCGCTTCCTAGCCCACCCTTCGTGGCTCCATTGGTCTTAGTGCGATAGCCCATGACTTCAGGCTACACGTTCTTGGTGGGGACCTAACTCGGTGGGTATCGCAAGCCATGGGGTACAGTCGATCTATGTTCCTAAAAATGTCTCCCTCCAGGGACCCGTTTTTCAGCAGTTCCAGGCGAAACTGCTCTGCTGCAGGGCACAAGGGGTCTAAAACGACCCAAGCCCACTAGCCCATGACTTCAGGCCACATACGAAGGTGGCACGGCCGTGGTGGCGTTGGTGGGAGCCCCCTACTGGTGGTCGATCTATGATGGTGGTGTGGCCAACTTGCAACGGGTTGGGTTGGGGGGCTAGCCCGAGCTTGGGTGTGCCTGCCAGGCGTGCCAAAACGTGCCAAAAGGCAAAAGGTAACTCGTTGGCGTAAATAGCCGAAATAGGCCCTTTACGTGTACATACTAGTAGATCTATGTACTAAATTTAGTACCCGTATACATGGACAGCTTTTGTCTATACCAGCCCTAATGGTGCTTCGCACATAGAGCTGCCCGGGTCGCCCTGGTCACTGACGAGGTGGCTATAGGTGGAAAAGCCATGGGGGGGGGTGAACACGTAACAGCAACAGAAGGCCGAGGTCCATATGCCCCTATGCAGTAAAGGTTGAGCAGGACGACCCTCTTCTTGTTTTTCTTTCTCATGCGGCCGGACAAAACACTCTAGCCATTTCCAAATGGCATAGGTGGTGAAGATGTTTTAACTCAACGGCTCAACGGAAGATTGCATGGGCCAAGTACAATAGCGATCACCAGGCGGCGCGGCAAGCACACAAACTTGGGCGCTAAATGCCAAGTGCTCCCGTCAAAGCGCCTTCCGAGCCGCGAATTTGCGGCTGTCAGGGTTGTGTCTTGCCAGCGTACAAACATTGCCGGGCTTGTGGACAAAAGTATTGTGGTCGCGCGTGTCAAAAATTGGATTGGGCTATTCGGCACAAGGCAGTTTGCCCCGGCCGCTGAATCAGTCAAAACGGAGGAATTCTATCCCTTCCGGAGGCGGCTTCCCTTGGAGCGCACCTTGCCTGAAGAGTACGCCATCAAGGACATCCTGATTCATCGGCTCGTCCGCTTGCGCTGGACTGCAGAACGGCAGCAGCGGATAGAATATCTGGGCGGTTGGTTTCGAGTCGTGGATCGATCCCTTGCAGCTATCAGAGGATATTTCAGACACCCTGCCTTCTGACAGTGCTAAAGCGTGTCTGCAGTCCGGAGTTCCCCGCGGGAGTCTTCGTGCTTGCGGTGTCCGGTCCGCGTCTATCGCGCGTGGTTGAAATCATTGACGATGACCAAGGCCGTCGCGAAGAAGAAAGTGGCGCCGAAGCCCAAGACCGCCGCCGCCGCGCTGGACGATGAGTACGTTGTCGAGAAGCTGCTGGGCAAGCGCGGCAAGGGCGGCGTGGTGGAGTACAAGGTCAAGTGGCAGGGCTTCCCCTCGACCGAGGCCACCTGGGAGCCGGCGTCCGCGCTCAGCTGCGATGAGATCGTGGCGGCCTTTGAGCAGCAACAGGTTGCCAAGAAGGTGGACAAAAAGACGCCGGCCACCAGGCAGAAGAAAATGTGCGAGGACTGCGGTCTCAAGCAGCCGGGACACGGGCTGGCGTCTGATGGCAAGCGACGGTGGTGCGCGGGCTGCGGGAAGGCGCACGGGGCGGTATCTCTGCAGAAAGCACCAGCCGCGTCTCTTAAGAAGCCGCCGAAGAAGATCACCCCACTGCGCTCGGAAATGAAAAAAACTGGAAAACGTGGTAAAGGGAAATGTCTTCGTTGTAAAGAACACGAGGCACATTTTGGTTTACCCACAGAAGCTCGACACACAGAGCTTGATGTGTGGCTGTGGTACGTTGCGAACAAAACGGACAGGGTCAAGGTTTGGTGTGGGGAGTGCACAGCCAGAGGCAAGGCAACCAAACAGCTGGTGGGGTGCCGGTCGGAAGATCTGGAACGCATTCACAACCATTCACACCACAACAAGAAGAAGAAGCTGCAGGTGTGTGATTCCAAAGCTCGGAAGACGAAGAGAGGTCGAGAAGATAAATGTCCCGAGGATGCTGGGAGGATCACAAAGCAAGCTGTGGCCGCGCAGCAGTCGTTCCTCACAGTGCCAATAGCGAACCTGAGGGATAGCTTCAAATGCATTGACCTCGAGACGCATACTCACGCCAAGTCTTCGGATTACTTGATCGAGGCAACAGCGGGACGAACACTGGTCTTCAAGGCCATCTTGGGCAAAGATTTCGCATCTGAAATCGTAAAGCACTTTGTGCCTGCTATTAAAGCTGCCTTTGATGCAAAGAGCATGTTGTACGGCACCATCATCGACCTGCACAACTTGATCACGCAAGATCACGCAGCCCGGAGCCAAGAATCAAGCTGGAGCTGGACGAACAGCAGCCTGGACGATATACTTCGAAAAGATGATGGAAATGAGTATGTCTATGACACACGGACTGGGGAAAGCGCACGTGTTGCAAGCCTCAGCTTCTGTGTGAAGATGAAGGCCGTATGGGAGGGTTTAGGAAAAAAATCGCGAGCTGTTTACAGTGTTGGTGCAAGGCAACAGACACGTGAGCCGAACATCAGTTTGAGCCGGGTCATGGTGGTAGGAGATTATCAGATGTCCTTCCACAACAAGAAAGCACTCTTCAAATTGTTAACCGAAGCTAATCATTTCGTAACGAGTTTGGGACTGGGTGGGTTTAGTGCGTACGAGAACCGCCCAACAGGTTCAACCGTGGGGGAAGTTGGAGATCCGCAATCGGAAGAAATCTTGCAGGGTGCCCGAACGTGGCTACTAGCGCCAAGGAAAGACAATAAGTGAGGAAGGCGCCAAGTTGGCCCAGAAGTTGGGCAAACTTCAGCCTTTTCTAGTGTATTACCACAGGAATGCATGGGCCAACTTGCATCTTTTGGGCCAACCTAACACATTTCTCGCTGTAGAGAGCTCGCCTCGAAGGACGTTCGAAACATGCTAGCGCACCTCTGTGGCCACACCGGTTTGTTCGAGGAGCAGACGACGCCGCGTGGGCAACAAGCGTGGGATGTGCAAGAGAAGCGAGAGTTGCCAAAAACGGATTTTAGACACAAGCTCGTATCCCGTTTTGCTGTCGAAGCTGATCGGAACTGGGAAGAATTTCAGCAAAATCTGACCCTTTCGGCCAAGTCGAAGAAGCCCCAGAACGCTGCCGCGCGTAAGCTTTGGAAGGATTATTGCTCGACAACAAAAAGGCCTGTGGACGACGCAGTTAAAGCCTACGAAAAGCTGCGTGATGTTGCGAAAGATTTGGCATCGGAATTGTTGGCGTCCTTGCAGTCGAAGAGCACAGAATTCGATGTGGGCATTTACAACGGTGGTCAAGAGAGCGGCTTGCCAGGATTTTTCCGCCGCGTATGCTTCACAAAAGGGGCATACAGTGCGACAGGATGCGAGCAAGGGACTGATGTGGAGGACGACGAATGGCGGAAAGTGCTGCACGAAATGATTCCACACGAGAAGTCGGCAGTTGCAGTTGGGAATTGGAAAGTAGGGCGCGATGGTCTCCTGCTCCTGCGATCGCATCTCCTCGACCAGCAAATGGCGCCCTGTGACAAGCAGGCATCATTTGGTGTACACACTGATGACACGCTTAACGAGGGAGATTTTCGCTCCATCATTACAGTTGTCGCTCTGCTCACAGATGGCCAGGCTGACGGCCTCACGGTATACGCTGACGGCCGCCGCGCAGTGCGCTGCGACTATACTAGTGACGATGGGGACATCTCAATGCTGGCGTTCCCGTCGTGCCTGCCACATGCAACGACTACCACTACCCAGCATACAAGCGGCAAGAAAATTACGTTCTTCTTCGGCCGTGCTTGGGATAGAAACACTGATCTTTCAAGCGTGCGCTGATGTGGCTGCACGTCGACTTCGGGACGGACGTGAGCTATCAGGCCGCGAGTACTGCCCTCTTTCTCAATTGCGTCCCCCCGTCGCTTTCTATTTTCGCATTCGTGTTGCTCTGACGTGTCTCT
>Ga0308005_10000609_pt1 | contig 12915 bp, 7 predicted proteins | sample Neamet67_FD_203142 | JGI IMG/M metagenome (GOLD analysis project Ga0308005, IMG submission 203142) | Marine microbial communities from water near the shore, Antarctic Ocean - #67 | ecosystem: Environmental > Aquatic > Marine > Unclassified | place: Southern Ocean | collected 2014-06-07 | reverse complement strand
TGCCCTTGCTGAGGAACCCGTCGACTTCAATCGGGACGTGCGCCCGATCCTTTCTGACAACTGTTTCGCCTGCCACGGATTCGATGCCGCTGCACGCAAGGCGAAATTGCGCCTCGATACGCGCGAAGGCGCTATCGCCGCAGTGATCGTTCCAGGCAAGCCGGAGGAGAGCGAGCTGATCAAGCGGGTGAAATCAGACGATCCCGACGAACTCATGCCACCGGAGGATTCCCACAAAAAGCCACTCAAACCGGAGGCGATTGCGGTCCTGGAGCAATGGATCCGTGAAGGTGTCGAGTGGGGAGAACACTGGTCGTTCGTGCCACCAGTAAAAGGAGAGATCATCAAAGGACCGGACGCGCACCCGATCGATCACTTTGTCTCACAGCGACTGAAATTGGAGGGCCTCAAAAGGTCACCGCTGGCTCCGGATCACACCCTGAGGCGCCGACTTGCGTTCGACCTGATCGGATTGCCACCGACCATGGATCAAATCGAGACAGGCTTCGATGAACTGATCGACGAGCTGCTCGCCTCGCCGCACTTCGGCGAACGCATGGCGATGTGGTGGCTCGATGGCGCGCGCTACAGCGATACTGATGGCTTCCAGGCGGACGCGACTCGCAACAACTGGCCATGGCGCGACTGGGTGATCGATGCGTTCAACGCGAACATGCCCTTCGACCAGTTCACCACCGAGCAGTTCGCCGGCGACCTGCTCCCGGACGCGAAGCCGGAGCAAATACTCGCCACTTGTTTCCACCGCAACCACATGACGAATGGAGAGGGCGGTCGCGATCCGGCCGAATCGCGCATCGACTACGTGCTCGACCGCACCAATACGACCGGCACACTGTTTCTTGGATTAACTCTCGGTTGTACGCAGTGTCATGATCATAAATTCGACCCGATCTCGCAGGTCGATTACTACAGCCTGACCGCGTTCTTTGACAGCATCGATGAGGATGGCAGGGCGGGTGGAGGGGCAAAGCCCTACATGGACTACAAGTCGCCGTACGCGGCGCGGGCTGTCGCCGAGGCGAAGAAATTCCTTGACCAATCGAGCTCGTCGTTCGGCGCGCTACGCGAGTCGCGTTTTCCTGCTTTCGAGCGCTGGCTTTTGGCGCAACAAGCGACCGTGAAAGACGGATTCGAACCATGGGAAATTGTTCATCCTGTGAAAGTTGCCTCGAAGGAAGGTTCGCGGCTGCGGGCTGTCGCTGACGGCACCGTGCAGGTCGAAAAGGGCGTTCCGGTGCAGGACGATTTCAGTGTTTCGGTAAGCGAGACCGGGCTTGATCGCATCACTGGAGTGCGCCTCGAAGTGTTCCCGCACATCTCCCACAAGGACGGCAAGTTGTCGTTTGCCGATGACGGTGAATTTATCCTAACAAATGTAAAATTGCATGTGCGCCGGAAGGGTTCGACGCAGGTGCGAGATCTGGAACTGGCGAAGGCGGTCGCGGATGTCAACGGCAAGGGGCGCGACAGCAAGTACTCCAACGTCAGCGGCACGCTCGACGACGACCCGCGCACCGGATGGACGACGCGTTCACAGCCGGCGGACAAACCGCACCGGGCGGTGTTCGAGTTGTCCGAGCCGCTGATCTTAGGTGGGGACGAGACTCTCGATATCGTGTTGATGCACCGCTCGCTGGAAGAGCGTGCGCTGATTGGGAGGTTCCGCCTGGCACTCACCGACCAGCGCGGTGCCGCTGTTCGGTCGCTCGGCAAGATGCCGATGGAGCAACTTGCAGCCGGTGCGAAACCTGAGGGCGACCTGCGCAACAAGTTGCTTAGCCAGTTCCTCGAGGACGACGCCGAATACCGCGCTGCTGCGAAGCGTCAGGCGGAGGTGAAGCGGCAGTTCAACGAGATCAACAAGGCGAACGGCAAGGTGAAAGTCATGGTTCTCGGTGAGCGCAAGGAGCCGCGTAAATCGCACGTTCTGGTGCGCGGTGTGTGGGACGCACATGGCGACGAAGTGAAGCCCGCGGTTTTGCCCGTGGTGTTTGAGGATAGATCAGTGAGCGATCGTCTCGCGCTGGCCAGATGGATTGTATCGGAGAAGAACCCGCTGACCGCGCGCGTCATCACCAATCAGATCTGGCAGTTGTTCTTCGGCGCGGGTCTGGTGCGGACTCCGAACGATTTCGGACTTCAGGGCGAGATGCCGACGCACCCTCAGCTGCTGGATTGGCTCGCGGTCGATTTCGTCGAGAGCGGCTGGGATGTGAAGCATCTGATCAAGCTGATCGTCACCAGCGACACCTACCGTCAAAGTGGGAATGTATCCAAGGAGTTGTTGGACAGAGATCCGCAGAACCGCCTGCTCGCGCGCGGTGCCCGATACCGCCTCCCGGCGTGGATGTTGCGCGACTCGCTCCTGGCAAGCAGTGGCCTGCTGAACCGGGCGAAGGGCGGTCCGCCGGTATTCCCGTACCAGCCGCCGGGGATCTGGAGCGATCAGTTCATGGGGCGTTTCACCTACCGGCCATCGCTCGGGCCGGCCGCCTACCGTCGGACTCTGTATGCTTTCTGGCGCAGGAGCAGCGCGCCGACATTCTTGTTCGACAACGCCATGCGCCGTACTTGCGAGGTGACGCCGCGGCGGACCAACACGCCACTGCACGCCCTCACCTTGCTCAATGACAAGACTTCGCTGGAGGCAGCGCGGCGACTCGCAGCCTTCGATGTGAAAGAGATCTACCGCCGAGTGCTGAGCCGTGAACCGTCGGAGCGCGAGCTGCAGGTGTGCGAGCTGCAGCGGCAGAAGGCGCTCGCGTTCTACAAAACAGACGCGCAGGCCACAGAAGATTTTTCCGCCGGAGGCAACGCAGAGAAGGCGGCGATGACCCTGGTGGCGAACCTGATCCTGAACCTCGACGAGGCACTGACGCATGAGTAAGCAGAGCCAGATCCTCCCCAACCGTATTTCCCAATCATGAATTCCACCAACCGCCGCTACTTCCTCGGCCAGTGCTCCGGGCTTTCGCTCGGGGCGATGGCGCTTGATTCCTTGCTTGCCAAGGTGCCTATCGATATCGCGCCCAAGGCCAAGCGGGTGATCTTCCTCACACAGTCTGGCGGGCCGTCGCAGATCGAGCTCTTCGACCACAAGCCCGGGCTGGCGAAACTCGCCGGTCAGAAGTTGCCTGACTCGGTACGTGGTGGACAGCGCCTCAGTGGCATGACCAAAGGGAAACCGCAGCTGATCATGCCCTCGCACACCGAGTTCGCGCGCTACGGAAAGTCCGGTGCGACCATTGGCGAGTGGCTGCCGCACACCGCCTCGGTCGCCGACGAGCTGTGCTTCGTGAAATCGATGGTGACCGACCAGATCAACCACGCGCCGGCGATGACGAAATTTCTCACCGGCCACCACCTCACCGGACGCCCGAGCATGGGCAGCTGGGTAAGCTACGGGCTCGGTAGCGAGAACCGTGACATGCCGGACTACCTGGTGCTTCTTTCCAAGATGAAGCGCGGCAGCGACCAGCCGCTCTACGATCACTACTGGGGCAGCGGCTTCCTGCCGTCAGTCTACCAAGGCGTGAAACTGCGCAGCGGCAAGGAGCCGGTCCTGTATCTGAGAGATCCCGACGGCCTGCCGCGCCACCTGCGTCGCGAGATGCTCGACAGGCTCGGCGAACTCAACCAGCTGCGCTTCGAACAGACTGGTGATCCGGAAATTGAGACGCGCATCCAGCAGTATGAGATGGCATTCCGTATGCAGGCGAGCGTGCCGGAGCTGACTGACATCAGTGACGAGCCGGAGTCCGTGTTCGATCTTTATGGGCCCGATTCACGCCGTCCTGGAAGCTATGCCGCCAATTGCATTCTCGCGCGTCGCCTCGCCGAGCGCGGGGTGCGCTTCATCCAACTGTTCCACCCGGACTGGGATCACCACAGCCGCCTGAAAAGCTGGTGCACCGCGCGCTGTCGCGATACCGATCAGCCGAGTGCGGCGCTGATCAAAGACTTGAAACAACGCGGCATGTTGGACGATACACTCGTCATTTGGGGAGGCGAATTCGGTCGCGGTGTCGCCGGTCAGGGCAAGTGGGATAGCCCGGAAGGTGGTCGTGATCACCACCCGCGCTGCTTCACCATCTGGATGGCAGGGGCCGGGATCAAACCGGGCTTCAGCTACGGCGCGACCGACGATTTTAGTTACAACGTCGCCGAGAATCCAGTCCACGTGCGAGACTTGCACGCGACGGTGATGAACCAACTCGGGATCAATCACGAGACCTTCACCTACCGGTTCCAAGGATTGGATTTCCGGCTGACGGGTGTGGAGAAAGCGCGGGTGGTAAACGAGATTTTGGTCTAAACAAAGCGCTGAGGCCCGCACGTCTCCCCCGCAAACTCTCATTTCACCTCTGCGATTTTCTCCGCGACCACCCCGCGTTCTCTCCCTTCCGATTTCTTAAACAGTGTCCTAAGGGATACCCCGAAAGAAGAAAACTCCTGGCAGCCACTGGCGCTCATGTTCCCGGACTCTCCTTGAGAATGGGTCGCAGCCACTTGGGTAAGGAATTTTCGAGAAAGATCCGGTGGCCGTTTTCAAATACCGCGATCTTGCGATAGGGGTCCCGCAGGTCGTCGTTGTCGAAGACCCAGACACTGGGGAGTTCGCGGATGGCCGTCTGGAGGTTCGCCAAGGTCCGTGGGTAGCGGGTGATGAGTTTGTCCGCTGGCACGTCGTGACCACCTTGGGAGACGCGCATCGCCACGCGTTGCGCAGAGACCTCCGGACCGGAAATGCCAATGAAGCACAAGACTACCGTGTATCCCCGAGTCGCCGCGTCTTTCAAGAACGCCAGCTTGTCGCCCACCGGATCGGAAAAGACGGTCTCAAACACGAAACTCTCCCCTTGATCCACCAATGCGCTTCGCAGGGTTCCGGCCACCCTCGCGGCGACGTCAATTCATACTCGAATAAATCCTACCTAATTCATGGATGGCACCACATGACAGCGGTAAGATTAGACGGAGCGCTGCAGATCTTCATCGATGGGGAACTCGCCGGGCAATCGCACTCCAACCAACCGCTGGACGATCAGAATTACGATTTGCTCCTCGGGCGGATGCATCCTCTCGAACACGACCATGATGCTCGTCAGTGGTCCGGAGCCTTGGATGAGATCGCGATCTACGATCGGGCCTTAAGCGCCGGTGAAGTCATGAGGCACTACCGTGCTGCCGAACGAATTCAATTGAAGTGACCGCGCGCAACGTGGTGCGGGAGAATCCTATGACGGCAATCGAGAGGGCCAGTTCCATTGGCAGTCCGGATTTTCCCTGCAAACCCTGCAGCAGACGGCGCGGGAATGGATGCGCCAGGACCGTGATGCCGCGCTGGTGTGGCTGGGTGCGAGCGATCTTTCGGAAGAAGTTCAGGTTCAAGTGAAAAATGGAGCTCGTCGTCGCCGTTAGTTAATCATCAATCTTCGACTCCAGATGAGGCCTTTATCAACGCTTCTGCATATCGTCTCCGCGGTCTTCTTGACGGATGGAGTTTCCTTGGCTGCCCCAAACCCGGCGGAAATTGTCGAAAGCGAATTTCACGATAAGATCGAACCGCTTCTGCAGGACTATTGCTACGACTGCCACGGGGATGGCGAGAAGAAGGGAGATCTTAGGCTGGATGAGTTCGCGAACAGCTCTGCTCTCCTTGAGGATCGAAAAGTCTGGTTGCGAATTTGGGAGAATCTCCGGACGGAGATGATGCCCCCGCCTAAAAAGAAGTTTCAACCGACTTCCGACGAGAGGAAGGAATTGGTTTCATGGATCGAAAAGCGAATCTTCGGCTTGGATCCCGAAAATCCAGATCCCGGACGGGTCACGATCCGGCGGATGAATCGTGAGGAGTATCAAAACACCATCGGGGATGTTGTCGGGGTGCGCTTCAACGCGAATGACAATTTCCCTCCGGATGATACCGGCTTCGGCTTTGATACCATCGGGGATGTGCTCACGATCTCACCGCTTCTGATGGAGAAGTATCTCAACGCGGCAGGAGAGATTGCCGTGATGGCACTGCCTTTGGATGCCGGTGAACCGAAGCCTATCGAGATTGATGCCGGCAACTTTAAAGACCGTGGCGGCAGCCAGACCGCTCGCTTCATGGAAGCTGATATTGCACAAACGGTTGGGGCCAAACGCCGTCTGGATGCCGGGGGACAGTATGCTCTTGAGATCTCCTATTCTCTCGAAAGCGAGAAGGGGCGGCCGAAGGGACAGACTGCGAAGTGGCGGATCTTTGTCGACGGAAAACAACTTCGTGAAATCGAGATCGATTCCGATAAACCGAATCGTGATCGGTTTGTCGTGAATCTCGAACTCACGGAAGGAGAGCACCAGTTTGAGTTTTCCATCGTTCCGGGTGAAAAGGGAGAAGGAGATGGAACAGCCGGTGTGCGGGTCAGCAAATTCCGACTGAATCGTCTCGGGGTGGAAGACAGCTGGGACCTCTATCCGGAGAGTTATCAAAGGATTTTCGTCAATGGCCTGCCTCCTGCCGGGAAGGATGAGCAAGCAGTCTACATGCGGGAGATCGTGGAGAACTTCGGACTACGGGCCTTTCGGCGTCCTCCCCGGAAAAGAATGGTCGACCAGCTCACGGCATTGGCCCTTGCGAAATCCCAACAAGAAGGAGCGAAGTTCGCCGACGGCGTTCGGCTCGCGGTCACCGCGACGCTAACCTCACCAAGTTTCATTTTCCGAAGTGAGGTCCAGGCCGAGCCCGATAATCCGGGGAAGGTTGTCCCGATAGACCAGTATGCCCTGGCCTCGCGGCTTTCCTACTTCCTTTGGAGTTCGGCCCCCGACGAAGGATTGCTGGATCTGGCGGCGAAAGGAACGCTTCGAGAGAACTTGCGGGGCCAAGTTGATCGGATGCTGGGTGATGAAAAGGCGGATCGGATGGTCGAAAACTTTGTGGGTCAGTGGCTCCAGGCGCGCGACCTGCCAGGGCTGAGTATTGATGTGCGCCGCATTCTCAGGGAGAGGGATCGACGAAAGGCTCAACGAGTTTTCAACCTTGGAACTCGCCGGGATATGAAAATTGAAACGGAGGAGTTTTTTCAGCATATCCTTTTGCAAAATCGCCCAATCCTGGAACTCCTCAATGCCAACTATTCCTTCCTCAATGAGAGCCTTGCCAAGTTCTACGGGGTCTCGGGAGTGAGAGGGAACGAATTCCGAAAAGTGGAGTTTGATGAGAGCGTGCGGGGACGCGGCGGATTGCTGGGTCAGGGAACATTCCTCATCGTGACTTCCCAGTCGACGCGCACTTCTCCGGTGAAGCGCGGCCTCTTTGTTCTCGATAATATTCTGGGCACACCAGCCCCCCCGGCCCCGCCCAATGTGCCGGAGCTGGAGGAGACCGAGGAGAAGTTGAAGAAGGGTGCCACGATGCGGGAGCTCATGGAGGTGCATCGGAAGAAGGCCCTGTGCGCCTCATGCCATGAGCGCATGGATCCCATTGGTTTGGCCCTGGAAAACTTCAATGCCCTCGGTCAGTGGCGCGATGAAGAGGATGGGGTGGCAATCGATAGTGCGGGAAAATTAGTCACAGGAGAGAAATTCACGAATGTCATGGAGCTCAAGACGATCCTGGCAACCTCTCGAAAACAGGATTTTTACCGCTGCCTGACCGAGAAGATGTTGACCTACGCGATCGGTCGTGGCGTGGAATATTACGATGCTCCCACGGTCGATGCCATTATGGCACAACTGGTGAAAGAAGGCGGGGGGATGAAGGATCTCATCTACGCGATCACCGAAAGTGTCCCTTTCCAAAAACGACGCGGAGACGGAAGCTCTTTCTGAGCTGGATTAGCAACGATCGATCATTTACTCTAGGAACCAGAAATTTGCCAACAAGCCAAACCAATGAACAAACCAACGATCAATCTTGGACGCCGTACTTTTCTCCGTGGATTCGGAGCCAGCGTAGCCTTGCCTTCCTTTCGCTCCCTGGGAGCTGAAGTGAAAGCGGCGGCTGCGGCACGAGGAGTGACGGCTACGGGAGCGCCCCTGCGAATGGCCTATCTCTACGTGCCCAACGGGGTGATCATGGACAAGTGGCGTCCTGAAGGAAGTGGCTCGGATTTCAAATTTAACGAGTCGATGAAATCGTTGAATGCGTTCAAGAGTGACCTGCAGATCATTAAAGGCTTGGAGCAGGCCAATGGTTGGGCGGGTTCAGATGGAGCGGGAGACCACGCACGAAGCGGAGCAACTTTCCTGACAGGAGCGCGTCCCAAAAAGACTGCAGGTTCGGATATCCGCTTGGGGATTTCAGCCGACCAGATGGCAGCGAGCCATCTTGGCTCTGAGACACGTTTGCCCTCACTGGAGTTGTCCTGCGATGCCGTCCGCAAGTCCGGGAATTGTGATTCCGGTTACTCGTGCGCGTATCAGTACAACATGTCATGGCGCTCCGCCACCCAGCCGATGACACCCGAGTCCAATCCTCGTTTGGTCTTTGAACGCTTGTTTGGAGGTGGGTCCAACAATGAACGTAAGGATGGCCTTGCAAAGCGTCGGGCGGAGAAGCGCTCGATTCTGGATATTGTCATGGACGATGCCCGTGCGATGAACAATCAGCTTGGGAGAAACGACCGACAAAAACTCGATGAATACATCACGGGTGTTCGCGAGATTGAGAGGCGCATCGAGAAGGCCGAGAGTTTCGGCCCACCTCCCGAGCCGGGTGTTGCCGCACCGGAAGAGGGAGTGCCGCGCGAATATCAGGATCATATCCGTCTTCTTTTCGATATGCTGCTCCTGGCCTTCGAAACGGACCAGACCCGGATTTCTTCCTTCCTCCTAGCCCACGATGGCAGCAACCGGAGCTTCTCCGGTCTGGGGGTCAATGAAGGACATCACGGTCTTTCTCATCATCGCCGGGCGCAGGATAAGATGGATAAGATCGCAAAAATCGATGCCTTTTACGTCCGGCAACTTTCCTACTTCCTTGAAAAAATGAAGGCCATCGAAGATGTCGATGGGAACACACTCCTTCACAATTCCATGATCGTTTGGGGGAGCGGACTTTCCGATGCCGATCGCCACAGTCATGATGACCTTCCGATCATCGTGGCAGGAAATGCGGGCGGCAAATTCCAGACCGGACGCCACCTCGAACTTCCGGAGAAGACTCCCCTGAACAACCTCTACATGCGGATGTTGAGGGAATCCGGAGCGCAAGTGGATCGGATCGGAGATTCGTCCGGAGTGCTCAAAGGTATTTGATAAGTTCTCTCTTTGCCAGAGGGGAGGCTATCCGCCGATTTCGCAGATGAGCGCCGATTAGGTTGAAGGGCTTGGTTGCAGAGGATAGGAGAAAAAACATTCGTATTCATCGATTCTTCGGGCGCCCGCGAGACAGAACATGCGGGAAATCGGACCGGTGAGGTGATCCGGAAGAGCTTCGTTGAGATAGATATCCGAGAGCGCAAATTGCGGGATTTCTTCAACTCCGCAGCCTTTTTAGGTGAGGCGGCAAGGCTCAAGTAGTCCACCAACGAAGCCTTGGAATTTTGTCTTTGAGCGCGGGCTGCCGCGAGGAAATGATCCTCATACATTTCGAAAATTTTGGAGAGGGCGACCGTCTTTTGAGGACGAAGTGAATCCGGGGATCGACTTCGCCACCGAAGATTTTTTCATCAAATTATTGGCCCGCGAATTCAACTTGGACGCTTATTGGTAGATTGAATCAGAAATCAAAGCGATGGGGGATCGCTTGCTCAGCAAACCAGTTGCCGGGAAATCGAAAGTTGTCCTGACGGGAGTTGCCGAATCGATCCTTCCTTGAGGAGGCTCGTGACAGCGTCGAGACTTTCGAAAACTGATGCCCCGGTGAGTTTTGAAATCTCGTCCGGGCTTGGGAATCGATCTCCGGGTCGCAAGCGTCCGCTCTGAAATGCCTCGTTTGCCAAGGCGATGACTTCAGATGTTGAATCTGCTTTTTTCGGCTTCACTTGCCGAAACATCGGGTTCCGCTTGATGAAGCTTCGGATTCCTGGAAGGCGGTAATTATTGATGAAGAATGGATTCATGAGTCTTGGTTAATGAGGCTTTCAATGGAGTATTCGCTCGAACCATAAAAATAGATTCAGAAAGTCTTACATTTCAACCAGATTTTGACCCGGCAATGAAGAGTAGGAGGATGTGGCCTCTGCGGGTGCCTTTGGCGAGCGCGGTCGAGGAGTGACCGTTCCTTGAGAAACGGCTGGTCAGAACGAGTGTCCAACCTTCAGGAAGTCTTGGCGAGAGCAACCACAATCTCCTGCTTGGAAACCACGACCCCTCCGGATTGTTCCAGGGTAATCACAAAAGCTTTGGGATTGGTCACCATGAGTGGATTGCGGATCGGAATGATCGCGGTACCGTCACTGGTAGAGATATCAAAAACGCCGCCGTCTACAGGCTTTTCATCGCGGCCAGGATCGACGATCCAAAGCTGATATTGCTTAGCGCCGGGATCATTGGCAGGGAGATTTGTGAGGCTCATGTAACCTTCCTGAAGCGCATCACTCCAAACTACCGTTCCGGACATTTGATTGTAATTTTCCGTACCGCCGAACTCGGATTGAATCAAGTCACCCGCTTTTGAGATTAAGATTTTACGAGCTTCGCTCGAAGAGGCTTTCTCAGGAGCTGTAGCCATCAGGCCTCCTGGATCGGCGGGAGTCTTTTCAACAAAGGACTTGGCGACAAATAGAACGGCGAAGAGTGCGGCTATTGACCAGGCGGTTTTTGACGAGGCAAGAAGTCCTTGCCACCTTGTCGGCCGAACAATGACATCATTTTCTGACTCTGATATCCCGTTGTGGAACTTCTTGAGTAACTCTTCGGGGAGGACGGTGTCCTCATTTTCAGCTTTGACAAATTCTGATATCCCGTTGTGGAGCTTCTTGAGTAACTCTTCGGGGAGGACGGTGTCCTCACTTGTGAGAAACTCAGCGTCTAGAGCCGCCGCGGCCAATTCAAGCGAAAGGTCGGCCTGATTACTAGGGTTTGCGGATAGCATTTTCCAATCCTGAATCTCACTGGGAACAAGGTCACCGAGGATACGGCCAGCTTCGAGCTCTTCGAATCGATCTGAGGTATCTTGGTTTTTCATGGGTTGGAGGGGGACTGGCCACTATCGAGGCGGCGAAATTTATTTCTAAGGTCAATCAAACCGCGCCTTAGCCGTGTCTTCACGGTGCCTAGCGGAAGGCCGGTTTTCTCAACGATTTCGGGATGGGTCATCCCTTCATCGAAGTGGAGGGAGAAAATTTGTTGAGTCTCTTCGGGCAGCTCCTTGAGTGCGGCGCGGACGTCCTCGCTTTCGCAACGTAGGGTGGCCGAGGATTCAATAGAGGCATGAGGAAGGGAGTTAGCATCGGGTAGAGGTTCAAGTTGAGGTCTACGGCTTTCTTTGCGGGCGAAGTCGATGGCTCGGCGTCTGGCCAGGAGTCCTACGAAAGTAGATTCGGTCGCAATGGCGGGGTTGTAGCGTTTGGCGGACTTCCATAGGTCAGTAAATGCCTCTTGGACAATGTCTTCCAATGCTGAGTGGTCCTGCACATGGCGCTTGGCAATGGACCAAACGAGAGGCCCGAACTTGGTGATGCACTGTTCCATGGCGCGTTCGTCACCTTGAGCCACCCTAAGGAGGACCATGCTGTCTAAGGCTTCTTGCGATCTGTCTGTCACTAAAGACGCTAACCTATGACGCGAATGGAAAAATGTCTATTCTGGATTCTACCTTTAGAATCCAGAATAGCGAAGTTACTAAACTGATTACTTGGAAGGAGGAAGGATTACGGCATCGATCACGTGGATTACACCGTTGGAGCATTTGATGTCTGCTTTAATAACTTTAGCAGAGCCGTTCAAAGTGAGTGCACCATCCTTCACGGCAAGTGCGATGTCCTTCTTATTCAGGGCGGTAGCCTTTTTAAGAGTGACGGCAGTCTTAGCCATTACCTTGCCGGAAACGACGTGGTAAGTCAGGATTGCGATCAGCTTAGCCTTGTTCTCAGGCTTGAGGAGAGTCTCAACAGTCCCTTTGGGAAGCTTGGCGAATGCCGCGTCGGTGGGAGCGAAGACGGTGAACGGACCTTTGCCCTTCATGGTCTCGACAAGATCAGCAGCTCCGAGAGCAGCCGCAAGAGTCTTGAAGGAACCAGCGGCGACGGCGGTATCGACGATGTCCATCTTCGCTTTTTTGCCTTCTTTGTGATGATCTGCCGAGGCAGGTGAAACGAGGGCGAAGAATCCGAAGAGGAGGGAGGTAGCAAGTGCTTTCATGGTATTATTTCTTTGGTTTAATTTGGTTTTTTGTGGCCCATCAGGGCTTACAAAAAGGTCTTCGTCAGATTACTGGTTCTGGATTCAAAAAGATTATTTTTTTTTGGTTCCCAAACCGCCGTCATAAAAAACAAATCTCAACACCGGTTGGCTCTTGGCGTATTTGAGAGCTTCTCTTCAAATTGGGGACCCGGGCTGAAACTGAAGATCTTGGCGCTTGCAGCCTATGACATCGAAGTTCTCAAGGGCGAAGCCGGGTGCACCTACCCTGGTGGGAAGATTTAAGAGAAAGTTGATCCAATCCGGTATTGCTGGGGGGGCATCAATTTGGTTTGTTTTGCGGGTGAAGGACGCATGAGAGGGAGTTGTTGAATGAGTTTATTGACGAACAAAGCAGCGAGGCGACGGAAGAGCGGGAAGATCATCATGATGTTCTTCTGGGCGATGGTTTGTGTGGGGAATGCCCGACTTTTGGTGACGCCTCATTGGGTTGAGGAGAAACCGGCAATTGATGGAGTTTTGAATGAGGCTGAGTGGGAACGGGCAACGAGGATCACGGATTTTGGTCAGGTAGAGCCACGGGAGGGGGAGACGCCGACA